>Ga0137410_10001076_pt1 | contig 18803 bp, 17 predicted proteins | sample CZODoug1_16funga_FD_108878 | JGI IMG/M metagenome (GOLD analysis project Ga0137410, IMG submission 108878) | Vadose zone soil fungal communities from Angelo Coast Range Reserve, California, USA - CZODoug1_16fungal (Illumina Assembly) | ecosystem: Environmental > Terrestrial > Soil > Vadose zone... | reverse complement strand
GTGAAATTTAACGTCTTTTGCTGACATGTCTGTCTCCGTTTAGCGGAATAGGTTTACTTGCCTTCGATCACGCCCATGATGTCTTCTTCGCGCATCACGAGCAGTTCATCGCCTTTGACTTTGACGGTCTGCCCGGAGTACTTGCCGAACAGGATCTTGTCGCCCACCTTGATGTCGAGGGGACGCACTTTGCCGTCCTCCAGGATCTTGCCCTTGCCGACCGCGATCACTTCGCCCTGATCGGGCTTCTCGGCGGCAGTATCGGGAATGACGATCCCGGACGCGGTCTTACGCTCTTCTTCCAACCGCTTGACGATCACGCGGTCGTGTAGAGGACGAATTTTCATTGCTAGCCTCCTGTGAATTGACTGGGAATACTGAAATAACGGAGAACGCCTGGATTGGCACTCATCTCGTTCGAGTGCTAATAATACGGGTAAGCCCGCAATAAGACAAGGGGTTAGATAGGTCTAGCTCCCTGCCCCGGTGTTGGTCGGCGTACGCCGCCAGGCCCGCGCTGGGGGCGCAGGCACTCCATAAACCTATTTTATAACAACGATTTAAACCAGTTGTGCGCGGGCGCTGGTCGGGACCCCGAAGCGGTAGACGGTCTTGCTGCTGCCTTCGCACTTCGGCGGAACGACGCGATACGGACACGGTGGGGCCCGGCGCCCATTCGAAGCCAGGGTGGCATCGTCAGCGACCTCCGCCCAGATACCCCCCGACACTGGCCGGAACTGCCACATCAGATAGCCGCGCTCAGCGGCGAGTTGCACCAGCTCGTCCGCATCGGGCGCATCGGCAACGACCACTTGGTTGCCGTTGACGCCAAATGGGAACGCACCGAACGCCTGCAGGCATTCGAACGCTTCGGTGGAAGGAGCGCCCGGTCGCAGACAGCCCCGGCGCTCGGCGCGGGCGACATCCCAGGCACCCAGTTCCCACGCCGCCTCCATCGCGGCCTGGTCGACCGCAAGCAGATCACGCCAGCGGTCGTTCAGCTGCAGCGCCGAACTCGGTACCGGCGTGTACGACACCGGCTCCGCCTGCGGCACTTCGGCCAGCTTCTCCTTGATGAAGCCGTGCCAGTGCAGGGTCAGGATCACCGGTGTGTCGGGACAGGGAATCGCCGCGAGCGTGATGGCCACCAGCGGCAGACTGGTCGCTGCAATCTGGTCCTCGATCCGATCGAGTATGTGCATGGCCGGTTTGCTCCTTTTAGGTGGGTGCTACACTGATGCGAGCCACTGCAGGCACGAGCAAGAACGATGCCATTCGTTCCTTCGAACGCGGCAGAACAGGCGGCGGTTGACGTGGCGGGAGGAGAAGCCTGGCGCCGACGGATGCCGGCGGCCGAAGAGTGTGATCAGTACTGCGCGATGTACGAATGAAGAAATCCAACTCCTGATTTTCATTCACGCTTCCGATTTTTATAGCCTCCTGCATCCAAATGCAAACTAGCACTCGCAGCGAACTGCTGCTAAAGCGCAGCCTGGCCGCAATCTGGCATCCGTGCACCCAGATGAAGCAGCACGAGTCACTCCCGCTCGTTCCGGTGGCGCGGGCCGAGGGCTGCTGGCTCCATGATTTCGATGGCCGGCGCTACCTCGATGCCGTCAGCTCGTGGTGGGTGAACCTGTTCGGCCACTGCAATCCGCGCATCAACGCCGCAATCGCCGACCAGCTGGGCACGCTCGAGCACGTGCTGCTGGCCGGGTTCAGCCACGAGCCGGCGGTCGCGCTGTCGGAGCGCCTCGCGCGCGCGACGGGCGGCAGGCTGGGCCACTGCTTCTACGCGAGCGACGGCGCTTCCGCCGTCGAGATTGCGCTCAAGATGAGTTTTCATTACTGGCGCAACATGGGCCGGCCGCGCAAGACCCGGTTCGTCAGCCTGGCCGGCAGCTATCACGGCGAAACGCTCGGCGCGCTGGCGGTGACCGACGTGCGTCTGTTCAAGGACACTTACGCGCCGCTGCTGATATCGTCGGACCAGGTCGTAAGCCCCGATTGGCGGCTGGCGGAGCGGGGAGAATCACCGCGTGACTATGCCGGGCGCTGCGCGCAGGCCCTCGAACGCCACCTCGAGCAGTATCACGACGTCATTGCGGCGCTGATCGTCGAGCCGCTGGTACAGGGTGCAACCGGCATGGCGATGCACGACGCGGAATACCTGCGGATGGCGCGGGCAGCCTGTGACCGCTATCAGGTGCACCTGATCGCCGACGAGATCATGACCGGGTTCGGGCGCACCGGGACGTTCTTCGCGCACGAGCAGGCCGGCATCACACCGGATTTTCTGCTGTTGTCCAAGGGCATCACCGGCGGCTACCTGCCGCTCTCGGTGGTCATGACGCGCGACGCCGTTTACCAGGCGTTCTACGACGACGACGTGGCGCGCGGCTTCCTGCACTCGCATTCCTACACCGGCAACGCGCTCGCTTGCCGCGCCGCGACGGCGACGCTCGACATCTTCGAGCAGGACCGCGTGATCGAGGTGAACCGTGCCACGAGCGCGCGGCTGACGTCCGCGGCATCGGTCATCGCGCAGCATCCGCGCGTCAAGCATTTCCGCTCGATCGGGATGATCTGGGCGTTCGAAGTCGAGACCGCCGATCCCCAATTCTCACAGCGTTTCTTTGCCTCCGCGCTCGAGCGTGAGCTGCTGCTGCGCCCGCTCGGCAACACCGTCTACTTCATGCCGCCCTATGTCATCGGCGGGGACGAGATCGAGTTGCTCGTGCAGCGCTGCGCGGCCCTACTCGACGCCCTGCCTGCGGCATAATGCCGCATCCGGCATGACAGGAATCGAATTGAGCTTGGCTGCAGGCGGAGCGGGGGCTATCAAGAGGTGGCTGCTGACGGCGCTGATGCTGTTTGCCACGGGGCTCCCGCCGGGAGTTTCGGCGCAACTGCCGGAATCGGTGGCGCGCGCGCTGGTGCAGGCCGGCATACCCGAGGCCTCGGCGGCCTTGTACGTGCATGAAATCGGCGCCGAGCGTCCACTGCTCACGGCCGGCGCCGAGCGCCCGCTGAACCCCGCCTCCACCATCAAGCTGCTGACGACCTACGCCGGACTCGATCTGCTCGGACCGGCCTATTCGTGGGCTACCGAGGCCTACGCCGCCGGCACATTGAAGGACGGCGTGCTCGCGGGCGACCTCGTGATCAGGGGTCGGGGCGATCCCAAGCTGACGATTGAGAATTTCTGGCTGTTGCTGCGAGCGCTGCGCGGCCGCGGACTGCGCGAGATCCGCGGCGACCTTGTGCTCGATCGCAGCTATTTCACGACGGAGGAATACGACCCCTCGCGCTTCGACGATCAGCCGACCCGTCCCTACAACACCGGGCCCGATGCCTTGCTTGTCAATTTCAAGGCGGTGCGCCTGCAATTCATACCGGACGCCGACACGCGTACCGTCGCCATAGTCGCCGAGCCGGTGCTGCCGCAGGTGCAGATCGTCAACAACCTCACCTTCGATGCGAACGGTCCCTGCGGCGACTGGGTCACCCGGCTCAAGCTCGACGCGCAAGGCAACGCGGCCACGGCGCGGCTGGTCTTTAGCGGCAGCTTTGCAGCGAGCTGCGGCGAGCGCGAGCGCAACTATAGCGTGCTCGGCCATGCGCACTACGTCCTCGCCCTGTTCCGCGAGCTGTGGCGCGAGTTGGGCGGCACGCTCACGGGCGGCGTGCGCGACGGCGCGGCGGGCGCCGACGCGCGCCTGCTCGCTACGGTGCAGTCCCCCACGCTCTCGGAAGTCGTGCGCGACATCAACAAGTATTCGAACAACGTGATGGCGCGCCAGTTGTTCCTGACGCTGGGCGCGGTGGGGGCGGGCGCCCCGGCGAGCGCCGACAAGTCAGGCCGCGTCATCCGGCAATGGCTCACAGGAAAGGGATTGTCGTTCCCGGAACTCACGCTCGAGAACGGCTCCGGCCTCTCGCGCGTCGAGCGCATCAGCGCACGCAGCCTGGGCCAGCTGCTGCTCGCCGCGTTCAAGAGTCCGCTGATGCCGGAGCTGATGGCATCGCTGCCGGTCACCGCGGTGGACGGCACCATGAAAAAACGCCTGTCGGGGGCCGACGTCGCCGGCCAGGCGCACATCAAGACCGGGTCGCTTTCCGGCGTGCGCGCGATTGCCGGCTACGTGCTCGATGCGCAGGGCCGGCGCGTGGTTCTCGTCCTCTTCATCAATCACGCCAACGCCGGCAACGCACAGCCGGTGCAGGACGCGCTGTTGAAATGGGTTTACAACCGCTAGGCTGACGGCTGCAGCACGCGCCGTTGAATTGCCTCGAGCGGACGCGCTGACTCTGTCGCCGCACAGCGACAGAATTCTAAAAAACTCCCGGAATTTTTCCCCGCGCCGCCAGTCCATTCCATACGCGGTGCGGGACGGGTTGTTGCCATCACGCCGCTACTGCGCGGGACGCGCCCGTTCATCCATGCTGTTAAGCGCACCCTCGTCTACATGCCAAGGAAAGGAGATTGCATGCTGAAGCGTATGGCTGTGGTGTCATCCATTGTCTTTGCAACCTTGCTGGCGGGCCCGGTGGGCGCCCAGCTCCGCACGCCTGACAGCCATTTCTACGGTGGCTTCGGTCTCGGACGTAGCGACAGCAACCAGGGCGGCTTGATCGACAATAAAGACAGCGCCTGGAAGGCTTTCGGCGGTTATCAGCTCAACAAGTACTTCGCCGTGGAAGGCGGCTACATCGATCTGGGCGCGGCGTCCGCCCCGGGCGTGTCGTTCGACAGTAATGCATGGCATGCGTCGGCGGTCGGAAGCCTGCCGATGACCGATCAATTCGCCCTGACCGGCAAGCTGGGCCTCGCCCGGACGACGACCGATTTCAGCACGGGTGGATCCGACCACAACACCGATCCGACCTACGGGCTGGGGTTGCGCTTCGACGTCAACCGGCAGATCGGAATCCGCGGCGAATGGGAACGCTACCGCGTCAGCGGCGGTCCGTTTGCCGGAAGGAGCGACACCGACGTATTTTCGATTAACGCGATCTACCGGTTCCGCTGAGGGAATCGTTCAATACGGGGAAAGCCGGGCTCAGCCCGGCTTTCTTTTTGCGGAGCCCGCGGCAAGTCGCTAGAGTCCCAGTTCGCGCCACAGGTTGTCCACGCGGCGCTTCACTTCCTCGCTCATCGCGATGGTCTCGCCCCAGCGGCGGTCGGTTTCGCCCGGCCACTTGCTGGTGGCATCGATCCCCATCTTGGAACCGAGCCCCGGCACCGGGCTCGCGAAGTCAAGATAGTCGATCGGCGTGTGCTCGGTGATGAGGGTGTCGCGCTGCGGGTCCACCCGCGTCGCCAGCGCCCACACCACTTCCTTCCAGTCGCGCACGTTGACGTCGGCGTCGGTGACGATGATGAACTTGGTGTAGAGAAACTGGCGCAGGAACGACCAGATGCCGAACATCACGCGCTTGGCGTGCCCCGGGTACTGCTTGCGCAGGCTGACGCAGGCGATGCGGTAGGAACAACCTTCCGGCGGCAGGTAGAAATCCGCGATTTCCGGAAACTGCCGCGTGAGCAGCGGCACGAACACTTCGTTCAACGCCATCCCCAGCGTCGACGGCTCGTCGGGCGGCTTGCCGGTGTAGGTCGAATGATAAATCGGGTCGCGGCGGGACGTGATCCGGTCGATGGTAAAAACCGGGAAACGTTCCTGCTCGTTGTAATAGCCGGTGTGATCTCCAAACGGCCCTTCGAGCGCGGTCTCGCCGGGATGGATGCATCCCTCGAGCACGATCTCCGCGCCGGCCGGCACCTGCAGGTCGTTGCCGAGGCACTTGACCACTTCCGTTCTGGATCCCCGCAGCAGGCCCGCGAACTGGTACTCGGAGAGCGCGTCCGGCACGGGCGTCACCGCACCCAGCAGGGTCGCGGGGTCCGCGCCTAGCGCTACCGCTACCGGGAACGGCTCGCGCGGGCGCGCGAGGCCGTGGTCGCGATAGTCGAGCGCGCCGCCGCGCTGCGCGAGCCAGCGCATGATGACCTTGTTGCGGGCGATCACCTGCTGGCGATAGATGCCGAGATTCTGCCGACGCTGGCTGGGCCCGCGTGTCACGGTCAGCCCCCAGGCGATGAGTGGCGCCACGTCTCCCGGCCAGCAGGTCTGGATCGGCCATTGCCCCAGGTCGACATCGGCACCTTCGCGCACGACTTCCTGGCAGGGCGCGCCCGACACGACTCGCGGCTCCATCGCGAGCACCTGCTTGAGCAAAGGCAGCTTGTCCCACGCGTCCTTCCAGCCCCTGGGCGGCTCCGGCTCCTTGAGCGTGGCGAGCAGCACGCCCAGTTCGCGCAGCGCCGTCGCGGGATTTTCGGCGTCCACGCCCATGCCGAGCGCGACGCGCCTGACCGTGCCGAACAGGTTGCCGAGCACCGGCACCGTGTGGCCGGCGGGCTTTTCAAACAGCAGCGCGGGTCCGCCCGCCTTCAGCACGCGGTCGCAGATTTCGGTCATCTCGAGGCGGGGATCGACTGCAGCGGCAATGCGTTTCAACTCGCCGCGCGCCTCCAACTGGGCCAGGAAATCCCGCAAGTCCCGGTATTTCATGACGCGGCTCAGCGAAAAAGACGAATGCGGAAATACATGTCGAGCGCGATTCCGGCGAAGATCAGTCCGCCCACCCAGCCATTACCGAGGAAAGCGCGGAAACACTTCTCGCGACCGCGCTCTCGAATGAGTGGATACTGGAGCACCACCAGTACGGCTGCCAGCGCGAGGCCGGAGAAATAGACCACGTCGAACTGGTACCACACGCCGATCACGCTCATGATCGCAAGAAACGCCCCCTGGCATGCCATCACCGCCGCCACGTCGCGGTGGCCGAACAGGATCGCCGAGGAGTGGACGCCGATCCGGATGTCGTCGTCACGGTCAACCATCGCGTACTCGGTATCGTAGGCGATGATCCAGAAGAAAGTGGCGGCCATCAGCACCCAGGCGACCGCCGGCACTTCGCCCCTTTGGGCGGCGAAGGCCATGGGAATCCCGAAACTGAATGCAATGCCGAGCCCGGCCTGCGGAAACACAAAGAAACGTTTGAGGAACGGGTAGATCACCGTAATGGCGGCCCCGAACAACGACAGGTAGAGCGCGAGGCGGTGGAGCTGGAGCACCAGCACGAAGGCGAGCGATAGCAAAACGCCGACGAGCACGAACGCCTCGCGCGGGCTCACCAGACCGCTGGCGAGCGGGCGCTCCCGGGTTCGCTCGACATGGGGATCGAGATTTCGGTCGGCGAGATCGTTGATGATGCATCCCGCCGAGCGCATGAGCACGGTTCCCAGCACGAAGATGAGCAGCACGTCGAGGCGCACCTGGCCGCGCGCCGACAGCCATAGCGCCCACAGCGTCGGCCACAGCAGCAGCAGGATGCCGATCGGCTTGTCGAGCCGCATGAGGCGCTCGTACGCATCGAGCTTTTCCTTGAGCGTCATGGTCCGGCATTTCCTGCGGGGAAAGGGCTCCCAGTATAGGCGAATTACCGCGAATCGTGCCCCGTGCACGGCGGCGCGAAATCCCGGTCCCGCAGCGCTAGACCTTCAGCAAATCGGGGCGTCCGCCGAGCCAGCGCGCGAGATGGGCGCGCGCGAATTCGGGATGGTCGCGCAGCAAGGTGACGGCTGCCGCGCGCGCATGATCGAGCAGGTCGAGATCGGCCTCCGGATCGGCGAAGCGCAGCATCGGGATTCCACTCTGGCGCGCGCCCAGCAGCTCGCCGGGCCCGCGCAGCCGCAGGTCGTGGCGCGCGATCTCGAAACCATCGTGGTGCTCGTAGATGATCTTGAGCCGCTCGCGCGCTCCCGGCGAAAGCGGGTTCTGGTAGAGCAGGATGCAGGCGGCCGCTTCTGCGCCGCGACCGACGCGGCCGCGCAGCTGGTGCAGTTGCGCGAGTCCCATGCGTTCAGCGTGCTCGATCACCATCAGCGTCGCGTTCGGCACATCCACGCCGACCTCGATCACGGTGGTGGCGACCAGCAACTGGATCGCGCCGGCGTGGAACGCCTCCATGACCTGCGCTTTTTCGGAGGCCTTCAGGCGCCCGTGTACGAGCCCCAGCTTCAGCTCCGGGAAAGTCGCGGCGAGCGCGGCATGCGTATCGAGAGCCGTCTTCAATTGCAGCGCTTCCGATTCCTCGATCAGCGGGCACACCCAGTACGCCTGGCTGCCCGCCATGCAGGCGTCGCGCACGCGCCGGATCACTTCCGCGCGACGCGTCTCCGACACGAGCTTGGTCGTCACTGGCGCGCGTCCGGGCGGCATCTCGTCGATTACCGACACGTCGAGGTCAGCGTAGTAACTCATGGCGAGCGTGCGCGGAATGGGCGTGGCACTCATCATCAACTGGTGCGGCTGGGCATTGCGGCCCGAACGCGCGCCCTTCAGGCGCAGCGCCAGGCGCTGGTGCACGCCGAAGCGCTGCTGCTCGTCGATGATGGCGAGCCCCAATTTCTGGAACTCGACCTCCGCCTCGAACAGGGCGTGGGTGCCGACGGCGATCATCGCCTCTCCGCGCGAAACTTTTTCAATAGACCGTTGCTTGTCGCTTTTTTTCAGTCCTCCCGCGAGCCAAGCGACCGGAATGCCGATCGGCGCAAGCCACCGCGTGAATTGCGTGTGGTGCTGCTCCGCGAGTATCTCGGTCGGGGCCATCAACGCCACCTGGAAACCGTTCTCCACACACTGCAACGCGGCGAGCGCGGCGACAATGGTTTTCCCGCTGCCGACATCGCCCTGCAACAACCGTTGCATCGGATACGGCCGGGCGAGATCGCTGCGGATTTCGGCGAGTGCCTTGTGCTGCGCTCGCGTCAACTCGAACGGCAGGCTTTCCTGCAGCGCGCGGGCCGCCTGTCCGCGCGGACGCAATGCCGGCGCGCCGGCGGCCTTGCGGCGTTGGTAATGGAGCCGCATCGAGAGTTGCTGCGCCAGCAACTCGTCGAACTTGACCCTGCACCATGCCGGGTGGCGCCGTTCCTGCAACGCGTCACGCGCCACGCGCGCCGGCGGGGTATGCAGCAGCAGCACCGATTCGCGGAACGGCGGTAGTCCCAGGCTCTCGAGCAACGGCTGCGGCAGCGTGTCCCCGAGATCGCAATCGGCGAGTGCATGCGCGATCAGCCGTCGCAACCCGTCCTGCGTAAGGCCCGCGGTGGTCGGATAAACCGGTGTCAGCGCGCGCGCGACCGGCGCGCCGTCCTGCACCAGGCGGTAGCGTGGATGGATCATCTCCGGGCCGTGGAAACCGTGGCGGATCTCGCCAAAAGCGCGCACGCGGGCACCGGCAGCCAGCTGTTTCAGCTGGCTCTGGTAAAAATTGAAGAAGCGCAGTGTGAGCACGCCGCTGCCGTCCTGGATATGGCACACGAGTTGGCGCCGGGGGCGGTAGCGGATGTCGGCCTCGACCACCGCGCCTTCGACCAGCACCGGCCGGCCGGCCGGCGCCGCGCTCAGCGAATAGAGCTGCGTCTCATCGTCGTAGCGCAGCGGCAGGTGGAGAACCAGGTCGAACTTGGCCGCGACGCCCAGCTTCGCGAGCCGCGCCAGGGTGGAACGGCTCAGTCCGCTCAGTGAGGGGTGCGGCGGGAGGGGCGAGGCGAGCGGCTCGCGCCGTTTTTCGCTCTTCACTCCTCACTCCTCACGCTGCAAGCCTCACTCGAGATGCAGGATGGCGTCGATCTCCACCAGCGCCGCGCGCGGCAGGCTGGCAACGCCGACCGCGGCGCGCGCAGGATAAGGGGCCGTGAAATAACCCGCCATGACCTCGTTTACCAGCGCGAAGTTGCCGAGATCGGTGAGGTAGACGGTGAGCTTGACCACGTCCTTCAGGTCGCCGCCCGCCGCCTTCGCCACGGCCTGCAGGTTCTGGAACACGCGGTGAATCTGCGGGCCAACGCCGGCGACCATTTCCATGGTCTGGGGATCGAGTCCGATCTGGCCGGCGAGGTAGACCGTGGCGCCGCAGCGTACCGCCTGCGAGTAGGTGCCGATGGCTTTCGGCGCGGCGTCAGTGTGGATGATCTGCTTGGCCATGGTTTTCTCCTCAAGAAGGCAGCTTGAGCACGTACTTGGCGATGATATTGCGCTGGATCTCGCTCGAGCCGCCGTAGATGGTCGCCGGGCGTGAATAATAGAAAGGATTCAGGAAATCGGTCTCGACACCGGCGATATCGCGCACGCCCGCGATGACGCCCTCCTCGGCGCCGGCCTCGATCAGCAACTCCGTCAGGCGCTGCCAGGTTTCCATGGTCCAGATCTTGAGCATGGAGACGTCCTGCCCGAGCGGCTCGCCGCGCTTCACCTGTTCGACGAAGCGGCCGTAGAGCGCCGCGCCGTCCTCGATGTCGAGCTTCAACGCGATGAAGCGGTCGACGAAGCCGGCATCGCCGAACAGCCCTTTCGCCTGCGCCACCATTTCCAGCCGGCGCAGCGCGTACTGCGGCCGGCGCGGGCTGCCGATGCCGAGTCGCTCGAATCCGAGCAGCGCCTTCGCCACTGTCCAGCCGTCGTTCAGCGCGCCGATGAGGGTTTCGCGCGGTACGCGCGCGTTGTCGAAGAACACCTGGCAAAACTCGTCGTGCCCCGCGAGATTACGGATCGGACGCAGCGTGATGCCGGGCGTCTTGAGATCCACCAGGAAAAAGCTGATGCCTTGCTGCTTCTTGGCAGCCTTGTCGGTGCGCGCGAGCAGGTAGATGTGGGTCGCGTCGTCGGCAAGCGTGGTCCAGATCTTCTGGCCGTTGACGACGAAGTGATCGCCTTCCAGTACCGCAGCAGTCTGCAGCCCTGCCAAATCCGAGCCCGCGTTGGGCTCGGAGTAGCCCTGGCACCAGATGTACTCGCCGGATCGCGTGCGCGGCAGATAGTTCTCCTTCTGCGCTTCACTGCCGAAGCGCATGATCAGGGGGCCGACCTGCGTGATGCCCTGGTCCGGCGCGCGCGCGACGCCATGGCGCTCCAGCTCCTCGAGATAGATCACCATCTTGCCGGCATCGAGCGCCATGCCGCCCCATTCGCGCGGCCAGTTGGGCGCGATCCAGCCCCTGTCGGCAAGCTTGCGCCACCAATCCTTCATCTCGTGCCAGCGCGTCCGGTGCAGAATGTAGCGCAGATGCGGCGGGTATTCGGCTTCAAAGAACGCGCGGATTTCGCGGCGGAAGTTCTCGTCGCCCATCGCGTTGTAATCCCGGTCGGCTGTCGCGGGACTCATGCCATCACTCCCGCCGTTATTCCCGCCTTTAATCCTGTGGTCAGTTGCGCGTAGCGGCGGCGGTGCCAGGTCGGGTGACCGAGCCACGCCGCGAGCGTGAGCGCGCGTTTCAGATAAAGCCCGGCGTCGTACTCGTCGGTGAAGCCGATCGCACCGTGGAGCTGGATCGCCTCGCGCGTGATTTTCAGCGCGGCATCGGCGCAGCGCGCCTTGACGCGACTGGCGAGCGCGGCGCGCGCGGCCGCATCGGGACCGCGGTCGAGCAGCCCCAGCACTTCCTCCAGCGTGGCGTTTGCGACCTCCTTGTGGATATGGAGGTCCACTGCACGATGCTGCAGCGCCTGGAAAGCCCCGATCGGTTTGCCGAACTGCACGCGCGTCTTGAGATAGTCGAGGCTCATCTCGAGAGCGCGCTCCATCACACCCACGAGCTCGGCGCCCGCAATCGCGGTCGCGTGGTCGAAAGCCAGCGCAAGAGCCGAAACGGCGGCCGGGCCAGTCGCCGCCACGCCCGCTCTAGGTACCAGCGCGTCATCCAGTTTGAGCGCGCCGAAGCTGCGCCCATCGGCGAGCGACTCCAGCTTGAGTTGCGCACCGGCCGTCGCGCGCGGCAGCCAGAGCAGCACGACCTCGTTCCCGGCCAGAGCGGTTACCAGGAACGCGTCGGCTTGTCCGGATCCTGAGATGAAACGCTTCGTTCCGCTCAACTTGTAGCCGCCCTCGAACGCCACGGCGGTGCAGCGAACCGCCGCGGGATCGAGCGCCCCCGCCGCCTCCTGCCACGCCAGCGCGGGCAGCATCTGGCCCGAAACAAGCCGCGGCAGCTGTTCGCGCTTCAGCGCTTCGTTTTCCGCGGCGATGAGTGCGGTGGCGGACAACACCGCGGTCGCTGCAAGGGGTTCCGGTGCGAGCCCGCGCGCGAGCCCGCGCGCGACGATCGCCATCTCCGTTAACCCAAGCCCGAGCCCGCCGTACTGCTCGGGGACCAGGATACCGAGCCAGCCCAGCTCGGCCATTTGCTTCCAGATTGCGCGGTCGTATTCGACGGCCGAGCCGCGGAGCTTCCGCACCCGTGCGATGTCAGTGCCGCGCGCAGCGAAATCGGCCACGCTGTCGGCGAGCAGGCCGCGATGCTCCACGGTGTTAACGGGGTCGCGCGTCATGATATTCGCCCCACCGGTGCGTCAGGCAACAAGAAAATGTCGGCCGAGCCACCACGCCACCGCAGCAATGAAGGCGGAACACGGGATAGTAAGCACCCAGGCCAGCACGATGTTTCCGGCAACGCCCCAGCGCACAGCGGACACGGTATGCGCCGAGCCCACACCGACGATCGCGCCGGTAATGGTATGCGTGGTCGAGACGGGTATGCCAAGGACGGTGGCCAGGAACAATGTGAACGAACCGGAAAGTTCTGCGCATACCGCGTTGTAGGGATGCAGCTTGGTGATGCGCTGGCCCATGGTCTTCACGATACGCCAGCCACCGAACGCGGTGCCGAGGGCGATGGTGACATAGCAGGCCACGACCACCCACGTCGGCACATCCTCCGAGGCGTTCGTCATTCCGGCCGAGATCAGCAGCATCCAGATGATGCCGATAGTTTTCTGCGCGTCGTTGCCACCGTGGCCCAGACTGTACATCGAGCAGGTGACGAGTTGCACGCGTCGAAACCAGCCGTTGACCCGCGCCGGCGTCGAGCGCACGAACAGCCAGGAAACGATGATGAGGAACATGGCACCGAGGGCGAACCCCATGAGCGGGGCCACGACGATGAACGCTACCGTCTTCAAAAGGCCCGGGGCAATGAGTGAGCTGACCCCGCTTTTCGCAACCGCGGCGCCGACCAGGCCGCCGATCAGGGCGTGCGACGAACTCGAGGGAATGCCGAAATACCAGGTGATCACATTCCAGGCGATAGCACCGATCAGCGCGCCGAACACGACGTAATGGTCCACCACGGCAGGGTCGATGATGCCCCGCCCGATGGTGGTCGCCACGCTGAGATGGAACACGAACACCGCCGCGAAATTGAAAAATGCCGCCATCACGACCGCCTGGTGGGGTTTCAACACCCGGGTGGACACGATCGTCGCGATGGCGTTCGCGGCGTCGTGGAACCCGTTCATGAAATCGAACGCAAGCGCGACCAGCACGAGCACGATCACGACGGCCAGGCTGATCTGGACGGGCTCCATCGTGGGCCGGGTGCTACGAATGCTCCAGCACGATGCCTTCGACGATATTCGCGACGTCCTCGCAGCGGTCGGTGATCAGCTCGAGCAGCTCGTAAATCGAGCGCAGCTTGATCAGCTGCTTGACGTCGGACTCCTCGCGGAACAGCCGCGACATGGCGGAGCGCATCACCCGGTCGGCATCGGACTCCAGGCGGTCGATTTCCTCGCAGGTCTTGAGGATCGCCTCCGGGTGGCGCAGGTTCGAGAGCAGGCCAACCGCCGTCTTCACGCGCTCGCACGTCATCTGGCAGATCTGCGCCAATTGCTGCGCCTCCGGGCTGGTGCGCCGGATGTCGTAGAGCACGATCGACTCGGCGGTGTCCTGGATCAGATCCAGGATGTCGTCCATGTTGGTGATGAGCTGGTGGATCTGATCGCGGTCAATGGGTGTAATGAACGTTTTGTGCAGGAGCGCGATGGTCTCGTGCGTGATCTTGTCGGCGGTGTGCTCGGCGGTGTCGATGCGCTCGGCGTGGACCGCGGCAGCCTCAAAGTTGGTGAAGAGTTGCACGAGCGCGCGGCCGCCCTCGACGATCTGCGCGGCGTGGGCATTGAACAGGTCGAAGAATCGCCCTTCGCGCGGCATCAATCGGCTGAACATGGCGGGGTCTCTGCGCAGTTTCGGGGAAGGAGCGGCTATTTTGCCAGAAGCCCCGGCACATCCGGCGTCGGGTTCTGCGCAAGAAAAAGGCCGGGTCGGGCCCGGCCTGGAATGATGGTGGAGACGAAGGGGATCGAACCCTCGACCTTCGCATTGCGAACGCGACGCTCTCCCAGCTGAGCTACGTCCCCACGGCTTTGCAGCGAGGGCGGGATTCTACAACGGCTTGGCGGGAAACGACAATCTTGGCGACAGTGCCCGCGGGTAGCGAAGCTATATAATCCCGATCAAACTGGACGTGCAACACCGGTTAAACCTCGCGCGTTGAACCAGACGAATCCCGTCGCTTGGCGTGCGCTACTCACGAGGCCGCAATGGACATCCGACCGCCCTATGGTTACCAGGAGATCGTCCCGCTCACCAAGCAGCATCGGGTGCTGTTGCCCGAAGCGAGGAAGCTCCCGGTCATATTTCGCAACCTGACCGCGCTGCCGCTCTCCTACACCGAGTTCGCCGTCGCGTGCCGCGACTATCCGATTGCCTTCGTCAGCAGCGACGGCGGCCAAAGCTTCGTCGCGATGGCGGTGCTGGGGATGGAGAACCAGCAGAACCTGTTCGTCATGCCGGACGAGGGTTGGGATCCGGGTGTCTATCTCCCGGCTTACGTGCGGCGTTACCCGTTCTGCATGACGCGGGTGACAGTGGACGGGAAAGAGCAGCCGGAGCGCATCGCGTGCGTCGAAAAACGCGCGATCAACGACAGGGGCGAAGCGCTGCACAACGCCAAGGGCGAGCCGCTGCCGTCGTGGGAGGAACGCCGCAAGCTCCTGTTCGAGTACGAAGCCGACCTCGTGCGCAGCGACGAGATGGCGCGCTCGCTTGCCACGCTCGGCTTGCTGGAAACCTTCACCATGCAGGCGGTCCCCAAGGACGGCGAGCCACTGGCGATGACCGGCATGTACCGCGTCGCGGAGCAGAAGCTCACCGATCTCGCGCCGGACACACTGAAGGATCTCGTGCAGAAGGGAATTCTGGCACGCGTCTATGCGCACCTGATCTCGCTCAGCAATTTCGGCCGGCTGCTCGATCGTCGCGCTGCGGCAGGAAAGCAGAACGCGTCCGCACGCGATCGCAAGAAGCCGAATTGTTGAGCCGGAGGGCGGGACTCGTCAGTCGTTGGCCATAGCAGCAACCGTCGTTTGCCACCGCAGCCGAATCACGACCAACGCTTCACGCTTCACGCCGTTGGGACTTGTAAGCCCAGACGATCATCGCGGCGCCGGCAAACACCATCGGCAGTGACAGCCACTGCCCCATCGAGAGTCCCAGCGCGAGCAGCCCGAGATAGTTGTCCGGCTCGCGCGTGAATTCCACACCAAAACGCAAGATGCCGTAGCCCAGCAAAAACGCGCCCGACACCGCGCCGCGCGGCCGCGCGCGCGTCGAGAACCACCACAGCACGGTAAACAACACGACGCCTTCCAGCGCGAACTCGTAGAGCTGCGACGGATGGCGCGGAACGCCGTCCACGTTCGGGAATACCATCGCCCACGGCACCGACGCCGGCCGGCCCCACAGCTCCGCATTGATAAAATTGCCGAGCCGCCCCGCTGCGAGCGCCAGTGGTACCAGGGGCGCGATGAAGTCCGTCACCGCCAGCCAGTTCTGGCGGTGGTCGCGGGCAAACCACCCCAGCGCCAGGATCACGCCCAGCATGCCGCCGTGAAACGACATGCCGCCTTCCCAGACGTAGAAGATGCGCCACGGCTCGGCCAGGTAGTCTGTAAATTTGTAGAACAGCACGTAGCCCAGGCGCCCGCCGAGTATCGTGCCCAGGATCCCGTAGAACAGCGCGTCGTCGAGGTCCTTTGCCGACCATACGGCACTGGGCGCGCGCGCAATGCGGTAGCGGCCCGCGGCCCAGATCAGCCCGAACCCCACGAGGTACATGAGGCCGTACCAGCGCACCGCCAGCGGGCCGATGCTTACGACGATGGGATCGAATTGGGGATGGACGAGCATTCGGGGCGGAGAAGATGATGCGCTACAATTGTCGCCCCATTATACGTAAGCCGTTCCACGGAGTTTTCCGATGCCGCTCAACCGACGCAGCCGCCTCATCACCCATGGCGTCGCGCGTTCTCCCAACCGGGCCATGCTGCGGGCCGTGGGCTTCGGCGACGGCGATTTCGAGAAACCCATCGTCGGCGTCGCCAACGGTCACTCGACGATGAACCCTTGCAACGCCGGCATCCAGCCGCTGGTGGACAGCGCGATGGCGGCGTTGAAGCAGGCGGGCGCGATGCCACAGGTGTTCGGCGTACCCACCGTCACCGACGGCATCGGCATGGGCACGGAAGCGATGAAGTACTCGCTGGTCTCGCGCGAGGTGATCGCCGACGCCATCGAGACCGCGGTCAACGGCCAGGCCATGGACGGCGTGCTCGTTTGCGGCGGCTGCGACAAGAACATGCCGGGCGGCATGATCGCAATGGTGCGCATGAACGTGCCCGGCATCTACGTCTACGCCGGCACCATCAAGCCGGGCAAATGGAAGGGCAAGGACCTCACCATCGTGTCCGCCTTCGAGGCGGTCGGTGCCTACGCTGCCGGCAAGATGAGCGACGAGGATTTCATCGGCGTCGAGAAGAACGCCTGCCCCAGCGTCGGCGCGTGCGGCGGCATGTACACCGCGAATACGATGTCCTCTTCGTTCGAGGCGCTCGGCATGAGCGTGCTGGGCTCGTCGCAGATGGCCTCGCCCGACCCCGAAAAGGCGGACTCCGCGGCCGAGTCGGCGCGCGTGCTGGTCAACGCTATCAAGCAGGACCTCAAGCCGCGCGACATCGTCACGCACAAGAGCATCGAGAACGCGGTCGCGCTCATCATGGCGACCGGCGGTTCAACCAACGCCGTGTTGCACTATCTCGCGATCGCGCACGCCGCGGGCGTCAAGTGGACGATCGACGACTTCGAGCGCATGCGCAAGAAAGTGCCGGTGCTGTGCGACCTCAAGCCTTCCGGGCGCTACGTGGCGGTGGATTTCCACCGCGCGGGCGGCGTGCCGCAAGTGCTGAAGCTATTGCTCAAGCACGGCCTGCTCCACGGCGAGTGCCTGACCATCACCGGACGCACGGTCGCGGAGGAGTTGAAGCATGTGCCCGACGAGCCGCGGCGCGACCAGGACGTGATCCGGCCGTGGAACAACCCAATGTATCCGCACGGGCATCTCGCCATCCTCAAGGGCAACCTCGCTCCGGAAGGTTGCGTGGCCAAGATCACCGGACTGAAGTCGCCCAAGATCACCGGGCCGGCGCGCGTGTTCGACTCCGAGAATCAGTGCATGAACGCGATCATGGCGAAGAAGATCCGCGCCGGCGACGTGATCGTGATCCGTTACGAGGGGCCGAAGGGGGGACCGGGCATGCAGGAAATGCTGGCGCCGACCGCGGCACTGATCGGCCAGGGCCTCGGCGAATCGGTCGGACTCATCACTGACGGTCGGTTTTCGGGCGGCACCTGGGGCATGGTGGTCGGTCACGTCGCGCCGGAAGCGTTCGAAGGCGGGCCGATTGCGCTGGTGAAGGAAGGCGACGCCATCACGATCGACGCGTTAAGGCGCCTCATCCAGCTCAACGTCCCGGCGAAGGAACTCGCCGCGCGCAGGAAAAAGTGGAAGCAACCCAAGCCGCGCTACACCACTGGCGTGTTCGCCAAGTACATCAAACTGGTCTCGACCGCTTCCAAAGGCGCGGTGACCGACTGAGGCGTGGTGCGATGACCGGGTTACAGAACAAACCCGACACGCTTCCACAATCCGAGGTAGCGCGGCGTCTCCGTTAGACAGGATTCCCTGTCGCCACGCGACGACAGTTAGTGCGGTTTTATCCGGGAACCGCTTGCAGCCTCCTTTCCTCAAAGGAAATACAGGAGGCAATAATATGAACACCTTCAATCGGTGCATCGCACGCGTGCTCATTGTTAGTACTCTCGGAATGGGAATGCCTGCGTCATCACTGGCCGGTATCGTGAGCACCGACCAGATCTCGGGCGGCGCCGGGCGCGTTCAGGTCAAGAGTTTCCTCGATCGCGCCGAAGTCCAAGCCGGATTGCAGGCGCTGGGCGTCGACTCGACCGCGGCACAAGCCCGGGTTGACGCGCTGAGCGATGAAGAGGTTGCTTCGCTTGCGGACCGCATCGAACAGATGCCGGCCGGCGGCACCGACGTTCTGGGAGTCGTGCTGGTGGTGTTCCTGATATTGCTCCTCACCGACATTCTCGGTTTGACCAAAGTCTTTCCGTTCACGAAGCCGGTGCGGTAAGCAACATGGTTCGCCTTGCTGGAACCCCCGCTGCCGCGGGGGTCTTGCTTTCGGTCATGCTATTGCTGGCGGGTTGCGCGACGCCACAAGTTGCCGCGCTCCTCGAGCAGCCACCGGAGAAATTGCCACGGCAGGTCGAGCTTGCTGCCGTCCCGTTCTATCCGCAGGAAGCTTATCAATGCGGCCCGGCGGCACTGGCCACCGCAGTGGTGCACGCCGGGGCGACCACGACGCCCGACGCGCTCGTGGCACAGGTCTACCTGCCCGCGCGTGAAGGCTCGCTGCAGGTGGAGATGCTGGCGGCGGCCCGGCGCCATGGTTTGATCGCTTACCGGCCCGCGCCTCAATTGCGCGATGTTCTGAGCGAAATCGCCGGTGGCGCGCCGGTCATCGTGCTGCAAAACCTGG
>Ga0137410_10001075_pt1 | contig 18815 bp, 22 predicted proteins | sample CZODoug1_16funga_FD_108878 | JGI IMG/M metagenome (GOLD analysis project Ga0137410, IMG submission 108878) | Vadose zone soil fungal communities from Angelo Coast Range Reserve, California, USA - CZODoug1_16fungal (Illumina Assembly) | ecosystem: Environmental > Terrestrial > Soil > Vadose zone... | reverse complement strand
TGGTCGAAGGCATTCTCACCTGCGGAAACTGCCATTCGCCGCGCGGGCCGGGCGGGGTGGTCGACACCGCGCGGCTGTACGCAGGCGGCCCCCAGGTCTGGGACACGCCGGAGTACACGGTCAAGGGCTCGAACATCACGCCCGACAAACAGACGGGCATCGGCGGCTGGAGCGCGGCAGACGTGAAGCGCGCGCTGGTCGAAGGCAAGCGGCCGAACGGCCAGCAGCTTTCCCCGCAGATGCCGTATCCGTTCTACAAGATTTTTACTCCGGCTGATCTCGATGCCGTAGCCGCGTACCTGTTGCAGGTGCCGGCGGTATCGAGCAAGGTGCAGCCGCCGGTGTACAAGGTGGCGGAGATGCACGTCGACGTTCCCCCGGGTGCCGAGGCGGCGATGCCCGAGAGCGCGATGAAGGACCCGGTAAAGCGCGGCTTCTACCTGGTCACCATCGGCCACTGCATGGAATGCCATACCCCGGCAGTGAAAGGCCGGCGAGACTTCAGGAACACGCTCGGGCGCGGCGGCGAGAAGTTCGAGGGGCCGTTCGGCGTCTCGGTGTCGCGCAACATCACCTCGCACAAGACCAACGGCATCGGAGCCTGGAGCAATGCCGAGATCAAGCGCGCCATCACCGAGGGCGTGCGCAAGGACGGCAGCAGGCTCAAGCCGCCGATGGGTTTCGCCTGGTACGCGCGCATGAGCGCAGCCGACCTCGACGCGATCGTCGCCTACCTGCGCACCGTTCCGCCGAAGAAATAACGCGCCGGGCGACCTACTTCAGCCGCTCCGCGGTATCGAGCGCGGCTCTCGCTCCGTCCGCGTCGCCGCGTGCCTCGCGCGCCTGCGCGATGAGGCGCCAGTTGTCGGCGCGCAGGGTGCCGTCGTCGCTTCCCGCCCAGGAGTTGGAGCGCGCCGCGCAGCTCTCGGCCTGCACGTAATCGCGCTGGCTCAGGCGCACGCGCGAGAGCTCCTGCCACAGGCGCGGATTGCGCGGCTCGATGCGCAGCGCGCGTTCGAGCGACGCCGCGGCATTGGCGAGCCTGCCGGCTGCGTTGTCGGCCCGGGCGCTGTCCATCAGGCTCGCGATCGCCGGGCTCTCGGCGTGGCCGGGCGACGAGGAGGGAAGGGGCGAAGGCGGCGGCGGGCCGGGCTCGGGGCGCGGCGAGTTCGCGCATCCGGCGAGTAACGCTGTTACGGCAAGGAGATTAAGGAGTTGTCTCACGGTTAGTGTCATCCCGAGCGAAGCGAGGGATCTCCTACAGCACCACACCTGGGGAGATCCTTCGTCGCTGCGCTCCTCAGGATGACACTTTACCGTCCCCAGAGGCGTTGCCACCAATTTTTCGTCGTCTGTTTCACGTCCTCGATGGCGATGCCGACCGCGGTCGCGCAGGGCGCGCGCCCGGTCGGCGCCGAGCCGCTCGCGAAAGGCAGCTCGAGGGAGCCGTCGCAGCCGGCGTCGGCGCGCAGGCCGCTCGCCGGATCGATGCGCACCGTCTCGATGCCTTCGGGCTTGGGAAGCGCGAGCGGCTCCGGCGCGAGGGCGGCCATCATTTCACCCCATACGGGCAGCGCGGCGCCCGCGCCGGTCAGCCGTGCCGCGCGGTTGTCGTCGTAGCCGATCCACACGATCGCGAGCTTGTCGCCGGTGAAGCCCGCGAACCAGGCGTCGCGCTGCTCGTCGGTCGTTCCGGTCTTTCCCGCGACCGCGGTCTCGGGGGGCAGCCAGTTCTTCAGGGACTGCCCGGTGCCCTCGCGCACCGCGCCCTGCATGGCGGCGGTGATCAGGTACACCGGCTCGGCGGGGAAGGCCTGCTCGACCGCGAGCGGGTAGCGCTTGAGCGGCCTGCCGTCCTGCGTGGTGACCTCGCGGATGGCGCGCAAGGGGGCGCGGAACCCGCCGCTCGCGATGGTCTGGTACATCTGCGCGACTTCCAGGGGCGAGAGGTCCACTGCGCCGAGGAGAGTCGATGCGTAGGGCTGCATCTCGCGCACGATCCCCAGGCGCTGGAGGGTGCCGAGCACGCGGCCGATGCCAAGGTCGGTCCCCAGGCGCGCGGTGGCGACGTTGTAGGACTGCGCAAGCGCGGTCCGCAGCGGCACCGCCCCGTGGTATTGCCGGTCGAAGTTCATCGGCTCCCAGTCGGGGGCGCCGCGGCTCTTCCACACGAAGGGCCCGTCGTCGATGGGCGTGACCAGAGTGTAGTGCGCGGGGTCGGCGAGCGCGGTGAGGTAGATCGCGGGCTTGAGGAGCGAGCCGACGGGCCGCGCGGCGTCGAGCGCGCGGTTGAAGCCGCGGTAGCGCGGGTCGTGCCCGCCGACCAGGGCCTCGACTTCACCCGTCTGGCTGTCGGTGACGACCACCGCTCCTTCGAGTCCCGGGTCGCCGAAACGCTTATCGCGGTCGAACTGCGCGATCCTGCGCTCGAGCACCTGCTCGGCCCTGCTTTGCACGCGCGGGTCGAGGGTGGTGAATATCCGCAAACCTTCGGAGCGCAGGTCGGCTTCGTCGTAGTCGCGCCGCAGGTGCCTGTATACGAGGTCGACGAAAGCCGGGTGCGGCGAGGTGCCCATCGAGGCCTTGGCGTTCACGCCGAGGCTCGTAGAGCGCGCGAGCATGTATTCCTCGAGCGTGATCGCGTCGGTGTTGCGCATCTCGCGCAGCACCAGGTTCCTGCGCTCGAGCGCCCGGTCGGCGTGGCGGTAGGGGTCGTAGACGCCGGGGCCCTTCACCATGCCGACGAGGAGCGCGCCCTCGGGGAGCGTGAGCCGGTCGACGCTCTTGCCGAAGTAGTGGAGCGAGGCGAGGCCGACGCCGTGGATGGCGCGGTCGCGGTCCTGGCCGAGGTAGATCTCGTTCAGGTAGGTCTCGAGGATCTCCTCCTTGCCGTAATGCAGCTCGAGCAGCACCGCCATGATGAACTCGGTACCCTTGCGCTGCAGCGTGCGTTCGGGGGTGAGGAAGAAGTTCTTGACCAGCTGCTGCGTCAGCGTGCTGCCGCCCTGCAGGCCTTTGAAGCGTACGAAGCTCCACGCGGCGCGCGCGATGCCGCGCAGGTCGTAGCCGTGGTGGGTGTAGAAGGCGCGGTCCTCGGTGGCGATGAGCGCCTGCACCAGGGGCTTCGGGACTTCCGCGAGGCGCACCAGCACCCGATCCTGGTTGTTGCCGGGGTAGATACCGCCGATCGGCAGCGGCTCGAGGCGCGCAAGCGGGAGATCGAGGCCCTGCCCGTCCTGCACCTTCTGCACGCCGCTCGCGGCGAAATTCACGCGCACCCGAAGCGCGTTCTGCGCCCCGTCCCAGAAGCGGAACGGGCGCACCGCGATCTCCAGCCAGTCGCCGTCGCGCGCGAACCAGCCCGAATCGCCCTCGCGGATTCCCTCGCGGTAGCCGTTCTCCCGCAGCTCGTCGATGACGTCGGATTGCGCGACGCGAAGCCCGGCGTGCAACTCGAGAGGGCGAGCGTAAATGCGGGCGGGAAGGGCAAACCTGCGCCCTTCGAACTCGCCGCGCACGCGGACATCGAGATACAGCGTGAAACTCGCCGCCAGCAGAGCGAACGCGAGAAACGCGTAGCGGACATAGCGCCAGAACTTCGAGCGGCGGGGCTCGATTTCTCCGAATATGCGGCGGCGGAACATCGGGCGCATTTTACTTTGTTGCGGCGGGAGACGATGCTTGCGACAGAGTGAATCGCGCAGAGTTTCGCTTGCAGTGCTGCCCGGGTGTCGTCGTTAGGCGACACTGGGGGATGCTAGAATTTTCCTTCCAGTGAAATTCCGCCCGTTCCCCGGCCCCGTCGTTCTCGTGCTCGCGCTACTGCACGTCTATGTCGGCGTGCGGTTGCTCCTGCCGTTCGGCGCCGTCACCCAGCTCGCGGGCGGGGCCGTGCTCGCGCTGTGTTTCTGGCTGTTTCCCAAGGGATTCTGGATCCGGGACGACCGCGGTCCCTGGACGGTGCTGCTGCCGTGGCTGGCGGCGGGCTTTTTCTCGTGGCTGCTGGTTCTGACCGTCCTCCGCGACGTGAGCCTGCTGCCCGCTCTCACGCTGACCCCGGAACTTCACGATTCCTGGATGCGCATCTCGGCCATCGGCGTCATGGCGCTCACGCCGGCCATTACCCTCGTCGGTTTCTTCATGGCGCGCCGCGTCGCGCCGGTGGTCGACGTAGAGGTGCCGCTGGCCGGCCTACCCAAGGAGCTGGAGGGTTTCACCATCGCGCAGATCAGCGACATCCACGTGGGCGCGACGATCAAGCGGGATTTCGTCGAGGCGATCGTCGATCGGGTCAACCAGCTGCGGGCCGACATGATCGCGATCACCGGTGATGTCGTCGACGGCAGCGTGCCGGACCTCGCGCACCACACCGAGCCGCTCGCGCGGCTCGCCTCCCGGCACGGAACCTATTTCGTCACCGGCAACCACGAGTATTACTCCGGCGCCCACGAGTGGATCCGTGAGCTGCGGCGCCTGGGCGCGCGGGTGCTGATCAACGAGCACGTCGTCCTGGATCACGACGGGGCGGCATTGACGGTGGCCGGCGTGACGGACTACTCCGCCCACCATTTCGATCCCTCGCACCAGAGCGATCCTCACGCGGCGGCCCAAGGCGCGCCGGCGCACGCCTTGAAGGTGCTGCTCGCCCACCAGCCCCGCTCGGCGCATCTCGCGGAAGCGGCCGGCTACCAGCTGCAGCTGTCCGGGCACACGCACGGCGGGCAATTCTGGCCGTGGAACCTCCTGGTGCGCCTGCAGCAGCCCTTCACCTCGGGGCTGCACCGCCTCGGCCGTCTGTGGGTCTACACCAGCCGCGGCACGGGGTACTGGGGACCGCCGATGCGCTTCGGGATTCCTTCGGAGATCACCCTCATCCGCCTGGTCGGCGCATAGCCGGCGTACATCACAATGAAATATCTTCGCTGTAGTCTCGCGAGGTCGCTCGAGGAGCGACGAGCAACGGAGACAATCATGGAAGTTCACCAAACAGGATTCGTTCAAGCCGTGGCGCTTGCGGGCGTCGTGGCGCTGGTGATGATCGGCTTGGACAAGGGCCGGGAAGACACGCCCGTGCGGGCTGCCGGCGCGTTGCCCCGGACGGCCGTTACGCAAACAGGCGTAACGGCCTCTTACGTCGTCGCAGCGACGCGCAAGCGCGAAGTCCAACCGTAGATCCGATCACTGCTCCAGGCGGAAGCTGATATCTCCGTACTGCGCGCTCGCTTTCCCGTCCGTGTTCCTCGCGTCGGTCATCACGCCCACCGCGACGATGTCCCAGGGTTCTTCGCCGAAGGCGCGCCGGTAGTCCTCGAGCACGTTGCGCCGGAGCTCGCGCCATTCGCCGACGTGGCCGCCGCCGGTTTCCACGACGATGGTCTGGATTTTCGCGGTTTGGTCGTTCGCGACGATGGTGCCGACCGGGGCGTCGTCCGACGAGGTATACATGATGATCGCGTAGGGCATCTTCTCGCCGGTGAGCGCCTTGTAGAGTGAGAGCGTAAAGCGCTCGCCGATGTCCAGGCGTTTCACGTCGCCGTGAAACGCGACGATCACGCGCGCGGCCGAGTCGTCGCGCGAGGGGACGCGGGGGTCGGTGTGGGCCAGCGGCTGCATGACGCGCCAGCGCCACTCGATCCAGGGATAGCGCGCCGGGTCGATGCGGATGCGCCGGTAATAACCGGAGGCAGAGCCATTCGCGCGGCCTTCGAGCACCACGTCCGGGGCGCCGTCGACCAGGGCGTACTCGCTCTTCGACGCGAAGGGCGAAACGACGAAGCGGCTCCAGTCGCCGGGCGGCGCTTCGCCCGGGCGGCCCGCGGAGAACCGCGCCGCCTCGACCAGCGTGCCGCTCTCGATCGGGAGCTTGGCGACGATCGCGGTCGAGGCGAGCAGATCTTCGACCGGAACGCCGACGCAGCCGGCGAGCGCCGTGCAAAGGAGCGTCGGCGCAATGCGGAGAATTTTCGTCAGAGGGACCACGGAATCGGGGAGCCGGGGTCCGAGTTTGACATGAAGGGGGCGGTTTGGAGACTATTCTTGAAACATCCGAGATAGCCCTCGACCGTCGGCCCACGCACATGAAAATCACCCAACTCCAGGTCCACATCCTCCGCGCTCCCGACACCGGCCGCCCGCACTGGGTGTCGCATTTCATCGTGCCCAAGGCGAACGAGATCCTGGTCCGCATCCAGACCGACGAAGGCATCGAGGGCATAGGCCTGGCGACAAGTTACACGCCGATCGAGGCGGCGATCGACGCGGTCAAGACCGGCATCGCCGATCTGATCGTCGGCGCGGACGCGCTCGCGCCCGAGGCGCTCTATCAGAAGTTGTTCGCGCTCACCTGGCAGTGCCTTTCGCACGAGAAGAAATGGACGCGCGAGGCGATCGTACGGATTTCGGCGGCGGTGGATATCGCGCTCTGGGACATCGTCGGGAAGAAGGCGGGGCTCCCGCTGTATCGGCTGTTCGGCGGCTACCGCAACGTGGTGCCCTGCTACGTCACCTGTGCTTATTACCGCGACGGCAAGACGCTGTCGGAGCTGAAGGACGAGATGCAGATGCTGAAAGGCCAGGGGCACACCGGCTTCAAGGCAAAGGCGGGCGGCCTGCCGCTCGCCCAGGACATGCAGCGCCTGGAGCTGGTGCGCGAGGTGATCGGGGAGGACAAGGATCTGATGGTCGACGTCAACCGCGGCTGGGACCTCGCCACCGCGATCGAGGGCGCGAGGCTGCTCGAGCCTCTGAGCCCTCGCTGGCTGGAGGAGCCGGTGCGCTGGGTCGACGACCGCCGCGAGCTGAAGCTCCTCGCGCAGAAGACGCGCATCCCGCTTTCGGCGGGCGAAAGCGAATTGACGAGCTACGGCTGCCGCGCCCTACTGGAGGAAGGCGCGATCCAGATTCTGCAGTTCGACTGCACCATGATGGGCGGCTTCACCGAGGGAAGGAAACTGTCGGCGCTGTGCGAGTTCAACCACGTCCAGGTGGCGCCGCACCACGACTGCTTCATCCACGCGCACATCGTCGCGGCGAGCCCCGCGGGCGTCATCGTCGAGTCCTTCACCGATCCGGAGCGAGATCCGCTGCAAGCCGAGTTGTTCGAGGACCCGCCGAAGATCGCCAAGGGCATGCTGACGCTGAAGGAGCAACCCGGACTCGGTCTCACGCTGTCCGAGCGGGCGCTCAAGAAGTTCGGCGAGCGCATACTCTAGGACTGAGCTCTAGTGCGCCGAGCGGTGCGTCGAGAAGTGGAGCAGCTCGGCAAGCGACTTCCATGCTTCCGCTGCCTCGTCGAGCAGCAGCTCGAAATTCTCCGCGGACTTGAGCTGCGGTAGGTAGCGATGCCGCACTTCCTGCGGGAGGGCCTGCGCCATCGCGCGCCAGAAGGGGGTCGTGAATGTGTCACACATGGCTCATCCCCTTCGGGGCGGGCACCGCGGCGAGGTGCGCGATGCGCGATTTCGCGGTGCGGACGATCAGGCGGAACAGAACCTTCATCCAGCGCGCGCGGTTGCGGTGAGCCGCGACAGTGAGCGCGGTCATTTCTTCGGGCGTCGGGTAGCGGTCGGTCATGGCGGTCTCCCTTGTCCATTTTTCGGGCGGCGGAAATCGCCCCCCGATGGAGACACTTTAGGATTCCGGACCTGCGTTCTCCCTGTCATCCGGCATAGCGGTTTTGTGCCGAACGCACACCGTGAAAAATCCCCGGGGCGCCAAAGGAGGAGGAGAACGCCCCGGGGACGGGCTTGCTCAGTGCGCCGGACGGCGCGTGAAGAACTCGATGGCGCGGTCGAGTGCGAGGTCGAGGCGCTCCGCCGACTTGAGCTGCGGCGCGTAGCGCTGACGCACCGAGGCCGGCAGGGACTTCGACGCCCTGCTCCAGAACGATGTTGCGAATTCCTTGTGCTTACGCATGTCCAACCCCTTCTTCGCCGTGCGCGACGGGAGTGAGGCGCCCGACGAACGCCTTCAGACCGGCCGTGGCGCTGCGAATCAGCCGCAACAGTTCCTGGGAGCGGGCGCGGTGAGCGGCCAGTTCCAGCGCACGCAGTTCGTTTGCTGTCGGATAGTGATCAAGACGGTTTTTCATGTGTCATAGGATATGGGCTGGAGATCGCAACGACAAACGATGTATTCTCACGTCATCCATAAGAAAAGCTCACGCCAAACGTGATCTACCGTCTGCCGCCGCTCAACGCGCTGCGAGTGTTCGAGTCGGCCGCGCGCCATCTCTCGTTCAAGGAGGCCGCGGCCGAGCTCCACATCACGCAGGCCGCGGTGAGCCACCAGGTCAAGAGTCTCGAGGAGTACCTCGGCATCGAGCTGTTCCGCCGCGAGGGGCGCGGCGTGCAGCTTACCGAGGCGGCGCGAGCCAGCCTGCCGAAGTTGCGCGAAGGCTTCGACGCGCTCGCCGCCGCTGTGGAAACGATCCACGAGCGAAGCGAAGAGACCGAACTCGCCATTACTGCGCCTCCGGTATTCGTCGCGCGCTGGCTGATGCCGCGGCTCGCGGAGTTCTCGAAGCTCGCGCCCGATATCGAGGTGCGCGTCGCCGCCTCGAGCAGAATGGTCGATGCGGGCGCGCTCGACGCTGCGGCGCTGATGAGCAACCTCGACTTGCGGAGCGAGTCCTCGGGCGTCGAGATCCACCTCGGCACGGGCGACTACCCCGGGTTCCGCGCCGACCGCCTGTTCAGCGTCACGATGGCCCTGGTCGCGAGCCCGGAACTGGTGGCGGGCGACCCGCCGCTGCGCGAGCCTGCGGACCTCGCCCGGCATGTGCTCCTGCACGACGACGCGATGGATCTCGTCGCGCACGGCGACGCCTGGCAGAAATGGCTGGAGGCGGCGGGTGTGGCGGACAAGGTCGACGGCAGCCGCGGACCACGCTTCTCGACGAACATGCTTTCGCTCGAAGCGGCGTCTCAGAAGCTCGGCGTCGCATTGGCTCTTCGCCCGCTGGTCGACGCCGACCTCGCCTCGGGGAGGCTGGTCGAGCCATTCGGGATCGAAATGAAACCGGGGTCGGCCTACTTCATCGTGTGTCCCGAGGTGATCGCGGACCGCCCGGCGGTGGTGGCGTTCCGTGGCTGGCTGCTGGAGAAAGCCGGGGAGCCCTCCAACGGGCCGGCAGCGCGTCGATCGCCTGCAGGACCGGCGCGTCCTGGGAAGCCGCGATCGGGCCGTGGAAGGCGGCGCTGAGATGAAAGGCGCCCCGGCACCGCACATCACCATCGATCCCGCGGGAGTCCGCGTCCGCGTGACCGCCGGGGGCGAGGTCCTCGCGGACAGCCGCGAAGCGCTCGCGCTGAAAGAGGGCGACTATCCCGTCGTCTATTACGTTCCGCGCAAGGACGTGAAGATGGACAGGCTGGCGCGCACCGGGCACCGGACCTATTGCCCGTTCAAGGGCCACGCCTCGTACTACTCGCTCAAGGGCGGGGCGGAAAACGCGGTGTGGACTTACGAGGACCCGTACGACGACATGCTCGCCATCAAGGAGCTGCTCGCCTTTTACCCGGACAAGGTCGATTCGATCGCGGCCGGATGAGCTCCGGCCCGCAGAGGGCCGACGACTTCGGTTAGACTCCGCTCGTTCTTTCCGGGGAATGTCATGATCCAGCGCTCCGCCGCCTCGCTCCTCGCCGTGCTCGCCCTGCTGCCGGGGCTCGCCCAGGCGCAGACCTATCCCACGAGGCCGGTGAAGATCATCGTTCCCGCCCAGCCCGGCGGCGGCCTGGACCTGATCGGGCGCACCGTCGGCAACGAGCTCGGCCGCGCATTCTCGCAGTCCTTCGTCATCGAGAACACCGGCGGCGCGGGCGGCTCGATCGCGGCCATGGCGGCGGCGCGCGCCGCGCCCGACGGCTACACGCTGATGGTGGGCTACGTCGGCACCCACGGCACCAACCCCGCGGTGCGCAAGCTCCCGTACGACGCGGTGCGCGACTTCACGCCGATCGCCATGGTCGGCGGCACACCCAACATCCTGGTGGTGACGCCCTCGGTGCCGCCGTCCGACCTGAAAGCCTTCATCGATTACGCCAGGAACAATCCCACGAAGCTCAACTGGGCCACGGGCGGAATCGGACTGCTCAACCATCTTGCGATCGAGCAGTTCAGGGCCGCCGCGGGCGTGGAGGAGGTCGCGTACGCGCACTACCGCGGCATCGGGCCCGCGATCACCGACATGCTCGGCGGGCAGATCAATGTGCTCATGCCGGGATTCGCCGCGGCGCTGCCCCACATCCGCGCGAAGAAGCTCAAGCCGCTCGCCATTACCGGCCTGAAGCGCCATCCGCTGGTGCCGGACGTGCCCACCTTCGAGGAATCGGGGTTCAAGGGCTTCGACGGCGTGCAGTGGTACGGCATCGTGGGCCCGGCGAAGCTGCCGGCCGAGATCACGCAAAAGCTCAACGCCGAGATCAACAAGTCGCTCGCCGCGCCAGCGCTGCGCGATCGCCTCTCGAGCGAGGCGATCGAAACCATGCCGATGACGCCCGAGCAGTTCGGGGCCTTCATGCGGGCCGACATCGCGCGCTGGACCGCGCTCGCGCGCGAGCGCCACATCTCGCTCGACGACTAGCAGGGAATCGCATGGATACGGATGTGCTGATCGTCGGCGGCGGCCCCACCGGCCTGATGCTCGCCAACCAGCTCGGGCGCCGCGGTATCCGCGCGATGACCGTAGACAGGCATTCCGGGCCGGCGCAGCAGACGCGGGCGATGGCGGTGCACGCGCGCACCCTGGAGATCTACTCGAAGCTCGGCATCGCGGAGCGGGCGCTCGAGCTTGGCAAGCAGGGCGGCGCCGCCAATATGTGGGCGAAGGGGAAATTGCGGGCGCGCATTCCGATCGGCGACATGGGGAAGAGCCTGAGCCCGTTTCCGTTCGTCCTCATGCTCGGCCAGGACGACAACGAGCGGATCATGGGCGAGCGCCTGCGCGAGTGGGGCATGGCGGTGCAGTGGAACACCGAGCTCCTGTCCTTCGAGCAATCGGCGGACCGCGTCGCCGCGACGCTGAAGAACCCCGACGGCACGGCCCGGGCAATCACGGCCTCCTATATGGCGGGCTGCGACGGCGGACGCAGCACCGTGCGCGAGCGTTCGGGCATCACCTTTCCCGGCGCCCCGTACGAGCATGTGTTCTTCGTCGCCGATACCGAGGCGACCGGCTCCATGGTGCCGGGCGAGTTGAACGTGTACCTCCTGCGCGATGGATTCCACCTGTTCTTTCCGATGCGCGGGACCGACCGCTGGCGCGTCATCGGCATCCTGCCGGAGCACCTCCGGGAAAAGCAGGACGTCACTTTCGAAGAAACGATCCCCTCGTTGCAGAAGGAGGCCGGAGCGCAGCTCTCCTTCAAGCGCTGCAGCTGGTTTTCGAGCTACCGCATCCATCATCGCTGCGCCGAGCGTTTCCGCGAAGGGCGCTGCTTCCTGCTCGGCGACGCGGCGCACGTGCACAGCCCGATGGGCGGGCAGGGCATGAACACGGGACTCCAGGACGCCTACAACCTCGCCTGGAAGCTCGCGCTCGTCGTTTCCGGCAAGGCGGACGCGGCGCTGCTCGACAGCTACGCATCCGAACGCATCCCGGTCGCCCACCGGCTGCTGCGCACCACCGACCGCGCGTTCACGCTGGTCGTTTCCGACAGCCGTATCGCGGGGCTGTTCCGCACCCAGATCGTCGCGCGGATCGCCGCCTTCGCGATGAGCATCGATCGGGTGCGCCGGCTCGCGTTCCTCACCATCTCCCAGACCGGCATCCGCTACCCGGAAAGCCCTCTCTCACACACCCTCGCGGACCTGCCGCAGGACGCGCCGCAGGCCGGCGACCGTTTTCCGTGGCTGCGCCTGAAAATGAGCGCGGGCGGCCCGGTCGAGGACCTGTTCGGCAAGCTCGACGACACGCGCTTCAATCTGCTGGTCTTCGGGCAGGCCGCCGCAGAAGCGCCGCAGCCCGGTGGCCTGCTCGGCGTGCACGCCATCCCCGACGAACGGCACAACGCGACAGAGCTCACGCGTGCGCGTATTCCGGCGACGTCCTTCTATCTGCTGCGCCCGGACGGCCACGTCGGGCTCGCCGGCACGCGCCTGGAGTCGGGAGCGGTCACCCGCTACCTGTCCGAGAGCGGCATCCGGATCCCGCCTTCGCGAGCTAGCGCAGGCTGAGCGTCTCGCGCTTCCACGACGGCGCACCCCGGCCCGCGCGCTGGAAAGGCGCGGATCAATTGTGGCGGGACGAGGGCGGCGGCTTGCGGACAGCTTGCGCGTTGCGACCGGACGCGCGGGCTCTAGCGGGGCTTCGGGGCGGGCTCCATCATCATTTCATCCACGAAGCACCAGCCCCAGTCCTCGCCGGGCTGGAAGCTCTTCATGACCGGGTGCTGCGTCCGGTGGAAGTGCTTGGTCGCGTGCTTGCCCTGCGAGTTATCGCAGCAGCCGACGTAGCCGCAGTTGAGGCACAGCCGCAGATGGACCCATTGCATCTTCGCCTTCAAGCATTCCTCGCAGCCCTTGGGCGTGCGCGGCTTCACGTCGCGGACCTGGTCGAGATGGGTGCATGCCGCGGCCACGATGCTTTTCCTAGCCGATGAAGCCGATCTTCTTGTGTGTGCCGTCGCAGAACGGCTTGTTCGACGAGCCGCCGCAGCGGCACAGCCAGGTCTGCTGCGTGCGCAGCACGGTGCGCCCGGTACCGCTGCAGATCTCGAGGCTCCCGCTCACTTCGAGCGGTCCGTTTTTCGTCGGCGTGATCGAAAGCGGCCCGTCGCGTCTCGCGAGTTGCGAGGGTGCCTCGGTCGTCGCCGGCTCGCCGCTCGCCTTGAACCCGGCCGCGACGTGGCTCCTGTCGCACCAAGGCTTGTTCTTCGAGGCGCCGCAGCGGCACAGCGTCGCGCGATATCCCGCCGCCTTGCCGCCGACGACCAACTCGGCGCTCAGCGCGAGCGGCCCATTCTCGCGGACGTGCGCGGTGTTCACCGGAGGAGGAGCCTCTTCGGGTCCGCCGTCCAGCCTTTCGTAGGTGATTGCTCCCGAAGGACAGTTATGCGCGACCTGGGTGGAACCTTCGGGCGAGGCCGCATCGGGATGAATCCACGGACCCTGCACGTTCGCCTCGAACACCGCGGGCCGCTCGAGCACGCAGTGGCGCGAGTGAATGCACTTCGCGCCGTCGAAGCGCACGACGATGCTCGTGCCGCGGTACTCCTCCACGGGCTCAGCCTTCGTAGTTCTTCACCACGCTCGCGGGGCGCACCTGCGCCTCGGAGGGCTTGTGCCCGGTCTCGCGCAGCGCGCGCCGCTGCCGCAGCAGGTCCCAGCACTGGTCCAATTCGACCTGGATGTCCGCCAGGCGCTTGCTCTGCTCCGCGGAGGGCGAAGGGTGGTCGAAGAGCTGGTGCTCTTCGGAGACTAGGCGCTGGATATGGCCCAGGACGCGCGATTCCTTCGTTTCGTCTTTCATGCGGGCTCCTGTCTCGAATCCTGCGAGATACTGTAGCACGCCCACGAGAGGCTCTCGTCCTCACGTGGTGTATCGTTCCTCCCTGTCCATCGAACAAATCGATTCGATCGCAACAATGACTTCCGGCGATCCACGGCCGGTTACGATCCGCACCGATGCTGAGCGGACCGTGTCGGGGCTCCTGCAGGTGCCGGCCGACGCGCGCGCTTGCGTGGTGCTCGCGCACGGCGCGGGCGCCGGTATGGGGCATCCCTTCATGGTTTCGATTGCGCAGGGGCTCGCCGAGCGCGATATCGCCACGCTCCGCTATCAGTTCCCCTACATGGAGCGAGGCTCGAAGCACCCGGACGCGCCCCACCTCGCCCAGGCCGCGGTGCGCGCCGCGGTCGCCGAGGCGTCGCGCCTCGCGCCGGGACTCCCGCTCCTCGCCGGCGGCAAGTCCTTCGGCGGCCGCATGAGCTCGCAGGCTCAGGCCGAATCGCCCTTGCCGGGCGTGCGCGGCCTCGCCTTCCTCGGCTTTCCATTGCATCCACCCGGACGGACTTCGGACGAGCGCGGAAAGCATCTCTTCGACGTCAACATCCCGATGCTGTTCCTGCAGGGGAGTCGCGACGAGCTCGCCGACCTCGGGCTTCTTGCTCCGCTGGCCGATCGCCTCGGAGCGCGAGCGACGTTGAAGGTCTTCGCCGACGCCGATCATTCGTTCCAGGTGCCGGTACGCTCCGGGCGCACGGATGCCGAGGTGAGGGTGGAGATGCTCGACGCCCTGGCGGGCTGGATCGGCGCGGTCGCGGTCAGCTAGCCGGATCTTCGGGCAGGGGTGTGAACTCGTCGTGATCGCTGTCGGGCAGCTTCATGCGCCCGGCTCGCCAGTCGGCTTTCGCCTGCTCGATGCGCTGCTTCGAGGAGGAGACGAAATTCCACTCGATGAAGCGCTCGCCGACCGGCTCGCCGCCGAGGAGCATGATCGTCGACGGCGTCGCGGCGTTGAAAAGAACCGGCTGGCCTGGCCGGAACACCAGCATCTGGCCGCCCCGGAAACGTTGTCCTTCCACCTCGACCTCGCCTTCGACGACGTAGGCGGCGCGCTCGGGGTACTCTGCCGGCAGCTGCGCGGTCGCGCCGGCGGCCAGGGCCCAGTGGACGTAGAACAGGGGCGAGTGCGTTTTCACTTGGGCTCTCGCCCCGAAGGCCGTGCCCGCGAGCAGCCTCGCGCGCAGGCCGCCGCCCTCGTAGGCCGGAAGGTCGTCCGGGCCGTGGTGCGCGAAGGACGGCGCGACTTCCTCCTCTTCGCGGGGAAGCGCCACCCACGCCTGGATACCATGCACCCGGTCTCCGCCGGCGCGCGCTTTCTCGAAGCGCTCGGAGTGCGTGATGCCCCGCCCGGCGGTCATCCAGTTCACCTCTCCCGCGCGGATCGCCTGCTCCGAGCCGACGCTGTCGCGGTGCATGATCTCGCCCTCGAAGAGGTAGGTGACCGTCGACAGGCCGATGTGCGGATGCGGGCGCACGTCGGCGCTCCTCGCGAGCCCCGGGGCAAAGTCGACCGGCCCCATGTGGTCGAGGAAGATGAACGGCCCGACCATGCGGCGCTTGGTGAAAGGCAGCACGCGCCCGACCGTGAAGCCGCCGAGGTCCCGCTGCCGCTTGTCGATGACGAGGTCGATCATGGAATCGATTGTAAGGCTGCCAGACTAGGCCGTGGTCATCATCACCGGCGCGTGGTCGCTGGTGCCCACGTCGGCGAGCACGGTGCAGCTCGAGGCGCGCGCGGCGATCGAGGGCGAGGCGAGGATGTAGTCGATGCGCCAGCCGATATTGCGCGCCCGCATGTTGCGCCACGGGGCCCACCAGGTGAAGAGATTGGGATTTTCCGGGTCGAGCGCGCGGGCGACGTCGACGAGGCGGTCGCCGAGCAGCCTGTCGAAGAGATCGCGCTCCTCCTCGCGCTGCCCGATCATGCCGGGCTTCACTTCCTTCGGATGCAGGTCGAGGTCGCTGCGGGTGACGTTCAGGTCGCCGCAGAGAATCAGCTCGCGCCCCTCGCGGGCGAGCTGCTTCGTCCAGCCCGCCAGCCGCACCAGGAACTGCAGCTTCGCCTCGTAGTCCTTGCCGCCGTTCGGCACGTATACGGAGGCAAGGACGAGATTGCCCAGCTGCGCCTGCACGATGCGCGATTCCATGTCGAACTCGGGGTGGCCATAGACGGGCTCGGTGGCTAGGAGCCCCTTGCGCACGTGCAGGGCCACGCCCGAGTAGGCGCGCAGGCCGTGCCAGTAGGCGTGGTAGCCCCCGAGCACGGGCTGCTCCGGGATCTGCGCGCTCTCGGCCTTCAGCTCCTGCAGGCAAACGACGTCCGGCCGGTCGCGGGCGAGCCAGTCGGAGAACTGCGCCTGGCGCGCGCGGAAGCCGTTGACGTTCCAGGTGGCGATTTTCATCCGGACGAATCCTAATGGAAAATCCCGCTATCATCGCGCCTTTCGACGACCGGAACCGCCATGTCGAAGAGCCATGTCTAAACTGAATCTCACGATCGCCACCACCGACTACGATCACTTCCGCGATTTCCGTACGGGGGCGGTCAGGGCCGAGGGCATAGACCACAACTGGCTCGACCTGCCGCACCACGAGTGCTTCGCGCGCTTTACCGCGAACCGGGAATTCGACCTTTCCGAGCTGTCCTTCGCCAAGTTCGCCGCGCAGGTGACCCGCGCTGACGCCGACATCATCGGGCTGCCGGTGGTGTGCTCGCGGCTGTTCCGCTTCAGCTCGTTCTACGTGAACAGGAAGAGCGGCATCAGGAAAATCGAGGACCTGAGGGGCAGGAAGGTCGGCTCGCCCGAGTGGGCGCATTCGGCGGCGGTGTACATGCGCGGCTGGATGCACAACGACATGGGCGTGAAGCTCGAGGACGTGTACTGGGTCCAGGCCGGGGCGAATTCGCCCGGCCGCGAGGAGAAGGTCGAGCTCGACCTGCCGCAAGGCGTGAAGCTCGCGCGGATCGCCGACAAATCGCTGTCGCAGCTCCTTGCCGCGGGCGAGATCGATTGCGCCATCATCGCCAGGCCGCCGACATCTTTTCTGGAAGGGCACCCCGACGTGGTGCGCTTGTTTCCGGATTACCTGGAAATGGAGGAGGAGTACTACAAGCGCACCCGGGTGTGGCCGATCATGCACATCATCGCAATGCGAAGGAGAATCGTCGACGAGCACCCCTGGGCGGCGCGCAATCTCTACAACGCCTTCCAGGAATCAAAGCGCCGCAGCATCGAGCGCCTGCTCGATCCCGCCGTGTCTCGCTACCCGGTCGCCTGGTTGTCCACCTATGCCAGCGAGATGCGCGAGCGCTTCGGCGGCGATCCCTTTCCCTACGGTATCGAGGAGAACCGCCCGACCTGGGAGCAGATGGCCCTGTATACGCATCAGCAGGGTATCGCGCGCCGCCGCTTTACGCCCGAGGAGATCTTTCCCAGGGGCATAGGGACCAAGGTCGTGATCTGAGCGTTACTTCACCACGCGCAGCCCGGGGTGGAGCGCCGCGGCACGATCGAGCAGCAGCCTGATCTCGCGCGTGTTGCGCGTAAGCGAGGCCGCGCGCTCGAATTCTCCCCGCGCTTCGTCGAGGCGTCCGAGCTTCATTAGGAAATCGCCGCGCACGCTGGGCAGCAGGTGATAGCCCCGCAGCGCGGGTTCGGCGGCGATCGCGTCGACGAGCGCCAATCCCTCTTCCGCACCGTAGGCCATCGTCACGGCGACCGCGCGGTTCAGCTCGACCACGGGGGAGGGCGCGAGTTGGGCGAGTCCGTCGTAGAGCGCGACGATGCGCTTCCAGTCGGTCTCGGCGTGCGTGCGCGCCCGCGCGTGGCAGGCGGCGATGGCAGCCTGCAGCGTGTAGGGGCTCAGCGCACCGCCCGCGCTGCGCTCGAGGTCTTCGGCGCGCTCGAGCGCCGCCAGACCGCGCCGCACCAGGAGGTGATCCCAGCGCGCTCGGTCCTGATCCATGAGCAGAATCGGCTCGCCCAACGGGCCGGTGCGTGCGCGGAAGCGCGAGGCTTGGATCTCCATGAGCGCCACCAGGCCGTGCACCTCGGGTTCCCCGGGCGCCAGCTCGGCGAGGATGCGCCCCAGGCGCAGCGCGTCCTCGCACAGCGCGGGCCGCATCCAGTCGTCGCCCGCGGTCGCCGAGTAGCCTTCGTTGAACACCAGGTAGATCACCTCGAGCACCGACGAGAGCCTCGCGGCGAGTTCGTCTCCCCGAGGAACCTCGAAGGGTACGCGCGCCTCGGCGAGCGTCCGCTTCGCGCGCACGATGCGCTGCGCGACGGTCGCCTCCGGGACGAGGAAGGCGCGCGCGATCTCGTCGGTGGTCAGGCCGCATAGGAGACGCAAAGTCAGCGCGGCGCGCGCCTCGGTCGAAATCACCGGGTGGCAGGCGGTGAAGACGAGGCGCAGCAGGTCGTCGCCGATATCGTGCTCGAGCGCGGCGTCGAAGTCCGGTGTGAACCCTTCCTCGGCCTCGCGGCCGATCTCCTCGTGCTTGGCCTCGATCAGCTTGTTGTGGCGGAAGTGGTCGAGCGCGCGGTTCTTCGCGGCGGCCATCAGCCAGGCGCCCGGATTGTCGGGCACGCCCGACCCGGGCCACTTCTCGAGCGCCGCGAGGAGGGCCTCCTGTGCGAGCTCCTCGGCGAGGCCGACGTCGCGCGTCATGCGCGCGAGGCCGGCGACGATCTTCGCGGACTCGATCCGCCAGACCGCTTCGATCGCGCTGTTCGCGACTGAGTGCGTGGCCGAGGGGTCCACGCTAGCGTTTCTTCGCCTTCTTCTCGAGCTGTTCGCGCAACGCCGGCTCGCCCGCCGCGGCTTCCTGCACGTCGGCGGGGAAATCCTCGAACTCCTGCAGTTGCCGGATCTCCACGATGTCTCCGTCGGGCATCGGGCAGCGTTTCGCCCATTCGAGCGCTTCCGCCTTGGACTTCACCTGGAGGATCCAGAAGCCGCCGATCACTTCCTTCGCCTCGGTGAACGGGCCGTCGGTGACCTTGGGCTTGCCGCCCGAGAAGGAGACGCGCGCGCCCATCGAGGGCGGGTGCAAGCCCTCGCCCGAAAGCATCACGCCGGCCTTGTGCAGCGACTCGTTGTACTTCGCCATCTCGGCGACGAGCTTTGCGTCCGGCATCGCGCCCGGCTTGGCCTTCTCGTAGCCCTTGGGGATCACCATCATCATGAATCGCACGGCGGGTCTCCTTTCAGGCGCGGACCAGCGGCTTGAATCCGCCCCAGAACATGCGCTTGCCGTCGAAGGGCATGTTCTTCGGGTCCATCATGTCCGCAAGGCGCTTGTCCT
>Ga0137410_10001074_pt1 | contig 18832 bp, 16 predicted proteins | sample CZODoug1_16funga_FD_108878 | JGI IMG/M metagenome (GOLD analysis project Ga0137410, IMG submission 108878) | Vadose zone soil fungal communities from Angelo Coast Range Reserve, California, USA - CZODoug1_16fungal (Illumina Assembly) | ecosystem: Environmental > Terrestrial > Soil > Vadose zone... | reverse complement strand
GCGCCCGGTGTTGCGACGATCTGGCCGAGTTCGAAAGCAGGTTGTTTGCTGAGTTCTTGCATTGGAAAAACTCCTTTCGTTGGTTTCATTTTTTGCTTCTTAGAGGCACCGCAGAGAGCGGTGCATTAAAAGCAAATGCCCTTCCTGGCGGGGCGAGGCGCCTGGCCGCCCGCGCTGTCAAGGGCGCGCAGTTTGCGTTTATCGGAGCGAAGCGGGAGACCCTTGACAGGAGAAGCGGGCGGTCCAGGCGCAGATTTTCAGCAGGAAGGGCATTTGTAGAACGGGGAGTAGGACGGGAATCACGGACGGGCTACTCAAGGGCTCGCCTGCTCTGAAAAAGGGGTTCAGATTTCGGTGTGGACGAAGTCAGAGATTTCGGCGCCGCTTAGCTTGGTCAATTCGCAAGAGCTTCGCGGATCAAGGTTGCAAAGAAATCCGCGACGTCGTCATTGAAATAGTAGTTGAAAACGTGCCCAGTTCCGTTCGCAAATTGCATTTGGTCGTAGAAGTATTGAGGCTTCAGTCCAAAGGGTTCCACTGTATCGGCAGTTATGCCCAGCTTCCCGATGAGCGTTGCCGGACGGATCAGTCCCATAATCTTTAGCTCGCAAATCCTCCAGTGCCCGTACAAGTCATCGGCTCCGTACTTCAGGAGCACTAAGTTTGCGCTTCGCCCCTTGGCTAACCCAATATACCCTCCGCCGATTAGCTCGCCGTTCCTTATTCGGATTGCCAGTCTTCGTGGCTCATAAAAATTGATGAAGATACTCTGGCCGAGCGGAACGTCATAGACAATGCCGGCGTCGCCCCTGCGAGTGATTTGACCGTGCTGAAATTGTTGGTTGAACTGCTCTATGATCGGATCGAATTTTTCTAGTAACTCGCCGCAAGCATATCGGTACAACGTTAGTTCCTGCTCGCGCTGATCTTGCTGCGCCCTCTGGGCGAGTTCCTTCTTTTGAAGTTCTCGGTTGCGAGCAACGGCCGCTTCCACGGCTGCGACCACGGTGGGATTTTTTGTGGAACTGGCCGTATCGGGTTGACTGAGTACTCTCAGGACTTCATCCCAAAAAGGACGCTCGCTCGGCCTCTTGCTCACCATCCGTGACAAAAGCTGTGCGATTGATAAAGGCACATCAGAGCGGATTGTGCGAACGTCGGGGCACTGTTGGTAGAGATGGGCCTTTTCCCAATCAAGAAAGTTGTTCGGGTCCTTTACGTGCGGCAACAGCGGGTGTTTTAGCGTCAAAATCTGATAGAACACAAGGCCGACAGAGTAAACGTCAACCTGGATGGTGTTAGCTTGGTTTGCCCAGCCTTCGGGAGCCATGTACCACACGTGTTGGGCGCCTTTGAATGTGTAATGCCTCGTGTTCTCATCCACAAATTTTGAGATACCGAAATCCCCGATTTTGAGCTTGCCGCTTTCAATCAGGACGTTGTCCGGCTTGATATCGCGATGGACCAGCTTTTCGTTTATGGCCCTAGCGCCTTGAGAAATATCGATCATCATCTCGGTGGCTCTGTCTGGGGGAATCTGCGATCCCGCGTTGAGCACCTTTGCCAAGCTCCCGCCCGATACGTATTCCATGACGACGTAAGGGCCGATGGGGGATGCGCTTCCGTCATCTACGTGGAGCACTTGGACAACGTTCGGATGTTTGATCTTTTCGGCGGCTCTGATTTCGTTCAAAAGAGCGAGCTTGGAATCGGGAGCGGAAAGTGCACCGAGCGGCAGGAGTTTGACGGCGACTACTGTGCCCGACGTTTCTCCTGCGGCGCGATACACCTCACCAAAGTTACCGCGACCAAGGAAATCCGTGGTCTTGAATGTTTCGCTGCTAGGTCCAAGAAACGTAGTGCCAAGCGCAATGGAGGGCATTTACGTGGGATTATACCAATTGGTTCAGGTTACGCGGCGAGTGGCATTTCCGCCGCGATATAATTGGAAGCAGCAAGGGGGTAAACCACATGGCTTCAGCGATTCCGGTGCTAACTGAGGACGAGTTCCGCGAGCGAACCGTGAACAAATACCGCGAGCATTTCAATCACGTGAATAAACTGCTTGAGTTCGCACAGGAGGCCATCAGCGAGTACAAGTACAGCGGAAATTGGCCTACACCCTATCATCGTTGCTTGACGCTGATTTGTCCGAGAGCTTACAAGTCATGCGACGCGATCCGCAGGTTGTGCGAGGTTGCATATTGTGAAGACGCGGGCGTGATTCTAAGAAGCTTTTTGAACCTCCTGGTGGTGACGCGTTGGATTTCGATTGAGCCGGAGCGAGATCGGAGGGCGAGGAAGTATTTGGCGTGGTATTGGATTGCGATGCAGTCCGATGTTCAAAAGCTCGGACTGCGCGTAGGACCCCAAGCGAGTTCGTACATCCAGACCCACTATGACCGTGCCAAGAAGCAGTTGGAGTATCAAGACGGTAAAGGCAACACGCAGATACCCAAGCAGTGGTATCAACCGGAAGCACACACCCTGAGGGATATGTTCACCGAGGTTGGTCTGGAAAAACATTACGAGGAAGCTTACAGGCCGTTATCAGGCATCGAACATTCCGATGCGACCGCGTATTTGCCGATGCTGATGAGCATGGAGCAAACCAAAGAAGATGAGATTCGCTTAGAAATACTGAACGATGTGAACGTTCCAGATTATTTGCGGAACGCTTTTCAGTATTTTGGAGAGATTTTTAAGCTGTGCAATGAAGGGAATCGCCTTGGGGATGGGACGCGACTCCAGCAAATCCTCTCAGATGGGGTTGAGTTCTATGAGGCCGAAATGCAATCAAGGGGTATCTCGCCGTCCTAAGTGGCGAATGCCCCAGCCACTGAGCTCATGTGTAACCGATACCGATTTGACGCACTCGAAGCAGTACCTTGCCGAACGCTTTCAAGCTTCGGATGATGGAATTGAAGATCGTCTGCGGTACAACATTGCGCCGACGCAGCCAGTCCTGACGGTCCGAAAAGAACAAGGCAACAAGATTCGCCACTTCACAACCATGCGTTGGGGTCTAATTCCGTCCTGGGCGAAAGACATGACCGTGTCGGCGATCGCTTTTCGTCACAATCTTCGTCTTTCGTCCACACCCGCACATGCACAGCCCCGAGGGATTCGGACCTATCGCCGCGAGCCGCTTGTCTTCCATGGCGTCCCTCCCCTTGAAACGTCCCTCGAGTAACCACAGAGAACGGAGTTTCTTGTGCCTTAAATGAGACAACATCACCAAGCGCGTTGCATCACCAAGCGCGTTGCATCACCATACCTGAACACTATGATGAGGTGACGATCGGCAGCGTTAAGCACCAACAGTTGCGCGGAATATTAGCAAAGTAAATGCTGTGAGTTTTTGGCGCTTTGGAGCGTGCAACTGGTAGAAGTCTTGCAGAAGCAACTCTCTAAAAATGTCGGGTAGAATTCTTCCGGTCTCGGCTCGGGCTGCAAGTGTCGAGATTTGCGACGAACGGTCTGTTTAAAACCGCTGGAATCGGTTGATTTGCAAATAGGTAGCAACACGAGCGGAAGCCGAGCTCCAAAGCTGGCGGCATTGAAGGTGCGGGGCAAATATAAGGCGATCTTATGATTAAACTCGACGATGCACTGCGCTCGCCCTCAGATTTCAGCCTGGTCCTCCGCAATTCAATGTAGCAGCCGCAATTGCGTGCCGGCACCTGCCGCTTTGTTCTCCGGACGACAAACCTGAACTGAGAGTCCTCAACATCTCAGTCTCACATTCGGGAGGGGTGGACGGAACCTCCGGTTGCCCGGGGACACTCCGACTTGACTCTCCATCTATCATTTGCTACTATTTGATAGCAAATGGCAGCTATTGATAAAACGATTGAAATCGCTGGACAATGGATGTCGCTCGAAGAGGCGGCTACGTATCTTGGTCTAGGAAAGACGGCGCTCTACACCCTTGCTCGTGAAGGCCGTATACCCACCAGGAAAGTCGGCAAGAAGTGGATTTTTGAAAAAGCGGCCGTGGACGCGTGGATACGAGCAAACCAGCCGCTGGAATCCTTCTTTCTAAATCTCGACTTCAACGTCGAGAACAACGGCTTCCTGCGTGATCCGCAACGCGACGGCTATCTTCGAACCTACGAATTCTTCCGAGCAGGGAAGAATAAGGCCATCCTTCAAATCCCAGTTGGATGTGGCAAGACAGGACTGGCCTCCCTGCTTCCTTTGGGTCTTGCCGAAGGCCGCGTAATCGTGATTGCGCCAAACCTGACCATCAAGAAGGGCCTTTACGACGCCATGGACATCACTAACCGGCAGAAATGCTTTTGGCGGAAAGCTGCCGTACTGAGCCAGGACCAAATGGTGGCTGGCCCGCTCGCCTGCACGCTCGACAGCGGCAATATCTCAGTCGCTGCTAAGTCGCACATCGTCATCACTAATATTCAGCAGCTCGCGACGAATGTCGATAAGTGGCTGGCGCAGTTTTCCGATGATTTTTTCGACATGATTATTGTCGACGAGGCTCACCATAGCGCGGCCGAGAGTTGGAAAAAGGTCGTGGACCGTTTTCCGAAAGCCAAAGTTATCCACATGACGGCAACGCCGTTCCGCAGCGACCGACAGGAAATCGATGGCGAGCTGGTATTCCGGTATCCGTTCCGCAGCGCTACCGTGAAAGGCTACATCAAGCGGCTGAAGGCGAGCTACATCGCGCCCGCAGAAATCGAACTTGGTTTTTCCGATGAACGTGGACGTACTTACAACCTTGAGGAGGTCCTCAAACTGAAGGAGGAGGACTGGTTCAGTAGAGGTATCGCCCTTGCCAAACCCTGCAACCAACATATTGTCGATAGCAGCCTTGCAAAGCTTGAGGAACTTCGACAGAGTGGAACCCAGCATCAATTGATCGCGGTCGCGTGCACGATCAACCATGCAAAAGAAATCCGGTCGTTGTACAAGGAACGTGGCTTCAACGCCGACGTAATCCACAGTAAACAAAGCGCTGAGGAGCAGGAGTCGATTCTCACTTCTCTTCGCAATGGAACTCTCGATTGCATCATTCAGGTGCAAATGCTGGGAGAGGGCTTCGATCATCCAAAACTAAGCGTAGCCGCTATCTTCCGTCCATTTCGAACGCTTGCCCCTTACATACAGTTTGTCGGCCGTATCATGCGGGTCGTCGTGCAGAACGATCCGATGCACCCGGACAATGTTGGTCATATCGTTACTCACCTGGGCATGAATCTTGACGAGCGACTTAAGGAGTTTAAACAGTTTGAGAACGATGATCAGGCCTTTTGGGACAAGGTTATCAGTGGCGTAGAACCTGAGGTTCCAGCCGCCGTACGAGACGGCTCCGCCCGGCTAATGGCCGAAGAGCGAGTGATCGTGCATGGCGAAATCGTCGAATCCCTCTGGGAGGAGGATTTTTCGACTGCTGAGGATAAGCAGATCGTTGATGACCTCCGCGAACGACTAAAACTGTACGGGCTTGATCCCAGTCGCGCCGAAGAAATAGTGAAGAATGCTCAAGCTGCCCCTTTACGTAAGCGCCCGCCCTCTGAACCCTTTCCGGTCCAGCCGCAACGTGAATGGGAGGAAGCCAAGAAGAGACTCTACGAGCAGGCCCAGCGTTTGGCAAAGGTGCTCCTGAACCACGTGGAGCTGGAGATGGCAAGCACCGAACTGACTTACAAATTCAAGTCGCTCAATATCACCGGAAAAAACAACTACGTGTCGGCTCTCATGATGGTGAACGCTGAGATCAATAAGCGGCTTGGCAAGGATCGAGCACAGGCAGGTACCGCGGAATTCAAACAGATACTGGAGAACCTTGATGACGTACTCCAAACGCTCGTCCGGCGAGTCCGAAAAGCAAAAGCCGATTATGAAAAAACTGAAGCCTAGAGGTCCTGTTCCATCACTGATCGGTAGCACGAACGGTCGGCCGATGCGCGTGACCGTAATAAACAACGGTTACGGATGCTCACGGTGCCATGCTCCATTTGTGGCCGGCCAAAGCTGTATCGCAATTCCGAAATTGGGAGCGGCATATTCGAGTGCCAAACGCGTATGTGGCGAGTGTTTCAAGGAAATACTGCAAAAAACCTGCCAAGACCTGGAAGAGGTCAAGGCGCTTTAGCATTGCGTGTCAAATGAGGGATAGCTATGTGCAACGGTTGGAACCATTCAGGCGGATGTGACTGTGGTTTTGGACCGCCGTACGATCGGGACGTTGCCGACTACTTTGACCAACGGATCGGTTCCGAAGGAGGCCGCGACCTCAGTTCGGCTGGGCCATACAGCCGCAGCCTCAATGCAGTTGTGAAGAATGATGTACTTACGACTCAGCTCGCCTCGACGTTTCTGTGGCAGTCGTACACGGGGCTTCGGTCCCGCCGTACGCGCCGAGCTGCTCGGCCGAAACCTACCGCGGTGGCAACGATCTACATCGTAAGACACGGGAAAGGCTATCCGCGCCACGATTTGCTTATATTCGATCAATCTATCGAACCTGGCAAAGTCGAAAGCGGGATCGTCGAAGTGGGAACGAACGATCTGCGGCTCGGGTGGCGCACATTTCGTGCTTCTTACTCGATCAGGCAGAACGCAACTCCCAAATGGCTGTCGGGGCTGTCCCTTGCTGACGTTCCCAACATCGCTTCCGAAGCAATGAAAGCGCAGGAGCACTTCTTTATCGCGATGCATCCTCCGCGCGTTGTCTGGACGTCAGGTTCGGTCGCAATGCCGTCGATTGCTGCGGTTGCCCTCCCAATCTCCAGTTCAGCGCAGGGCAGCGGTTTTGCGACGGCGGGCGTGATTTCCGCCGACAAGAAGGGCCGCGTTGGAGTTACAACTGCATTCCACGCGGTTGAGAAGAATGGCAAAAGCCTTTTCGTAACGGGACTCCCATGCAGCTTACGTTCCAGTGACCCTATAACAGATAGTTGTTTCATCGAAATCGCAAGTGCACAGATTCCAGTTTGCAGCCCTTGCCCTGGTCCCCTAACCGGAGTAACGCCGGGGCAAGGAGAAGCGGTTATATTCGAGGGAGCCACTTCAGGACGTGTTTCCACTGTGGTAATCGGATGGACGCCCGAATTACCTTGGTCGATCCGCGGTGTCCAATCCAGGATTCTCACCCCCGCCGTTACCAATGGCGGCGATTCCGGCGCGGCTCTCGTCAACAAGAACGGCCTGATTGTCGGATTCGCGCAATATAGAACCGCATTTAATGCGGCTATCGCTCATTCCGCGTGGATCTGGGGGGAGTCGGTGTTTACAGCTCTTGGGATTCAATGAGGGTATCGAATTGAGCAGACTCGAAGAACTCCTCTATACGAAAGCGACTGACTACACTTTTGGTCGACTTTCCTCGAATGCAACAGCAGCAGTGCCGACCGCCATCGAAAAGGACTCAGGCTACATAAGCGTATTCCTTCGATCTACACGCATAGTGAATGTCCGAAAAGGATGGACGAAGTTTTATCCTGTTGTTCACAGCTATACCGCGCTTCCGCGTGGAGATGGTGGGAAGGCCGAGTTTCAGGTTGTTACCTCCCCATCGCGTCTTGCCGAACTTGACGCGGATCATCTTGACAACGTAATCATCGTCAATCAGCGTTTACTCGGTCCGACGCCCTTCAGGGGTGGAGATTTAAGTATCGAACTTGGATTGTTCTCGGTGAAATCATCTGACATGGCAAAGCCATTTCTCGGGGTACTTGAGGAAATGGCGACGGCAGCAGGTGTAGCGTTTGTCTCGGTCGCCAAACCGTTTACCGCCCCTCTAAAGAAAGGCCTCGATCTTTTGATGGGTTGCAGCGATCTGCACCTCGAAGTTGGGCTGAAAACGACGCTCGACAAACCGAGTCTCGGGGACTTTGTAGTAATTGGCGCCAAACGTGACGATATGAAATTAGATCAACTGACGGTCGCACCTGACTTCAAATTGGTAGATGTGGGTGGAAAAGCAATCCAAGACCATCCCTACTTTATTTTCAGCATCGAAGTGTCGGAAATTCGCCCGGATTGGTTCTCCATCCCTGAAATTGCAGTTGTGCACAACGAGTTACACAATGCTGTCCGGAAGGGTAAACGGACGGATGCTGAGGAACTCTTTAACGTATTCAAGCGAACGGCATTGACTTGTCCTGACCTATTGCCGAAAGACGCAGAGCGATTGGTCCGCACTGTTCACGAACATCTCGCAACTGCTTTACCCGCCGAACTTACATCTGCGACTAGAGCGGAAATCCCGGCTCTCAGTACGATCAAGTTGTTCGGCACCGACAGCAAATAAAGAGATCGTGCCCCGCGAGACTGATAGACGAGTCTCACGGTACGGATGGACGGCAAACGGGAAGTTACCATCGGAGCGAGCGGAGTACGACAGGGTTTCGCTATACTCTCCAGCGTGAACCATCCGCTGATACTCCTCGGAACTTCACCGTTCACAGCCACGGGATGGCAGGGATCGTTCTATCCGAAGGGCTTGGAGTGGCGGTGTCAGACTTGCTGGAAGGGCTGAAGCATTGAACGCGACTCGTTGCTTATGGAATGGTCATTGTGGAAAAGGAAATGGATGGACCAGGCGTCAAGAATGCTCGGCTTGTCGCATATCGTTCGGACTTGCGACTGATATGATTTGGGTCTAAAGTTTCGTTAAAGGTGTGGGACATGACCGCAGAGAGGTAACACGAGCATGGTGATTGCTGATCGCTTGCGGGCGGTACGGGAAGAAAAGAAGCTCTCTCAGGGAGACATAAAGAAGCGGACAGGACTGCCGCGCTACTACATTTCCCGGGCTGAGAACGGGGCATACCGTTCCGGCTATCGAAACGCCGGAGAAAATGGCCCGCGCCATGGAAATTCCCATGTACCAGCTTTTCTACGACGGCGAGGAGCCGCCCAAGCTTCCGAATCTCCCGAAGCGCAATTCGTCTGACGACATCGTCTGGGGCGGCACGGGCAAGGATGCACGCTACCTGAGCGAGCTTCGGCGTTTGTTGGGTAGGACGGAGGAAGGCAACCGCAAGCTGCTGCTATGCTTGGCCCAGAAAATGGCCGGAACTAGGTCTCGTCGAGGTGCGGCGAGCAACTAATTGCTCGGCACCGGGTTTTGTGGTGATAAACACCAGTAAGAGTTGCGAAAGACGATGTCGAAAGGTAGTTAGAAAGGATCACTAGCCCCACCGGAGTGGGGCCGCAGGGGGTGAAAAGATGGACTTGCGCTGCCCGAAATGCAACAGCACCGATCTGAAGAAGGTTTCTCTAGCTTACGAGGAAGGACTCTTCCGAAGTGAAGTGCGGACGCGGCTACGTGCTGTTGTGGCGGGCGGCAGCGGGCCGGACCTGGTTGTCAGCAGGGCGACCACGCGAGGGACCCAACAGTCAGTCCTTTCCAAGAAGCTGACCCCACCTGTGAAATGGTCGTATCTCAAGGTCATCGGATGGTCCATTCTGGTATTCGTGAGTGCGGGCTGGCTCGTCTTTTACATCAACGCAATTACGACGAAATCTTCAACTGTGTCGTCTCCTCCGCTGACGTTCTTCACTGTAATTTTCGTCGCCATCTTCACATTCCTGTTATTCCTCGTCTGGAAGCACAATCACTCCACTTACCAAACGCGATACGCCGAATGGGACCGCTCGTTCATCTGCCAGCGCTGCGGTACTCTCTTCGAGCCATTTTAGGGCTGTCCTGACACCGGCCGCGGTCAGCCACCTTAGCGCGCTCGTGTGGGGATATTCTCAAACGCTTCCTGCGCGTCCTTTCGTGTGATCACCGTGTCGTACAGCCCAATTTCCTCTTCTTGGTGCTTGTTAATGCCGGTGTAACTGAGGCTGGCATCCTCATAGCGCTTGAATTTGTAGACCGCGTCGTTCATCAGCGCGCTGTTGAACAGTCCCAGGCTGACAAGCAACTCGAAATCCTTTACGGTCAGGCCCGTGACCTTTTTGAACAGGCCGGGCTCCAGCTGCGTTATCACATCTTTCAGCGACCGCTCCCGATAGTCGGTCAGATACATGAAAATCGGGACGCGTGTCGCGAACTTAATGAGCTTATCCTGAATCTGTTTCCGCAAGGTTTTGTATTCCTTCTCCTGTTCAGTTAGCTCCTTCCTTTCCTTGTTGGATAGCTCCTCGTCGTTGGCCTCCCTGCGGGCCTTCTTCACTGCTTCCGACTTGTTGATGATGGTCTCGATCTCCTGATTGAGATTTCGGAAAGCCTCGATGCTCATGAGGGCATCGATCGCCATCTTGTTGTCCATCAGGCGGCGCAAAGTGTCGTTATCCACATTTACAAGAAGCGCGCTCTCCCAGCGTCGGGCCAGAAGGGTTGCAGTTGTTCCGCTCATCGCCATCTCGAGAATTCCCGCAGCGTCAATCTGTTTCATGGAGCTGCCGTCGTACGCGAGAACAGGCAGAAAGCTGATGAACTCCGCCACCTTCTGTTCCGGGTTTGTCTCGTCGAGGTTCAACCGGCAACTGTAATCCGCAATCTGCCGCAACGCCCGGTCAGGAGCAAAATCGAAGACGTAACACTCTTCTTTAATGATCTGTTCTTTATTTGGCGAGTCGCCGTCCGGGTTCCGCACGGTCCAAGGCGATTGGACACGGAAGGCCGCCTGAAAGTAGGTCTCCGGAGTAGATGAGTTGCGGAGCATCAGAATGCCAGTCCAGGGTTTCACGGTCACGCCTGTTGTGAGTTTGCCGCAGGAGAGGGTGATAGTCCTCGACCTCAGTGGCTCGTCCATAGCGTCCAACACCGGCGGCAGAGCCAGGACGCCGATGCCGGCGGCGTTCCCTGCAGCGACGACAATTTTGTAATCGCGGTAGAAGTGGTTCTGCTTTTTCGCCAGCAGGTTGCTCATTGCGTAGCAGGAAGCCACGCTGGGAAGGAACCAGAACGTATGTGAAAGCACGCTCAGGAGTCGAGCGTCTGAGTACGGCATAGGCGGCCTATGCGCACCTAATTTTAAGTTGTCAACAGTGGTCGGCAGAAACGACCCGCGAATTAGGTCCAGCCACTTCTGAACTTCGTCCTCGTACTTGAACTTCGCCTTTTCGCCAACGCCCTCGGCTGAGAAGAACACGTTCAAGTCGAACTCGTTGAACTCGCCCTGCATCGCGATTTCCCGGATCGCGTCTGGGAGTTGATAGGTCAAGAGCACCATGCGGGGCAATGCGGCGTACGGATTGTTGGCACCCTTCCAATCGCGCTTCGACCGTTGCTCGTCGGAATAAGTCCAGTTGTAGATCTGTTCTTCGATGAACTCGCCGGAGGCAATCGCTCGGAAGGGGGTTCCGGATAGATAAAGATAGGCATCCGTTGTGATCGGCATCATTTCTTCGTCAAAGTCCTCGATGCCTTCGCCTTCCCCAAATTCGACCTCGTCCTTGTCCTCGGCTTCAAAGAGCTCTTTCGCATTCTCCCGCCACGCCCCGTAATGGTATTCGTCGAGGATCACGCAGTCCCAATTCGTCGAGTGTACCCATTCGTTTTTCGTCTTGATGCCGCCGGTGTTTGGGTTACGCCCGAGGTAATCTTGAAACGAGCCAAAACAGACAAACGGTTTCTTCTTGTCGACCTTCGCGTACGACAAACCGCCGGGTGAAATGAACTGCCAGCCCTTGAAGTCCACGTGAGTCTTCAAGTCTTCTTCCCAGGCGCTTTGCACTGCCGGTTTAAACGTCAAGACTAGAACTTTTCGCCATCCCATCCTCTTCGCCAACTGATAAGCGGCAAAGGTCTTTCCAAAACGCATCTTGGCATTCCATAGAAAGTGTGGCGGCTTGTTCCGGTTGCCCTTTTCTTTGCGCCAGCTGGCAAAGTAGGCGGCGGTTTTTTCGACAGCCGCTTTCTGCTCCGGCCGCATTGCAAAGTCAAGTGACCGGTTCTCCTCGTTCAGTTGGCCGTCACGCACGGCGATGATCGCCACCTTGACTTTATCCACCGTGCATCGAAACCACTCGCCGTCGGGGTTCTTGACGCCGTTGAGTCGGAGCATCCGATGTACATCGCGGTCAGTGAACACCGTTCCGTCATTCCGCATGGCATGTTCTTCCAGGGCGATTCGGTAAGGGAGCTTGCCGGGACGTAGCGTCGGATACTGTTGGGCAACGCGGATCTGCGCATCCACGGTCGTATAGCCGACTTTCAGCAGGCCCGCATACTGCGGGTTCGTATCCTCGTAAGCGTAGATGGTTGGGCGCGATGCAGGGCGCGGAGGGAAGAAGCCGTCACTCATTGTCTTCTTCCATCGGTCGCACAACCTTCTCGATGAACGCGATCTCACTGGCGGAAAGGCCATATTTCGCGTAGAGATCCTCGTCCGTCCACCGTTTCGCCCACTTCTGGGTTGGCACGAAGGAATAAACTTTGCGCGTTACGTGTTGTGACGGCTTATGCAAAAGAATCAAAAGGCGAGTCAGCCGACAAGTGAGGTAGGAAAACACGCTTTCAGCCTGATTCTTGGACTCAAACGGGCCAATGCAGAGATAGGTCTCCGAAGAAATGGTGCCCGGCTTTCCGAGGAACGGCGTGCTGATGATCCTATGCGGGTAGGTATCTTTGTTGCCTGTCCCCGGGGCGGCGTAGCCCATGAAGATCTTCCATTTATCGATTAGGTGGGTGCCGGTGGAAATTGAGCTTTTTGCGACATATCCCGTGCCGCCGTTCTGATAGACCATGACATCACCGGCTCGTTTGGCTACTTTGCCCTCAAACGTTGTATCTAGCCCGAATGGCTTTCTGGAGCTGACCAATCGGTCGAAACGTTTGCTTTCGGGGAGCGCAAGCGAGCCGGGTTTTCCGTTCTCAACGACAACGACCTTCTTGAGGATCGATAGCCCCTCATTGAAACGAATGAATACGTCAACGCCTCTTTCAAGAAGCGGACGGCTGGCGCTCGAGACAGGCCAGTCCTTGTAATGAGTAGTGACTTGGCAGAGTCCGGGATTGTCGCGGTCCCAGAGGAAGTAGCAAACGCCACCCTTGAGACCCACGCCCGGAAAGACATCCGACGCGCTGAGATAGTCGTCAATCGAGCGCAACCGGTTATCAGCGAGCATCGACTCTCTGAACTCATCTAAGCCCTTCCCGCCCGCAAACCAACGCGAGGGAATAATCATGGCCAGGAATCGCGGGTTCAATTTCTTTGCCTGTTCAACGAACAGGTGGTAGATCGGGCGAGCGCTCTCTCCAAAACCAGCATCGCTCAACTGGTAAGGGGGATTGCCAATGACGACGTCGAACTTCATATTGAAGATCTCCTTCGGCTTGTTGGTGTGAATAAAGGCGTAGGCGTGACTTTCGAGTTCGCGGCCCCTTTCGTAGTTCTCCTTGCTGGCTCCGCAGTTCGCACAACGGCCATCATGCCATGCATGCTCCACTCGCTCGAATCGGATGTTGCCTTCAGGTTTATCGAAGGCTTCGCACACGGAATACTTCCCGTTAGCGGTCTTGGAACAGTACAGGGACCTCCGCGAGAGTAAGGCAGTCAATTCCGTGATGGCGACTCCGAATACCTGATTCTTGAAGATGTGGTCTAGCCGCTTCTGGCGATTTGCAATGTACTTCTCCAGTCCTTTGTCGAGGCGCTTGACGATCTCTCGGAGGAACACGCCTGACTTACAGCCCGGATCAAGGAAGGTGGTTTTCTTGTCGCTCCAAAGGTCCACAGGGAGCACGTCAAGAATCTGTCTCACCAGTTGCGGCGGCGTGAAGACCTCGTCGCTGCTCAGATTCGCGATGCAGCTTAAAACGTCGGGGTTGTAATTATTCTCCGACACGGGCGATCTCCATGAAATGGACCGGGGGATATTCCCTTACCGGAGCGGGGATAAACACGTGTTCACCAAGATCGGAGAAGAGGGGCAACTGCTCCTCGCTTTCCAAACCAGGGAATAGAGGGGCTTGCATGGCTCCCTCATGTCGAAGCAACTCGTTAAACGTGAAGTCCCTCCTCTTGAGCATGCTCCCGTTGACCGGCGACCATTCCGAAAACACGATGTGGCCGGGCTTCCCACCTACCGTATTGAGCGTCAAGGCATCGCCCCAAATGATGTTCCGCTCAAGGATGAACCTTACCGCCTCGCGGCACGCTTCCTTCCCAGCTCCTTTGAACAGGCGCGTGTAGCTTGAATCAAATATTTCGAAGAGCCTTCGTCGGCACTCGCGGACATTGTCAGGCAGAATATCAATCCCGTAGATCGAGGAGACGGCCAGGACGGCATAGCGCTCATAGTCCAGTTGGGACTTGCCATAGCGCTTCTCCACAACCGCCAACTTGCGTTGCAGAATCACACTCAGAAAGTTCCCGTCGCCACAAGCGGGTTCAAGGAAACGGGAGTCAATGCGCTCCGTTTCCTGTTTCACCAGATCGAGCATGGCGTTGACCTCTCGTTGCCCGGTCAACACCTCTCCGTGATCTGCGACCCGCTTCTTCGTTCTGACCACCGCAGCTTCCATTGATGTCCTATGCGTTCAGAATCTTCAAAACCTGGTGATCCCGGCCATCGATTCGTGGGTCATCGTAGACTACGGCGACTACGGCCGCAATTTGATGAAACGAGTCCGAGATTGACAATTTGCTAGTTACGGTCAATTTCCCGTGTCATGGAATCTTGACGATACGCTTCAAACAAGCGCTAGTTTAGAGCGACTCGCCGTGCTCTTCCCACCGCCTTCTATACCTGCCATCGTCAACCCAAACATAAGTGCTTCAAGCTCCGATGGTGGGATGCACAATTCCTTTGCCACATTTGAACGAGAGAGTCCGTCCTCACGTAAGGCCGCAAATATCTTTGGCAAAACCAACGAGGTTTCGCGTGGGATCGGATTCGGTTCTTGCCTGCGAAATTTGTTTCTCGAAATTTGAATGTAAAGCATCCGATACTGCCAATCGGTGAGAATTCCTAGCGCATGCAGACGATAGGCTAGTGCCGCAACTGAGACCTGCCAGATTTTCTTGAGTTTCACGAGCGCAGCCAGATTCGGAAACAGGGGAACCTGAGCAAGGATGCTAGACCGAGGCATCAAAAACGCGGACGCGAATGCATTAGCTTGTTCCTCTGCCTTGCGTCCTATTGGCCCGCCGTGACGATGCATCACCAGATGCCCTAGTTCGTGCGCCGCATCGTGCCGGCTTCGTTCCGCTGTCTTAGCGCAATTCAGAAAAATGAACGGGGTACGTTCCTTCCACATCGAGAACGCGTCTACTTCCAGTGCATCGACTGCGAGCGAAAAGATGCGGACTCCTTTCGATTCCAACAGGTGCACGATATTGTTGATGGGCAACTCACCGATGCCCCAATTATGGCGGACTGCTTCTGCCGCCGCCTCTGGGGATGTTTCATGGCGAAGGATCGGCACATCCACGGATGGAAGCTCGAATCGCTCTTCGAGCCACTCATTCAAATGTAGCGCGAGCGTGCCCTGGCTCAACGCCATGTCGCGCTGGTAAGACTTCATTCTCGCCATCGACCTGAAACTAGCGGTCTCTTCGCGCGGTTCGTCTAGCGTGTGACCTAAGAAGAATTCTAAGGGGAAGGCGGACACGGAAGCGAACTTCGCTAGCACATCCTCAGGAGGAGGATACTCGCCCAATTCGTAGGCTTTGAAGGAACGAAGAGGAATTCCCGTCCGCGTTGCAAAGTCAATCTTCGTCAAGCCCCTGCGCTTGCGAGCGACCGTCAGCCTAGATGGGTTGAAGACCCGTCTTGGTTTAGCCACGCTTTTTGCGCTTGATCTTAACGTCGATTTCGGGAGTCTTGGGGGCATCGTTGCGGACCTCAACGTCATCGCCGCCGAACGGGACCGAAGGCAAAATAATCCGTTCAGCCCACGCATCAATTTGACCGTCTTCGTTCATTTTGACCGGGCAAGACAATTCACAGCGAACTTCATTTGAGGCTCTGTCCCGATGAAACAACAGAATCCAGGTCAGCCGTTCTTCGCCCTGCTTCACAATCTCAGGGTGTTTCTTGAAGTCGAAGAGTGGAATTTGTTGCGCGTTGACTTCGACAACACTGACAGTTCTTGGTCCCTTGCTGGACTGCGTGCTTGGAGTCAGGTCCGGCAACCCTGTGTACTCGTCGCCTGTGGAAACCACGATTGAGACTCTTCCTTTGGCATCGACCGTCAGCGGCAAATTACCGTCGTCTCGGCGAATCCAACCATCCGAGTGCAGTAGCTCTCTCATTGCGGCAATTGTGTCCGCCCAGAAGGATATTCCAGGGTAGTTGGTAGGATGGTTTACGGTGCAACTTGCCCAGGAAGCGAAACCCCTTTGTACTGCCTCTCGAAGCGTCGTAGCCTTTAAGCCAAGCTCCGAAAGCCGATCGTTCACATCCCCAGGCTCGGAATACACGTTATGTTTTTGCATGACCATCCTTTCTTGCACGTTTTTGTACATCATTTGAGGGCGCCTGTAAAGGGAATTCTTGTTTCAGTTGAAAGGATCGAAAATGGGTCCAATTGGACGCACTGCGGTGGGAATCGCGGGCGACATCGACATTCCCGCTGCCCGCCGACTACAGGCTCTTATGGAAGAACCCAAGGTCCGGCACTACAGAGTTGATCGTGATCTTGGGTTCGCCCAACACATCGAAGGAAGGCTGTGCACTGTTGCGACTGTAAAGACTCACTCCGTTAGGATTCCTTCGGTTATCCTTTGCAAACTTTCGGTGTGCAGTTGACCGTTTATCAAGCACCATAAGCGTGGTGCTGTTCATTGGGTTGCGACTTGGTAATTTAAAGTAGTTTTACGGAGGCCATCTCGATGTCGATGTATGAGAAACCAGTGCGAGCATTGATGCCGGAGATGTTGGGGTCTCTCCTGACTCAGCCCAGCCAAGTGATTTCGAAGGACCAAGTCTTGCAGTGGTTTGCCGAAAGATATCCAAAAATCAAACCGGGAACGATTTCCGCCCATTTGATTCGCTTTTCAACGAACGCTCCTAGTCGTCTCCATTACAGCGCAAGGCCCGGTGAGGAAGATCTATTATTTCAGATCGACGGAAGTCACTTTCGTCGTTATGACACAGCCAATGATCCCGCGCCAATTCATGAAGCTTCCCAGGTCTCTGGCAAGAACAAAACACCTGTCGAGGAAGGGGAAGAGCCCGAAGGACCAAATGAGTTCGCGTACGAATCAGATTTACGAGATTTCCTCGCGAAGAATTTGTCCATCCTCCAGCGCGGTCTGCGATTGTACGAGGAAGAAGGAATCACTGGTATTGAATTTCCGGTCGGTGGACGATTCATCGACATTTTGGCAGTCACGCCGGAAAGCGATTATGTAGTTGTCGAGCTAAAGGTTTCACGCGGTTACGACCGAGTTGTCGGTCAGCTCCTGAGATATATGGCATGGATTGCTAAGAACCAAGCCGAGCCGCCACAGAAGGTTAGGGGAATCATCGTCGCTCGCGAGATTACTACGGATTTGTCATTGGCTTGCTCCGGGCTGCCGAATGTTGAATTGTTCGAGTATCAGCTTTCCGTCTCATTGAAGAAGGTGTCGACATGAGCTTGGCGTCGATAAGAGGGGGCCTTTGCGACCCAATGATTAGCGATGGCTGGATGAATTGCCAAAGCTGCAGCAATAATCAACAGTACAGCGTAAGTGTTCGCCTCCTAATCGGTTCCTACCGTCTGTACTGTGAGTGAGCCCGCACTCGCCCGCCCTCCGCCAGGAGCATTGGCTAGCCTTGCCAGCCTGTCCCGCTTTGCTCTGCATTACAGTAGACCGAAAGATCAATTCCAATGAACAGTTCTCGGAAGCGGTCGATTTTGTTCATTAGCTTGAATGCGTCTTCCCAGAGAATTATTCGTACCTTGCTATCCCGAATGAGTTTCAGATCTCTGTTGTTCGTGTAGCCCACGGAGAGCAGGAATAGGCTTTCAGCTTTCCATGAATGTGTTCGTAGGTACATTGTCAGCTCCAGGCCCGTCCTCAGTTGTCTCCCCTTCGTGCCAAGATCAGCGCCAATCGTCTTATTCTCAACAAGAATAGCGAATCGTGCCCCTGGAACAATGACCGCGACATCCGGCCGCAGGGCCTCAAATGAATAATCCCAGTCCGTGACACCGAAGACCCTCTGCGAAAGTCTAGGTTCTGTTAGAATTTGTCCAAACTGAAGTCCTGCCGGAAGTTCCAAGTTTCCTTCACATTCGTAACCCCATTTGGTTCCGCTGGTTGTAAATCGCCTGAGGGGGATCGGACCGTGAGAAGGGTGCGTCGCTAGGTGGAGCAGGAGCGTGGAGAACAAAGCCGACCACCACGGCTCTGAGTTATGAGCAGAACCAGGGAACGCGAAAAGGTCAGTAGCGTTTTTATTGTCCAAAGATCCCTCTTTCTCCGATATCACACCCACTCAATCGGACGGTTCACACTAACTCACACTAGACGCTTACGTAAAAACAGGCAGCGGGAGGATATCTCTGGCGAATTGTTGTTTCGCCCATATTTCCTTAGAATTTCCCGTTCTGCTTACGATTCTGCGATACGCAAACCATCTTGGATTTTAGCGAGGGACAACGGCTTGAGTCGCGCCGAAAAAGCGGTTCGCTCAGCATGCCTAGACGCTCAAGCAAGGAAGATGTGGCGCAGAATGCCACTGCGAGTAGTGGAAAAAGGCAGAACCCTTGGGTTCATCCGGAATTAACGGACGCACTTCTCGCAGGCGATTGTCATTTTCCAATTACAGGTTGGCTTGTCGCGTAAAGTGCCGCCGTTCTAGCGATTTACATTTGCTAGAGGAAGTTCGGGAAGCGTCTGTTCTGCCACTCAACTACGCTCGCTCGTTGTTTCTGATTGTACTCAGGAATCGATTTTCCGTACAGCGGTTT
>Ga0137410_10001073_pt1 | contig 18832 bp, 17 predicted proteins | sample CZODoug1_16funga_FD_108878 | JGI IMG/M metagenome (GOLD analysis project Ga0137410, IMG submission 108878) | Vadose zone soil fungal communities from Angelo Coast Range Reserve, California, USA - CZODoug1_16fungal (Illumina Assembly) | ecosystem: Environmental > Terrestrial > Soil > Vadose zone... | reverse complement strand
GCCGTGATCATGGAAGATTTCCGTGCACGGGCCGCAGGGGCCGGTATCGCCCATCTGCCAGAAGTTGTCGGATCCGCCGCCCGGCTGGTCACCGATGCGCACGATGCGATCCGCCGCGAGCCCCACGTCCTTGTTCCAGGCGGCGTACGCCTCATCGTCGGTCTTGTAGACCGTCACCATCAAGCGTTTCGGATCAATGCCGAGCCAGTTCTTGGCCGTGACGAGTTCCCACGCAAAGCGGATTGCATCGCGCTTGAAGTAATCGCCGAAGCTGAAGTTGCCCAGCATCTCGAAGAAGGTGTGATGGCGTGCGGTGTAGCCCACGTTCTCGAGATCGTTGTGCTTGCCGCCCGCGCGCACGCAGCGCTGACTGCTCACGGCGCGCAGGTAGTTGCGCTTCTCCTTGCCGAGGAACACGTCCTTGAACTGCACCATGCCCGCGTTGGTAAAGAGGAGCGTCGGATCGTTGCCCGGCACGAGCGAGCTCGAGGGCACGATCGTGTGTCCTTGTTGCTCGAAGTAGCGCAGAAACAGGCTGCGCAGCTCATTGCTGCTCGGGCCCTTCGCTTTTCCGCTCGCCGTCATAAATCTCATTGCGCCCTTGGGAGAGCGGAACATGATACGCGAGCCAATGACGGGAATGTACGGCCCGTCAGCGAGTTACGCCGTGCTCGGTTCCTGCAGGACCGTGGCGCGCATTGAACGACGCCCGTAGGTCAGGAGCCTCCACAGGTACTCCATCGGTCCCATGGCATGCCGCTTCAGCCAGTAATGGCTCACGTCGCGAACCGTCTCGGCCGTCCTCGGGCCACAGATGCGAGCCGTCGGCCTCGACGAAAAACGACGTCGTGAACCACGGCATGTTCATGATGAAGATGCCGAGGAGCGCCAAGCCGCGCACGACGTCGATGGTGAGAATGCGCTCGTTGGCGGAAATCGGGACGGCGCGTGAATCCATGCGATTCCCCCCGCTTCCTGGTCGTTGTCAGTCTTCGGCCGCGACATCTCCCTCGAGCGCGGCACGAATATGCTCTGGCGAAAAGCCGCGATACTCAAGGAATCTGCCCTGCTTGGCGCGCGACTTGAAGTCCTTCGGGACGCCCGCGCCGAACTTCTTGCGCCGCGCGGTGCATGCGCGCTCGCGCCAGTCGGCTATGGCATCCAGGTGTCGCTCGATCGCCTCCGCAGGCACTGACCGCTGGCGCAGCTCGACTGCGATCCGGATCGGACCCTGACCCCGCGCCGCGTGGTAGGAGACGAAATTCTCGATGAAGCGATCGTCGTCGAGGAAGCGCTTGGCGACCAGGTCCTGAAGTACCGGGACGATTGCGGCAGCGTCGTAACCGCGCTCCTCGAGGCGGCGCTCGAGTTCGCCAGCCGAGAAGTCGCGGCGCGCGAGGAATTCCAGCGCCGTCTTGCGAATGGAGCGTGGGTCGGCAGCCGCTTCGGGGTCGAGGGCTGCCCGCCCCGCCTTCTTAGCCCGCAGCCTCACCTCGCGCCTCGTTACCGCGCTTCGGCATGAGACGTTCTCTCAGTTTGGCTTCGATCTCGGTCGCGATCTCCCGATGCTGCTGCAGGTAAATCCGCGTGTTGTCCTTGCCCTGGCCGATGCGCTCGCCGTTGTAGCTGTACCAGGAGCCCGACTTTTCGATGATGTTGTGGAGCGAGCCCAGGTCGATGAGCTCGCCTTCGCGCGAGATGCCGCTGCCGTAGAGAATCTCGAACTCCGCTTCGCGGAAGGGCGGCGCCACTTTGTTCTTGACCACCTTCACCCGCGTCATGTTGCCGATCACTTCCTCGCCATTCTTGAGGGCACCGATGCGACGAATGTCGAGACGGACCGAGGCATAGAACTTGAGCGCATTGCCGCCGGTCGTGGTCTCGGGATTGCCGAACATCACGCCGATCTTCATGCGGATCTGGTTGATGAAGATCACGATGGTGTTCGAGCGCTTGATGTTGCCGGTGAGCTTGCGCAGCGCCTGCGACATCAGGCGGGCGTGAAGGCCCAGTTGCATCTCGCCCATTTCGCCTTCGATCTCCGCCTTCGGGGTCAGCGCGGCGACCGAATCCACGACCACGATGTCCACCGCACCTGAACGCACCAGCATGTCGGTGACTTCAAGCGCCTGTTCGCCGGTGTCGGGCTGTGAGACGAGCAGATCGCTCGTATTGACGCCGAGTTTTTCGGCGTAACTCGGGTCGAGCGCATGCTCCGCATCGACGAAGGCCGCCGTTCCGCCGAGCTTCTGAACCTCCGAGATAATCTGCAGCGTCAGCGTGGTCTTTCCCGAGGACTCCGGCCCATAAATCTCGACGACCCGGCCGCGCGGCACGCCACCGATGCCGAGCGCGATGTCGAGGCCGAGCGAGCCCGTGGAGACTACTTCCACGTCCCAATTGGCGCCGGCATCACCCAGCCGCATCACCGTGCCCTTGCCGAACTGCTTTTCGATCTGACCGAGTGCGGCCGCGAGTGCCTTCTTGCGATTTTCTTCCATTGAAATTTCCTTGCCCGGGAAAGGTGGCCATTATTCCATAACTGCGCGCTCTCACTGCGGCTGAATGAGCCGCGATCGCGACGAAAAAGATCCGGTTGCAGGAAACTCTAAGACCGCAACGGCCATTGCTTCAGCACTGTGTAGCGGGGACCCTCCGGCGCCGTCACCGACTCGACCAGTGCAATCTCTCCAACCAGCCAGGGCAGCGGATGCATCGGTCCCAGTTCGTGGGGCTTGACGACCTTGCGAGCGAGCGTGACGTGCGGCAGATACGGCTTCGGATCCGGTGTAAGCCCTTGCGCGAGCAGCAGCTTCGCGAGCCCTGCAGCGAGATTGGCGGCGGACGCGGGCGGGTCGCTGCAGCCGAGACAGAGCACGGCGGGCCTGGCCCAGTGTTCCAGGGTGTCGAATTCGAACTGCAGCGGCTCATGCTTGAGCTCTGCGCCAGCTGCGACAACACCGTTCAGGCGTTCCTCTGGCACCGCGCCGAGGAAGATCACGGTCGAATGGAGGTTTTCCACAGGCACCGGCCGGCCGCCACTGGCACGCACGGCTTTGCGCGTGGCTCGGGCGATCAGCGAGCGCGCCGCCTCATCGGGCCAGAACGCAAAGAACAGTCGCCGGGTCACGGGCTTCCGCTCGGTTTGAATGCATCACCTCAGGAGGCCGCGCAGCGCCAGGGCGACCGATCGCGCCCGGACTGTGTTTCGATCGCCCGCGAAGCGCACCTTGCGCGTGCGAAAGTGGATCTTCCGGCCGCGGTGTTCTGCCCAGCAGAGCCAGACTGTGCCCACGGGCTTGTCCGCAGTCCCGCCGTCCGGCCCCGCGATGCCGGTCACGGCGACAGCCAGCTCGGCCCTGCTCACGACAAGCGCGCCCCGTGCCATTTCGCGCGCCACCTCTTCGCTGACGGCGCCGTGGCGGATCAAAGTCCTGCTCCGCACACCGAGTTCACGGGTCTTGGCAGCGTTGCTATAGACGACAAAGCCGGTGTCGAACCACTGCGAGCTACCGGGGATATCAGTGATGGTCTTCGCGACCCAGCCGCCGGTGCACGACTCGGCCGTGACCACGCGCCGGCGGCTCGCCAGCAGGTGCCTGCCGAGGCGCAGGGCGAGGCGCTTCAGTTCGCGTTCAAGGGGCATGAAACGACTGGCCTTGTCTGAGGTTGATCCCTAGGTACGTCGATGTGCGCCCACCGTCATCGACTCTCTCCTTCCTTGCCGAGTATCACCTCGGCGCGAGCGTTGCCCCCTCGCTCGTGACTTGCTTTGACAGACACGGCGGTGCCAGCGGGCGCAGCTATGATCCAGTCGGCGACCGCGCGATCCGGGGTGCCGGCGCTGTACCCCCACCACGTCGCCGTCGATCGCTGGCCGGTCCGCCCCTCAAGCTGACCGAGGCTCCGTCGAGGCGCTCCTTCGACCAGATGGGCTGCGGCGGGCAATGTCAGCTCCGCCACCACTCCGTTGACAACCTGTTGGTCGAGCGCCTGCTGTGATCCGTTGGTCGGAAGCCAGCCGCTATTTTCGACGACCAACCGCACCCGCCAGAGATTCTGGCCAATGGACTCGACCGAGAGCGAGCGGATGGAAAGCCGCGCCGTGGCGAGGCCGAGATAGACGAGCCACTCGCTATGCGGAGCAACTTCCTTCTCCAACCGGTCGTACGGGACGTTATACCAGTAGCGGATCAGATCGAATCCTCCGATCTCGACCTTCCCCAGCTGCGGATGATCGAATCCATGCCAGGCCACGAAACCGTCGCCGCCGAGCTTTTGATCGCTCCAGCGCAGCAGCTTTACCTCGTCCTCGACCGGGTGATAGCCAAACAGCCAGGCGGATTCAGAGGTGTTCTCGAGAGAGATACCCGCTGCCCGCAGAGGATTCCAGAACTCTGTAATGAATGAGTAGATCCCGCGTCGGTTGTAGAGCCACCCGAAAGCGCTTGGGAGATAGCTTTCTCGATCTTCGCTGCGCAAGTCGAGGTACGACATCGCCCGATATCCCGTCAGCGCAGCCGCTCGCGCGGCGAGTGTCTCGTACGTGCGGCGATCAGAGCCCGCCAGGTGCTCGCCGACATTGACCGGCGGGGTCAGGATCAGACCGCCGAAGGTATGACAGGTCACGTGTGCGACGATGTTCGGGCGCCGGGCGATGGCGGCAACGTATGCGGCGACCTCCGGCTCAGACGTTGGGTAAGGACCCGCTGTTCGGCTCGGCGGCGCGGTCCCCAGATCCGCTGGAAAGTTGGCGCCCAGGTCGAGCGGTTCCTGCGCGGGCGCATCGGCGATGGTGACGCCGTCGTATGCCTCGATGACTCCTTCCGGCAGCACGCGCCAGTAGTCGCCCCCAGACTCATCGGGAGCGCGCGGCACCAGGAGGCGAGGATCGCGTGCGTACTGTTTCCATGGCCCATTCGGATCGCGGAAGCGCATGAAGACAGTTCGTCCGTCGCCGTCGATGTCGCGGGCATGAATCCCTGGATATGGGACAGCGCTCGGATATGGGCGATCCACGGAGCGGATGAAGCGTCCCTGCGCCAGCGTCGCCTCGACCCCGTCTGGCGTCATCCGCGGCAGGACATACACTGTGCGAGTGTCGAGCAGACGCGTGACCCGCTCGTCGCTCCCGTAATCTCTCAGCAGCTTCCAGGCGAAGTCGAGTGCTGCCACACCGCCCGCCCATTCGGTGGCGTGCATGTTGCCGTCAACCACCAGTGCCGGCTTCTCCTGTGCCGGCCCGCTGTTCTTGTTCGACAGCGTGAGGAACCAGATCGCACGCCCCTCCGGAGTTGTTCCGATGCTCTCCAGTTGCACGAGGTTCGGGCGCGCGTCTGCCCAGGAATGAAGGAGCGTTGTCAGGTCGTCGTAGCGGAGGATGTGGTCGAACGGCAGCGGCGCCAGCGGTTGCGCGTGAGCGAAGCCAGAGAGCGCGCTTGCGAGAAGGAAGACCAGGGCTTTTTTATTCATTCGCCCCTCCTTAAGCGCCAATCCTCTACGGAGCGGCGGCCGGATGCCAGAGGCGCATACCGGCGGCGCTTGGGGGAATCAGCTCACCACTTCTTTCCAACCGTGGCGAAGACCGTCCGACGGCTGGCATAGAAGCACTGACTCAGGCTGCTGCAGCGCTGGATATAGATCTTGTCGCTCACGTTGGTCCCGTTGAGGGCGAATCTCCAGTCGTTTCGATCGAAGTGAATGAGGACATCGTACAAAGTCACTGCATCGCCCTCGAGCACAGGCGTGTTGGCGGGGTCGCCAAAGCTCGGGCCGAGATAGCGCACGCCAACCCCCGCCCCCAGTCCGCCCACGGGCCCACTCTGCTGCGTATAGTCCACCAGCAGCGACGCCTTGTTCTTCGGCACGATCGGCAGCTCCTTGCCGAGATCCGGACCGTTGCTCGCGGTTACCTCGGAGTCGGTATACGAATAGGAGGCGTTGATGCTCCAGCGCTCACGAATTCGCGTGACCGCCTCCAGCTCCACTCCCTTCACCTCTACCTCGCCAGTCTGTACCGAGAAGAACAGGTGGGCGGGATCGTTGGTGAGCACGTTCTCCTGCTTCAGCTGATACACCGCGAGCGAGCTGAACAACTTGGTGTCCGTTCCCACCAGGTTGCGCGGCTCGAACTTCAGCCCCGCCTCGATCTGCTTGCCTTCACTGGGCACGAAGGGGTTGCCGTTGAAGTCCGCACCCGAAATCGGCAGGAAGGAAGTCGAATAAGAGACATACGGCGCGAGACCGGAATCGAGCACGTAGTTGATGCCGGCGCGATAGGTGAACGCATCGTCGGAGACCTTCTGGTCCAGCAACCCGTTGTCGGTATCGAGCCAGTCCTCGCGGGCGCTCAGCGTGAAGCGCCAGTCTCCCAGCTTCATCTGGTCCTGCAGGTACGCCCCAAGCTGTTCCTGGACCTGTCGCACCGAGGGACCCGTAGGCAGGAAAGGTGCCGGGATCGCCGCGCCGTAGACCGGGTTGAACACGTTCAGGTCCGGACCGGCGCCGAAGCCGAGATCGGTCTCGTTGTTCAGATGGCGGTAATCCACGCCGAACAGCGCCACGTGCTCCACCGCGCCGGTCGAGCCGCGCATCTCCAGGCGCGTGTCGACGGCGGTCTGTTTGATGTCCTCCGGGAAGATGAAGTTGAGGCGGCTCAGGGTCTGAAGATCGGCCTGCAGGCCAGACCCGAAAATGGAGAAGAAGTCCGAATTGTTCCGCGAGTACTTCAGGTTCTGATGGATCGAGAGGGCGTCGTTGAACTTGTGGTGGACCTCATAGCCCAGTCCGTACTGCTCGCGCTCGAAACGGTTGTAATCAGGCTCGCCGGCATTGAACTCGACGGGGATATGACCGTTCGGATTGGGAAGGATCGTCCCTTCCGCCGGAAGGAAGCCGCCGCCGTCACCCTTCACGTCGTCGTGCTGGTAGTAAGTCAGCAGAGTGAGCTGCGTTGCCGTGCCGATGTTCCAGGTCAGGGACGGGGCGATGAACTCGCGCTCCGAGCTGACGAAGTCGGTCTGGGTATCGCGATCGCGCCATAGGGCTGTCACGCGGCCTGTGACTGCCCCGTCGCCGGCCAGGGTGCCGGTCACATCAGCGGCCACCTGCATGTCGTCGAAACTGCCGTACTGGGCCTGAAACTCGCTGTGAAACTCCTCCTGCGGGCGGCGCATGGTCAGGTTGACCAGGCCTCCGGGCGGAGTCTGCCCGTACAGCACGCCCGATGGCCCCTTCAATATTTCCACCGATTCGGCGCCCCACAGATCGAGGCCCACGTTCGAGGTCGAACCGATCGGTGCCTGCAGCCCGTCGATGTATTCAACGGGTTGAAAGCCGCGCTGCGTCAGCCAGTCATAGCGTTCGTCGGGCCCGAAATTCTCGCCGATTACGCCGGCCGTATAGCGCACAGCCTGTTGCAGGTTCTGGACGTTGAGCACGTCGATCTGATCGCGCGTGATCACCGAAATCGACTGCGGCGTCTCGATCAACGGAATGGCGATCTTGGTCGCGGCGAGATTGGTCGTTGGCACGTAATTGCGGGCCGTGACGATGACTTCCTCCAGACTCCCCGTCTCTTGAGCGAACGATGGCGCGGTGGTGAGCACCAAGACCGCTCCGCTCAGCCACAGCAGCTTGGGCGCACTCATCAAGGCCGATGCAGCGTTATGCGGCTTGTTCATCGTGATTGCCTCCCGGCTGTGCCCCACGGTCGGATTTCTGATGCGTGACAGCTTGCTGCCGCAGGCGCGAATTCGCAGACGCGAGAGGGTCTGAAAACATCGCGTTCAGGCCAACTGCTCAGCGCGGCTGGAGCAAGGTCCCGCGTAGCCATTGCGAGCCTTCAGCGAGCGCGCGCTCGGCGACAGCGGAGATGGATACTGCTTCGAGGAAGCTGTGAGTGGCGCCGGCGTAATGCCCGGCGCGTACCGCGACACCGGCTGCCCGGAGTCGCTTCTCCAGGCTCAGGCTCTGTTCGGTCAGGATGTCGCACTCCGGAATGGTCAGGAATACCTGCGGCAGGTTTTCGAGTTTCGCCCGCAGTGGGCAGGCGAGAGGATTCGTCGCATCCTCCGGCCCGCGCAGGTAGTTGCTCCAGAAGGCGCGCATTTCATCGGCGGTCAGCATGAAACCCGCGCCGCCGAAGTCGTGCTCGGCCTCGCTCGAGGATTCAGTATCAAAACTGCCATAGTTGAGGAGCACCGCCTTGATGCGCTGGGGCTCGCCCGCATCGCGCAGCATCAGGCAGGCGGCGAGCGCCAGGTTGCCGCCCGCCGAATCGCCGCCGACCGCGAGACGATCCGCATCGACGCCGAGATCGTTCCCGCGCGCGCCGAGCCAGCGCACGACATCGACGATCTGGTGAAGCGCAGTGGGAAACTTCGCTTCGGGCGATAAGGGATAGTCGACGCCTATGACCACGAGCCGCGCGCGTGCCGCGTATTCACGCATGACGCGATCGTGCGTATCGATGCTGAAGATCGTCCAGCCGCCGCCGTGCATGTAGATCAGTGCAGGCTTCGGACCCGATGGGGCTGGATCGTAAACGCGGATGCGGATGGTGCCGCCGGCGACCGGAACCTGGCGCTCGAAGGTACGATGCATCTCGGGTCCGCCCTGCCGCCAGGGTGCACGGACCTCCTCGGCCACGCGACGCGCCTCGACGTTGGACAAGCGGTCGAACGAGGGGTAGCGCGCGAAGCCCGCGGAGACCTCGGTGACGAAGCGACGGATCTGCGGATCGAGCGCATCGGTGCTGGTCGCCACGTCGGGTTCCTTGTGGGCCATCGAGAGTCCTGGGTGCAAGTGATGACTTACGGCGTCAGTAGCACTAGGCTATTTCGGCCCGTGGACGGTCGCTGTCTCCGATGGATCAGTTATCGTCTCATCCGGGCCACTCACTGATCCGGATCATATGCGTCGAAGCACCAGAGGCGACGATTACCAGGACGTTCCCCGACCGATCGCGGCGCTCGCGGACGAGTACGCCCCCGGGCACCATGACCCTCGCCATCACCACAAGCGCGCGCAGCTGATCTACGCCTCGGCGGGAGTGATGTTGATCATCACCGACCACGCCAGCTTCGTAGTGCCGCCCCAGCGCGCCGTCTGGGTGCCGGCGGGCGTGGAGCATGAAGCCTACATGCGCGGTCACGTCTCGATCCGCACCCTGTACGTGAGCGAGAACGCCGTCGCCGGTCTGTCGAGCAGCTGTCACGTCATCGAAGTTTCGGACCTGCTGCGCGAGTTGATCATCGAGGCATGCCAGATTCCGGTGGAATACGACGTCGACGGCCGCGACGGGCGGGTCATGGACCTGATCCTGACCGAGCTCAATTCGATGCCGCGTACGCCGTTGCACGTGCCGATGCCGCGCAACGAGCGTCTGGTGCGGGTGTGCACTGCCATCCTCAGGGACCCGGCGCAGAATGATGCGCTCGACGAATGGGCGGAGAGCGCAGGGATGGGGCGGCGCACCTTCACGCGCACTTTTCGCCGCGAGACCGGCATCAGCTTCGCCGCGTGGCGCCAGAATGTGCGGCTCATGGAAGCCTTGTCACGCCTGGCGCTGGGCCAATCGGTCACCGCGGTGGCGTTCGATGTCGGCTACACCAGCTCGAGCGCATTCACGGCGATGTTCCGCCGCACATTCGGCGTCGCACCGACTCGCTACCTGCGCAAGCACGAACACCCCGACCTGGGCACCGCCGCCTAGCCTCCAATCGGCACCGGTTGGTCAGCGGGCCGGACGCCCGGGATTGCAGCGTTCCATCCATTGCAGCAGCTCTCGCGGACCTTGTTCCTCGAGGGCGCGCGTGATGTCGGCGAACACGTCGTCGCGCTCGTCCTGGCCGAGCTTGAACTTTGCGCGACTCGATCGAACAGGGGCGTGGAAGCCGATGATGCGACGGGCGAGCTGACGATAGCGCTCGCCCATTTCCGCGGGGCTCCAGGCGCGCGGGCGACCCGCCTCCATCGCACCGACGAGATCGCTCAGCATGTCATCGAGCGCGCTGTCCTCGCAGAATTCGACCTCGACCAGGAATTGCACACTGGCGTAATTCCAGGTGGGTGCCTGGGTCCGGTCGCGCATCCACGAGGGCGAGATGTAGCCTTGGGGCCCCAGGAACAGGATGGCTGCGCGCGGATCGCGCCTGAGCACTTCGACCAGACGATTGGTGCGTGCGCAGTGGCCGACGAGTTTTTCCACTCGGTCGTGCGCACCGGTGATGGCGCGCAGCGGCAGAAGCGTGGCACAAAAGTCCCCGGCGCCAATCGACACGATCCAGGCCAGCGGATTTTCCTCGATGAGCCGGACCACGTCCGCCGGCGAAGGTGGTGCAAACCGGTCTTCAATTGCGTTCACGGACGCTCCGCTAGGGCTTGAGCTTGTTGAGCCAATCGGCGGCCGTCGTCGGCCCCGAGACGAAGGTATCGGTGTGCTCGGTCATGTAGCGCCTGATTTCCAGGAAAAATTTCGCGCCCTGCGGGGCACCCAGGCACTTGAGCGCAGCACCGATCGCCTTGTTCTGCTCGGGCGTGTTTTCCGCCGGCTGGAGGATGAGAAAGTCCCAGCTCGCGCCGTCCTGATGCACGTAGAGCTGCCGAGGCGCAACGCCGGCCTCCTTCGAGGCTTGATCGTAAAGTGCGATCAGCTTGAGGAAATTCTCATGCTGGCCGGGTGCTATGCGATAGATCTCCACGATCATGTTCGGAACGTCGGCCGCCGCGGCCGCGCTCGCACCGAGCCACAGTCCGAGTGCCAGCGCCATCGTCGCCACTTGCTTGTTCACGCTCGTTCTCCTTCGTGTGCAGCAGAAAGTCTCGGCGGCCGTGCGCGCCGAGACCACCAGAGACAGAAGCCGAGGCTCAACATGGTGACGAGCCACGTGCCGATCGCGAGCGCCGTCACGCGTCCGGCGATGCCGACAAATTCCCCGGTGTGGATCGGGTAGAGAATGTCCATGAAGCGCCGGGCAAGTGGCGCGCTGAATGCACTCTCGTCGGCGAGAACCTCTCCGTCGGCGGCGCTCACGTAGATGACGGTGGTGCCAAACACCCTGCGGATTTCGTTTGGCTGGCGTACGCGAATTCGATACCAGGGCTCATCTTTCGTCGGCAGCCGCATGCCGCTCAAGGTCGACCGTGGATAACGCTGCAGCGCCGTCGCCAGCGCCAGCGCCGGAGCGATCGGTAGCGAGACGAGCGGCGGTGGATTTGATAGCCCGGGCGGCGCCGCATCTGCGCCGAGCCAGTGTTCCAGTGAACTGTCGAACGCGAGCAGGATGCCGGCGGTGATCAGCACGCTCGCGGGCAGCGCGAGCCACAGGCCGAGCGCGCGGTGCCAAGAGTAAAAGGTGGCGGTCGGCGTGCGCGCCCCCTTGGCGGGCCGCAGTGCGCGCCACCATTGGCCCATCGCGGGCCACGCCAACTTGAGGCCCAGGACGAGGTTCGTCAGGAGCAGCAGTCCGCTGAGACCGATCAACGACCGGCCCAGATCCCCGGCAAATAGAGACTGATGCAGGACGACGGCCGCCTGGATGAGTCCGGTGTGGGTAAAATCGTGATCGAGCGGTCGCTCACGCAGAACCATCCCAGCACCATCCACGCGCACCGCATCGGTGGCGCCCGCCTCGTTCTCGATATAGATGTCGTAGCGATCCGCGGCACCCGCGGTCGGATAGACCGAGGTCACTACATGTCGTGGTCGCTCACGCGCGAGAGCATCGATCCGCTCACCCAGCCTGGCGACATCGAGCGGGCGATGCTCGGCGCGAATGGAGACATCGTCCAGCTCCCAGTGAAAGACCATGAGCATGCCGGTCAGGGCTTGCACGACCCATAGGCTGAGCATCGTCAGACCGAGATAGCGATGGATCTTGCGGATGAGCTGCTTCACGTGCCCGCATCTGCGCGCGAGAGCTCCTTGTTTATCAAATCGGGCGGGAAGCAGTTGCTTCGGCCGGGTCGTTAAGTGTCGCGCGCGGGCCAGTGGAGGTACCAAATAGAGGTGCGAAACGGGATGATGTGGACCCGGAACGCGGCCCATTGGTCGAGCTCAATCGTCAGCAACCTGCACAGGCTCGGATAATCAACCTTGCTGCACAATAACTTGGCGCACACCCCGGTGATGCAGCAGTACCTGCGCATCAAGGCGCAGCACCCGGATGCACTCCTCTTCTATCGCATGGGAGATTTCTACGAGCTCTTCTACGAGGATGCGCGCCGAGCGGCCAAGCTGCTCGACATTGCGCTCACCTCACGCGGCCAGTCCGCGGGCCAGCCCATCCCGATGGCCGGTGTACCGGTGCACAGCGTCGATGGCTACCTGGCGCGGCTGGTGCGAAGAGGCGAGTCGGTCGCCATTTGCGAGCAGATCGGCGATCCGTCGAAAGCGAAGGGCCCGGTCGAGCGCCAGGTCGTTCGTGTCGTCACGCCGGGAACAGTCACTGACGAGGCACTGCTCGATGATCGGCGCGACACGCTGCTCGCGGCAGTGCTGCGCGATGGCACGCGCTTCGGCCTTGCATGGCTGGATCTCGCCGGGGGCCGATTCACGGTGCTCGAGGGAACTGGAGATGATGCTTTGGCCGGCGAAATCGAGCGTCTCAAGCCTGCGGAACTGCTGCTGAGTGAAGACCAGGAGACTGCCGCGTCGGGCTCGAGTGCCGTAACCCGCATGCGCCCGCCCTGGCACTTCGATCTCGACAGCGCGGCGCGCCTTCTGGCCACCCAGCTCGGCACCCGCGACCTCGCGGGTTTCGGCTGCGCCGACCGCCCCCTGGCAGTTCGCGCCGCCGGGGCGCTCCTGCAGTACGTGCGCGATACGCAGAAGTCGGCGCTGCCTCATGTTCGCGGTCTCACTATCGAGACTCGCGAGGACGCACTCATCCTCGATCCGGCGACGCGCCGCAATCTCGAGCTCGACGTTTCCCTGGGCTCACGACCGGAATGCACGCTCGCAGCCGTGATCGATCACACCGCCACCGCGATGGGAGCTCGGGAGCTGCGTCGCTGGCTGCATCGCCCGCTGCGCGACCAGGTCGTGCTGGCCCACCGTTACCACGCCCTCGAAACCCTGATCGCGACCAACCGCTACGCGAACATCCACCGCATGCTGCGTGAGGTGGGCGATATCGAGCGCATTCTCGCCCGCGTCGCGCTGCGCTCGGCGCGGCCCCGCGACCTCGTGCAGCTGCGCGCGGCGCTCGCTTTGCTCCCCGGCCTGCATTCTCTGCTCGAGGAGATCGATTCACCCCTCATCGCCGATCTGTGCAGCCGCGTGGGGTCACATGCCGAGATCGCCGGCCTGCTGCGCAAGGCGATAGCCGACCAGCCGTCTCACTTCCTGCGCGAGGGTGGCGTCATCGCCGCGGGCTACGACGCGGGCCTCGACGAGCTGCGGCAGATCAGCGGTCACACGGAGGAATTCCTCCTCGACCTCGAACGACGCGAACGCGAACGCAGTGGCATCTCGAACCTCAGGCTCGGGTACAACCGCGTGCAGGGCTACTTCATCGAAGTGAGCCGCGCCCACGCCGACCGCGTACCCGCGGACTACCTGCGCCGGCAAACGGTGAAATCGGCCGAACGCTTCATCACGCCCGAGCTCAAGGGATTCGAGGACAAGGTGCTCGGGGCGCGCGAGCGCTCGCTGGCGCGCGAGCGTGAGCTGTACGATGAAATCCTGTCGTCCCTGATCGCGGAATTGGCCGCACTGCAGAAGACCGCTGCGGCGCTGGCGGCGCTCGATGTAGTGACGAACCTCGCCGAGCGCGGGGTCGCTTTACGCTGGTCGAAGCCCGAGCTAGCCGGCGACACACGACTCGAAATCGTGGCGGGCCGCCATCCGGTGGTCGAGGCCTTCTCCGCACAGCCCTTCGTGCCGAATGATCTCGAGCTGCATACCGGGCGGCACATGCTCGTCATCACCGGCCCCAACATGGGCGGCAAGTCCACGTACATGCGCCAGGCCGCGCTCATCGTGATCCTGGCCGGCATGGGCAGCTTCGTGCCCGCCGAGCGCGCGAGAATCGGCAGCTTCGACCGCATCTTCACCCGCATTGGTGCCTCCGACGACCTGGCGGGCGGGCAGTCGACTTTCATGCTCGAGATGACCGAGACCGCGAACATCCTCAACAACGCCACTGAACACAGCCTGGTACTCATGGATGAAGTCGGTCGCGGCACCAGCACCTTCGACGGGCTTTCGCTCGCCTGGGCGGCTGCGCGCCATATCGCCACGCGGATAAGGGCACGCACCCTGTTTGCGACTCACTATTTCGAGCTCACGGTGCTCGCAAGCGATACGGAAGGCTGCGTCAACGTGCATCTCGACGCTACCGAGCACGGCGATCAACTCGTGTTCCTGCACGCCGTAAGGGAAGGACCGGCCAGTCGCAGCTACGGCCTGCAGGTCGCATCCCTGGCCGGCGTGCCGCGTGAGGTGATTGGCGGCGCACGGGCGTATCTCGAAGCACTCGAGCGCGAACGCGACAGCAAGAAGCCGCCGAGCCCGCAGGGCGAGCTGTCGCTCGAGCTGCCAGTGCCGGACCCGATAGCAAGCGCCGTTGTCGATGCACTCAGGTCGATCGATATCGACGGGCTGTCCCCCCGCGAGGCGCTCGACGCTCTCTATGCCCTGAAAGGAAAGATTGGTGACGTGAAATGAGCGAGGCGAAGACTGCCACCTCCGCACGCGACGTTTCGCGCATGAAATTTCTCTCGCTCGCAGTCGTTCTCGGTCTGCACGCCGTTACCGTGCACGCAGCCGATTACTTGCCTCCGGCCGGCGGCGAATGGGCCAGCCAAGCACCGGAGAAAGCCGGCTTCGATCCTGCGAAGCTGCAAGCTGCCATCGATTTCGCGATCGCACAGGAAACGCCCGCGCCGCGTGATCTCGGGCTGGCGATGGCGCTCAACTTCGCGCGCGAGCCGTACGACGCTCAGATCGGGCCGCTCGAACCGCGCGGGGCGCCGACCGGACTCGTCATCCGTCACGGCCATCTGGTCGCACAGTGGGGCGAGCCCGATCGGGCCGACATGACCTTCAGCGTCACCAAGAGCTTCCTGTCGACGCTGGTCGGAATCGCGCTCGACCGCGGCATGATCCGCAACATCGACGATGCGGTGCGCGGCTACATGCCCGCGGGCCCGTTCGAATCCGAACACAATCGGCCGATCACCTGGAACCAGATGCTGCGCCAGACGAGCAACTGGCAAGGCACCCTGTGGGGAAAACCCGATTGGGCCGACCGCCCGACGGGCGACAATCCCCTCGCGTGGCCTACGCTGCCGGTGGCCGCACCGGGCGCCGCGTGGGAATACAACGACGTTCGCGTCAACCTCCTGGCCCTCGCAGCACTGAATGTTTGGAAGGAGCCGCTGCCCGAAGTCTTGAAGCGCGAAGTAATGAACCCGATCGGCGCCAGCACTACCTGGCACTGGGAGGGTTATGAGAATTCCTGGGTGGAGATCGACGGCAAGCGCATGCACTCAGTGCCGGGCGGAGGGCATTGGGGCGGCGGCATGTTCATCAACGCCTGGGACCAGGCGCGCTTCGGCCTGCTGTGCCTGCACCGGGGCAAATGGGCCGGGCGGCAGATCTATTCTGAAAAGTGGTACCGCTTCGCCAGCACGCCGACTGATGTGCAGCCGAGCTACGGCGTGATGAACTGGTTTCTCAACACCGGGCGCAAGCCGGTGCCCGCCGCGCCCGCGGACGTGATCATGCACGTGGGCAATGGCGCGAACATGCTCTACGTCGATCCGGCGCACGACCTGGTCGTGGTGGTGCGCTGGATCAAGGACGATCAGCGTCCAGAGTTCATCGCACGACTGCTCGCGGCTCTGCGCTGAAGTAATTCGGCCGCGCCCCAGCGCGATTCCTTCAGACGCTCTTGAACCGCCCGGTCGCGAGGAACGCTGCGGCCTGCTGCGCCGCTGCGCTCGAGAAGAGAATCCCGGTGTGGCTCACTGGCAATACGATGCGGTCGGTCGCGCCTGGCAGCTCCGTTTCCTCGACAGAGACCGTGCCATCGTTCGGTCCGCCGAGATCGCCAAACAGGCGCCCCAGTCCCATCGACAGGTCCCCGGCGATCACGCCGAGCTCGCGCTGTCCCTGCCACGTTCGTTGCGGCGCTTGCAGCACCTCGGCTTCGATGTTATTGCCGAGGATCGCCGCTCCCAGCGGCCAACGGGCGACCCGGCGCGCCGCACGGCTGCCGCGCACCGGTGCTCCCAGCAGCACGATGCGCCCCGGCTGCACCGCCGGCGCTTGATCGAAGAAGCGCAACAGCACGATCCCGCCGAGGCTATGGCCCACGAAGTGGAGCGTGCGCACGTCGAGTCGCGCGCTGAACGCGGCGAGGCGCTGCCCGATCTCGGCCATCGTTGCGCTGACGGATGGGTAGTGAAAGGCGTGGGTTGCGCAATCGAGGTCGGCGGCGAGGCGCCGGCGCAGCAGCGTCGACTCCACGCCGTTGAGCCACAAGCCGTGGACGAAGACGACCGCGGTATCTTGCACGCTCACTTGCCCGGCGGTGTGCGCACCCGGATGTGCAATTCGCGCAGCTGCAGCTCGCTCACTTCGGTCGGCGCCTCGGTGAGTGGATCGGCAGCACTCTGGGTCTTTGGAAACGCGATGACGTCGCGAATGCTGTCGGCGCCGGCCATCAGCATGGCGAGACGGTCCAGCCCGAAGGCGATTCCGCCGTGCGGCGGGCAGCCGAACTTGAGCGCATCGAGCAGGAAGCCGAACTTGGCCTGCGCCTCATCCGGGCCAATGCCGAGGAGCCCGAAGACGACTGACTGCATTTCCTGGCGGTGAATTCGCACCGAGCCGCCGCCGAGCTCCGTGCCGTTGAGCACCATGTCATAGGCCTTGGCGACGGCCTTGCCCGGATCAGCCTGCAAGGCAGCGGGATCGTCATTGCGAGGGGCGGTGAATGGATGATGCATCGCCGCCCAACGCTTCTGTTCGTCGTCCCATTCGAACATGGGGAAGTCGACCACCCAGAGCAGTCGCCAGCCGGACTCGACCAGTTGCAGGTCCTGGCCGACCTTGAGTCGCAACGCGCCGAGCGCATCGTTGACGACTTTCGCGCTGTCCGAGCCGAAGAAAATGAGATCGCCCGCCTCCGCCCGCGTGCGTTCCATGATGCCTCTCACCGCCGCGTCGCTCAGGAACTTGAGGATCGGCGACTGCAGGCCCTCGCGCCCCTTCACCTGATCGTTGACCTTGATATAGGCAAGGCCCTTGGCGCCGTAGCGCGCGACGAACGCGGTGTAGTCGTCGATCTCTTTGCGAGACAGCTTTGCGCCGCCCGGAGCCCGCAGGGCGGCCACGCGTCCGTTCGGGTCGGCGGCGGGGCCCGCGAATACCTTGAACTCGGTGTCCTGCACGAGATCGCCGATATCGACGAGCTCGAGCGGATTGCGCAGGTCCGGCTTGTCGGAACCGAAACGCCGCATGACATCTGCAAAAGACAGGCGCGGCAGGGGTCCCGCTATCGCCACGCCCATCACGGTCTTGAACAGATACAGCATCAGCGCTTCCATCAGCGCCATGATCTCGTCCTGCCTGAGGAACGAGGTCTCGACGTCGAGCTGGGTGAACTCGGGCTGCCGATCGGCACGCAGGTCCTCGTCGCGGAAGCAGCGCACGATCTGGTAGTAGCGATCGAAGCCCGACATCATCAGCAGCTGCTTGAAGATCTGCGGCGACTGCGGCAGCGCGAAGAACTTGCCCGGATGCGTGCGGCTCGGCACCAGGTAGTCGCGTGCGCCTTCCGGTGTCGCCTTGGTCAGCATCGGCGTTTCGAGATCGACGAAGCCGTGCTCGTCGAGGAAGCTGCGCATCGCGCGCGTGACCGAGTGGCGCAGGCGCAGACGCTGCGTCATCACTTCGCGACGCAGATCGAGATAGCGGTACTTGAGCCGGATCTCCTCGTTGACCTGCTCGTCGAGCTGGAAGGGCAAGGGTTCGGAGCGGTTGAGGAGCTCGAGCTCGCGCGCGATGACTTCGACCTGGCCAGAAGCGAGGTTCGCATTCGCGGTGCCTGCAGGACGTGCGCGCACCAGGCCGCGCACATGCACCACGAACTCACTGCGCAGGCGCTCGGCTTCGGCGAAGACCTGTTTCGCGTCGGGGTCGAAGACGATCTGCAGCAACCCTTCGCGGTCGCGCAGGTCGACGAAGATCACCCCGCCGTGATCGCGGCGACGGTGCACCCAGCCGGCGACACTGACTTCCTGGCCGATGAGTCGTTCGTTGACCTGACCGCAGTAATGGCTACGCATGGCTCACCGAAAAAGGGCGCGAATGGTAGCAAGAAACTAGCGTTTTTTGGGCCGTTTCTTGTGGGCCGGCCGCCGGGCCGCCGATTTATTGACCGCCACGCTGCGGCGCTTGCCCGCCGTCTCGGTCTTCGGTTCGGGCTTCGACTCGGCTTTGGTCTCGGGCTTGGATTCCGCCTTGCCATCGGACTTGCCCTCGGACTCGCCTTCGGACTTGCCTTCGGTCGTCGCTGCGGCGGCGGCGCTGCCGGACTCCTCTTTCTCTGCGTGGCCGGCGAGGTTGCGTTTGCCTTCCTTGTCGGACTTGAAGTCGGTCTCGTACCAGCCCGAACCCTTGAGACGGAATACGGGCGGCGAGATCAGCCGGCGCAATTTCGACTTGCCGCAGTGGGGGCACTTGCGCAGCGGCGCCTCGGCGATCTTCTGCAGTGCTTCGAGCTGATGCCCGCACGCGTCACATTGGTATTCGTAGAACGGCATCAACGGGCCTTAGGGAACACGGCGCGCAATTATACGGGGCGTGTTCCTCAACGCG
>Ga0137410_10001071_pt1 | contig 18851 bp, 19 predicted proteins | sample CZODoug1_16funga_FD_108878 | JGI IMG/M metagenome (GOLD analysis project Ga0137410, IMG submission 108878) | Vadose zone soil fungal communities from Angelo Coast Range Reserve, California, USA - CZODoug1_16fungal (Illumina Assembly) | ecosystem: Environmental > Terrestrial > Soil > Vadose zone... | reverse complement strand
GCTTCCGGCAGGACCTCTATTACCGTCTGAACGTGCTGCCGGTGCGGCTCAAGCCCCTGCGCGACCGCCGGGAGGAGATCCCGATGCTGGTTGAGCACTTCCTGAAGAAGCACAAGAAGCGGGTCTCGAAGGGGGCGATGAGCCGGCTCTGCGAGTACTCCTGGCCGGGCAACGTCCGTGAGCTCGCCAACATCATCGAGCGGGCCGTGGTGCTGTCGCCGGGCGACGAGATCTCGGGCGAGACCCTGTCGTCCTGGCTGGACGGCGGGACGCGGACGCCCCAGGTGATGGTGGGGGTGCCGCTGGCGAACGTCGAGCGGAAGATCATTGAAGAGAATCTGAAAGCCAACGGCGGAAACCGGGAGAAGACGGCCCGGATCCTCGGCATCACGTCGCGGACGCTCCGCGACAAGCTGAAGAAATGGGGGGTTGCCTGAACTAAAGGAGGAGGGGACATGAGGAAGGGATTGCCGGTCCGGGGGAACCTTTTTCCGACCCTGAAGCAGTGGCCTCCGAAGCAGGTGTATCTGTCTCGTTGCCAAAGGTTTCTGGGGATGTATCGACGGAGAGTCTGGCACGGCGCTTGCAGTCGCTAGGCCGGAGATTCTCTCGAAGAGGCTCGACGCATGCTGGATCGTCTATTCGGCGGAGGGTCCCTCCGCGCGCTCGAGGTGATGCTGTCGTTCGCCTCGGAGCGCCAGACGGTGATCGCGGGCAATATTGCCAACGTGAGCACCCCCGGCTACGGGGCCCGGGACTTGTCCGAGTCGGGTTTCCAGGCGGAGCTGGACCGGGCCTTCGCCGGCCAGGGGCGGATGTCCCCGTCGTTTGGGGTGGCGGAGACGGGCCAGAATGTCGATCTAGAACTGGAGATGACCCGGATGGTCCGGAACACCGACTTCCACAGCACGGCGGCGGCGCTCCTGGCCCATCAGTTCTCGCTGATGCGCGAGGCAATTTCCGGTCGGGTGAACTGATATGGACTTGAGTGCGATCGATCTGAGCGCCGCGGGCCTGCGGGTGCAGCGGCGCCGGATGGACCTCATCGCTTCCAATCTCGCGAACGGGGACACCACGAGCGCGAGGCAGGAGACGGTGATCGGGGAGGACGGGCAGCCGCTCGTCCGCCACGTTCCCTATCGTCGCAAGATCGCAAGGGTGGCAGTCGGAGCGGGAGGCGTCCCGGAGGTCCGGGTGGTCGAGGATGCGTCGGATCTGCGGACGGAGTCGCAGCCCGGACATCCGCACGCGGGCGCGGACGGGATCGTCCGGTACCCGAACGTGGATCCGCTGACGGAGACGGTGGACCTGATCGCGGCGTCGCGGGCCTATGAGGCGAACCTGACGGCGATCGAAGTGGCCAAAGCGATGCACCAGAGCGCGCTGCGCATCCTGGGATAGGGCTGAGGAACGGATGATCGAGAGCATCGGCGGACTGGGAGCCCTAAAAGGTCCCGTCGCGCCCGGAATCGCGCCGAAGGCGGCCCCGGTGGAGGGGGAGCGTTCATTCAAGGAGATCCTGCAGGACTCCCTGTCGAGCGTGAACCAGCTGCAGAAGGAAGCCGACCAGGTGATGGAAAAATACACGAAGGGCCAGGCGTCGCAGGACCAGGTGATGGTGGCCTTCAAGAAAGCGCAGATCGCGTTCGAGGCGATGCTGCAGATCCGGAACAAGCTGGTCGACGCGTTCGAAGAAATCCAGCGGATGCGCATCTAAAACCGTCCGCAACGGCGACCGGGGACGCGGCGGGCGGGGGCCCGCCGCCGGGGGAAGTAAAGAGGAGAGGAAGAGGGGTTGGTCATGGACTCCATCAAGCGCGCGCTCGAGAGCATCGGGCGCATGTGGGCCGCGCTCAACGCCACGCAGCGCGTCATCCTCTCCGTTTCCGCCGCCGCGATGGTCCTGCTCCTGGTCTGGGGCTCGGCCGCGTCGGCTCCCGCCTGGGTCCGCGTCGCCGGCCCGGAGATCGACGCCGACGCGCGCGCGAAAGTCCTCCAGAAGCTGCAGGAAAAGAATCAGAAGTACGAAGTCCGGGGCGTCGAGATCTACGTGCCCCGGGAGGACGGGGACCGCGTCGTCATCGAGCTCACGGGCGAAGGCTCGATGAGCACGAGCTCCGTCTTCAAGTTCCTCGAGCAGTCCAACATCTTCGACACGCGCTGGGACCGCGAGAAGAAGCTCCAGATCGCCTATCAGACGCGCCTCGAGGCCATGATCCGGAGCATGGAGTCGGTGAAGAACGCGACGGTCCTGGTCAATACCGGCTCGACCCAGTCCCAGTTGGGATTCGCGGGGCCCAAGCCGAGCGCGTCCGTGACCCTGGAGCTCAAGGAGGGGGCCACCCTGAGCCGGAACAACGTAAAGGCCATCGTCGGCCTGGTGGCACGGGCGTTGACGGGGGTCGAGGAAGACCAAGTCCATATCATGGACACGAAGGGTAACTCCTACCGGGTCCAGAAGCCCGACTCCGCCGCGGGTGTTGCCGACGACATCCGGCAGCTCGAACGGAACATCGAGCAGGACATCCTGGAAAGCCTCAAGGCGGGCTTCGTCCATGTGCCCGGGGCCAGCTTCATGGTCCGGGTGCAGGTTCGCAAGCGCAGTTCCGAAACCGAGGAGGTCCGGCACGACCGTCCCATCGTGATCGAGAGCAGCGAGAAGAGAATGGTGCGCAAAGGGACGCCGGGTTCGCCCTCCTCCGTCCGGAAGGGGGAGAGCGAGCCGCCGCCGGCCGTCGAGACTCCTTCCCGGGAGGATCAGACGGATACCGAGACTCATGAGAAGAGCGTGACCGGAATTCACCGGACCACCGAACGGAACCCCGCCGGCGAGATCGAGAAGATTCGAGTCGGAGTCGTGATTCCGGTCGAAGTCGGTCCGGACAACAAGGAACTGACCGAGGCGGAGAAACGCCTCGCCGGTTTCAGGGAGATGGCGCTCAGCGCGGCCGGACCCCAGGCCCGCAACGAGGATGTCAGCGTCCAGCTGATCCCGATGAAGCGTCCCGAGGTGCTGGCCGCGCTGCCGGCGTCCGAGAGCCTGACGGAGTGGATCGCGGGGCATGCGACGAAGGTCGCCCTCTTCGGCCTCGCCCTCGCCGGGCTTTTCGTCCTCCTTCGCGTCGTCCAGACCGCCATGGCCCGCGACACCGTCGAGGAGATCCAGTCGCTGACGGACGCCCTCACCGAGACCCGGGATGCCGCCGCGGAGCTGGCGGGCCCGGCCGCCGGGGACATCGGGCGCCTGAAGCAGAACGTCCAGGAGATGGTCGGCCGCAATCCGCAGAGCGTCGCCGCCAGCCTCAAGTCCTTCATGAGCGGAAAGTAGGAGACCGAGATGGCCCTTCTCAAGGATCCCCGCGCGACGGCCGAAGCCGCCGGCGCCCGGCGCGCCGCCATTGTCATGGTCTCCATCGACCAGGATGCCGCTGCGCGCCTGATGTCGCAGCTCGACAAGGCCGACCAGGAGCGTATCGCCACCGAGATCGTCCGCCTCGAATCCGCGCCGCCCGACCGCGCCGAGCGCGAAGCGGTCCTGCGCGAATTCACCCGGTTCCACCTATCGCAGCAGGCCGTCGAGCCCGGCGGACTCCGCACCGCGCAGTCGTTGCTGGAGAAGGTGCACGAGCCCGGCGAGGCGAAGCGCATCCTCGCCAACGTCGAAGCCGCGGTCGGCAAGACGCCCTTCGAGTTCCTGCGCAAGGCCGACCCGGAGAGCGTCGTCGGCTTCATCGCCGACGAGCATCCGCAGATGATCGCCCTGATCCTCAGCTACCTCGAGCCCGCCCGCGCGGGACGCATCGTCGAGGGCCTCCCGCCGGCCAAGCAGCAGGAGGTGATCCGCCGCCTCGCCACGATCGAGCCCACCAGCCCCGTCGTCGTCGAGCAGGTCGAGAAGGCCCTGCAGGGCCGCCTCGCCGCCTTCGGCGCGTCGGAGGTCCGCGAGACCGACGGCGTCAGCTCGGCAGCCCGGCTCCTCAACCACGTCACCCGCGCCACCGAGCGCGCCATCCTCGAAGGCCTCAAGACCGACGACCCCGACCTCGTCGAGCAGCTCCGCCGCCAGATGTTCACTTTCACCGACCTGGAGCGCGTGAACGAGCGCGGCGTCCAGAACCTCCTCAAGACGATCGATACCTCGCGCCTCTCCCTGGCCCTCAAGACCGCCGGCCCCGAGCTGCGCCACAAGTTCTTCCGCAACATGTCCAAGCGCGCGCAGGAGCGCGTCCTCGAGGAGATGGAGCTCATGGGCCCGGTCCGCGTCATCGACGTGCAGGCCGCCCAGAACGCCATCGTCGACGAGGTCCTGCGCCTCGAGGAGGCCGGAGAGCTCTTCGTCGAGGGTCGCGGCGGAAGGGATTCGGTGGTGCTGTAATGCAGGACATCCGGCCGCTGCCGCTGAAGGCGTTCGACGACGAGGTCCAGGCCCAGACCGACCTCCGCATGCTGCGCGAAGAGATCCGGGCGCTGGAGGCCCAGCGCGACGCCATCAAGGACGCCGCGCGGCGCGACGGCATGGAGCTCGGCCGGCTCGACGCCCTCGAGCACGCGACGAAGATGGAGCGCGAGCGCATCGCAACCGAGGCCGCGGGCATCGTCGAGCTGCTGCGGAAGACCGCCGCCGGCATCGAGGCCGGTCGTACGGAGCTCGGCGCCGCCGCCGAGCGCGACCTCCTCAAGCTCGCCCTCGCGGTCGCGGCGAAGATCGTCAAGGGCGCCGTCGCCGACGGCCGGCCCGTCGCCGAGGCCAACCTCCGCCGCGCGGTGGAGCTCACCGCGCGCCGCCAGGAGCTCCATATCCTCCTGCATCCGGAGGACGTGGCCCGCATCGAGCAGTTCCTGCCGGAGCTCCGCCGGGAGTTCTCCGACGCGCAGAAGTTCGTCCTGGATCCCGATCCGTCGGTCGCCCGGGGCGGCGTCGTCGTCCAGACCCGCGAGGGCAGCGTCGACGCCACGATCGCGGCGCAGCTCGAGGAGATCGAGCGGGGGCTGCTCGGATGAGCCTCGCCCGCTGCGCCGAGCTCCTGGCCGACCTCGAACCCGCCCGCATCCGCGGCCGGGTCCGGCAGGCCATCGGTCTCGTCGTCCAGGCGGAAGGCCTCGCGCTGCCGGTCGGCGCCGTCTGCGAGATCCGCACGTCCGGCCGCGGCCCCGTCCCCTGCGAAGTGGTCGGCTTCCGCGACGACGTGACCCTGCTGATGCCGCTCGAGGAGCTCCAGGGCGTCCGCCGCGGCGACGAGGTCCTGTGCCGTTCGCAGGTCCAGCGCATTCCCGTCGGCCGCGCCCTGCTGGGCCGCGTCATCGACTCCCACGGCAACCCGATCGACGGCGGCCGGCGCCCGGCGGCGGAGCGGCTGCATCCGCTGCAGGCCCGCGCGCCGCATCCGATGGAGCGCGCGCGCATCGTCGACGCGCTGGGCACCGGAGTGCGCGCGATCGACGCGCTGCTGACCTGCGGCAAGGGCCAGCGCATGGGGCTCTTCGCGGGCTCCGGCGTCGGCAAGAGCACGCTGCTGGGCATGTGCGCCCGGGGCACCGCGGCGGACGTGACCGTGATCGGCCTGGTCGGCGAACGCGGCCGCGAGGTCCGCGAGTTCATCGAGCGCGACCTCGGCCCCGAGGGCCTGAAGCGCAGCGTCGTCGTCGTCGAGACCTCGGAGCGTCCCGCGCTGCTCCGCGTCCGCGCGCCGTTCGCGGCGACCGCGGTGGCGGAATACTTCCGGGACGAGGGCTTCGATGTCCTGCTGCTGATGGACTCCATCACGCGCATGGCGAACGCGCAGCGCGAGGTGGGCCTCTCCGCCGGCGAGCCGCCGGCCACGAAGGGATATCCCCCGTCCGTCTTCGCGCAGATGCCCCGGCTCCTCGAGCGCGCCGGCCGCAGCGGCCGCGGCTCGATCACCGGCTTCTATACGGTCCTCGTCGAAGGCGACGACGTCAACGAGCCCATCGCCGACACCGCCCGATCGATCCTCGACGGCCACGTCTGGCTGTCCCGCGACCTGGCGGTGCGCGGCCATTATCCCGCGATCGATCCCCTCCAGAGCGTGTCGCGCCTGATGACGGAGGTCGCGACGCCGGAGCTGGCGGCGGCCGCCGGGCGGGTGCGCGCGCTCCTCGCAACACACCGCGATGCGGAGGATCTGATCAACGTGGGCGCTTACGTGAAGGGCTCGAATCCCGAAATTGATCTGGCCGTGAAGGCCAGGCCGGCGCTGATGAAGTTCCTGAGCCAGACGATTGCGGAGACGTCGACCCTCGAAGCCTCGCGCCGGGCGCTTCTCGAGGTCGCGGCTCCCCTATTGGGAAAGGACCGGTAAGCCATGGCCACCGTCTTCCGATTCCGGCTGGAGCAACTGCTCGGCATCCGCCGCCAGAAGGAGGAGCTCGCGCAGCGGGACCTCGCCGAGGCGCAGACCGCCGTCGCCGCGCGCAACCAGTCGATCCATTTCCTGCTCCGCCAGCAGTCGGAGGCCATGGACGCCCTGCGCGGCGCCCAGGAACTGGCCGACATCGGCCGCCTGATGCTCGCGGACGATTACTGCGCGGCCCTCAGCCGCCTGATCCGTCGCGAGCAGGAGTCGCTGCACGAGCTGGTCCAGGTCGAGCTCGACCGCCGCAACCGCCTGATCGAGGCGCGCAAGGACGTGCGGGTGCTGGAGCGCTTCCGGGAGCGCGAGCTCCGGACGCACCGGCAGGCGATGGACCTCGAGGAGCGGAAGTTCCTGGACGAGATCGGCCAGAATCTGGCGAAAGGGGCATAAGGTCGGATGAAGGAACTGCTGGTCTGGATCCTGAAGGTCTGGTCGGCCCTCGCGGGTTACGCGGCGGCCGTGCTGCTGCTGATCGTCGCGATCCTCGCGGGGAACGGCGCGCTGACGGGTCCGAGGGTGGCGGCGGCGTTCGACGCCCTTCGCGGCCGCGCGCCGGCCGCGGCACCGGTCGTCGTGAAGAAGCCGGCGGAGGACCTGTCGGAGCGCGAGCAGATCCTCGAGAAGCGCAGCCAGGAGCTGGCGCGGCTCGACGAGCGCGCCGCCGCGCGCCTGAGCCTCCTCAAGGCCGCGCAGGAGATCCTGGACCGGAAGCGGGTCGACGCGGACGCCGCGGCGGCCGAGGCGAAGAAGGCCCGGCAGGAACTGGACGCCGCCAGATCGGATGCAGAGATTACCGCGAACGTGCCGATTCTTTCCCGCATGGAGCCCGCGGGCGTCGTGGCCGTGCTCAAGGACGGGGACGACGCGGCCTTCGTCCGCCACCTGCGCGCGCTGCGGCCGACCAAGGCGGCCGAGGTGCTCGAGGCGCTCCGGACGGACCCGCAGTTCGAGACGGACTTCCGGCGGGTGCCGGCCGGCGCTCCGGCCGGGACGAAGCCCCGGGTGCAGCGTCTGAACGAGGAGTTCCAGAAGACGCCCTAAGGTCCCGCGGGCGGTTCTCAGGGGTGGGAATGTCGAACGGGGTGGGAGTCCTTGCGGTCCTCGGATCTTCCCCTCTGCCTCCCGCTCCCCGCCGGATCCGGACCGATGCCGGCCCGTCTCGCAGCCCCGCGCGACCGGCGGCCGCGGCGGAAGTCCATCAGGCAGGACCTTCGACGGCCGGACCCCGGCCTGCGGCCGTATCCCGACCCGAGGCGGCCGCTTCCCGGCCGATGCGGACCCGGGCGGTCCCCGGGAGCCCCGCGGTCCGGATTGCCGCAGCGTCCGCCGCTCGCGGCCAGGGAAGCGCCGGCTTTGTCCGGCGCATCGCCGACCAGGCGATGACCGGCGGTGGATCCGCGATCCGGATCACCCTCAGCCCCGCCCATCTGGGAGAGCTCCGAATCGACCTGAGCGTGGCGGGCGACGTCGTCCGCGGCCGGGTCCGCGCCGGCAGCGCCGCCGCGCGGGACCTGATCCTGGCCCATCTGGAGGACCTGCGTCGGGAGCTGGAGGAACGGGGCCTGAGGATGGGACGCTTTCTCGTCGAGGCGGGGGAGGCCGAGGTCGATCCGAAAGGCCGTCCGCGGTCGCATCGGCGGCAGGTGCTGGACGTGACCGGCTGAAAGGGCTGGAGCCCCGCTCGTTGAACGCCGATCAGGGTTATAATAAGCTCATCCTCTGATGATCAAGATCACCCGGCTCAACGGGAAGGAGTTCGTCGTGAACGCGGACCTCATCCAGTATCTGGAGGAGACCCCGGACACGATCATCACGCTCGTCAACCACGAGAAGGTCGTGGTGAAGGAGAAGATGGACGAGGTGATCCGGCGGGTGATCGCGTACCAGCGCGGCGTCCGGATGGCCGTGCCGCTCCAGGAGTCCGACCGCCGCGAGAAGTCGCAGTAAGGAGAGCCCGATGGCGCCGACGGCCGCCAGCGAAAAGACGGGTGCCAGCGAATCGTCCGAGATGCTCCGACCCCCGCCTTCGGAGCGCGTTCTCTCCCCCGCCGGATACGTGGGCCTGGCCGTGGTCATCGGCGTCACGATCGCGATCGTGCTGCGGGCGACGGCGGCGTTCCAGGAGACCGGCGGAACTCCGGCCGTCCGCGACGACTATGAAGACGTCGACCTGGGCCAGGTGAGCCGGGAGCTCGCCCCCGAGGGCGGCGGCCTGATGCGCGATCCACTGACGCTGCGGGTCGTGGTGGTGCTGAACCCGAAGGTGCCGGATCCCGCGGCGCTGAAGCTCCAGGTGGAGCGCCGCAGGAACCTTTTCCGCGACATCGTCTGGAGCGAGATCTTCAACGCGAAGAGCGACGCCGACCTGCGCAAGCCGGCGGGGCTGGAGGCGCTGAAGACGGAGATCCGCCAGCGGCTCAACCAGGAGCTGGGCGGGACGAAGGATGGCCAGGAGATGATCGTCCGGGTGGTGTTTCCGGACCGAAAAGTGCCCGAACGTCGCTGAGGATGCATGCCCGACGAACCGAGACAGGAAGACATCGACGAGCTGATGAAGGTCCTCGCGGCATCGGCCGTTCCGGCGGGCGCCCGCATCGAGCCGTCGGCGCCGCCGTCCGCCGCGCCGATGACCTACGAGCCGCTGTCGCCGGCGGCCCCCTCGGGGCGCGGCGACGCGAGCCTTGAATTCCTGGGCGACGTCAACGTCCAGGTCCGCGTCGAACTGGGCAGCTCGAAGATGAACGTCCAGGAGGTCCTGCAGCTCGGGTCCGGATCGATCGTGGGGTTGGACAGCCTGGTGGGGGACCCGGTCAATATCTTCGTCAACGACCGACTGGTGGCGCGGGGGGAGGTCCTGGTGGTCCGCGACAACTTCGCCGTCCGGATCACGGAAGTCGTCCCGCCGGCCAGATCAGGACCCTGAACCAGGAGGCCAATCCGGGCGCCCCTTGACTGTGAAGGGTCGCCGGATAGCATTACAGCATGCCCAATCCGCCAGGAACCAAAGCCGGCGACGACGTTCTCGCGCGGCTCGACGAGTTGTCCGCGAAGCTCGAGACCGAGAAGCGGATGCGCGAGGTCACCGACCACATCCACACGGCCTCGTTGGACGAGATCATCATCTCGGTCCGCGAGGACGTGCAGCGCCTGGTGGGCTGCGAGCGGGTGACGATCTTCGCCAAGGACCCCCTGCGGGAGGAGCTGATCTCCAAGTCCATGGACGGGAATGAGATCCGCGAGATCCGACTGCCGGTGGCCTCGAACAGCATCGCCGGCTACACGGCGCTGAAGAAGAAGATGGTCCGGGTCTCCGACGTCTACGACCCGAAATCGCTGGCCGCGGTGGACCCCATCCTCAAGTTCGACCCGCAGTGGGACAAGAAGTCCGGCTTCCGGACCAAGCAGATGCTCTCGGTCCCGATCCTGAAGGAAGCCCGTCTCTACGGCGTGATCGAGTGCATGAACGCGCCGCACGGGATGGGCTTCCGCGAGGACCATATGGTCATCGTCGAGGATCTGGCCAAGACGCTGGCCACGGCCTTCTCGAACCAGCAGCGCATCGCGGTGCGCACCTCGCCGTTCGACGCGCTGGTGCGCAGCGGGCGCATCACGCAGGAGCAGGTGGACCAGGCGACCGCGATCGGGCAGAAGAACGGGTTCTCGCCCGAGATGGCCCTGATCATGAATTTCAAGCTGGGCAAGGACGAGGTCGGGAAGAGCCTCTCGGAGTTCTACCGGGTCCCCTTCATGTCCTACACGGCGGGCGTGCTCCCTCCCATCGACCTGCTCGAGAAGTTCACCCACGACCTGCTCAAGTACCACTCGTTCGTCCCGATCAACAAGGCGGGCAACCGGGCCACGGTGCTGATGGCGAACCCGAAAAACCTCCAGCTGCGCGACGACATCGCGCGCCGGCTGGGGGCGGACGTCATCGTGAACGTCGCCCTCAAGGAAGACATCAACGAGTACATCGACGCGTTCCTCGGGCAGCAGCAGAAGTCGGCGGGCTCCGCCGAGTTCAACGCGCTGATGAGCGAGATCGCCAGCGACGCCTCGATGATCCAGGGCGACGTGAAGGAAGACATCAGCAAGGACCAGGACAAGGCCAACGAGGCGGCCCTGGTGAAGCTGGTGAACGCGATCATCGTCAAGGCGAACGACATGGGAGCGAGCGACATCCACATCGAGCCGCGGCTGGACGGGCCGGTCGGGGTGCGCATCCGCATCGACGGCTCCTGCATCCTGATGCCGGACCTGCCCGAGATCCCCAACGGATCGGGCCGCGCGATGGTGGCGCGCATCAAGATCATGTCGAACCTCGACATCGCCGAGCGGCGCTTTCCGCAGGACGGCAAGATCCCCTTCAAGAAGTACGGCCCGAGGGACATCGAGCTGCGCGTCGCGACGATCCCGACGACGGGCGGGATGGAAGACACGGTGCTGCGCATCCTGGCCGCCTCCAAGCCCATCCCGATCGAGAAGCTCGGGATGGAGCCCGACAATCTCGAGAAGTTCCTCCGGATCGCCCAGGAGCCGTACGGCATGTTCCTCTGCGTGGGACCGACGGGCTCGGGCAAGACGACCACGCTGCACTCCGGCCTGGGCTACCTGAACAAGCCCGACGTCAAGATCTGGACCGCGGAGGATCCCGTCGAAATCACGCAGGCCGGCCTGCGCCAGGTGGGCGTGATGCCGAAGATCGGCTTCACGTTCGAGAAGGCGCTGCGCTCCTTCCTGCGACTCGACCCGGACATCATCATGATCGGCGAAATGCGAGACCTCGAGACCGCCAGCGCGGCCATCGAGGCGTCGCTGACCGGCCATATGGTGTTCTCGACCTTGCACACGAACAACGCCCCCGAGACGGTGACCCGCCTGCTGGACATGGGCCTGGATCCCTACACGTTCGGGGACTCGCTACTCGGAGTCCTGGCGCAGCGCCTGCTGCGCACCCTCTGTAAGGAGTGCAGGGAGAAGTACACGCCGGACGCGGCCGAGTGGGAGAAGTTGCGCCGCGACTTCGGCGACGACGCGCTCTGGGAGAAGCAGGGCTACGTCCGGGAAAAGGTCGAACTGGCCCGGGCCCGCGGCTGCGAGCGCTGCAACAAGTCCGGCTACAAGGGCAGGGCGGGCATCCACGAACTGCTCACCGTGGATGACGAGATCCGCGCCCTGATCTACGGAAAGCAGCTCTCCAGCAAGATCCGCGAGGTCGGGATCAAGAGGGGCATGGTCTTGCTCAAGCAGGACGGCATCCGGAAAGTCATCAAGGGCATCGCCGACATGGCCGAAGTGCGGTCGGTGTGCATGAAGTAGCGCCGGGACACCGGACGCCTCACTTCTTCTTTTTCGCGCTCAGCGTGGCGAAGACCGTCTCGGCGATGCGCTTCGCTCCCGCCGCATTGGGGTGGATGCCGTCCTGGTCGAAGAGGTCCTTGGTTGCGACTGCCTTATAGAGGTCGATCACCCCGCAGCCCTCCTCCTTGGCGACCTTCAGGATCAGGAGCTGCTGCTCGTCCACGCCCTTCTTGTTGATGCCGAAGTTCTCCTTGAGCACCGGGACGGGGAGGGCGACCCAGACCGTCGGCTTGGCGGGAAGACCCTTGAAGTGCTCGATCAGCGCCTTGTAATCGCCTTCGAAGTCCGCCTTGTTCTTCCAGTTCTGCGGCTTGGTGTCGTTCGAGCCCAGCTTGATGATCACGATCTCCGGGTTGAAGTCCGTCGCGTTCTTGTAGGCATCGACGTTCCACCAGGGCAGGTCGCCCTTCTTGAGCAGCGTCGCGCCGCTCACGCCGAAGTTGCGCACGTCGTACTTGTCGCCCAGCAAGCCGCCCAGCACCGCCGGATAGCAGTTCTTCTCGCGGTCCTGCACGCAGGCGCCGAAGGTGATGCTGTCGCCGATGCAGGCGACGCGGGTCTTTTCGGCCTGGGGAAGCGCGCAGAGCAGGGCGGCGATCAGGGTTCGCAGAAGCATGGGGTCTCCTCTATTGAAGCAGGTGCTGCTGGAAGAACAGGGTCGTGGCGGCGCTGAAGTAGTCGCGGTTCTCCTTGCGGGCGAAGCCATGGCCTTCGTTGTCGGCGTAGACCGTCCAGACCGTGCGCTTCATGCCGCGGACCTTGGCGACGATCTGCTCCGCCTCGGCAAACGGGACGCGCGGGTCGTTCCGGCCGTGCGCCACCAGCAGCGCGGACCGGATCCTGTCTGCGTGGTTCGCGGGCGAGATCTGCTCGAACACTTCGCGCATCTTCGGGTCGCGCTCGTCGCCGTACTCGACGCGACGCAGGTCGACCCGGTAGCCGCTCGTCTTCTCCAGGAAGCTGATGAAGTTGGCGATGCCGACGATGTCGACGCCGGCCTTCAGGCGGTCGCCGAAGTGCACGAGCGACGCGAGCACCATATAGCCGCCGTAGCTGCCTCCGTGCACCGCGACGCGCGACGCGTCCAGCTCCGGCTGCTTCGCGATCCAGTCGAGGAGTGCGCCGATGTCCTTCACCGAGTCCTCGCGCTTCGCGGCATTGTCCAGGGTCGTGTAGGTCTTCCCGTAGCCGGTCGAGCCGCGAACGTTGGGGGCGAGGACCGCGATCCCGAGCTCGTTCACCCAGTACTGGAGGAGGGGGGAGAAGAACGGCTGGAATTGCGCCTCGGGGCCGCCGTGGATGGAGATCACGACCGGAGCATTCGCGGCGTTCTTCGGCAGGTACAGGTACGCGGGGATCTCGCGGTCGTCGAACGACTTGTAGGAGATCCGCCGGGGGACGACGAAGGACGACGGATCCAGGCCGCCGACCTCGCTGTACGTCCAACGCACCAGACGCCGGCCCGCGATGTCCCACGAATAGGCGTCCGAAGGCGAGTCGGGCCGCGACAGCGTGAAGCCGAGCTGGGTGCCGTCGGTCGAGAACTTGATCCCGGAGATCACGCCGATCGGGATGTCCATCGGCAGTCCCTGCCCGTAGAAATACAACCTCGACGCGCCGTCCTCGTTCTTGACGTAGGCGATCTGATCCTGGTGGATCTCGATCTCGGTCACATCCCACGGCTTGTCGAGGATGTCGAGCAAAGGCCTGCCCGCGCTGGTCTTGCCGCTGTCGCGGCTGAGCTGACGGAACTCGCTGCGCTGATCGCAGGCCATATAGAGGGCTTCGGCGTCGTACTTCGGGCTGGAGCAGGAGATCGGAGAGTCCTTGTCCTCCGGGAACATCGGGATCGCCTTCTTCTCGGCCAGGTCGAGGGTATACGGGCGGCTGTCGGTGACGGAGACCACCTTGAGCATGACGAGCGCCCGGTCGTCCGGCGACCAGTCGGACACGCTCCAGAAGGCGCCCCTGGCCTCGAAGAGCGGCGTGCTCGTCCCGGAAGCGAGATCGAGGAGATAGAGGTCCATGTCGCGTCCGTTGCCGCGATTGGAGCTGTAGACGAGGCGGTCGCCTTTGCGGCTCAGCGGCCCCAGCGAGTTGCGGGACTTGCCGTCGGTCAGGAGGACGGAGCGTCCCTGCTTCCGGTCGAGGCGGTAGATCTGCCAGTTCTCGTTGCCGCCCCGGGCCTGGGAATACAGCAGGTCGTTCGATCCCGGGACGAACATCGCGTTCGTGATCGGTTCGTCGCTGAAGGTGACCTGTTCGCGGCGCCCTCCGGCGAAGGGCACGACGTGCAGCTGCGCGGTCTCGGCGAAGCGCGTCGAGATGAGCATCGACCCGTTCGGCCCCCAGTCCTCGAACGCCGCGCTCCGCGCGCTCTGGTACTGCGCCAGCCGGCGCGTGACCTCCGCGGGGACGGCCGGGACGCCGTCGGCCTCGATCGCCGCGGGGACGCCCGGGAACGGGACGCGGGCCTGGACGGGAGGGGCGGCGGGGGCCGGGGAGGGCGGGGTCCCGGCGGATCCGCATCCGGCGAGCAGCAGCGCGGCGGCGAGGAGTCGTTTCATGCGGAGGATTCTACCAAGCGTGTTATACTCCCATCTACCATACGAATCAGGGACGCCCCCCGGTCATGAAGCTCCATCAGACTTTTCCCCTGAAGTGGATCCCCCCCGGCCTCGACTTCGACGACTGGACCCGGCTCGAACCCCTCTTCGACGAGCTCGAGAAGGCCGCGCGCACCAAGGATCTCCGGGCCTGGCTGCAGGACTGGAGCGAGTTCGAGAGCGCGTGGAACGAGGAGTCCAGCCGCCGCTACGTCGCGATGACCTGCGACACCGAGAACGCGGAAAAGGAGAAGAAGTACCTCCACCTGGAGACGGTCATCGGGCCGCTCTCCAAGCCGCGCTGGCAGAAGCTGAAGAAGCTCTACCTCGACCACCGGAAGAGGAAGTCGCTGCCGAAAAACCTCTACGGCGTGATGGACCGCTTCATCGCCAACGAGTTCCAGCTCTACCGCGAGGAGAACATCCCGCTCGAGGCGAAGGACGCCGAGCTGCGCCAGAAGTACCAGAAGCTGACGGGCGCCATGACGGTGACCTACGACGGCCGGGAGCAGACGCTGCAGCAGCTGGGCCGGTATCTCGAGGAGACCGACCGCGCGCGACGCCAGGAGGTCTGGGAGCTCATCGCGAAGCGGCGGCTCCAGGATGTGGCCGCGTTCGAGGACCTCTACGACGAGATGGTGAGGCTGCGCACGAAGATCGGCCGGAACGCGGGCTTCAAGGACTACCGCGACTACACCTTCCGCGCCAAGGGGCGCTTCGATTACACGCCGAAGCACTGCCACGACTTCCGGAAGGCGAATGAAAAGTCCGTCGCGCCGGCGCTGCGGAAGCGGCACGAGCGGCGGCGTCAGAAGCTGGGCGTCGACGTCCTTCGCCCCTGGGACCTCGGGGTCGATCCCGAGGGCCGCGCGCCCCTTCGCCCGTTCCAGACGATGGACGAGCTGATGGACGGCTGCGGCCGCATCTTCCGCAAGGTGCATCCCGACTTCGCGAAGATGTTCGACTACATCCGGTCGAAGGGCTACCTCGACCTGGAAAGCCGGAAGGGGAAGGCGCCGGGCGGCTACCAGACGGTGTTCGAGGTGGAGCGCGTGCCCTTCATCTTCTCGAACTCCGCGGGCCTGCACCGCGACGTCGAGACGCTGCTCCACGAGGGCGGCCACTCGTTCCATTCGCTGCAGTGCCGGCATCTCGATCCGCGCTTCAACCGGGACTATCCCACCGAGTTCGCCGAGGTGGCGTCGATGGGCATGGAGCTCCTGGGCCAGCCCTATCTCGAGGAGTTCTACCCGAAGGCGGAGGCGGACCGCGCGCGGGCCGAGCACCTGGAGGGGCTGCTCTCGACCTACACGTGGGTGGCGACGATCGACGCCTTCCAGCACTGGGTCTACACCGAGCCCGGCCATTCGCGGATGGACCGGAAGAGCGCGTGGCTGGACCTGAAGCGCCGGCTGGGCGGCGGCGAGGACTGGAGCGGCTACGACGACGCGCTGGCGTACAACTGGCACCGCCAGCTCCATCTGTTCACCGTCCCTTTTTATTATATCGAGTATGGAATTGCGCAGACCGGCGCCCTGCAGGTCTGGCGCAACGCGAAGAAGGACCGGAAGAAGGCGATCGCGAAATACCGGGCGGGGGAGTCGCTGGGCTGGACCCGGCCGCTCCCGGAGCTCTTCCGCGTGGCCGGGCTCAAGTTCGACTTCGGCGAGAAGACGATCGGCCCCCTCGTCGAGGCGGCCCTGTCCGATCTGGAGAAAATGGATGCCTGATCCCATCAACGTCGACGGCAACGGCGGCGCGGCCGAATTCGTCCCGCCGAAGAAGGCCCAGAAGGCGTACCTGAACCCGCAGTTCCTCAAGAGCCGGGACGCCCGCATCGTCCGCATGATGTGCGAGTATCTCGAGCCGCTGCAGCGGTTCCAGAAGCTGGACGTCCGCGAGACGGTGGTCTTCTTCGGCTCCGCGAGGGCGAAGCCCCCGGTGGCGATCAAGACCCAGTACGAGGCGCTGCTGGAGGAGAAGAAAAAGGCCGGCGCCAAGATTCCCAAGGATCTGCGCGCGCGGCTGGCGAAGGTCGAAGCCGACATGAAGCTGTCGATCTACTACGAAGAGGCGGCGGAGCTGTCGGCGTCGATCACCACCTGGGCCAAGTCGCTCGGCCAGGGGAAGCGCTTCGTGGTCTGCTCGGGCGGCGGGCCCGGCATCATGGAGGCGGCGAACCGGGGCGCCACGGAACGCGCGGGGGGCTCGACGGTGGGCCTGGCGATCAGCCTGCCGAACGAGGAGCGGCCCAACCCGTTCATCACCCCCGACCTTCTGTTCGAGTTCCACTACTTCTTCATGCGCAAGCTGTGGTTCGCCTATCTGGCCAGCGCCCTGGTCGTCTTTCCGGGCGGCTTCGGCACGATGGACGAGCTCTTCGAGATCCTCACCCTCGTGCAGACGCGCAAGATCGGCCGGCCGCTGCCGATCGTCCTCTACGGGAAGAAGTTCTGGAGCGACTTCATGGACCTCCAGGCCCTCGTGCGCTGGGGCACGGTCAGCCCGAAGGACCTCAACCTCTTCAAGGTCTGCGACAGCCCCAAGGAGGCCTTCGAGCATCTGAAGAAGGAGCTCCTGCGCTGCTATCCGAAACCTCAGATGTGGACCAGCGGGGGCGTGTAGACTGTACGGGCGGTTATGGGCGACGAGAAGAACGAATCGAGAGCCTCCGCGGGCTCGGTCCGCTGCAGCTGCGGCGCGATGATCAGCATCCCTGCCGACGCCGTGGGGAGGGAGCAGGCCTGCCCCTCGTGCACGGCCACGTTCAAGGTCGTCTGGGCCGTCGACCCGAAATCCCGCGAGAAGATCCTGACCCGGGTCCCCGCGAAAGGCAACGCCATCCGCATCCCGATCGGCTCCCACCCGCTGGTGTGCGCCTGCGGCCAGGTCCTCGTCGCGAGGAAGGACCAGGCCGGCAAGAAGGTCAAGTGTCCCGTCTGCGGCGCCGCGATGGTCATCGAGAGCTATAAGGATCCGCAGACGCTCGAGACGAAGATCCGGCGCGCCGGCGAGACCCCCGTGCCCAAGGCGAGCGAGACCGCGATCATCACCGCGAAGCCGCTCGGACGGACCACGCGCCGCCGCAAGGCCCCGTCGGGCGCCCAGGACATCCTCTGCGCGTGCGGCGAGAATCTCCGGGTCTTCGCGGAGCACCTCGAGAAGAAGGTGATGTGCCCCGAGTGCGGGGCGCTGATGAGGATGGAGAAGAGCAAGGACCCCCAGACCTCCATCACCACGGTGCGGCCCCGCGTCGTCGGGCAGGGCGAGCCGCCCCCCAAGGTCGATCCCGACCAGTGGAGCCTGAGCGACTTCTCCTAGGCGGACGTTTCCTCAATCCCCCTACCGCCGTTCTCCGATCGTGCTACACTGGGGTTATCAATCGGGGGTTCGTTTGGCGAGAAGAGGGAACAGGGGGTCGTTCGCGGCGTTGTCGGCCCTTATTCTTCCCCTCCTGCTCGGCTGCCCCCGCGGAAACACCTCGCCGACCGCCGCTCTTCCCTTGAAACCGGCCCCGGCGCCTGCGACGGCCGGCCGCCGGATCGTGGTCGTGGACGCGGAGAACCGGGTGCTCCGGGAAGCCCGGCTGGCCCTCCTGACCCGCGACGCCTTCACTCCCCAGAACAGACTTCGCGACGAAGCCATCGCCGCCGCACCCGACCGGCTCCGGGTGCTCGTCGAGAACCGGGAGGGCGGCGGCCCGGACTCGCTCTCGATCGTCGTCCGGTCCTCGGGAACGCTTCTGATGCTTCCCCTCTCGGGTCCTCCGGACCGGCTCGTCTCGCCGCCCTTCCTCCTTCTCGGGGATAAGGAAGACGCGGCCGCCGCCGGAAGCGCCCTGGCGGCCGTCCCGGGCGACCGCCTCGAGATCCGGATCGGCGACGCCGCCGTCGCCGAGATCCGCGTCGGGCCTTCCGTCATCCATCAGATCCCGATCCGCTTCGTCGCCGTCGGGCCGGGGATCCCGTCGGCCGGGGATCTCGAGAAGGCGATCGAGCTCCGGCTACTCCAGGCGAATGCCGTCTGGGAGCCCTTCGGACGCCGCTTCGTCCGCGGCTCCGTCTCGAGGCTCGATTCGTTCCAGGGGCTGGCCCTGGTCCGGGGTCGCGCGGCCGGCGTGGACGCCCAGGGGCATCCCTCGCGCAGCGGACTCAAGGTCGACGGCCGCGAGCTCTCGGTGCCCTGCGTGTGGCGCGACGACGGCGCCCCGTTGAGCCCGAAGGCGGCGTCGCGCGCCCTTCTCGAACGGGCCGGAAGGGCCTATAAGGTCGATCTCTACGACGGCCTGGCCGGAGACCGCGAAGCCGTCGTGCTCCGCTGGCGCCACGCGGACGGCAGCCCCGCGCGTCTCGATCGGCTGGAGGGGACGGCCGACGTCGCCCAGTCGGCGGCGCCGCTCGCAATCGACCTCCGGGACGGCCTGGAGGTCGCGCCGTCGCCCGCCCTCCTCAGCCTCGAGGAAACGGCGCTGCTGGCGACGGGAAAGACGGGGCCGTCGGACGGATTCGACCTC
>Ga0137410_10001068_pt1 | contig 18858 bp, 14 predicted proteins | sample CZODoug1_16funga_FD_108878 | JGI IMG/M metagenome (GOLD analysis project Ga0137410, IMG submission 108878) | Vadose zone soil fungal communities from Angelo Coast Range Reserve, California, USA - CZODoug1_16fungal (Illumina Assembly) | ecosystem: Environmental > Terrestrial > Soil > Vadose zone... | reverse complement strand
CGCGCGCGCCACGACGTTGCCTGCGTCATTCACACGCACACGCCGGCGGGCATGGCGGTCTCGGCGATGGATTGCGGCTTGCTGCCGCTGACGCAGAACTCCATGTTCTTCTCCAGCGTCGGCATGCACGCCTACGAAGGGCCGGCGGTCGACCTCGACGAGCAGAAGCGCCTCGTCACGGACCTCGGCGACCGCGTAGCTATGATCCTGAAAAACCACGGCCTGCTCGCCGTCGGCGCGACGATCCCCGAGGCTTTCATCACGATGTACTGGTTCGAGCGGGCGTGCCAGGCGCAAGTAGCCGCCCTCGCCACAAAATGTTCATTACCTGATCCCAAAACAATAAAAACGACGAATGACCGCTACAAGCCGGGCCAGCGCCGCAAGATCGGCGAGCTCGAGTGGGCCGGCCTCCTGCGCCTGGTCGAGCGACGCTACCCGGGCTTCCGGGACTAGATGCTCAACGGCAGCGACTGATGCTCGAAGGGAAGGTTGCGCTCGTCACCGGCGCCGGTGGCGGGATCGGGCGGGATTTCGCGCTCGCCATGGCCGCCAAGGGCGCGAAGGTGGTCGTCAACGACCTCGGCACCTCAGTCAAGGGTGAAGGCAGCGATGCCAGCGCCGCACAGAAGGTCGTCGACGAGATCAAAAAGCTGAAGGGCAACGCAGTTGCGAGCACTGACAGCGTCGCCGACTGGACTGCGGCCAACCGCATCGTGCAGTGCGCGCTGGATACCTTCGGCAGGATCGATATCGTCGTCAACAACGCCGGCATCCTTCGCGACCGCTTCTTCTTCAACCTGTCGCCAGAAGACTGGCGCGCCGTCATCGACGTGCACCTCAACGGCTCGTTCTACGTCGCCCGCGCCGCCGCGCCGCACTTCAAGTCGCAGGAATCGGGTTGCTACGTGCATATGACCTCGACCTCGGGCCTGGTCGGCAACCTCGGCCAGGCGAACTATTCGGCGGCGAAGCTCGGCATCGTCGGGCTTTCGAAATCGATCGCGCTCGACATGGCGAAGTACCACGTGCGCTCCAACTGCATCGCGCCCTTCGCCTGGAGCCGCATGATCGGCTCGATTCCGACCGAGACCGAGGACCAGAAGGAGCGCGTCGCGAAGCTGAAGTCGCTGGAAACCGCGAAGATTGCGCCGTTGGCCGTTTTTTTGAGTTCTGATTTTTCAAAAGATATTTCTGGCCAGATCTTCGCGGTTCGCGCCAACGAGATCTTCCTCATGTCGCAGAACCGGCCGCTGCGCTCGGTGCATCGCGCCGAGGGCTGGACGCCCGAGACGGTCGCCTCGCACGCCATCCCCGCCCTGCGCGCGCATTTCTATCCGCTCGACCGCTCGCAGGATATCTTCTCATGGGACCCCCTGTGAGCTCGCAGCGCGTGCTGATCGTCGATCCGATCGCCGCAGAGGGCGAAGCGCTGCTCTCGCGCGCTGCCGATGTGGTGCGCTCTCCGGACAGCAGCCACGAGACGATCCGCAGCCTCGCGCGCGAGGCCGACGGCGTCATCACGCGCAGCAAGCTCCCGGATGACCTCTTCTCTGCTGCGCCGCGGGTGCGCGCGGTGGCGATCCATGGCACAGGCACCGACCTCGTGCCGCTCGCCGATGCAACCGCGCGCGGCGTGCCAGTCTCGAACATCCCCGGCGGCAACGCCCAGTCGGTCGCCGAGTACTGCGTGATGGCGATGCTGATGCTTTCTCGAAGAATAGTTTCCATCACCAGCGCCCTGAAGAGCACATCCTGGGACGAAGCAAGGACCTTGGGCGCCGGCACGCACGAGATCGCGGCGATGACGGTCGGCATCGTCGGCGTCGGCGAGATCGGCACCCGCCTCGCGCGCATCTGCCATCACGGCTTTGGCATGCGGGTGCTCGGCCACCAGCGGCGCGTCGATCGCCTGCCCGCCGAGGCGCTCGAGACCGGACTCGACGACCTGGTGCGCCAGTCGGACTTCGTCGTCGTCACCTGCCCGCTGACGCCGGAGACGCACCACCTCTTCAATGAGAAGCGCATCGGGATGATGAAGAAGACTGCCTGGCTGATCAACGTCGGCCGCGGCGCCGTGGTGCAGGAGGAAGCGCTCATCGGTTCCTTGAAGGAAAAACGCATAGCGGGCGCGATGCTGGATGTCTACGAGCACTATCGCCTCGAGCCCGGGCACCCTCTCCTCTCGCTCGACAACGCCGTCCTCACGCCGCACCTCGCGGGCATGACCGTCGAGTCTCGCGCGCGCATGAGCGTCGCCGCCGCCGAGGAAATGCTGCTCATGCTCTCCGGCAAGCCGCCGAAGAACTGGGTCAACCGCCGGTGAAGATCACCGACGTCAAGGCATATCCGGTCTCGTTCCCGATCCCGCCGCAGAACCGCGTCGCGCTCGGCATCGGCACCGCGGTGAAGCGCGACGCGGTGGTGGTGAAGATCACGACCGACGAGGGCCTCGTCGGCTGGGGTGAGGCACACCACGGCCGCGCCCACACGACGGTGGCGAAGCTGATCGAAACGACGCTCAAGCAATTGATCAACGGCATGGAAGTGCACAACGTGGTGGGCGTCTGGGAAAAGATGTACCGCTACCAGCTCGCCAGCCACGGCATGGGCGCCGGCGCGTGCCTGGCGATCAGCGGCATCGACATGGCGCTATGGGATATCAGAGGGAAAGCCCTGGGCCTGCCGTTATTTAGATTATTAGGTGGAAGCAAAAAACCTATTCGTGCTTATGCCGGTGGCGTTTCGCTCGGCTATCAACCTCCTGAGCAGTTGATCGAAGAGGCGAAGAAGTCGATCGACCAGGGGTACAAGGCCATCAAGCTTCGCCTCGGCGACTCGCCGAAGAAGGACATCGAAAGAGTCAGGGCCATCCGAAAGGCCTTCGGCAACGAACTCGTCATCCTCACCGACGCGAACATCGGCTGCTCGGTCGAGGATGTGCGCCAGCTGATGCCGGCGCTCGACGAGCTCAACATCGGCTGGCTGGAAGAGCCCTTCCCTGCCCACGACTACCGCAGCTATCGCGAGGCGCGCACTTTCGGTCGCACGCCGCTCGCCGCGGGCGAAAACCACTACACGCGCTTCGAGTTCGACCGCGTCATCGAAGACGGCGCGATCACCATCCTGCAGCCCGACCTCTCGAAGAGCGGCGGCATCACCGAGTGCCTGCGCATCGCCGCCATGGCCTCGGCGTGGAAGCTGCCGATCCATCCGCACAGCTCGATGACCGGCCTCAACCATGCCGCCAGCATCCATTTCCTCGCCGCGATCGACAACAGCGGCTATTTCGAAGGCGACGTTTCGAAATCGAACCGCTACCGCGACGAACTGGTGGAGAATCCGGGAAAGATCGACAAGGATGGCAACGTCTGGCCGCTCGAGAAGCCGGGACTCGGGCTGGAGGTGAACGAGGAATTCCTGGTCAAGCACCCCCCGATAGAGGGTCCTGGATACGTATGAAAAAGCTGCTTGCCGTTCTGCTTCTGGCTCCCCTCACGGCTTTCGCGCAATACCCGAACAAGCCGATCCGCTGGATCGTCCCCTATACCGGCGGCGGCATCACCGACGTAGTGACGCGCATCGTCACGCAGAAGATGTCGGGACCGCTCGGGCAGTCGATCGTGGTCGACAACCGCCCCGGCGCGAACAGCATCCTCGGCTCCGACCTCGCCGCGAAGGCGGCGCCCGACGGGTACACGATGGTGACGGTGATCGCCGGCTACGCGGCGAACGTCACCCTCTACCAGGGCAAGCTGCCCTTCGACCCGAAGAAAGATCTCGTGCCGGTCTCGCTCGCCGGCATTGCGCCGCTGATCATGACTGCGACACCCAGCCTGCCGGCCAAGGACGTGAACGAGCTGATCGCCTACGCCAAGGCCAATCCGGGCAAGCTGAACTTCGGCTCCTCCGGTATCGGCGCCGCGGCGCACCTCACGACCGAGCTGTTCAAGCAGACGGTGGGCGTGGACATGGTGCACGTGCCGTTCAAGGGCACCGCGCCGGCGCTGCAGGCGCTGATGGCGAACGACATCCAGGTCCTGGTCGACGTGCCGAGCACGCTGATGCCGCACGTGCACGGCGGCAAGATCAAGGCGCTCGCCATGTTCTCGAAGGAGCGCATCCAGGGCGCGACCGAGGTTCCGACCATGGCCGAGGCCGGCGGCCCGGCGCTCGAGTCGTCGACGTGGGTGCTGTTCATGGCGCCCGGCGGCACGCCGAAGGCAATCGTCGACCGCCTCGCCGCGGAGACGGCGAAGGCGATTAACGAGTCGGACATCAAGGACCGCTTCAGCCAGATCGGCATCGTCCCGGTCGGCAACAACCCGGCGCAAGCGCAGCAGTTCCTCGACGCCGAAGTGGCAAAGTGGGCGAAGGTCATCAACATCGCGGGCGTGAAAGCCGAGCAATGAAAAAACTGATCCTTCTCTGCGCCCTTATCTGTGGTAACGCTTTCGCGCAGCAATGGCCGTCGAAACCCATCCGCTACATCGTCCCGTTCCCGCCCGGCGCGTTCAACGACACCCTCGCCCGAACGCTCGCCGCCGAACTGCCGAAGGCGCTCGGCCAGCCGGTGATCGTCGACAACCGTCCCGGCGGCAACAGCATCATCGGCACCGAGTTGGCCGCCAAGTCAGCGCCCGACGGCTACACGCTGTTCGGCGCCGCGCTGCCGTTCTCGGTGATCCAGAGCCTGTACAAGACCTCGTTCGACGTGACCAAGGACTTCGCGCCGATCACGCTCGCCGGCGTGACGCCGAACCTGCTGGTGGCGAATCCCGGCGTACCGTTCAACGACGTGAAGGGGCTGCTTGCCTACGCGAGGGCCAACCCGGGCAAACTGAACTACGCCTCGACCGGCAACGGCACCTCGAACCATCTGTCGTTCGAGCTGTTCAAGGCGATGACCCACACCAACATCGTCCATGTCGCCTACAAGGGCAGCGCCCCTGCAGTCACCGACCTCCTCGCCGGCCAGGTGCAGGTGATGTTCGACAACACGCCCAACGTCCTGCCGCACGTGAAGGCCGGCAAGTTGAAATCGCTCGCGGTTTCGTCGAAGACACGCTCGCACTTCGCGCCCGAGATTCCGAGCGTCGACGAGGCCGGCGTCCCCGGGTACGACGTCAGCGTCTGGTTCGGCGTGCTGACGGTCGCCGGCACGCCGCCGGAGATCGTCAAGCGCTTGAACGCAGAGATGGTTCGAATTCTGCAGTCCGCAGAAGTAAAAGACAGGATCACCAAGAGCGGCGTGGACGTCGTCGCCGGCTCGTCCGAGCACTTCAGCGGCTTCCTCAAGGCCGAGGTGGCGCGCTGGGCGAAGGTGATCAACGAGGCCGGCATCAAGGCCGACTGATGGCTCGCAAGGCCAAGCCGATCAAGTCCGACCTCGCCTGGTCGACGACCGACAAGATCGTCGTCCGGGGCAAGGACCTGCCGAACGAGATCCTCGGCCATCTCAACCTTGGGGACATGGCCTTCCTCGTAATGGTGGGTAGGGTTCCCACTAGAAATGAATCGAAGTTGTTCAACGCCATGGCCGTCACCTTGGTAGAGCACGGCATGACCCCGAGCGCCATCGCCGCGCGCATGACTTACGTCGGTGCGCCGGAATCGCCGCAGGCCGCGGTGGCCGCCGGGCTGCTGGGCCTCGGCAGCGTGTTCGTCGGCTCGATGGAAGGCGTGGCGAAGATGCTCTCCGAGAATGCCGACATCGAAAGCATGAAGCGCGTCCCCGGCCTCGGGCACCCGATTCACAAGCCCGTCGATCCCCGCACCGTGCGCCTGTTCGAGATCGCGCGTGAGACCGGCTTCTACGGCAAGCACTGCAAGCGGATGGAGGAGATCGGCAAGCAGAAGAAGCTGGTCGTCAATGCCACCGGCGCGATCGGCGCCCTCGCCTGCGAGCTCGGCATCGACTGGCGCGCGGTGCGCGGCATCGGCGTGATGGCGCGGGCGATCGGCCTGGTCGGCCATATCCTCGAAGAGAGCAAGGAACCGATGGCGCTCGAGCTGTGGGAGCGCACCGAGGACGAAGCCTCCGAACACCTCCGTCCCAAAAAGTAGAAACGCCTCATGAACCTCTCACGGGACAATTTCCCCGAGCTGCGCGAAGCCGTCGCGGTGCTCTGCAAGCAGTTCGACTCGCCCTACTGGCAGCAGATCGACGAGAAGCGCGCCTATCCTGAGAAGTTCGTCGCGGCGCTGACCAAGGCCGGCTGGATGTCGGCGCTGATCCCGGAGGAGTTCGGCGGCTCGGGCCTCTCGCTCACCGAAGCGACGGTGATCATGGAGGAAGTGACCCGCTCGGGCGGCAACGCCGGCTGCTGCCACGGGCAGATGTACAACATGAACACCCTTCTTCGTCATGGGTCATCTCAACAGAAACGGCAATATCTCCCGAAGATCGCCACCGGAGAGCTGCGCCTGCAGGCGATGGGCGTCACCGAGCCCGGCGCCGGCACCGACACCACCAAGATCAAGACCTTCGCCGTGAAGAAAGGCGACCGCTACGTCGTCAACGGCCAGAAGGTCTGGACCTCGCGCCTGCAGCACTCCGAGCTGATGATCCTGCTGGCGAGAACCGCGGCGCCCTCGCAGAAGAAAACCGAGGGCATGTCGGTGTTCCTCGTGGAGACCAAGAGCAAGGGCCTCGAGGTGAAGCCGATCCGCAACATGGTGAACCACGAGACCAACCAGGTGTTCATCGACAACCTGGAGATCCCGGTCGAGAACCTGATCGGCGAGGAAGGCAAGGGCTTCCGCTACATCCTCGACGGCCTCAACGCCGAACGGATCCTGATCGCCGCGGAGTGCATCGGCGACGGCTACTGGTTCACCGAGAAATCGACCAACTACGCCAAGGATCGCGTCGTCTTCGACCGGCCGATCGGCCAGAACCAGGGTATCCAGTTCCCGATCGCCGAGGCCTACATGGAGATCGAGGCTGCTAACTTGATGCGCTACAAAGCCGCTTCTCTGTTTGATTCCCACAAACCGTGCGGCGCGGAGGCGAACATGGCCAAGCACCTCGCCGCCAAGGCGTCGTGGGAAGCAGCCAACGTCTGCCTGCAGACGCACGGGGGCTTCGGGTTTGCCGCTGAATACGATGTAGAAAGAAAGTTCAGGGAAAATCGTTTGTATTTGGTAGCGCCGATCTCCACCAACCTCATCCTCTCCTACCTCGCCGAGCACGTGCTCGGCCTGCCTCGCTCCTTCTAGGGCGCCGGTGGACGCGCGCTACCCTCACGCGGTCCGCGGGATCGTGCTGGTCCTCCTGGCGACCTGCTGCTTCGGCTGCCTGGACACGATGTCGAAGGTCCTGGTCGCGCACTACCCGGCCTCCGCGCTGGTGTGGCTGCGCTACGTGCTGCAGACGATCGTGATGGCGGCGATCTTCCTGCCGCGCATGGGACTGCGGCTGGTGCGCACCTCGGCGCCCGGCCTGCAGGTCCTGCGCGGACTGATGCTGGTGGTGAGCAGCGTCGTGTTCGTGCTCGCTCTGCGCCACATGCCGATCGCAGAGGTCGCGAGCATCGTCTTCCTCGCGCCGATCATCGTCGCCCTCGCCGGCGGCCCGCTGCTCGGCGAGCGCGTCGGCGCGCGCACCTGGATGGCGCTGGCCGGCGGCTTCACCGGCGTGCTGCTGATCATCCGTCCCGGCGGCAACGCCTTCACCTGGTGGGCGTTCCTGCCGCTCGGCTGCGCCTTCATGTTTGCGACCTACCAGATCCTCACCCGAAAGCTGGCCGGCCACGACGATCCGATCACCACGCTCTTCTATCCCGGCCTGCTCGCCGTGCTCGTCATCCCACCGGTGTTCCCCGGCTCGATCACCGGGCTGCCTTCGGTGCCTCTCCACCTCGCGATGCTGGTCGCGATCGGCGTCCTGGGTGCGGTTGGGCATTTCCTGCTCATCCGCGCCCATGCCCTCGCGCCGGCGACCCTGCTTTCGCCCTTCGGCTACGGACAGCTCCTCGTCATCCTGGTCCTCGGTTACGCCGTGTTCGGCGAGATCCCCGACGAGCTGGGATTCACCGGCATCCTCCTCATCGCCGGCTCCGGCCTCGCCCTGGTCCTCGCCGGGCGTAAACTCCGCGCGTAATGGCGCTGCGGTCATTCCCACTCAATGCCTGGTACGTGGCCGCATGGCCGCACGAGCTCACCAAAGGCGAAATCCTCGCGCGCACCGTGTGCGACCGGAAGATGGCGCTCTGGCGCACGCCGACCGGCGCGGTGTCGGCGCTCGAAGATACGTGCTGGCACCGGCAGATGCCGCTTTCCATGGGGCGGCTCGAGGGCGACAACCTCGTCTGCCGTTATCACGGCCTCGCGTTCGATTCGTCGGGGCGCTGTACGCGCATGCCTTCGCAGGACAAGCTCAATCCGAATGCCTGCGTGCGCTCCTATCCGGTGGTCGAGAAACACCGCTTCGTCTGGGTCTGGCCCGGCGATCCGGCCGCCGCCGATCCCGCGCTGGTGCCGGACCTGCACTGGAACGATGATCCCGCCTGGGAGGGCGACGGCGAAACGCTCTTCCTAAAGTGCGACTACCGGCTGGTCATCGACAACCTGATGGACCTGACGCACGAAACCTTCGTCCATTCCACGAGCATCGGCCACACCGCCGTCGCCGAGACCCCGGCCCAAACGACGCACGACGAGCGCAGCGTGACCGTCGAGCGCACCATGCCGAACATCGACGCGCCGCCCTTCTGGCGCACCCAGCTCGGCAAGCCGGGTAACGTCGACCGCTGGCAGATCATCCGCTTCGAGCCGCCCTGCACGATCGTCCTGGATGTCGGCGTGGCGCCCGTGGGCACGGGCGCACTGCAGGGCGACCGCGGTCAGGGCGTGAACGGGCGCGTGCTCAATACCATCACGCCCTCGACCGCGACGACCAGCATGTACTTCTGGTCGCTGGTGCGGAACTACCGCTTACGCGACCAGACGCGGACTACGCAGCTCATCAAGGCGAACGCGCGCATCTTCGAGGAGGACCGCGCAGTGCTCGAGGCGCAGCAGCTCGCGATCAGCGCTCACCCGGATCAACCGCTCCGCAACCTCAACATCGACGCCGGCTCGCTCTGGTCGCGGCGGATCATCGAGCGGATGATCGAGAGCGAATCCACTCCGGAAACCGCCCTTTCCCGGCAGCGGTCATAATTGCGCATGCCGGACGTGAAGCGAATTCTCATCGTGGACGACGAGGAGTCGATCCGGCTCCTCTTGCGCCGCATCCTGGAATCGAACCCGGCGCTCGAAATAACGCTTGCCGATGGCTGCGATGAGGCGCTCACGCTCACTGCTGAGCACACCTACGACCTGATCCTGCTCGACTTGCTGATGCCCGGAGTCGGGGGAATCGAAGTCCTGACACGCCTTCGCAGCGGATCGGCCAACGTGAAGACGCCGGTCATCATCGTCTCGGTCCTGGCGGACGAGCCCACCAAGATCGCCTGCCAGTCGATGGGCGTCAGCGGCTACCTGGTCAAGCCCATCGACCGCGAAGCCGTGATCAAGGCGGTCAACGGGATCGCCGGGATGCGCTGAAAGGCGCTATCTCGGCCGGCGGCCGTGCACCGCGAGCTCGCCAAGCGCCTCTCTCAGCCGTTCGTTGGTGCGGCGCAGGCGATCCGCCATCACCGTCATGACGTGCCGGGCGAACTCCGGCGACTCGCGCGCCAGGAGGTCGAACTGCTGCACGTCGACCGAGACGAGCTTGCACTCGGTGCCGGCGACCACGGTGGCGCTTCGCGGGGCGGAGCTGACCAGCGCCATCTCGCCGAGCAGTGCGCCCGGGCCGGCGCTTTCGAGGGTTTCTCCGCCGACCGAGATCTCGGCGCGGCCCCAGAGCAGGACGTACATATGACTGCCGGCCTCGCCTTCGGCGAACAGCACCGCGCCGCGCGGCATGGTGACAGCGTTGCGGGCTTTGCGGAAATGCGCGAGAACGTCCATTCGTGCCTCCCTAGATCCGCTGCGCGATCATTCTATTCGCCTGCACGAGGCGATCGATCAACACCTTCATGAAAGCCTTGTTGAAGCCCACTTGGCAGCCGTCGGTCGCGGCGTCGAGCGCCCGGGTCTTGATCTCCATGACGGTGATCTGGCCAAGCGACGTGATGGTGGTGGTGCGCCGCTCGCCGCGGTCGGCGAAGTAGAGCAGCTCGCCGAAGCAACCGCCGGGCTTGATGGTGGTGATACGCTTGTCGAGCAGCGTCACCGACACTTCACCATCGATCAGCAGGAAGAAGCTGTCGCCCTGCTCGCCCTCGCGGATGATGACCGTGTTCGCCGCAATCGTGTTCCAGGTGCCGATGTGCACCACTTCCCACAGCGCGACGTCGCCGAAGTTCATGAAGAAAGGCATGCCGCGCAGCCGGTCGAACTTCTCGGATTCGGACACCGCGTCGCCGGCGAGACGCAGGCTGGTGAAGGCCTGGGAGAGGTCTTTGCCGAAATCGAGCCAGCTCCGGTAGCGCTCCGCCGGATCCTTGGCGATCGCCTTGGCGACGATCTGGTCGAGGAGCGGCGGCAGGGCCGGCCGCAGCATCGACGGCACGGGCGGCGGCACGTTCAGCACCGCGTGCGTCAGGCCGGCGTACGACGACGCCTCGAAGGGCAGCCGGCCGGTGAGCAGGCGGAACATGGTGACGCCGAGCGAGTAGATGTCGGTCTGCTGGTTGAGCTTCTCCATGCGGATCTGCTCGGGCGACATGTACGCCGGCGAGCCGACGCCGGTCATCTGCGAAGTCTCGAGGCCCTGGCGCTGCTGGAAGGCGGCGCCGAAGTCGCTGACCTTGGTCTCGCCGTCCTTCGACAGCAGGATGTTCCCCGGCTTGATGTCGCGGTGGATGATGCCGTGGTTGTGCGCGTACTCGAGCGCGCGGATGCATTTGAAGATGATCTCGACCACCTTGTTGACCGGCAGCAGGTTGGTGACGCTGGAGTGCGCCTCGAGCGTCGTCCCGGGGACGTATTCCATCACCAGGTAGCTGCGGTCGGTCTCGATCACCGCGTCGTAGATGTCGACGATGTGCGGGTGGTTGAGCTTGCCGGCGAGCGAGGCCTCGGTCATGAACGACTTGTGCGTCATGCGCTCGGTCTCGGGGGCGGCGCCCCTGCCCGGCAGCAGCACCTTGATTGCAACCTCCCGGTCGCCGAACGGGTCGCGCGCCAGGTAGACGCGACTGGTCGCGCCGCTGCCGATTTCATGGAGGATCGGGTATTTCCCGATCGTCTCCTGCAGCTCGAACTTCACGCGCGCAGATGCTGCGCGATGTGCTGCAGCAGCTCGGACTCCTGGTAGGGTTTGCCGAGGAAGGCGTTGACGCCCAGCTCGGCGGCGTGGTTGCGGTGCTTCTCCGCCGTGCGCGACGAGATCATGATGATCGGGATGCCCTGCAGGCGCTGGTCGGCGCGCACGTTGCGCGTCAGGTCGAAGCCGTCCATGCGCGGCATCTCGATGTCGACCAGCAGCACGGCGGGCAGCGAGTCCTTCATCTGCTCCAGCGCGTCGACGCCGTCCTTGGCGAGCAGCACCCGGTAGCCCTCGCGCTCGAGCAGTCGGCTGGTGATCTTGCGCACCGTGAGCGAGTCGTCGACCACCATCACTGCGGGTGTCGCGACCTCCGCGGCGGCCTGCACCGACTCGGGCGGCGCCGCGGCGGCGCGCAACCGCGCCGCAAGCTGCACCGGGTTCATGATCAGCACGATCGCGCCGTCGGCGAGCACGGTCGCGCCGGCGACCCCGGGCAGGCGCGCGAGCTGCGGTCCGAGGTTCTTGACGACGATTTCCTCGTTGCCGAGCAGCTCGTCGACGTGCAGCGCGATGCGCTGGATGCCGCTGCGCAGCAGCAGCACCGAGTTGTAGGACTGGGCGTCGCTCGCGCCCGGCGTGCCGAGCAGGTTACGCAAGGAATGCAGCGGATAGACGCGGTCCTGGAAAGCGACGCTCTGCCGCGCGTAGAGCTCGGCGAGCGCGTCTTCCTTCATCCGCATTACCTGTTCCACCATGGCCGAGGAGATCGCCACGATCGTCGATCCGGCGCGCACCAGAACCACTTGCGTCACCGCCAGCGTCAACGGCAGATGGATGGCGAAGCTCGTGCCCTGGCCGCGCGTGGTCGCGATCTCGATCCGGCCGCCGATGGCGCTGATTTCGCTGCGCACCACGTCCATGCCGACGCCGCGGCCGGAGAGCTCGCTGACCTTGTCGGCCGTGGACAGGCCCGAAACGAAGATCAGCTGCGCGAGCTGCGCCTCGGTCGGCTCGCCCTCGGGCAGGATCCCCATGTCCTGGCCCTTCTTGCGCAGCCGCTCAAGGTCGAGGCCGGCGCCGTCGTCCGACACCACCAGCGCGATTTCGTTGCTTTCCTGGCGCAGCGTGATGCTGATCTTGCCGGTCTCGGCCTTGCCCGCGGCGATGCGTTCCGCAGGCGACTCCAGGCCGTGCGCGAGGGCGTTGCGCAGCATGTGCTCGAGCGGCGCACCGATGCGCTCCAGCACGCTGCGGTCGAGCTCGACCTCCGAGCCCTCGATGCCGAGGTCGGCCTTCTTGTCGAGCTCGCGCGACGTCTGCCGGACGATGCGGTAGAGGCGCTCGTTGAGGTTGGAGAAGGGCACGGCGCGGATGCGCATCAGCCCCTGCTGCACCTCGCGGCTGATGCGCGCCTGCTGCAGCAGAGCCGCGTCGGTGTCGCCGACGTTCTTGAACAGCGCCTGCTGGATCGAGGCGATGTCGCTCAAGCCCTCGGTCATCATCCGCGTCAATTCCTGCAGGCGCGTATAACGGTCGAACTCCAGCGGGTCGAAATCGCGGTCCTTCTCTTCCGCCACCGACAGGCGCGATTGCATCTGGCTGTCGGCCTGCACCTCCACCTCGCGCAGCTGGCCCTTCAGGCGGGCGATGCTGTCGTTCAGGTCCGAGAGCGCCTGCTTGACGCCGCGCAGCTCGGCCTCGACCCGCGAGCGCGCGATCGCCACCTCGCCCGACTCGTTGATCAGGAAGTCGAGCGTCTCGGCGTTGACGCGCAGCGTCGCCGCCGGGCTGGGCAGCGGCGCGGCCGGGCGCGGCGCCGGCTCGGCGCGCGGCCCTGCCGGCGCCTTGACCGGCTGCGCGACCGGCGCCGGGGCGGCCGGCGCCGGCACCACGGGGGCGGCCTCCTCCTCGTCGGGCGCGCCGGTCTCCATGCGCTCGACGTCGAGGCTGAGACGATCCATCTTGTCCTCGAGCTCGTCCCAGAGCAGCTTCGGGAAGGCGTTCTTCTCGAGCGCCTCCTCGACCTTGGTTTCCATGATGTGGCACAGCTCGCCGAGCCGGATCGCACCGGCCATGCGCGCGCTGCCCTTGAAGGTGTGCAGCACGCGGCGCAGCGAGTCCGAAACCTTCGAGTCGGCGGGATTCGCCTTCCAGTCGCGCAGGTCGGCGCCGAGCTGCGGCACCAGCTGCTGCGCTTCCTCGAGGAAGATCGGCAGCAGCTGCGGGTCGATGTCGTCCCGCATGACGCGCTTCTCGCGCCCGGTCTTCTCGACGGGTTTCTTTTCCTCGACTTTCCTGATCTCCGGTTTCTTCGACTCCACCAGCGGCACCGGCTGTGCTTCGATGCGCGTGATCAGCGCGCGCAGCCTGCGCACCGTCTCCTCGTCCGGGGCCGGCGCCTGCTTCTTCGCCAGGCCTTCGACCATCCAGCGCAGCTTGGCAATCGCACTCTGGACCAGGTCGCCATCCCCGGCCGCGGTGCTGCGCGCGGAGAATCCGCTCCACTGCTCGAGCACCGCGGCAATATCGGCAAGCGCGCCGAAGCCGGCGGTGCGCGAGCTGCTGGCGAGGGTATGCGCGGCGCGCATGAACTCGTGCGACGCCTCGGCGCCCGGCATCTGCCGCCATTCGCGGCACTGCGCCTCGAGGGTGGCGACGTGTCCCGACGCCTCCTTGTGGTAAATGTCGAAGAAATTGCGCGGCATCGACATGCCGCCGATGGTGGTGTCCTCGCTCGGCGGCGCGGACGCCGCGGGCTCGTCGTCCAGGTGGGCGATGAGGTCGACGAGTTGGCGCGCATCGACTTCCTCCTTCAGCGCGCCTTCCTTCAGCGCCGCGACCCAGCCGGCGAACGTCTTGCTCGCCTGGCCGACGAGATCGAGGAGCGCCGGCGTGGCCGGCTTCTTGGCCTCCAGCCAGTGGTTCATCGCCCGCTCGACTTCCCAGGCGGCTTCGCCGAGGTCCATCAGGCCGACCATGCGGCCGCTGCCCTTCAGCGTATGGAAGCCGCGGCGGATGGTGGTCAGCGCCTCGCGGTCTTCGGGACGGCTGCGCGACTCGGGCACGGTCTTGTCGATCGTCGCGAGCACCTCGCCTGCCTCCTCGAGGAAGATGGCGAGCAGGTCCTGGTCCACTCCGGCGCGTGCGTCCGGCTTCGCCGGCGCCTCGGGCGCCGCCTCGAACTCCAGCGTCGGCGCGTCCGCCTGGGCGGATGTCGGGCCGACCGGCGACTTCATGCGCATCGTCGTGTCGAGCGATGGCGGCGCGTCGCGCTTCTCGTAGCGGCGGAAAAAGAGGTCGATCGCCTCTTCCGCCGGCTCGCGCCCATGGCGGCAGGGCTCGAGGAAGAAACCGAGGCTGGAGAGTCCTTCGGCGATCCAGTCCATGTCGTCGGCGAGCGCCCTGTGGTCTTCCCTGCCGCAAGCAAGGACCAGCTTCTCGCAGATCAACAGCGCCTCGGCGGCCCGGTTCAGGCCGAGCACCACCAGCGCGCCGTGCATCTGGCGCAGGTACGGTTGCAGCTCCGGCAGCGTCGTCCGCTTGGAGGCATCGCGGGCGAAGGCGTCGAGCACCTGCTCGACGTGCTGCAGGTTGGCGAGGATCTCCTTCGCCACCTGCGAGCGCAGGTGCAGCGCGCCGATGCGCTCGGAAAGGTCGGGGCGCACCCCGGGCGGCGGCTCGCCGGTGGACTTGCCCATCGCCGCGTCGAGCAGCCAACCGCCCATGATCGCGATCTGCTGCTCGAGGTCGGGCGAGGGGCTGGTGAAATTGTCGCGCACGTGCTCGCCCAGCAGGAACGCCGAGGCCATCTCGATCACCAGGATCTGCGTCTGGCGCGGATAGGGATCGGGCAGCTTCCCCGCCACCAGGCCGATGGCGTCGAGCAGCTTGATCAGGTGCTGGTTGCCGAGGTCGCGCGCCTTCGCCTTGAAGGCGGTGACGCGCTCGCGGAACGGCGCCGCGGTCTTGTGCTCGCCGGAGACGTACTGCACCCAGGCGCGCTTCAGCGCGTCGAGGCGCGAATGCAGGTCGTAGAGCGCGACCTCGAGCCGCTCGATATCGAATTCGAGATGGATTCCCGGCCCCGCGTCGTGGCGCGGAAAGAGACTGTCGATCTGGTAGAGCTGGCGCACGTCTTTCAGGCGCTGCGTCGCCGGCTTCGCCCTGCCGATGGCGTAGAGCAGCTCGCGCAGCAGGCTCTCGGTGACCGTCGCCGTGCCGCCGCGCATCTGCTTCTCGATCCGGTTGCCGAGCGCCTTGGCGGAACCGATCCAATCGGCATCGCTGGTGCCTTCGACCGCGTCGAGGAAGCCGTGCGCCACCCACCAGATGCCCTGCGGATCGGGCAGCTGCGCCGCGATCTTGTGCAGCTGGTTGACCGCGCGGCGCATGTCGTCCAGGCCGGTGGGCGGATTGCGCAGCCAGGCGAGCAGCCCCTTCTGGAACAGCGCGCGCTGCTTCTGCACGAAGGCCGGAATCGCTTCCGGGGGCAGCGTCTTCGGCCGGCGGTGCGGCGGCGCCTTGACGGTGACATCCGGGAAAAACAGGTCCTTCTCCGACACGCCGGCGGTGCCCTTGAGCTGGGCGAGGTCGCGGTACACGGGGTAGAGGCGCAGCGGCACGTCCGCCTGGCCGCGCGCCAGGTCGCCGACGAAATCCTTCAGCGCCAGCACCGCGCGGTCGACGATGCCCATCGCCGCGGCGCTCGGGCGCGTGCCGCTGAAGCCGGCGAAGCTTCCCTCGATGCTCTCGCAGACCAGCGTCGCGCCGTTCAGGCCGACCATGCGCAGCGCCCCGCTCACCTGGTGCAGGTGCTCCGGGCACGGACGCAGCGCGTCCTGGTCCTCCGGCGCCGCCGTGAACCGCGCGATGCAGTCGCGCACCAGGAGCAACGCCCGCTCGACCTCGGCGTTGATCCAGGACAGGAGGGTGGCGTCGGCCATGATCCCGCTCTTCGCTTTTCTCCTTTAGGTCAGGCGAGCTTGAAGCCCGACACCGAGCTCTTCAGCCCGTCGGCCAGCGCGGTCAGCCGGGACGCGGCCGCCGCGGTCTGCTTGGTGCCGTCGGTGGTGAGCTGCGTGATGCCGAGAATCACCTTCATGTTGGAGGCCACCTTGGTGGCGGTCGCGGCCTGCGACTGCGTCGCCTGGGTAATCGAGCCGATCAGCTCCGCGAGCTGCGTCGAGACGCGCTCGATGTCGTGGAGCGCCTGGCCCGCCTCGTCGGCGGTCTTCGCGCCCTGCACCACGCCCTGCGTGCTGCGCTCCATGGCCTCGACCGCGTCCTGCGTGTCGCGCTGAATCGATTTGACGATGGCGCCGATGTGCTTGGTCGCCTCGCCCGAGCGCTCGGCCAGGCGCTGCACTTCCTCCGCCACGACCGTGAAGCCCCTGCCTGCCTCGCCGGCCGACGCGGCCTGGATCGCGGCGTTCAGCGCCAGCACGTTGGTCTGCTCGGTGATGTCCGAGATCAGCTGCACGATCTCGCCGATCTCCTGCGAGCTCTCGCCCAGGCGCTTGATCCGCTTCGAGGTCTCCTGGATCTGCTCGCGGATGTCGTTCATGCCCTTGATCGCGTTCTGCACCGCCTCGGCGCCCTTGCCCGCGGCGCTGAGCGAGCTCTCCGCCACCTTGGAGGAGTCGCCCGCCTTCCTGGAGACGTCAATCATCGACTGCGCCATCTGCGTCACCGAGGTGCCCGCACCCTGGATCTCCACCGCCTGCTTCTGCGCCGCTTCCAGGAGGCGGGTCGACACCGACTGCGCTTCCTGCGTCGCCGCCGTCACCTGCGTCGATGCCTCGGTGATGCCCTTCACCAGCCGCCGCATTTCGTCGATGGCGTAGTTGATCGAGTCGGCGATCGCGCCGGTGATGTGCTCGGTCACCTTGGCGTGCACCGTCAGGTCGCCGTCGCCGAGCGTTGTGATCTCGTCGAGCAGGCGCTGAATCGCCGCCTGGTTCTCGGTATTGAGCGTCTCGCTGTCCTCGGCGCGGCGCCGCGAGTCGTCGAGGTAGAACTTGCCGATCAGCAACAGCACGCCGAGCGCCAGCAGCGAGACGACGGTCAGGATGATCAGGTTGGTGCGCCGGCCCGTGAGCTCCGCCTCGTAGGCGTCGTTGAGCTGCTCGGAGGCCTTGAGCAGGGTTTCGCTGTCGTTGAACAGCTCGAAGGTGGCGCGCTTGGCGTTCACCAGCCGCTGCTGGTTGCCGAGGATCTCGCTCACCGCGCGCTGGTACTCTTTGAACGCGCCTTCCAGCTCGCCCAGCTTGCCGCGCAGCTCGGCGTCGCCCACCCGCGCGATGCGCTGCGATTCGCTGCCCTCGATCAGGCCCTTCAGCGTATCGCGGAAGGTGTTGGTGTCCTTGCCGAGCAGGAACGACACTTCCGGGTCGATCTGCGCCTCGGCGAGCATGGTGTTGGCGTTCTTCGCCATGCGCTGCGTCAGCATCATCAGCTGCGCAGTCAGCGAGTTCTGTCTCGCGGACCCTCCGCTTTGTACCGAAAGGGCCGAAATCTCGTCGGCCAGCTCCTGGAGGGTCGGGTTGGCGGCGTTGATCTGGCGCACCGACAGGCCGAGCGCGAGCAGGTTGCGCTCCTCGCCGATAACCAGCTTCGAGTTCTTGTCGCTCTTCTTCCATTCGACATCGAGCGCGTCCAAGGCCGGGCGCGAAGCTGCGCCCGTCGCCGGCAGGCTGGTGCTGCCCGCGGGACCGCCGTTCAGCAGCAGGTTCATCGCCGCCTCGAAGTCGTCGCGGCTGTCGCGCAGCTGCTTGAAGGCCTCGCGGTTGCCCTGCGAGGCCTGCTGCGCCGCTTTCGCGAGGCGCTGCGACAGCATGCGGATCTTGCCGACCGTGGCGATGTAGATCGTGCCGAACGTGCCCTGGCGGGTATCGACCGCGACCACCGCCGCGTCGATCGCCAATAGCGCGATCAGCGCCGCGATCAGCAGCTGCAGCCGCTTGGCGCCTGGCGAGCCCGCCTTGGCTTGCGCCTTGGGAACCTGGGCCTCCTCCGCTGCCGCCTTGCGGCCGAAGAAGGGCAGTTTGCCGGTGACTTCGAGCTTGAATGCCATGTGCTTCCCCTTATCTCAAGAACTTGCCGTCGCGCCCGATCACGGTCAGGTCGACGAATTTCGATCCGGTGTGGCTCTTGGGCGAGTAGCTGACGAAGAAGCCGCCCAGGTCCACGTCGTTCATCTTTTCCATTGCGTCGACGAAGCCTTCGCGCGTCAGGTTCCGGCCGGCGCGGCGCAAGCCCTCGACCATTACCTTCGCCATCAGGAAGCCTTCGATCGCGCCGAAGTTGTAGTCGGCGAAGCCCGCGTTTTTCGCGGCCTGCTGGTATTCCCTGACCACCGGTACCGCGGTGCCCCACGGGAAGGGCACGACCTGCGAGATGGCGACGCCGCTGCCTTCCTTGCCCAGCGCGGCGGCGAGCGCGTTGCTGCCGACGAAGGAGACGTTGTAGAAGGTCGCCGCGCTGCCGGCCCTCTTCATCTGCTTGATGAACTCGGCGCACGACGTATAGGCGCTGATCATGACCACCGCGTCGGGCTGCTCGGCGGCGATCTTCTTCACCGCGTCCTCGACCTTGAT
>Ga0137410_10001066_pt1 | contig 18875 bp, 9 predicted proteins | sample CZODoug1_16funga_FD_108878 | JGI IMG/M metagenome (GOLD analysis project Ga0137410, IMG submission 108878) | Vadose zone soil fungal communities from Angelo Coast Range Reserve, California, USA - CZODoug1_16fungal (Illumina Assembly) | ecosystem: Environmental > Terrestrial > Soil > Vadose zone... | reverse complement strand
GCAGTTCCTAGCGGGCATCTTTCGCCTACAGGCTTGCTGCTCCTGCAGATCTTTCCAGTGGCCAATGTTGCCAATGTAGGCGCCAACTGCACTAATTGGGCCGTATCACTGAAGTCTCCGATTTACTGGCGGGAAGAAAACATCCGGGGAGATTACAAGCTCGGAAAAACCTGGAGCCTCTTCGGCCGTTACACGCAGGACCACTGGAATCAGCCCTCCCCAAGCACCCTGGGATACTGGGGCGACGATCCGTATCCTTCGGTCGATCCGAATTGGGTCCAGCCCGGCTACCAGGCGACCGTCAAACTGACTAAGTTGCTGGGTAGTACCGCTGTCAACGATTTCCAGTTGTCCTACGCGGCCAATCGCATCACAGTCACCCGCGGCGGTACGAACCCTGACCTCGTAACGCAAATTAACGCCTCCTACCAGACGGTCTTTCCCACCTCCGGCAAATTCCTGGGAAACCAGATGGGCTATCCGGTTTTCTGGGGCGGCTTGGGAGCTGGGACGGACGGCCAAAACCTTTGGAACATGGGTCCGTGGCACAACAATGAAGAGCTGTACATCTTGAAGGATGACTTCTCGAAAGTTAAGGGAGCGCATACGTTTAAGGTTGGATTTCTGGCTAGCATGAACCGGAAAAACGAGCTCTCTGGCGGGACGTCAGGCGAGGCGGCCAACTACTGGGGTGCGAGTGGCGGTTTGAATGGCAATGGGCCCAGCGGAAATGGCTTCTTCGACGCCCTTTACGACCAGGTCACGTGGGGATTTGGCGAAAACGCGACCAATCCATACGCTCTTACCCGGTGGCGCGATTACGAAACCTACTTCGGAGATACCTGGAAGATTCGTCGCAACGTCACGTTGGAATACGGGGGGCGCTGGTCCTTCCTGCGTAATCCGTACAGCAACAAAAACCTGATCACCAGTTGGCAGCCCAACCTCTTCGACCCAACCCTCGGTGCGTCCGCCTGCAACGGGCTGCTGTTTGTGCCGGGGAAGAACCCCTGCACCCCGTTTGGGGCAGGATTCGAAGGCGGAGTGGCTGGAGTGAATCGCTCCCTGAAGGCGCAGAACAACCATATGATTTCGCCCCGACTTGGCATTGCCTGGGATCCCAAAGGCGACGGCAAGATGGTATTTCGTGGTGGAGTTGGCCAGTTCTATCAGCGTGAGCGCCTGACCAATTACTTGCTTCTGGCCACGAACTCGCCGTTCTCTGTGAATGCTGGCGGAACTCGTCAGCTCAGCGGTGCGATCGATACCTCGAAGCTTACCGCGTCCGCTGCTCCGAGCTGGGGAATTCAGCCGAGTGACGTGATGCCCAACACTTGGCAGTGGAATTTCACCTTCGAGAAAGAGCTGTATCGCGACAGCAAGCTGGAACTGGCCTATGTTGGCAATCGTGGGGGTAACGTGTTGCAGTACAAGGACGCGAATGCCGTCCTTCCCGCGAACCGACTGGACTTTGCGCTTAATAACACCAACAACGACCGCTTTGCAGCTAGCACGCTCTGCGGCCACACGGGGCAACCTGGTTGCTTCGGCACCGTCAACTATGGCCAATGGACAGCGCATTCAAACTACAACGCCCTGCAGGCGTTGTACCGGACGCGAATGAAGTCCGTTGATGCGCAATTCGCTTACACCTGGTCGAAGTCGCTGTCCAACACCGACATCACCAACAGCGGCAACACCGGCAATACCGCTAATATCACCGATGTTTCCAATCCCAACATGGACTACGGTCCGACACCAATTGACCGTCGCCATGTGTTTGTGTCCAATATCGTCTACAACTTTCCCTCTTTCAAAGGACGCAGTGCGATGGTGAGAGCAATCGCAGGCGACTGGGAGGCGGGTGGGATTCTCCAGTACGCTAGTGGCCCAAGCCAGTCAATCTTTGGGCGCAATGGCGGTGTCACGAACGCGCCCGGAGGTATTCAAGGAACCGGATACAATCCCAACCAGAAGCCAAATCGCGTGCTCCAGGATTGCCGGAATCATGGAGGTCCCAAGGACCAGTGGTACAACCCGGGTGCCTTTACTCTGGACAACTACCAGCTCGGAACTTTTGGAAACAGCGGTGTCGGTTCCTGCACAGGGCCTGGGATCGCGAACACTGACTTCTCAATGTATAAGAACTTCAAAGTCACCGAGCGGGTTGGATTGCAGTTCCGCATGGAGTTCTATAACCTGTTCAACAAGGTCCAATTCCGCGCAGACCAGATCGATAACCAGCTTGCGTCTGGTGGTGTCGCCTGCATCGCGGGAACGACGGATACGCATTGCACTGGCCATGCTGTTAATACCGTAAGCTGGAATTTCGATGAATTTGGTAGGACGAGTTCCTTTGGCCGGGCCGGTGGTAACGGTTCTCCGGGTGACCGCGGACCGCGTGAAATTCAGTACGCTCTTAAGATTAACTTCTAATCTTCCTCCACTTCATGGTGGGACTTGACGCAAGTCAGGTCCCACCTTATATCCTTTATTCTTACATGCTTCCCAGTAGCGGTTCGTCTTCCTCCCGTCAACCCAATCAATCGGGGATTTTAGCCCTGCCGCCGTTGGCGGTTCTTGTCTTGAACTTGCTTCTAGCGGTTTCCGGCGTTGCGCAAGTCCAACCTCGTTCGAATGTTGCCAAGACGCAGCCAACACCCAAGCCACAGCCCCAGGACGTCTTCCAGCAGCACTACGACGCCGCTAGGACCTTCCAGCTCAGCGGCGACCAGGAGCGCGCTGCGGCTGAATATCGAGCGTTCTTGACGGGCGCTCTGCGAACCAGTGCCAAGGCGTCGTTTGAGCTCGGAGAAATCGGCCGCGCCGCCAGTCTGTTTGAGCAGGCGTTGCGGCTATCGCCCGACGATCCAGAGGCTAGCCTCGATTACGCCCAAATGCTCTTTCAGCAGGAGAAGCTCGCCGAGGCACGGGCTGCCGCGGAAAAAGTCTTGTCTTCAGCTCCGAACAACGCCCGTGCTCATTCTCTTCTCGGCCAGGTGCTGTTTGCGCAGAAAGATTACAAGGCGGCCTGTGAGCACCTGGAAGCGGCGGTGGTCGCTGCGCCCAGTTTCGATACCGGCTATCTGCTTGGCATCACCTACATCAAGCTGAACGATTTCGCCCGCGCACGTTTGGTGTTTGACGACCTCATCACGGGATTTGGCGATACTGTCCGGATGCACATGATGTTCGGCCTCGCCTACAAAGAAGGCGGCTGGGAAGCGCTCGACAACGCTATCGGAGAATTGAAAAAGGCCCTGGCCAAGGACAGCCGGGCGCCCAAGGCCCACTATCTGATTGCACTCGCCTACATGGATCGCGACGGCGAGTCCGGATTCTCTCTTACGAAAGCGGAGTTACAAGAGGAATTGAAAGTCAGTCCAGACGACTCGCGCAGCCATTACCTGCTGGGCTACATTGCGATGAAGCAACACGATGCGAAGACGGCGGAAACCGAGTTGCTGCGGGCCGCTCAGCTGGATCCAAAGAATCCCGATCCGCTGATCTATCTTGGCCAGATCTATTCCGACGCCGAGCGCGACGTGGAAGCGGAAGCCATGCTGCGAAAGGCGATTGCGCTCGCGGGTGACAGTTCCGGGACCGACTACCTGGTTGGCCGCGCGCATTATGTGCTGGGACGTCTGGTGTTGAAAGCGGGCAAGAAAGAAGAGGGAGAGAAGGAACTGATGGCCTCGCAACAGATGCGGGACCGGATGAACCGGCCCGACTCTGCGCGCGATGCCAAGATGAAGAGCGACCCGGAATTGTCGAGTGTGTCGCAGGGCGGGGAAGTGGTGCGTCCTTCTTCTCCTCCGGCAGTGCCTCCGGAAGCCGCGGCGGGGATGCGCGCTTATCTGGATCAGCTGAAGCCGTCCGTTGCGGATGCATACAACAATCTCGGTGTGATCAAGGCTGGCCAGAAAGACTACACGACCGCGCTTGAATATTTTCGCCGGGCGGGCGAGTGGAGCCCTGGGCTGGAAACCTTGGATCGGAACTGGGGTATGGCTGCATTTTATGCGAACCGTTATCAGGACGCCGTGCCTCCACTGACCCGGCAACTTCAAAAGCAGCCAGACGACGTCCGAATCAGGGCTGCACTCGGGCTCAGCTTGTTCATGGGACAAAACTTCAACGGCACGCTGGAGACTCTGAAGCCCATTCAGGATCAGGTGGACGGCGATCCCGGACTTGCCTACGCGTTCGCCGTGTCTCTTGTGAAAACGGGCGACTATGACGAAGGCGTGGGGCGCTTGAAGGTCCTGGAAGAAGGGAATCCTAATTCAGCGGAGTTGCATACGCTGTTGGGATCGGCTTTCGCGGACCAGCACGAGTACAACACGGCTATCCAGGAATATCGAAAATCTCTGGCCATTGATCCAGGGCAGCAGCAAACGCACTATCTGGCTGGGCTCGCACTGATCCGCAACGGCCGACCGAAGGAAGCGGTCGAAGAGCTGCGCGTTGCTCTTAAACTTAATTCTTCGGATGTTTCGGCCAAGTATCATCTGGCATTTTCTTTGGTCCAGTTGCACGAAGTAGAGGAGGCCCAGACTCTGCTGCAACAAGTAATCGAACAGGATCCCAAGCGCGGGGATGCCTACTACGAGCTCGGAAAACTTCAACTGGAGAAGGGCGACACGAAAGGTGCGGTTTCGAGTCTCGAAACCGGTATCAAGGTAAGTCCCGAGGCGGATTACATTCACTATCAATTAGCGATGGCCTATCGGCGCGACTCCCGGAAAGAAGACGCCGAGCGCGAAATCAAGATCTATCAGACTTTGAAAAATCGCCAGCGAGGACGTGGAGATGCTCCACAATCGGACTGAGCCACGATTCTTGCTGACGCTGATCGTTTTCTCGTTGTGCGTATCCCCGGTCTCGTGGGCGCAAAAAGCTGCTTCCGCATCCAAGTCAGCGTCGTGGCTTACTACCGCCAAGAGTCAATTGGACCATGGCGACCTGGATTCCGTAGAAAGCACTCTTTGGAGCGTGCTTGGTTCCGAGCCGACCAATGAACAAGCTCTCACGCTGCTGGGTGTGGTTCGTGGGCGCCAACAACGTTATGCGGAAGCGGAGGCGCTTTTCCGGCGTGTTCTGCAACTTAACCCCAAGTCGATTGTCGTGTCCAGAAATCTAGCGGGCGCTCTGCTCGCGCAAGACAAGCCGGAGGACGCGATCCGGCAATACAAGCATGCAATCGAGTTGAGTCCTCAAGACTCTGACTTGAAGGTTGAAGTAGCAAAACTGGAGCTCGCGCGCGGAAACTTCGCGGAAGCGCTCTCCATTCTCGATGCGATAAAACCAAATCGCTTTCCGCCGTCGGCGGTTCCGCTGAAAGCTGCTAGCCTGTTGGGGGTGGGTCGAAGGGCGGATGCGGAGGGATTAATCCCGCGGGCTAAGGGCTCACCTGGTGCTGCAATCGATCTTGCCCACGTGTTTGTCGATGCCAAGGACGCCGATGCCGCGTTGAAGACCCTGAGTCTGATCAATCCTGTCCCCAAGAGTTTGGCGTCTCAAGCCTATTACCTGAAAGGGCGGGCCCTTGGACAACAAGGAAACGGTGCTGCCGCTCTGGCCAGTTTCCATCAGGCTTTGGTGGCGGATCCGAAGTCGGTCGAAACGCTGGTCGCGATCGCCGAGATATATGCCGGGGAGAGCAAGCACGCGGACAGCGTGACGATGCTACAGAAGGCGCGAGAGTTGAACCCCGATTCCCGGGACGTACTCCGGCATTTGATTGTGGAAGCCATGCAGGCCGGACAGAACGACCGGGCACTGCAAGCTGCGCAGGATCTTCAGCATAAGAGTTCTGAACTGGACGACCGATACTTGGTCGCCAGCGTTATGATCCAGCAGAAACAGTTTCTGCCCGCGACCCATATTCTGGAAGACTATGTAGCGCAGCGGCCTCAGGAAGCGAAGGCATATCTAGGATTGGGGATCGCGTACCTGAACCTGTTGCGCTATCCCGAGGCCCGGCAGGCCCTGGAACGGTCGTTACAGCTCAACCCCAGTCTCGCCGAGGCCGAGTTTCAGCGCGGGCTCCTGGCCGGCCAGGAAGGAAACCGTCAGGAGGCGAAGCAGCGCTGGCAAAAGGCGGTGGAACTGCAACCGCGGCACGCGCAGGCGCTATTCAGCCTGGGAACGGTGTATCTCGAATCGGGGGAGCTCGCGGACGCGGAAAGCGCGTTTTCGCGTTCGCTTGCAGCGGATCCTGGAAACATGAAAACGGAATATGACCTGGCGCTCGTGCTGAATAAATTGGGGAAAGCGGAGGATGCGAAACAACACTTTGAGCGCTACCGGAAGATGCAGGAAGAAGAGCACTCGACAAGTGGAAATCCGCCGCAAATGCTCGATCATCCCTAGTGTAGGAGTAGTCGAGAAGTGTTATTTGGGTACCTCGGCCTTCCCACTGGACGAGCTCGCCGGCGTACTGCCTCTGAAGGGTTCTTTCTGGTTCACGCCCTCGCCCTCGACGAGGGTATAGATAATATCGGTGGCAAGATCCTTGATGAGATCTTTTTTCCCGCTTGGCCAACTCACTTCAACCGAGTCGATGACGTTCCTCTGTCCGAAGCCGAAGTGCAGGCGCAAGTCGTTTTGAGAGAGATAGCTGCTGCCACCGCGCACTTCGTCGAATTGCGTCAGTTCTCCGGATTTTACCGTCACCCGTGCGCCAATCGCGGCCTTGTTGCTCTTGGTGCCGATGAGCTTGAACAGTACGGCATGGCCTGTGTCCGGAGTGCGATTGACGAGCAAGGTGGGAGGCTGTCCCACATTCAGAATCAGGATGTCAATTTTTCCATCGTTGTTGATGTCTCCGAATGCCGCGCCCCGTCTCGATTCCAGTGGAAGCTTGTCGAGCCCCGAGAGCGCAGTCACGTCCTCAAACGTGCGGTCACGATGGTTTCGGAACAGCAACACCGGCTGGCGATACGGTACCCCGCCTTTTACCAGATCCATCTGGGGGTAGACATGGCCGTTCGCAACGAAAAGGTCAAGCCATCCGTCGTTGTCCATATCGAAGAACTTTGTTCCCCAACCGACCAGCGGATAGCTCGACTGTGCGATATGAGAACTCCAGCCTATGTCGGTAAACCCCTGCGTTCCCTGATTCCAAAAAAGTAAATCCGGCTGTTCCGTAAACTCGGAGACAATGATGTCCAGTTTCCCGTCGTGATCGATGTCGCCAAAATCGACGCCCATCGATCCTTCCTCCTGACCATCCCGGCTCAAGGCGGCGCCCGAAAGAAGGCCCACCTCCTCAAACGTGCCGTCGTGCTTGTTGTGGTATAGGTAATTCGGTCCCGCATCGTTGGCGACATAGAGGTCCGGCCAATCATCGTTGTCGTAGTCGGCCCACACTCCCTGCATTCCAAAATAGTGATTCGGGTCATCCACGCCGGCTTTCTTCGAGACATCCTCGAAGGTTCCGTCTCCGCGATTACGAAAGAGAAAGTCAGACTCCCCCGGCAACCCCCATGGACCACACTGCACCGGGATGCCGCGGAACTTACAGGTTTTGTCATCGCTGCCAAACACCGGAAGCTTGTTACTGTCGACGTACACGTAACGCGGGACAAAGAGATCCACAAATCCGTCCCGGTCGAAGTCGCCCCACGACGCTCCGGTGCTGAAGCCCCCGACACGCAATCCCGCTTTTTCCGTGACGTCCTCAAACTTGCAGTTTCCGAGGTTTCTATAGAGTACGTTCCCACCGTACCCGGTGACGTAAATGTCCTGCCAGCCGTCGTTGTCGAAATCAGCGACCGCCACTCCCATGCCCCACCCTTTGCGGCTGAGGCCTGCCTCTTGGGTAATGTCGCGGAATTTCAAATCGCTCACCTGACGATAGAGAGTGATCATCAGGTCCCCACCTTGCCGGTAGCGTTCCACCGAGGACCCATTCACGGTCAGGATGTCGAGTTTGCCATCGTTATCGCAGTCGATGAAGCCCACGCCTCCACTCATCGATTCCAGGATGTAGCGTTTTTCAGGAGTGGAATTATGGGGCACGGTGAGGCCGGCGGATTTGCCGATGTCTTCGAAACGGGGGACGGGCAACGCTGGATTAACGCTTTGCGCCGGGCAAGAAATCGCGATGAAAATCAGCAGGAGGACGGTACAAATTGCGCCCATGAGATTCGTGTATTCTAGCAAAATGTTTATGCGGCTGCGACACATGGCCAGCTGTGTTCTGCTCGCCGTTGGCGGTGTTCTGGCCGTCGCTGTAGCGCAAAAAACCGCGGGAATGCCCGCCAAACAACCGCCCGTTGTTCCCACCTTTCATTTTTCGGACATCACTACGGCTGCTGGGATTCGCTTTCAGCACACCACTTCTCTGGAAAAGAAGTATCTGATCGAATCCATGCCCGGCGGAGTCCTTTTGCTCGACTACGACGGCGATGGATGGCTCGATATCTACTTCACTAATTCGCCTAGCGTCGAAATGGCATTGCAAGGGCAAAGAGCGAAGAGTGCCCTTTACCGAAACAATCATGACGGCACTTTCACGGATGCCACCGAGAAAGCGGGCGTGGGCGATCCCTGCTGGGCTATGGGGGGCGCGGTCGGAGACTATAACAACGACGGCTGGCCCGACATGCTTATCACCTGCGAGGAAGGTGTGGTGCTGTTTCGCAACAACGGCGATGGCACTTTTACCGACGTTACCAAGCAAGCTCACCTGACTGACCCACGATGGTCCACCGGCGCTGCTTTTGCCGACTACGACGGAGATGGCTTTGCGGACCTGATGGTTTCGCGGTATGTGGAATTCGGCCTGAATCATCTCCCGCAGTTTGGCGCCGGAGCCACGTGCCGTTTTCGCGGCATCCCCGTGCAGTGTGGTCCGCGGGGCATGAAAGGCCTGGGAGACAGTCTCTATCACAACAATGGAGACGGCACGTTCACCGACGTTTCGAAAACGGCCGGCGTGGACGACGCGTCTGGATACTACGGACTCGGAGTCGTCTGGAGCGACTTCAACGATGATGGCCGACCAGATCTGTTTGTGGCGGACGATTCCACGCCCAACTATCTCTATCGAAATAATGGTAGCGGACGATTTACCGACGTGAGCTATATTTCCGGCACGGCGGTGAGTAGCGATGGCGGGGAAATGGCAGGCATGGGCGTCGCAATCTGCGACTTCAATCACACGGGGCGCTTCTCGATCCATGTAACCAACTTCGAGGACCAGAGTAATTCCCTTTATCGCAACGACGGCAACCTGGCGTTCACCGATGTCGCATATGCGGCCGGAATTGGACAGGTCACGATTCCATACATGGGGTGGGGTACAGGGTGCGTTGATTTCGCTAACGACGGATGGCCCGACCTGTTCGTGGTCAACGGACACGTGTACCCGCAGGTGGACTCGCTGGTTGCGGGGATGAAATATCGGCAACGCAAACTCGTGTTCCTGAATCGGAGAGACGGCAGCTTCGCTGATGTCAGCGAATCGGTCGGGTCTGCCGTCACGATCCCGCAAGCTAGCCGGGGCGCGGCTTTCGGAGATCTCGACAACGATGGCAGGATCGATGTGGTCGTCGAAAACATCGATGGCTTGCCGATGATCCTTCACAATGAGGGCACAAGCCCCAACCGCTGGATCACTCTTCAGTTGATCGGTACGCGCAGCAATCGTCTTGCTTTGGGGGCGAAGGTTCGAGTGGTTGCCGGATCTGATTCGCAGATCGATGAAGTACGGAGTGGAGGCAGCTATCTCTCGCAGAATGACCTTCGGCTGCACTTTGGACTCGGTTCCGCCAATAAGGTGGACGATGTGGAGATCCGCTGGCCCTCGGGCAGCACGCAGACGCTGCACAACCTTGCGGCGGACCGTTTCTACATTGTGAAAGAAGGCATAGGGATCGCGCCCATGGACAAAATGCCTCCAGGAATCGCCACCAAGGCATCTGCGGTCGGCGGCCAAAAATAAAATTTACCGGAAATGGAAAGCGTGGATAGGACATCCAAGATCGGCGTAATTGGACTCGCGGTAATCTTGGTCGCCGGCATCGGGAGCCGAGCGCTGTGGAGCCAGGTTCCAATCCAGTCGCATCCTGCTACTATTTCCGACCAGGTAGCGACCGAAGATCGAGTTCGCAAACCGGGATGGTGGCCGACGAAAGGCAGCTTCCCGGCCCACGCTTATGTGGGTAGCGGGACCTGCGCCCGATGCCACGTGGATTTGCTCTCCGTGCAACAACGTACCTCGATGGCGCAAACCGCCACCCGGGCTTCTGGGTCCGAGTTACTCACCAAATATCCACTGAGTTACAAGCTTGGGCTCTACTCCTACCAAGCAGCGAAGAGTGGGGAGACTGCGACTTACTCCGTCACCGACGGAACTAATTCATTTTCAGCGTCGTTGCAGTGGGCATTCGGTATCCGGATGGGGCAGTCGTTCCTCTTCGAAAGGAACGGTGGAATTTTTATGGCGCCGCTCACCTACTACCCGGAGGCCGGTGTCTGGGATTTCACGGTGGACCAACCCCACTCCGTGCCGGATTCGCTGGAGAAGGCAGTTGGCAGACATCTTTTAGACAGTGAAGTCCGTGGCTGTTTCAACTGCCACAATACCGCATCGACCACCAATGACCGGTTTGACCCGGAGCATTCGACCCCGGGACTCACCTGCGAGGCTTGTCATGGACCGGGAGCCGACCACGTATCGGCTGTGAAGGCAGGACTTGCGGAGCAGGGAACCACGATGATTCTGAATCCTCGCCATCTCAGTCCCGTGGAGTCGATCGATTTTTGTGGTGCATGTCATCGGACGTGGTGGGATGTGACGCTGAGCGGCTCGACGGGAATAACATCGCTTCGGTTCCCGCCCTATCGCTTAGAGAACAGTCGCTGTTGGGGAAAAGGTGATTCGCGGCTCACGTGTGTAGCATGCCATGACCCGCATCGGCCCCTGGAACGCGAGCCGGCGGCATACGACCCGCGCTGCCTCGGTTGTCACGTGAATTCCGTAGGCGCGAAGCCGACGGCAGACCATCCCGGCGCGGCTTGTCCGGTTGCCCGCAAGGAATGTGTGACCTGTCACATGCAAAAATACCAGGTGGTGGATATTCCGGTGAAATTCACAGATCACCAGATTCGGGTGATCCACATAAACGACTCGATCCCGAAATGAAGTGCTTTTCGCTGTGCGCGGTCGCTTTGGGAACGAGCTAAGTTGTGTTATGGGGGCGAGGCGAGCTTGCCAGCCTTGGATCGAACGGGATCGCCGCGTGTACCCTGAGCAGCTTTTTCACTGGAGGCGTCGAGGCTCGAGGCTTTTTTCTTCTCTGCCTGATCGCGCCAGAGCAGATAGGTGCGTTCGGCTTCGGCGATGTCATCCTTGGAGACATCATTGTCCGCCGTCACACCGTCAATATTAGGATCGTAACCTTCCGCAGCGTCGCGCTCTGTAAGCGGCTTTCCGTTGAGAAAATGGTTGTAGAGGTTATCCTCCACCTTCGCATTCAGCTTTTTGGCGTCCGCGGCGATCTGCTTCCAATCGGCGTGCTGTTCACTGGCAATCTGGCCGAAATTCTTCCCGGCCTTCAATTGAGTGGCGATGTCGTCCATCTTGGTACCGTTCTTCACGAGGACGTGCGCAACATATAAGTCGCCGTAGCTCAAGTTCATGGTTCTGCGTTCCGTGACAAGATCGGGACGCTTCGCTTCAAGCGTGTCGGCCACTGTGGAGCTGACCACGCGCCGGCCGGTGGCATCGGTCGCCATGGCGGTAATTTTGTGCAACTGTTTTTCAGCTTTCTGCTGATCGTCGCCGAATGCGGGGATCGCGATCGTGAGGGCGAGTAGGGTGATCGAAAGATGCGAAAGCCGCTTCATGATCTTGTATCTCCAAAAATCACTGCCTGAACTAAAGACATGTACCCTGGGAGTCACTCCAAATCGAACCTACTTTAGCATGACCCGATCCTCCTGGGCGTGGATTTTAACGATTCTGGCATACTCGCCGGGCTAGGTTTCCGTCGAGAATTACGTATCTTTGGAGCTTCTCTTCTCCACGGCTGGTTGGATACAATTTCAGTGGCTTTACCTCACGGTTCAGGAGGTCCGGATGAACCACTTTTCCTGGTTGCTGTCACTTCTCTTTTTGGTCACGACTTCGTTGGCCGCCTCCGGTGACGACCGGCAAAAAGCAGAGAAACAGGTCCGAAAAATCACAGCCATGGCGACCGACAAAACCGGCCGGCGCATGGTGAGTATGAGCATAGCCGACAGCCTGAAATTACTCCGCCCCAATCTGGTTGAGGAGCGGCGCAGAATTGGTCTGGACTATGGCTCTTTCTTTGTAGCCCGCGAACTCGTCGCCAGGGGCGTGACTATGACGGACATTGCGTTAGAGCTGAGCGCCGGCAAGACCATCTGGCAAATCGGAGACGAACAGCGTGTGGACTGGAAGCAGATTGCCGCGGATGCGAAGAAGCTGAATACCAGGATCGAGGACTACATCTACCGGCACTTTCTGAATAAGAAGAATGACGAAGCGGATCAGGCGCGTGACCTGGTTGAAAAATATGATATTGCACATGATGCAGTGCGAACCGATTTCAACGTGACTCCCAAAGAGATGGTCGACGCCCAGGCGCGCTACATCTTCTGGCGCGATGAAGCGGGCAAGTCGCAGGGGTCGGGACACATGACTGACGGAGATCGGCAGGCCGCAGGTATGGACCATGCGGACTCGCGGCACGACACATATGGAATTACCGCCCCTGCGGCCGGCGGTTTGCCGCCGCAGTGACCGGGTGGACAGATTGTCGCAAGTCATCCCGAAAGTTCAGTGAGAAAGCGGTTTTTGTTCCGATACCGGGGGCACAGGTTGCGCGAATTTGCCGTCGTCGATCGGGACGTTCTGCCGCACCTGCTCAACCTTGATCGTGAACTCTCCGCGTGGTCGGGCGATTGTCCAGCGATAAGGAATCTTCACTCCGCCCGAATCTCGATAGTCGGCATAATCGATCTGCGTCGGATTCAGTCCCAAGGGGGTGTTGACGTAACGTACCAACCTCACCAGTAGTCCCGATTGCTGGTCGAAGTAGAAATTCACGGGTGGTTTGCCGTCACGCAGACCCTGCAAGACGTTCACGTCGCGGCCGTCAATTTTTTCTGCCGCCAGCAGGCGGAGGTCGCTGAAAATCTGCTTCATTCGTAGAGGAAGATAGAGGTCCACATCCAGCCGGGAGGCATCGGCCTCAGCGGCACTTATCCATAGCGTCGGACGCCCTGGGACACTTAACCATCCCACGGTTCCGTTGTACGCTGTGATGCTATCGCCGTTCGTCAGATGCATTACGGAAACCCGCTTATCGGGTGCCTGTGAGTAGATATCAATCGGGAACAGTTTGCCAGCCAGGTCGACGGATCCCTTCTGGACCCGGCTTACAACTTTTTGAATGGCGGCAGCTCCGCCAAGTGCCGCAACGTATTTCTCGAGGATTGGATCAATCACCGCTGCGGAATTCTTGCCCGGGTTCTCCGCCGGGGAATTTCTTTCGGCGGCCTTCATCGCGTCGCCGTGACCCGTCGCGTCCGTCCCTGCCGGGATAATCGGGATTGCGACTGGATGCGCAGTTCCGTGGTGGCATGAGTAGCAAGTCACAGCGCGCCGATCCTCGAAGTTGGTTTTGTTGATGGCGAACATCATTTCCATCATCTTGCGCGCGGTTTGTTTTGGCTTTTTGTCGTCTTTATCAAAGGCGCCTTCCACGTGGCAGTATTCGCATTCCACACCTAGCGAGGCGGAGACGAATTGCATCGTCGGAATGAGTTGGTCCGCCGGAATCCCCTTTAGGAGCTGAATGTTCTTGAAGGCTTGATCGGTCGTCTTCGCCGAGGGTGCGGGCGAAGGTTGAGCGTGGAGTACCGCGGAGCGAAAGGCAATCGTTATCAATATCAATATGAGAACGGTTGCGAGGGTTCCTGACCGAAGTGGAGTGTATCTTCGATTCATCGTGGTCGAGTCTATCAAAGAGAGTTGGTCTGGCTAACGAATATGGATATTCGACCTGAGTTGCACGCTGGCGCATGGGCGGCAAAGGACGAGGGACGAGCTGAAAAATCGGTTTTCCAGCCCAACTTAGGCATTCGCAGAGAGCGCAACTGGTGCTAAGCTGCGTGGGCGGAGTGGTGTCTATGAAATGCTTTTTGAGTCTGCTCGTTCTCGGAATGCTCGTAACTCCTTGTCTGGCCGACAGCATTACCTACATGCGCGTGGACAGGCAGTTGATCCAGGAGCACCTTAAGCTTGCGCATGATGGTGAGAGCGAGCGCATTCGTACTTTGCGCAACCTGTTGCAAAAGGCGGGATGCCCGCAAGTCGTTGAGCAGGCTGTTCCCAAAGAGGAATTTCCCAACCTGATCTGTCTCCTGCCCGGTAATGAGGAAGGGACAATCATCGTGGGCGCGTCCTCGGACTATGCAGAGGACGATGCGAAGGCGCCAGCTCGTTGGGGCTCATTGGCGCTGTTGCCACTTCTGGCAGAGTCGCTGGCCCTGGTTCCGCACCGCTTTACGCTGATGCTGGTCGCGTTTACAGGCCACGAACACGGGATGCGTGGCGCATCGTGGTATCTAAGTCAACTGACCGAAGCGCAGCGCAAGCCCATTCGGGCCATGGTCAGCCTCGATAACATTGGCAACACGCCCGCCGTTTACGCGCTGGCCCAGCCCGATAGGACGCTTGCCAACTGGATACAAGTAGCGGCGCTCTCGCTGCAACTCCCCCCTCCTCCGATGGTCGATGCGAGCACTGCCGATGTGCCATTGCAGAATGGCCTTCTAACGACTAAGGACGAGGATCTGTGGTCCAATGCCAGGGCTTTTGAGCACGAACATATTCCGGCGATCGCAGTCCAGTCTGCGTCGCCTGCTATGCTGCCCGCTCTGTGGCGAAGCGGAGCGATTCCGAACGCCGTTACGGGCACCACGTTTGACATGGATGCTTTTGAAAACACATATCGCCTGCTGGCGGTGTATGTCCTCTATCTGGATCGCAATCTTGGCCGGCCGCTGGTAGAGCCCGGCATCTATTCGGGCAAGATCATCGATACGGCGGGAGTCTTCTCCAGCAGCCCGATCGAACTGTCGGTCAAGATCGGTCACTTCACCACTTCGGGAGAGTTGAGCCGATACGAACAGATTCTGCAAAAAGGAGGGCAAGAGGCGCTGGCGGACGCGTTGGCGGATGAAAATGAAAAAGGCAATTACCGTTTCGGACTCAACTTGGCGTATGGCGCCAAGATTGTCGCGCTCCAGAATTCTGAGAAGACACCCCACGTTTTGCTGGTGGGGACACGCCTCAAGCAGAAGGGGAGCACGTCACAGGATTACCGCTTTACCGCGATCAAACTGAACGTGGACAACAAGGGCAACGGAGATGGCTTGTTCTATAACTCCGTCAAGCTGCGCTTCAACAAGAAACGCGAAATCGAAATTGAAGACTTTGGTTCTAAGCCAGACGACATTAGGAATGTGCAACTGGAGCAGCCGAACCTTCCAAGGACGACGCCGGCGACCGCGGTGGCCGCTGGGACAGCACCGACCAACGTTCCAGCCAGTGGGAATGCCCCGGCTACAGCGACTCAGCCGATTCCCGCAAATACCTCCGCCAGCACCGCCACACCGGCTGCCGCCGCGGCCCAGTCCGCATCGGAAGGGGCTTCGTCGTCGACCGGCTTAACAGTAGCGGCCGCAAACATCCCACCGGGAGTGAATACGACAAAGACTTCGGCATCTCAAGAGGGAAGTGTCGCGACGTTTCAAACCCAGGCCCAACTGGTGCAACTCGATGTCTCGGTGACCGACTCCGCAGGCCGTCCCATCACGGGACTGCAGCAGTCGGATTTCACCGTGCTGGAAGACGGCCAGCCGCAAGTCATCCGCGCATTTGAGCCGCACATACCGAACACGGTTCAGGCGGCGAAGCACGCAGCTGCCCCGAAGCTTAGCCTTCCGCCATATACCTTTACCAATCAGGTGGCCGCGCCTCCGGAAGGACCGCTCAGTATTCTGCTGCTGGACCTTTGGAATACGCCGGTCCCCGACCAGGCGTATGCGCGAAAGCAGACGATCGAATTTCTGAAAGGCCTTCCGCCCGGGAAAACGGTTGCCATGTTCGTTCTAGGAAACAGGCTGACCCTAGTGCAGGGATTCAGCGATGATCCAGCGACGCTGGTGGCGTCCGCCGAGAAGGTAATGAACGAACGCTCCCTTCTTCTCCGGACCGATACGGAGCGACAGCAGTTTCAGGGAGCGGCGGACGATGTCGGGCGCATCGCAATGCCGACGCTTCCCGCCGGCGCTCCTGCGGGGGCCGCCGCGAGTCTCGCTGCTGGCGACGGTATTGACCTTGGGTCGGCAAGAGCCCGCCAGCGCACCAATGCAATGATGGAGTCTGACCGCACGGCCGAGCGAGTGTATACCACTCTCAACGCTCTGAGCGCGCTGGCGCGGTCGGTTTCAAGTTATCCGGGCCGCAAGAATCTGATATGGCTCTCGGGAAGTTTTCCCATCCGGTTGAATCCATCGACCGCCACCCAAATGCAATTAAATGGGGGAAGTTTTGCCCCCACTACCGGGCTGGAAACCGCGCCCAATTTCCCGGCCGCGCTGCGCGTTGTTACCCGCGCTCTTGCTACTGCCCGCATTGCGGTGTACCCGATTGACGTCCGGGGAATACAGATGTCGGGCGTGGATATTTCAGTTGGCGCTGCTGAGAGCGCGAGCTTCGCAGGTACAAGCAATCCTCAAGCATTTGGGCAAAATCTGAGTACGCAATCGGCAGGGCGTTTTGAAGAACGCAGCTCGATGAAAGAAGTGGCCGAGCAAACCGGTGGCGAAGTGTTGGCAGGTAACGACGTCCGGGGCTCGATCGGACGCGCGATGGAGGACGGATCGACCTATTACGCGATCGCTTACACGCCGGCTCGAAGTGACAAGGGTCAAGAATTCCGTAAGATCGAAGTCAAGCTCAACCGCACTGGGGTGAAGTTAGCCTATCGTCCGGGGTATTTTCCGAGTGGCCGACCAGAAGGAGAGCCGCCTAAGGCGCATCCCCTGATTGTCGCGATGCAGCCAGGCGTGCCTGCTTCAACAGTCATACCGCTGACTGTCGAAGTATTGCCCCCGGACAGCGCCAACAAAAAAATTCGAATCAGCTACACCATCGGTATTGGAGGCATTGAATTCGCCGACACTGCGGAGCACAAGAAGCGTGCGGTGATTGATTGTATCGCCGTGGCTTTCACCAAAGAGGGGGCGCCAGCAGGGCAAATCTCGAACACGATGGATGCCACACTACCCTTGGCAGATTACGAATCCGCATTACGGGCTGGATTGACAGTGAATCAAGAACTGGAACTTCCGCCCGGCCAGTACGAGTTGCGATTGGGTGTGATGGACCACGGGTCGCAGAAGATTGGGACACTGGATGCGCCCCTTGTAGTGCGTTGAAAATCGGCTGCCATAAGGGTTTGTGGACGCTGCGCAGGTCAGTGCGCGGGCGCGTCGTTCCTTCTCAGAGTGGACTGTTCAGGACCGTACTACTGATTACGCGTTGATTGGCCCGTCAGAGTGTGTAGCGTCAGTGGGAATCGCTGAAATTGATTCTGCCAACGGGAGCCATATTTGAAAACGAGTATCTCCGGGTTTCGAACTAACCTGAATATTGCCCCGGTGCTTCTTAACAATTCGCTGGACAGTATCTAATCCCAGTCCCGTTCCTTCTCCAACTCCCTTAGTTGTGAAGAAAGGTTCAAAAATATGCGGACGCACATCCTCCGAAATTCCCGGGCCGTTGTCGCCGATCTCGACTACAACGCAGTTGTCCTCGCGGTATGTTCGGACTCGAAGCTCGCCTTTTCCGCCCATCGCGTCAATGGCATTGTCAATGATATTGGTCCATACCTGGTTGAGCTCGCTTCCGAAAGAATTCACAAGGAGAGGAATACGCTGGTAGTCGCGCTGCACAGCCACTCCCTGTTTCAATTTATGGTTCAGGATCGTTAGCGTTGTTTCCAGGCTCTTTACGATGTCGACGTTCTGCACCGCAGCCTGATCCATGTAGGTGTATTCCTTGATCGCCCGGACCAAGTCCGAAATCCGCGAGGTGCTGCTCTCGATTTCATGCAACAGACTTGCGCCCTCCACCGAAGCAGCGATTCTGACCAGAGCGGCTCGGGCAGTGTCCCCATCTAAGTTCGCGAACAAGGATTCCAGTACCTCCGGCTGAATATTCCTTCGCGCCAGGCTGGCGGCCAGTTGCCACAAGTCGTTCTGTCCACGACTCCGCAGCAAAGAATCAATCTGGTCCTCCAAATCGCTGATAGTCAGCGCATCCGGCGGAGGCCCGTCGTGCTGAGTGAACGAAACTTCCAGTTTTTCGATTTCTGATTTTTGCGCGGAAGTGAGATCACGCTTCCCCAGTTCGAGACTGGCGTCCCTGATTTTCTTAAGAATCTTGCGCAACTGGCTGGCGGCGCGTGTCGCAGCAGAAGCTGGGTTATTGAGTTCATGGGCCAGTCCGGCCGAGAGTTTTCCCAGGGAAACCAGCCGATCTCTCTGTTGTTCGATACGAGTAGCTTCACGGATCCGGTCGGACATTAGACCTACCAGGCGCGTGGTCAACTCTGGCATCCGCTGCACGAGTTCGGGAAATAGCGAAGCTGGGAATCTTAGAACTCGGCCGTCTGTGACAGCTCGACCGGTCACAGTGAACTCCTTCATTCTGGAGAAGGGCAGTACGCCAGTCACGTCGCCCACCTTAGCTGAAAATATGATCGTTTCGCCGGCAAATTCACCGCGCCACTGAAATTGGCCTTCGAGAATCACAAACATCCAGT
>Ga0137410_10001065_pt1 | contig 18877 bp, 11 predicted proteins | sample CZODoug1_16funga_FD_108878 | JGI IMG/M metagenome (GOLD analysis project Ga0137410, IMG submission 108878) | Vadose zone soil fungal communities from Angelo Coast Range Reserve, California, USA - CZODoug1_16fungal (Illumina Assembly) | ecosystem: Environmental > Terrestrial > Soil > Vadose zone... | reverse complement strand
TGTCGTCCCTTCGCGCGCGATCTGCCGCACGCGCTCCATGAAATCGTGCCGGGCGACGAGATCCAGTCCGGTCGTTGGCTCGTCCAGCACGAGGGCGCGGGGCGACGGCACCAGCGCCCGCGCCAGCATGACTCGACGGGCCTGGCCGCTCGACATCTGGTCCAGCCGGCGTCGAGCGAGATGCGAGACTCCCAGACGATCGAGCGCGTCGGTCGCCCTCCGGCGCATCTGGTCGGTCACCACGCCGTACCGAAGAATGCCGTGCGATGCGAGAAAGCCGGACAGCACCGCGGCCTCGCCAGTGATGAAGCCTTCACTGTTGCCGGCCACGAACCGATGATGCAGGTCCGCGGAGACAATGCCGAGCTGCGCGCGCAGCTCGAACACGTGCCAGTTGCCGCTCCCGAACACGCGGACCGGCGCGGTGTCGTCCGCGGGCGCCAGCGCGCGCTCTTCGTGCGTCAGCAGCTTCACGAGGAGCGATTTGCCGGCACCGTTGGGCCCGACGATTGCCGTGTGCTCGCCGGCGTGGATGGTCAGCGTCAGGCCGTCGAGGACGCGTCGATCATCCTTGACGACGGTCGCGTCGATCAGCTCGAGTACCGGTTCGCTGCTCGGCATCAAACCGGGAGCGGCTTGCCCCGCGTTTCGTCGCTGAGCGGCAACAACGCGAATCCGACCACGAACGCCAGCGATGTCAGCGCGACGGGGATGCCCAGGCTGCCGAAGCGGGCGATGCCGGAGCCCACCAGAAACACCATTGCGCAGCCGACAAAGCGCCCCACCGAGCTGGTGAATCCAATGGCGCTGCCCCGGCATTCCGTCGCGTACTGCTCGGGAATCCAGAGCGTGAACGTCGCGAAATTCGCCCCCCCGAGCCCGAGCAGGAACACCATCACGAAGAACAGTGGCAACGCCTGCGGCAGATAGAACACGTACCCGAACGCAATGGCGATGCTGACTCCCATCACCGCGAAGAACAGTCCGAGCGTCAGCCGGCGGCCCAGGCGCTCGGCAATCAGCGGCAGCAACACACAACCGAGAATCGTTCCAATCGAGAGCAGGCCCGTGCCGTACGACGCGAGCCGCGCCGCGTCGGCGGCTGTATGGCCTTGACGCAGAGAAATCTGCGTGACCGCGGTGGGCACGTAAATCGAGCCGGCCCAGAGCCCAATGATAGAGACCAGGAACAACAGCGACATGACGATCGTGCGCCGCCTGTACCTCGGCGAAAAGAGCTCCGCGAACGCCTGGCCCATCGCGGGACGCCGCTGTGAATCGCCAAGCCGCCGCTGCCAGGCTTCCGATTCGCGCACGCCCCGTCTAATCCAGCTGACAAGCAGCGCGGGCGCCCCGCCGAGCACGAACATCCATCGCCACCCGAAGTTTGCGCCGATGAAGTAATTGGCGAGCGCCGCCAGAAAGAACCCGAAATAGTAGCCCGTGTGCATGTAGCCGGCGCCCATCTTTCGGCGATCTTCGGGCCATACCTCGGCGACGAACGTCCCTCCGATCGGTTGTTCGCCGCCGATGCCGATCCCGCACAGGACGCGGAGCACGGCGAGCTGCCAGATGCTGGTCACGAGGCCGCACAGAAACGTGAACAGGGAATAGCAGAGAATCGTGAGCATCAGCGCGCGGACGCGGCCGTAGCGATCGGCGACCGGGCCCCACATCATCGACAGACCCCAGCCGAACAGGAACAGCGCGAGCAGCACGCTGCCGTAGTACCCGATGTTGGCAGGCGTGGCGGCAATGCCCGAGCGAGGCAGCAGCTCTCGGAGCGCCGGCACGAGCACGACCGCGTAAATAGAGGCGTCCATGCCATCGAGCGCCCAGCCGCCCCAGGCGGCCCAGAAGCCGCGGATCTGGTTTGCGTTGAGCTCGGTCCATGATTTCGAAGGCGGCGCGCCGCTCAACACCATAGACACCGATCTCCGCGCAAAGAAGACGCGACTGCGATTGCTGGCGGCGAATTGCCCGGCGAGAAGTCGCGCTGATTCTTACACGAAATGAACGAAATACACGAAAAGCATAAAAGAAATCATTCTCTTTCGTGTCTTACGTCGTTTCGTGTCTTTCGTGGTAATCGTGTCTTTCGTGGCCACCGAAACTGTCGAAGGATCAGCGGATGTGCAGGTATCTCGCGCCGAACAGACATGCCTCACCGCCGGCGCTGCCGCAACGCGATCGTCAGGTTGCGCCGGGCGTCCACCGACCCGGGATCCAATCTCAACGCCTGCTCCCACTGATCGATCGCTTCGTCCAGCTTGCCCTGCAAGGCGAGCGCGGTGCCCAGGCGGCTGTGCGCGTCGACGGAATTCGGCAGCAGCCGCAGCGTCGCGCGGAACTGATCGGCCGCACCCGCGAGCTGACGGCCCTCGAGGAGGAGGCTGGCCAGATCGTAGCGTGCCATGCCGTTGTTCGGGTCGAGCTGCACCGACTGGCGCAGGTGCGCGATCGCTTCTTCACGCGCCCCGGCAGCCGCGAGCGCGGCGCCGACGTGCCAGTGCGTGATGGCGGAGTCGGGATCGAGCCGCAACGCTTCGCCGAACTGCGCGATCGCTTCGGGGATCTTGCCCCTGGCAGCGAGCGCGATGCCCAGGGTGTTGTGCAGATCAGCCGACTCGGGAACGATGGCGCCGAGGTAAGCGCTGCCTGCGATCACACGTGGCGGCCCGACGGCGCGACCCCGAACGCGGGCCACCTCGACTGCAGACGCTTTGTACGCGGAATCGAGCAGCGCGAAATAAGTGTCCAGCCCCTCGACGAGCGGGACCGGCTCGCCGGCCACGAAGCATTTCGGGCACCACGCCGAGACCTGCGTCAGGTCGACGACGGACGCCGGCACCGCTTCGCCGAAGTTCAACAGCGATCTCACTCCGTATTCCTGCAAAGGCCGGTCATCGCTGACGGGCGGCGAGTCGCGAGTCGCCTCCGCGAGCTTCTGCGCCGAGCCAACGAACGTACCGACGATCTCACGCACGCTGCCGAGATCCAGCCGCTGCAGGTCCGCTTGCACGCCCGGAGCTTTCGCGAGGACGGCGGCCAGGCGAGCCGGATCGATTTCGATGCGCGAGTCGTTCGCGCCAATCAGCACAAGGTCCGCTTCGGCACCCGAGATCAGGACGGCCTGCGGGAAGACCTCGACGAACGCGCGGATCATCGCCAGCGCTGTTTCGGTCGGCACCTGGTAGGGCGGCAGCCACTGGCTGATGAAGCCCTTCGGTTTGAGCCGCGCCCGCGCCAGCCCGTAGAACTCCCTCGAATACAGCGCGGCCACCCCGGCGTACGCGATCGGTGGCGGCTCGAGCGTGATGAGGTCATATGAGGCTGGCGGCTGCATGAGCAGGTGATGCCGGCCATCGTTGACATACACGGCCACGCGCGGATTGTTCAGCACGTCGCCGTTGACGTCCTTGAAGTAGCTGGAGTGCGAGAGGATCCCTCGGGAAAGGTCCGCGACCTCGACACGCCGGATCGACGGATGCAGCGTGGCCGCGTGCGTCGTATTGCCGACGCCGAAGCCGATGACCAGAACGGTCTCCGGGGCATCGATGGAGAGAAGGGGAATATGGGCGAGGGCACGCATGTAGCGCTGCGAGAGGCGCGCGGTCGACGACATCGGATGCCCGTTGGTGAACAACGTGCGCCCCTTGTTCGGCACATCGGCCACGACGATGACCTCGGTGAGCCCTTCGCTCAGGGTCACCAGTCGGTCGGTGGCCGGGCGCGCCAGCGCGCGGGCCATCACGTAGTCGGGAGGCAGCCGGAACCACAAGCCAAGCGCGGCTCCGCCGATGACCACCGAGCCTGCCAGCGCCGCGCGGAGTCGGTCTCGGACGCCGGAGCCGGAATGCTCGGATCCGCTGCCGGCGAGATAGAGCGGCACCACGGCGAGCGCGGCGGCGATCGTCAACGCCGTGGCGCTGCCCTGGATCCCGAGCCTCGGGAGGAGGATGAACCCTGCGGCCAGAGAGCCGCACACGGCGCCGGCGGTGTTCGAAAGATAGAGAACGCCTGCGCGTCGGCCAACCGACCGCTCCGCGCGCTGGATGATGGCATTGGCGAGCGGAAAGCTGAATCCCATCAGCAGCGCCGGTATGGCGACCTCCAGCAGGATCGGTCTCGCGTTGAACCACAGCTCCGTGAATGCTCGCGCCCATCCGGATTCCGCGCTCAGCACCACTTCGACTGCACGGCCGGCGTCTGCTTGAGAGGCACGGTCGGCGATCACGACGCGCTCGATGTCTCGCGCATCGGCGATGGCCAGTCCAAGAAGCGTGGCAGCGACGAACAGCGCCTGCACCACGATCAACCACTGCGCCGGTCGGGCCGTGCGGCGATGCAGGAAGCCGGACAACAGCGACCCCGCGCCGATGCCGATCAGGATCACTGACAGGAGCAGCGAGAACACGGCGCGAAATCCGCCGAGCAGAATCGAAAAGTGCCGGAACCAGAGGATCTCCAGCCCCATCGCCGCGAAACCCGACATCGCAAGCGCAAGGCTGGTCAGGGGGACCGCACCATGGCTGATGGCTGATCGCTGATGGCTATGCGCGGAGGGCTCAGAGGTTGGAGCTGAGGGCTGAGGGCGGACACGACGTACGCTCGTTTCGCGCCCCACCACGTTCGTGCGCGACGCAAGATAGAGTGCCCCCAGTGCTGCAACGACGTTGAAGAGAACGGCAGCGACTTGCGTGTTGCGAAGACCGGCGGACGGCACCAGCACGAAGTCCGTCAGAAAGCATCCCAGCGCCGCGCCAGCGGTGTTGACGGCGTAGAGCACGGCGATCCGCCAGCCGCCAACGTCCAGGTCGCTCCGCACGAGATAGCGGATGAGGAGGGTCAGCGTGCCGCCCATCAGCAGCGTGATCGGCGCGAGAAGGACAACGGCGATTCCCGCGCGGGCGAGATAGGAGGAGGTCGACAGCACGTACCAGCCGGAGGGCTCGCGCGAGTAGGAGGACACCAGCGCCGAGACACGACTGAGGTGTGGCAGGAGCGCGGAGATGGTCAGCCCCATCCCGGCGATCGCGAGCTCGCAATACGCGTACGCGCGCAGCAGCGAGTCGGGTTGAGCGGAGTACCGACGATCCGCCCAGCCCCCGACGATGTAGCTGCCGACGCCCAGACCGAGCATGAACACCGCGACGACCAGAGAGGTCGAGTAAACGGTGTTCCCAAAGACGTTGCCGAGCACGCGGACCCAGACAACCTGGTAGATCAGGCCGCCAATGCCCGAACAGAAGAACAGGAAATACAGCGGGGCTTTCATTCAGGGGAAGAACCCCCCCCAATCTGAGGATTTAAGGATGTAAGGATTTAAGGATCTATTTGAGGATCTATTTCGGCCACTGGCCGATCGGCCGTGCAATCGATCAATAAATCGTCAGATTAGATCCTCAAATCCTTAGATCCTTAGATCCTTAGATTGAGGGCGGCTGCCTACCGTGTTCCCCAGGCCGAGTACACGGGCTTCCCGACCAGATACGCCGGGTTCGCGCCGCGGCGCGGGCGGAATTTCTGGGCGCGCCCGCTGTCGACCTCGGCCACGTAGAAGTTGCCTTCCTGATCCACGGCGAGCCCATGGACGCCCCAGAACCCACCGGGAAAATCGCCCCAGGTGCCCCAGGCGTACTGGAAGTTGCCATCCAGATCGTACTTCAGCATCTTCGATGTCCCGCGATCGAACGCCCACAGAGATCGATCGGCGCCGATGATGAACAGGTGGATATCCGACGGCGGCGGGCCGAAGCTCCATTCGTTCTGGAACTTGCCGTTCTCATCGAAGACCTGCACGCGGTGGTTCTGCCGATCGTTGACGAAGACCCGCCGCGTCTGCGGATCGACGGCGACCCCGTGCACGTTGTTGAAGTAGCCCGGGCGCTTCTCGTTCGGCGGCGTGCCCTTCTCTCCCCACGCCATCAGGTACTTGCCGTTCTTGTCGAACTTCACGACCCGGGTGTTCGCATACCCGTCTGCCACGAAGAACGTACCGTCGGGCAGCCAGGCGATGAACGTTGGCCGGTAGAAATGCTTGTCATCGGATGCATGCACGTTCGGCTCGCCGATCGTCTGGAGCAGGCGCTTCCCGTCGTTGCTGAAAATGAAAATGGAGTGCCGGTAGTCATCGACGACCCAGACGCGCTTCTCCGGATCGTAGGGGCTGATGTAGACGGCGTGCGGCCGCCGCAGCATCTTGTCCCATTGCGTCCAGTCCTCGATGATGTTGCCGGCGGCGTCGATGACCACGATGCAATGATGCCAGTTGAAGTCGACCCCGGCCTGCCCGACGTCCGAGTCGTCGCCCACTTTTCCGTCGCGCGTTTCGAGCGCGCCCGGCGGACTGGTGGACGTCGCGTCGCGCCAGGGCAGCCGGCCGATCGGGAATTCGATGTTCGGCCCGAGCTGCGGCAGCTTGATCTGCTTCGGCCTCTCGAGGTGCGGCAGCTCGCCGCGCTGCAGAACGAAGACGCGGTTCGGGCTCTCGGCGAAGACGCTCTGCCCCGCCCCCCAGGTCCACTTTTCATGTCCCGGCAGCGCGGAAATGGGCTTCGGCCAGTTCGGCACGATGTCGTAGGCGCCGAACATGTCCTGACCGCCTTTTTCGCCCGGCACTGCGGCGAACCTGGGCTCCTGTCGCGTTTGTCCCTGCACGGACGTCAGCCGGCTGCTCACGACGAGAATCATCGCTGCAACGACGACGAGCGTCCCAACGATCGAGGCACCTTGACGCATGCAGTCCCCCTCCTTCGCGATGTGGTGGCCGAGACGCTCGCCTGAAAGGCTCGCGCTCCGTACCGGGGAGCGAGGCGCGCGCTCCGTACCGAGGCGCGAGGCTCACGCTCCGTACCGGGGAGCGAGGCTCGCGCTCCTGTTTGGAGGGCGAGGCTTTCAGCCGAGCCAACGAACGTAGATTGTCAACGAACGAACAGGTACGCAGCGCCTGATTTTGGAACCGACTTGTCCGCCTCGTTCCCGTTGACCCCCTTGGCGCCGCCACTCTGGAAATGTGCGCCAACAGCCATCGTCTTGCCGTCTCTGCTGAGAGCGAGGGCACTTCCGAACTCGTCGAACTTCTGCGTGTTCGAGCCCTTGACGTAGTAGTCCTGTTTCCAGGTAGTGCCGTTGCGCGTGAAGAAGTACACGGCACCGGCCTCGTCGGCCGAGTTGTCGTCCTGCTTTCCGTTGATGCCCTGGGCGGCGCTGTCCTCGTTGGAGGCGCCCACGGCGAGCGTGTTGCCGTCCCCGCTCAAGGCCAGGTGAAGGCCGAACCAGTCGTCTTCCCCGGTGTTCGAGGCTTTGATGAACGCTTGCTGCGACCAGGTCGTGCCGTTGCGAACGAACACGTAAGCGGCGCCGGCGGACTTGTCCGTCTTCTCGTCGTTGGCGCCCGCATCGGGAGGTTGTATCCCGGTAAGCAGGCTGTCTTCGTCGAGCGAGCCCGCGGCGATCGTGTTGCCATCGTTGCTGATCGCGACCCAGCAGCCCATCGAGTCCTGTGGCTCGGCGTTCGATGCCTGGAGCCGGGCCTGCTGAGACCAGGTGCCGCCGCTGCGCGTCAGCACGTACAAGGCGCCTTTCCCCCGGTCCGCATCGAACTCGCCGACCGCCATCGTGTCGCCGTTCGCGCTGAGTGAAACCGAATAGCCATACATGATGTTGCGGGCGGTATTCGACGACTTGACGTAGGCCTGCTGCGCCCAAGTGCCGCCGCTGCGCGTAAACACGTACACCGCACCGGCCCCATTCGCCGAGTTATCGGCCTGGTTGCCGTTGATGCCCTTGGCGGCGCTGTCCTCGCCGATCGCGCCCACGGCCAGCGTGTTGCCATCGTCGCTCAGGGCAATGGAATAGCCGAACTCGTCGCCTTCGTCCTTTTCGCCGGTGTTCGAAGCCTTGACATAGGCCTGCTGCGACCAGGTGCTTCCAGTGCGGGAAAACACGTACACGGCACCCGAGTTCGCCATGGAATTGTCGGCCTGATTGCCGTTGATGCCGGTGGCGGCGCTGTCCTCGTAGGGAGCGGATACGGCCAGCGTGTTGCCGTCTCCGCTCAATGTGACGGCAAACCCGAACTGGTCATCCGACCCCGGGTTCGAAGCCTTGATGTAGGCCTGCTGCGCCCAACTCGTGCCCCTGCGGCTGTAGACGTAAACGGCGCCCGAGCTATCACCGGGTTCATTCTCTCCCTTGCCGTTGATTCCGCGGGCAGCACTGCTTTCCATCGGAGCGCCGACCACCAGCGTGGCGCCATCGCCGCTCAGGGCGATGGCGTGGCCAAAGTGGTCTTCTTCGCCGGGATTCGAGGCTTTGACGTACGCAACCTGCCTCAACGCAGATGCGGAGGCGGGCTTCGAGGAAGGAGCGGGCGCTTGCGCCGCGCTGTGGGGTGTCAGGCCGGCGATCACCAGCAAGAGCAGCCACACCTTGGAAACGTTTCTCATTCGTTTGCCTTCTGTGGTCCGGATCGGTGCACCCCGACGTGTTCACGCTACGGCTGCGTCCTCGGTGGCGCGCACGGACCGGGTTCGCCCGGTTTGCCCGGATCGTTCCCACGATAGATTTCCTTGCCACTCGCGTTGATGACCCTGGCCTCTTCCGACAATGTCATGTAGGGCGATCCGTTCTTGAGACGGCGGCCCTTCATGCTGACCGTGTCGCCGGCCTTGATGACTTCCTGGCTCCAGCACCAGCCTCTCAGCTGGACCGCGGAGCCGAGCTCACCGCGCCACTTGACGACCTTGCCGCTGTCGTCCCTGACGTCGAGCACGAGCGTGGAATGTGGATTGACCAGGAGAATCTCCGCGACGGTCCCCGTCACGGTCGTCAACTTGTCTTCGTAACGGCCCGAATCCCCGTGATGCGCGCGCAGTAACCCAGTCGACATCAGAAAAAGACCGGCCGCGCAGAATAACCGTCCGGCAACGTTCCTCGTCATGACAGCCCCTTGTTGTTGGAATACGCTTCCTGCCCCGCCGTCGCTTACGTCGTCGTGTTCTTCTGAATCCAGCTGAGGATGAACCTGATGACCTCGTCGCTGTTCTTCTCGAGCATCATCATGTGGCTGTTGCCGGTGACGCCCACGGTTTCCAGGCGCACGAAGTCGGTCTTCACGCCCGCCTGGTTGAGCCACTTCGGGATGCACGGGTCGTACGTGCGGTGATACGTCCCGTTCGCCGAAATCGAGAGCACCGGAATATTCTTCCATCTCACGAGCTTGCGAGCGGGCTCCACCTGCAGCCAGCACCGAGCTTCGCCGGGCTGATCGGATTTCTCCTCGAGATAGACCTTCAAATCCGACGGCTGCGCGACCGCTGGATCGAACTGAAACGGACTGTCGGTGAGCCCCCACGATCTGGGATTCCTGGGACCGGCCTCGGCCGTCGCGGTGTTCACGCTGCCGATCTGCGGCCCTCCGGGCTCGACCGTCACAATCGCTTTGACCATCCGGGGCCGCGCTTCGGTGATGTCGAAGCCGATGCCGCCGCCCTGCGAGTGGGTCAGCAGAATGATCGGGGTGCCGATCGCCTCGAGCAGCGCGATCCCGGCGTCCCGCGCCAGCGTCGTGCTGGCGCCGGCGAACTGGACCTGCGTCCTGATGAAGTTGTCGAAGATCGGATCGCCGATCCTTCCGGACCCGGGCCACTGGGTGTGGTTCATCTTGAGCGGGAAGTCGCCGCGTTCGCGTCCGTTCGTCCAGATGCGTTCGAGCTCGAGGGCGGTTCGAATGCCGATCGTGCCGTCGATCGGTTTGCCGTCCGGCCCCGGCACCGGCACATAAGCGGAGCGGCCGCGCGCCGGATAGTCCACCATGTAAACCACATAACCCTGATCGACGAGGTGATACGCCCACCCGGGACGACCGTCGGGCGTCTGTTGCCAGTCGACGCCGGTCTGTCCGTTGCCGTGCAGCAACACGATGGGATTGGCCCGGCGGATCTGGCGCGGCACCCAGACTTCTGTGTACATCGCGCCGCGCATGATTTCCTTGCCAGGCCCGCCCCAGTACTGCCCGCCCGCAAAGAAGAAGCCTTTGCGCGCGATGCTGTCGGTCGCGAACGTGGGGATCGCCTTCGGCGGCATCGCCTTCGACATCACGGCGCCGGCGGCGGGCTTCGCCGCTTTGGCGAGCCAGCTCCCCATGTATCTGGCAATCTCGGCGCTGTTCTTCTCGAGCATCATCATGTGGCCGTTGCCGGTCAGCCCCGCCTTCTCCAGCTCCACGTACTCGGTCTTCACGCCGGCCTGATTCAGCCACCTGGCAAGGCAGTGATCGTAAATGCGGTGATAGCCGCCTTCTCCGTTCAGAAAGAGCACCGGGATGTTCAGCAGGTTTTTCAGCTTGCGCGCCGGTTCCTTCTGCACGTAACAGGCAACTTTGCCCTGCTCAGTTTTGTCGTCGAGAATCGTCTGCAGCTCCGAGGGATTGCTGATCGCGGGTTCGTAGGTGATCGCGCTGCCGGTCACGCCCCAGCTCAGCCCTCCGCCGTCGGTGTAGGTCAGCTTGGCCGCGTCGACGCCTTTGATCGGCGGTGCGGCCGGTTCGACCGTGACAATCGCCTTGACCATGTTCGGCCGGGCGTCCGCGATCAACCAGCCGAATGCCCCGCCCTGCGAGTGCGTCAACAGGATCACCGGCGTGCCGATCATGTCCAGCAGCGCGATGTTGGCGTCGCGCGTGAGGACGTCCTGCCGGCCGCCGCCGAGGAACTGCACCTGCGTCTTTGCAAAGCTGTCGAAAATCGTGTCGCCGATGCGTCCAGTGCCCGGCCACTGGTTGTGTTTTTTCGCCTGAGGAAAATCGCCGCGCGCGGCTGACGCAGTGAATGTCTCCTCGAGATTCGGCGCCGTGCGGATGTTCAGGTTCGGACGCTCGGTCGTGCCGTCGACGCCCGGCACATACTGGGAACGGCCTCGCGCAGGATAGTCCTCGAGGTAGACGACGTAGCCCATGTCGAGGAAGTTGTACGCCCAGCCCGGCCGGCCGTCCGGCGTCTGCAGCCAGTCGACCCCGGTTTGGCCCGCGCCGTGAAGAAACACGACGGGATACGGTGAGCGGATCTGTTTGGGCACCATCACTTCAACGTACATGGCCCCGCCCATCGTCGCTTCCTTGTTGGGACCGAGCTCGCCCACGTATTTTCCGCCCGCGTAGAAGAAGCCATGGCGCGCGACAGTGTTGAGCGGCATCGTGGGGATCGATGCCGGCGGAGCAGCTTTCGATGGCGCGCCCTGGGCGTTCGCCTCGGACCAGGAGCCGCCGGCTGCGAGAACCAGCGTTGCCACGACCACACTCGACGTGCGCCGCTTCATGACGTTCCCTTTCGATGGTCGATCCGCGCGCGGGCTGGGGTGTTTTAGAACGAACCTCACACATTATCAAGCATAGAATGTGACGCTCGAAAGCTTTTGTCGCTCGACCGCCGCGGAATTCGGGCGCAGACACCGGAGATCCTTATGCAATTTTTCGCGACGCTCGTCGCTGTCGTCGTCCTCGTCGGTCTTCCGCCTTCGCGCGACGCTTCGGAGGACCACCGTAGCCCTGGCGCAGGCGGTCAGACACTGATATTGCAGATTGCTGATTGATGACTGCTGATTGCATTGCTGATTCAATTCTGCAATCAATCACCAATCTGCAATCATCAATCCGCAATCTCCTGGAGGCAATATGGCGAACCGCCGAGATTTCTTCAAGACTGTCGCGGCCGCGACGGCCGGATTCGTCGTCTCGGGTCGCGGCGTCGCGGATGCGGGCGCGCGCGCGGTTCAAGCCGCGCCCCGCCGCCGCGAAGTGACGGTGGCAGGCCGGCGCGTCAAGGTGATTGACGTGCACTGTCACTGCGTCGTCCAGGAGGTGGCCGACGTCGTCAAAGGCACCAGCCTGGCGTCAAATGCGGGAGGCGGCGCCGGCAGGGGCGGCGGAGGCGGCAACGTGCTCGGGCCGGAGCGCCTGCGACTGATGGACCAGCAGGGCCTCGACATCCAGGCGCTGAGCATCAACGGGTACTGGTGGTACGCGGCCGATCGCGACCTCGCGCGCCGCATCGTCCAGGTCCAGAACGAAGGGCTCGCAAAATGGGTGGCCGCGCATCCCGAGCGCTTTGTCGCGTTCGCCTCCGTCGCGCTGCAGCATCCTGATCTGGCGGCTGAACAACTGGAGGATGCGGTCAAGAAGCTGGGGCTGCGTGGCGCGTCGATCGGCGGTCATGTCAACGGAGAGGACCTGTCGTTGCCGAAGTACGATCCGTTCTGGGCCAAAGCTGCGGAGCTCGGCGTCCTCGTGTTCATGCACCCCGGCGGCGCCGACAATATCGTTCGCGAGGGCGCGTTACGCGGGCGCGGCGAACTGGGCAACATCATCGGCAATCCGCTCGAGACGACCTACTTCCTCTCGCGCCTGATTTTCGACGGGACGCTCGATCGTCATCCCGGGCTCAGGATTTGCGCCGGTCACGCCGGCGGGTATCTGCCGTCGTATCTCGGGCGAACGGAAGCGGCCTGTCAGGTGCGGCCCAACGCGAACTGCGCGAACAAGAAACATCCGAGCGAGTATTTCAAGCGCGAGCTGCTGATCGACACCATGATCTTCAGCGAAGAGGGGCTGCGCCATCTGGTCGCGGAAATGGGCGTCAGCCAGATTGTGTATGGCACGGACATCCCCTTCAACTGGCCGGTCGGCGTGGATCTCGTCCTCAACGCGTCGTTCCTGAACAATGCCGACAAGGAAGCGATCCTTGGAGGCAACCTGATCAAACTGCTTCGAATTACATCGTAATGCGGACGACGTACTGGCTCGTGCTGTTGGCGCTGGCGTGGCTGGTGACCGCCATGATCGCGCTTCAGATCGGCCGCAGGTCGGCTGCAGCATCCGCGCGTCGCGTGACGCTCGTGGGCACGGTCAAAGAGATCATGCAGGGCATCGTCGATCCGAGCGCCGACGTCGTGTGGGAGTCTGTGGCCACGAACATCACGGTCGCGGGCATCGAGGAAAAAGCGCCGAAGACGGACGACGAATGGGCCGTGGTTCAGCACAGCGCTCTGATGCTCGCCGAAGCGGCCAACCTGCTCAAGATGGAAGGACGCGCGATCGCGAGGCCTGACGAAGCCAATACCAAGAGCGGGCCGGACGCTCCGGAGCTCACGCCGGCCGAGATCCAGGAGAAAGTGGCTCGAGACTGGAGCCTCTGGCTGAAATACGCGGACGGCCTCCAGGATGTCGCGATCAACGCCTTGCGAGTCACGAATGCCCGAGACGTGAACGGCGTGTTGGAGGTGGGCGACGCCCTCGACAAGGCGTGCGAGAACTGCCATCTTCAGTACTGGTACCCGGACGACAAGAAGCCCGGTCGAGCACGGACGCCCGGCCCGCGCCCGAGCTCGACGAAGCAGCCATGAAAGTCTCAGCCGCGATCGTCATCGCCGCTTGCATGTTGACAGGATCGGCCGCGTTGCGACCGGACGTGGTGAGCACGATGGCAGGGGACGGTCTCGAGACTGTCCCCTACCCCACCGTTTCGAGCGTGGCGCCGCAATCGCTGAAGACGGGCGTCATCGAGGGACGTGTGCGCGTGGACGGTCCGGTGCCTGCGAATCCCATCATCCGCATGGGCGCCGATCCGATGTGCAGCCGGATGTACTCGGGCAAACGTGCCGTGCAGGAAATCGTGATCAGAAGCGCGGACGGTGGTCTGGCGAACGCCTATGTCGACCTTCAGGGAAAGTTTCCAGCTGCGAGAGCGCCCGCGGGCTCCGTGACGCTCGACCAGCGAGAATGTCTCTATGCGCCGCGCGTGCTCGGTGCGCAGGTGGGCCAGACCCTGCGGGTCACGAACAGTGATCCCGTCCTTCACAATGTCCATAGCCTCTCGGCCGCTGGCAACGCCTTCAACGTGAGCCAGCCGCGGGCCGGCATGGTCTACACGATCACTCTGGGACATCCTGATGCGATCATGCGAATCAAGTGTGACGTGCACTCGTGGATGACGGCGTATGTCGGCGTCGACCCGCATCCTTACTTTGCAGTCACCGGGGCGAACGGCGCGTTCACGATCGCCGGGGTGCCGCCAGGACGCTATTCGATCCGCGCCTGGCACGAACGATATGGCCAGCTGACGCAAGCAGTCACCGTGAAGGCCGGTCAGACCACTACCATCGGGCTGGGTTACACGGGTCACGAGCGGCCCGCCGCGGCCCGAATACAGGACCTGACGCTGCCGGAGGACGTCACGGCAGTCGCGTTCATCATGCCGCTTCGTTGAGCGGCCGCGCGGGCCGACGTGAGGACCCGCTCGGCTGCCTGCATCCCAAATCAAGCGGGACGAGCGGTTCACGAGATTGGATCCAGCGCGATAGATCCGGCCTCGGCAACCGCGGTTTTTGTGCGGTTCGTCGGGCCATTGCCCGTTGACACCGCTTTATGCGGGTCCTAGAATGCGGGCGCTCATAAAATTGTCATCAATTTTTGATTTTTTTCCCGCAGCCGATCTCTTACGCCTTCTTATTTCGCCGTCCAGAAAGCCGTGGTCACTGGAGGTCCGAATGAAATCGCGCCTTATGAGATCGTTGATCTTCGTCTGCACGATTCTGACGATGCCCCTGGTCGGGTACGCGCAGGAAGCGTCGCTGAGCGGTACAGTGACAGATTCTACGGGCGCCGTGTTGCCCGGTGTCTCGATCCACGCCTTGCTCGAAGCCACTGGAAACAGCTTCGACGGCGTGACCGATGGGCGAGGGGTCTATCGAATCCCCGCGCGCATCGGCGTCTACAAGATCACAGCGGAGCTCGTTGGCTTCACGACCGCCACGCGGACGGGGGTGGAGCTCCTCGTGGGGCAGGCGATCGTCATCAACCTCCAGTTGTCGCCGCAGTCGGTACAGGAGTCGGTGACGGTGACCGCAGAATCGCCGCTGATCGAAACAACTCAATCGAGCGTCGGGGGCAACATCGACCCGCGGCAGGTGTCGGAACTGCCGTCGCAGGGCCGCAACTGGATGTCGCTCGCACTGCTGGCGCCCGGGAACCGGACCAACGCGCAGGGCGCCATTCCGGTGCAGGACCGAGTCGACGTGCGGGAGTTCCAGCTCAACGTGGATGGTCTGCCGGTGACGGCGAATCTCGGCACCGGCAATCAATCCCGCTACAGCCGGGATTCAATCGCGGAATTCCAGTTCATCTCGAACCGGTTTGACGCGACCCAGGGCCGATCATCGGGGGTGCAGGTGAACGCCATTACCAAGTCAGGCACCAACACGCTTTCGGGATCGCTCGTGGGCAACTTCCGGGACAGTAAGTTCAACGCGGAGGATCCCGTGCTGCTTCGCGTCCTTCCCTACTCCAACCAGCAGATCAGCGGAACCGTGGGCGGGCCGATCGTGCAGAACAAGCTGCACTTCTTCGGCAACTACGAATACGAGCGCGAGCCGCGCACGTCGATTTGGAACACGCCGTACAGGGCGTTCAACGTCGAGCTGGACGGCATCAGAAACGTCAAGCTCGGGGGCGTGCGTGTGGACCATCAGATGTCGTCGAAGATGCGATTGATGGGGAAGGTGTCCCACTCGTCGCTCTGGGAGCCGTTTGGCTCCGGCACCAACAACCATCCCTCGGCCACCAACAGCAACCGCGAGCATTCGACCGACGTCCTCGTCGGGTTCACCACCGTGCTCAGCAACCGGGCCCTGAACGAAGTCAGGGGAGGATTTGCCGCCTACGGCATCGATCAGGCGAGCCTCACCAGCTGGTCGAAGCACTGGCAGGCCCCCAACGGCATCACGACCGACGGGCCGGTCATCAACTTCCGCGGCTTCTCGTTCAATCGCAACAACAACCTCCCGCGATTCCGCGACCAGGATGTGTACACGGTTCACGACGATTTCACGTATTCCTACGACGCGCGAGGGCGCCACGACCTGAAGCTCGGTGGAGAGTATCTGCATCTGCTGGACAACACGCGCAACTGCAACAGGTGCGGAGGGGTCATAACCGCCAACAACGGCGCGGTTCCGTCCAACATCGAGGCGCTGTTTCCAGACGCTTTCAACGCTGACACCTGGAACCTGGCGGCGATCTCCTCGATCACCACGCGCTACCAGGTCGGCGTGTCGGACGAATCGGCGTTCCTGACGCCCATCCGCATGGACAAATACGGCGCCTGGGCGCAGGACGACTGGAGGATTTCATCACGTCTCACGCTGAACCTCGGCGTGCGGTATGACCTCATCTGGAACGCCTTCGCACAAAACGTCAGCTTCCCACCATTCGAACAACCCGGCCGGCCGCAGGACGCGAACAACGTTCAGCCGCGAGTGGGCTTTGCTTATCAACTGAACGACCGTACGGTGCTGCGCGGCGGCACCGGGCTGTACTACAACGACATCCTGAACACGAACGTCTTGTGGCCGATGAGCCCCCTGACGATTGCCGTCATTCAGGTCAACAATGACGGCCGTCCGGACTTTGCGGCGAATCCGTTCAACGGGCCCTTGCCGACCTACCAGCAGGCGTTGCAGCGGTTCTGCTACGTCAACAATCTGCCGGGCTGTCTGTTGCGGGATCTGCAGGAGCAGGCGCCGATTCCGGACTATTCGCACGTCACGCACAGCTTGCAGAGCTCGATCGGCATCGCGCATCAGTTTGGCACCAACATGGCGATCGAGGCCGATTACGTCAACACGCGCAGCCGCGATGAGAAGTCGATCCAGGACAACGTCAACATCACCTTCAACCCCGCCACCGGCGTCCCCTATCCGTATTCGGACGCCAGTCATCGGGCGTTCCCCACATACGGCATCATCGGGATGTTTCCGCACACGGGCCGGTCGGACTATCACGGGCTGCAGACGAATTTCACCAAGCGCATGAGCAACCACTGGCAGGCGTCGCTCACCTATACGTTGTCGGGCCTCTGGGACAGGGACCCGGCCCCGCTCAGCGGGTTCACCGAGGTTCCGTTCCCGGTTGCGCAGGATCTTGGCGGCGAACGATCGCTCGCGGAAACCGATCAGCGGCACCGGCTGGTCTTCAACGGCATCTGGGCAGTGGCGCGCGGGCTGCAGTTGAGCGGGATCTATTTCTACGGTTCCGGCCAGCGCACCCAGGTCGTCTGTGGCTGCGACGCGCGCGGGCTCGGCATCGCCAGCATCGACCGCCAGCGGCTGAACGGCACAATCATCCCGCGCGAAGACTTCGTGGGCCAACCGATCCACCGGGTGGAGATGCGGGTTCAACAGCATGTGAAGCTGCAGGGTCATGCGGGGATCGACGGTTTCCTGGAGGTGTTCAACCTGTTCAACCGGGCGAACTACGGGGGCTACAACGTCACGGAAACGAGCCCGGATTTCGGGAAGCCGACGGCGAGCACGAACTTGTCTTACGCGCCGCGAAGCCTGCAACTCGGCTTTCGAGTCGCCTTCTAGACGCGACGTGTCGTCAGGGTTCCAGGGGCCGGGTAGGTGAAGCCTGCCCGGCCCCTTCTGTCTGACGGACGCCCTGATTCCGGGGACCGCGCCCTCGTAGCGCGAAGGCTCGAGCCGAGCGGCGAGATCGTCGCGATCACGCCGCTCGCAGCGCGATCATCAGCATGTGTCTTCGTTGCGAGCTCTGCGTTCATCCGTGACGGCCTTCTGCATCCCGTGGCAGGGTGAACGTCATCGTCGTGCCCCGGCCGGCATCGCTCGATGCATGAATCTCACCGCCGTGCGCGGCCACGAGACTCCTGGCAATCGACAAGCCGAGCCCTGAGCCGCGGGACGCCGGTCCTTTGTAAAAGCGATCGAAGGCGCGCGCGATCTCCTCGGACGTCATGCCAGGGCCGGCATCGCGCACGTCCACGGAAACGCCGGCCGACGTCTCCGCGACATGGATGTCGACCGAACCGGGCGGCCGCGTGTGGCGCAGCGCATTCGACAGCAGATTGGTCAGGACCTCGCGAATACGCACCGGATCGATGTCGATTGGGGCAAGATCGGGCGGCGCGTCGACCACGAGCGTGACATCGCGCCCGGTGGCTTCGGGCGCGAACGCGCGAGCGACGTCACGCGTCAGCGCCCCGAGATCGGTCGGCTCGGTCTGCAGCTTCAGCGCGCCGCTCTCCGACAGGGCGAGCGTCCTGAGATCTTCGACGAGGCGGGAGAGGACATGCACCTCCTCGAGCAGCGCCGCGATTTGAACGTCGTCGAGCGGATAGACGCCGTCGAGCAGCCCTTCGAGCTTGCCCTGCATGACGGTGAGCGGCGTCCGCAGCTCGTGCGCCACGTCGGCCATCACGTCGCGACGCTGCCGATCGTGGTTGTGAAGGCGCTCGGTCATCGCGTTGAACGCGCGGGCGAGCGCGCGTATGGGTGGGGATCCATGCTCCGCGACACGTACCGAATAGTCACCCGCGGCGACCCGATCCGCCGCGTCCATCACGGCGCTGAGCGGCATCCCCATGCGTCGCATCAGGCCGACGAGCGCGAACGCGGTGACGATCGCGCCCACCATTCCGCCGGCCAGCGCGCCGACGCTGCGCGGCAACGGCGCGGCAAGGCCGACGAAGGTCGCCGCAAGCCAGGCGAGCGCCAGCGCTCCGCAGACGCTGAGCATCAGCACGGCCAGCGCCAGCCATCTGAGGCGCCGGAAAAAACGCGCGCGCCGCTGCCCGCCCGCGCGGGACCGATCGCCCGGCGGCCACGCCTCGTTGTCCGGCCACCATGGCGGTCTGCCCGGTCCGCAGCGTCGTGTCCGCATCATTCGGCGAACTTGTACCCGACGCCGTGCACCGTCAGCACGTAGCGCGGGATTCGTGGATCGGGTTCGAGCTTGCGCCGCAGATTCTTGACGTGGGCATCGATCGCGCGGTCGAACGACTCCACTGCCTCGCCTCGAATCGCG
>Ga0137410_10001064_pt1 | contig 18889 bp, 17 predicted proteins | sample CZODoug1_16funga_FD_108878 | JGI IMG/M metagenome (GOLD analysis project Ga0137410, IMG submission 108878) | Vadose zone soil fungal communities from Angelo Coast Range Reserve, California, USA - CZODoug1_16fungal (Illumina Assembly) | ecosystem: Environmental > Terrestrial > Soil > Vadose zone... | reverse complement strand
GAGACGGAATACCTGTCAATCACCCATAGCCACGTTCCATCCTTCTGGCGCCGCGCAACTTCCGAGGTCACGGTACCATTACGGCTGCGCGTCGAGGTGAGGGCCAGATCACCGCAAATGAGCGCTGGTCGCTGCTCTCCGAACTCGAACTTTCGTTTTTCCGGTCCAAACCCCGTAACCTGGAGTTTAGTAAAAAACTCGTGAATGGCCTCTTTGCCACGCAGGAACGTTCCACCGCCAATGTCGACTACCGCGTCTGGCTCGAACAACGCCGTCATGCCAGCAACATCCCCCGCGTTCTCTCTCTCGACCAACAATCGCTCCAAATCCTGGGGATCGTTGGCCGGCTCTCTTGTCGTTACATCATTCATCGTGACACTCCGCCAAGTGTTGTGGGGTGCTCGACCTTCACTGAAATCTATCGTCGTCACGCGCCGGGCGTCAAACAGCAGCTCTTGGCCTGATACTCACCGTTGCTCACAAACCGTGGCCGGGGAAGGGGGGCCAACTTTTTGCGGGGTTCTACGCGGACGCACGATCGAATGCTTCGGAGAAGCGGGCCACAGGCCCGAGTCGTGTCATATTTTGACGGGCCTGCATTCGTGCACAGGTTCTGAACCATTGTCGGACATCCACTCACTGTGCCATCCACATACGTCGCAATGATACTTAACCTTCCGGCCGACCCTAGGCCCCCAAGACTCGGAAAAAAGAACCTTAGGGTTGTAGTACTCGGGCGATGGGACAATGCATGTCCTAAAATCGCCGACCGGTATTTTGTCATAGAAATCCATGATCATACGCGCCGCCGTCAAGCAAGACCACTGAGCAACGGCCTTCGTTTTGATTAAACGGGACCACGACGATATCTCGTTCTCCTCTGCGTCTTCTGCCAACATCTTCTTGTCTTTAAACTTGGCGATTAGGTTCGCGTGCCTGCTCCCCGTTGGCTCCCCTTCTTCAAATCTGTCGTTGGCTTTGAAATGGACTACATCGTTTCGAAGGCGTACCAACAGCGCAAAGTCTTGGAACGGCTGCTCTCCCCTCTCAAATCTCTTTCCAGACAGAATCCATGTGCTCACTGCCAACTTTGTTTCGAGCGACGCGTTGGACCTTTCGGCGTCCATCAGAAACTCAGCAAGGACATCTATGACGCTAGGTTTTTCTAAGGTCGTGCTTGACGCGAATTCTGCCAACTCGTTCACAAACGCCTCCACCGTCAGCACGGAGAATACAATGCTGATGAGCGCTGATCCCTGATTGCCGCTCCTTGGGGAAGCATCAATGCGCGAAGCCGCGTCACATGCAATCTTGAAAAGCCCCCCATGATCGAAGACCCAACTAAGTTTTTTGACCATAGACATTGCCTACGAACCATTTAGGCAAGATTTTGCGCGTCCTATGCGTGCTAACCAATCTTGCCAAGAAGAATTTGTCTCTCTACAGGAATTGCGATATACGGTGCTCCGAAAACTGCTGAAAGTACGTGATATTGTACTCGTTACACAAGTCTGGTGTTTCGTTACCAAGGATGAGCTAGCTCGCCCAAGATAGTTTTGTAAAACCTCGAGTCACTGGCATCTTGCACCAGAGCATTGCTGTGCCTTATGCTCACGGCGTGGAACGTATGAAGCGGTTAATGCAATGCATTGTTTTCGCTGCTTTTTTCTGGATTCCATTTTATGTATTTGTCCGCCACCTACGGTTTACAGAAACCACCTCGCTGATAGCGGTTGCTGTTGGCGTTTTGCCTTTCCTACTACTTTTCTTTCCATTCTTTAACGCACTTGCTAGTCGGGTTTCGAAGCTCAAGATTGCTGGGGTTGAGTTTGAATTTGGAAAAGAGGTACTTGCGGCAGTTGAAAGCTCTGGAGCTCAAGTTGACTATATCGATTTCGCTTTTCGCGAAGGTCGTGAGTTGCTTTACGGAAAAGCGAACCTCTCAACGTTTACCGCCACGGTCAGTCGCTACCAAAACAATCCTAGAAAACGTGTCATTTTAGTTTTGGATGTGAGCCAGTCGGAGCAGATCTCATTGCCGATGTTGCTTTTCCAGGTTGTGGTGATGAGTAGCTTGCTAGATCTTCGCGCCATTCTGTTCATTGACTCTAGCGAAAGCCGTTTAGACGGAAAGTTAATTGGCGCTCTTTCGCCATCTGACGCTTGCAGATCACTCGAAAGCTGGATTGGCGATGGCGTCATACGGAACCTCCTCCAAACGATTGCGGAGGGATCTCAAAGGGGTGACCGCGTCGAAGCTTGGTGGAACGAGTTCTCACACAAAGCCGGATTGGCACAAATGCCCAATTCGAAGGTCTGGCTCGCGGAAACAAGTTTCCGCAGCGTTTTTCCGACTTTGGAGCGTAATGTGTTGGAGTTGCCTCTCACCGATTCCGGCCTCGTGCGTTTCGCGAGTTTTTTGGCTAACAGGAAGACGGATTTGGTTATTCTGGTTCGGGACGGGAACCCAGTAAATGTGCGCACGATTAATAGTATCGCCCGAGAGATTGCTGAAAGTACATTAAGAGTGATGTTACGACGAACAGATTCCCGGTTGCCGGGTGGTTCTCAATAGAAATTAAAGAGTTGGCAGGTGGCCCAGGTTCGCGCCCCCGTACGAACGGTCGATCTCACGACGCCCAGTTCTTGGGGCGCTAACCTGGGTTTAGGAAAATTCGATTCGGGGCCGCCGACAAGACTTTTCTCGCGATCGCGCGCTGTCCACTCTGACTCAATCTCCACCACGTCTGTTTCCCGCAAGGCGTAGTGACGATAACTGCTCCACTTCCATTGTTCTGGACTCGCTACCAATCCTCTCTTGACTGGGTTCCTGTGAATATAGCCCAATTTTTCCATGAACTCATGGTGGTCTCTTACATTGCGGTCGTAGTATCGCTTCTGCCAGAAGCTTCCAGACTCTCCCATTGGTAAGTTACGCGAACGCTTGGTGAATGACAGCTTCAGGAAGTGAAGGGCCTCCGCTAGTATGGCTGCTTCCGGTTCGCTCAAGAGCAGATGTACATGTTCTGGCATCACCACGTAAGCGTACACGCACAGTTCGAAGCGCCGCCGCATCTCTTCCAGACAGAGAACGAACAGTTGAAAGCGTGTGGGGTGGTTAAAGAAAGGCTGGCGGCGATAACAGCTGAAGGTGACGAAATGCGATTGGCCGGATTCCTGGTATCTCCGGAGATCGCGAGGCATAGTAAGAAAACTACACCCGCGAAACCTTGAGGTAAAGAGCCAACAGTTGGACGGCTGTGCTGGTTCGCTGTGCCCAGGTTAGCGCCCCAAGAACTGGGTGTCGTGAAACAGACTGTTTGTACTGGGCGCGAACCTGGGGCACCGGGGAATTGACCGTCTGTACGGGGCGTGAACCTGGGGCACCGGCACTGGGCCAGGAGTCTCCGAGGCTCAGCAGATCCCCTCGGTTCGCCAGATGTTATCCTGCTTCCGCTATGGAAGCCAAAGGTTTGACTCCGATATTGAACGTGTCCGACATCGCCGGCTCGTTCGCGTGGTTTGAGAAGTGGGGATGGAAGAAATTGTGGGACTGGGGCACGCCTCCGACGTTTGGCGCGGTTGGATCGGGTGAGGAAACCTGCATCTTTCTTTGTCAGGGGGCGCAGGGAGGCCGCGGCCGGGGCACGAACACCACCACCTTTCAGCAGGACGGAGACGAAGCGGGCGACAAGGGCGTCTGGATGTCGGTCTGGGTCGACGACGTGGACGCGATGCACAAGCACTGCGTCGCCGCCGGGCTGGAGGTCACATTTCCCCCCACCGATATGCCGTGGAACGTCCGGGAGATGCACCTTCGCCATCCGGATGGCCACGTGTTCCGCGTCAGCCGCGGATTCGAGCATAAATAATGAACGACTTTTGGAAATCCGCCATCCGCCAGCAGTTTCACGCTGCAATTGACATGCTTGCGAACGCGATCCATGCCTGCCCGGATTCGGTTTGGTCCGGTCAGCCGCCGCGCGCGTTCTGGTACATCGCGTTTCACGCGCTCTTTTTTCTCGACCTGTATCTCTCGCCGGTAGGCGAAGCCGAATTCCGTCCGCCGGCGCCGTTTGGTCTCACCGAACTTGCTGACGGTGTCCCGCCGGAGCGGGCGTATACAAAGAATGAGCTGCTCGCCTATCTCGACCACTGCCGCAAAAAATTGGACGCCGTGATGGCCAGCATGACCGAAGAGTGGGCCGTCGCTCCCTGTCCGTTCGACTATCGTGCCATGGGCAACGGAGAACTGCTCCTCTACAACATGCGGCATGTGCAACATCACGCGGCGCAACTGAACCTGCTTCTGCGTCAGAGGACAGATTCGGCGCCGAAGTGGGTGTCCAAGGGCGGGCGGATTGGCAGGGGCTGAGTCGCCGCGGGCGGAATGCAGATCCCTCGCGCGTCCTCGGCTTTGCCTGTGGACGGCTCGGGATGACAGTTATGTGGGGGCGGCATTTCGGCGCGGCTGAAGCCGCGCCCCTTCAAAACGCGTCCTTCAAAACAGACCCTTCAAAACGCGCCCTTCAAAAGGCACCTCTTCAAAATTTGCCTCTTCAAGACTTCCCCCCTCTAGCAGGACTTCCCCCTCTAAAACAAGAGGCCCTACGATCAGGCTGACGGCGATGGCCGGACGGGTCAGAGAGCCGTCCCCACACAATCTGGGGTGTAAAATATCTCAGCACGCCCTAATCCCGAATCCTCCAGACCTGAAAGGACCATTCCCATGGCAACCCTCGAAGCTCCGCCGCGCCCGCGAGTTGATTTGCATACTGGACCGTTTGTCACAGAGCCCTTTTTCGATTTCAGCCGCGACGACAACGCGCGCAAGATGCGGTCCGCCATCGCGAAAGTGCGCGGCCAGCTTGGACGCGAGTATGACCTGATCATCGGCGGCAAGCGTTTCAAGACCGCCGATAAGATTCGCTCGCTCGATCCGTCGAAGCCGTCGCAGGTGGTCGGCATTCATCAGAAGGCGGGCAAGGATCACGTAGAGCCCGCGATGCAGGCGGCGCTGAAGGCGTTTGAAAGCTGGAGCCGGACGTCGGTGGAAGAGCGCGCGTCGGTGCTGTTCCGCACAGCCGATCTGATGCGCGATCGCAAGATGGAATACATGGCCTGGCTGGTGTTCGAGGTTTCGAAGAACTGGGCGGAGGCCGATGCGGACATCTCCGAGACCATCGACTTTTGCGAATTCTACGCTCGGGAAGCGCTGCGGTTCGCGCAGGCGGAGACGCCGATCCAGTTGCCGGGAGAACGCGACAGCCTGATGTACATCCCGCTGGGCGTGGGTGCGGTGATTCCTCCGTGGAATTTCGCGTGCGCAATCATGGCCGGCATGACGCTGGCTTCGATTGTCAGCGGGAACACGGTCGTGCTCAAGCCTTCCAGCGATTCGCCGACGATTGCAGCGAAGTTTGTCGAACTGCTGGAAGAAGCGGGCATGCCTGAGGGCGTGGTGAACTTCTGTCCGGGCGGGGGCGCTACTTTCGGAGATGCGACTGTTTCTCATCCGAAGACGCGTTACATCGCGTTTACTGGTTCGCGTGAAGTGGGATTGCATATCAATCAGTCCGCGGCCAAGCAGCAACCGAGCCAGCTCTGGATCAAACGCACGATCCTCGAAATGGGAGGGAAGGATGCGATCATCGTCGATGCCGATGCCGATCTCGACTCGGCGGTCGAAGGCGTCGCGCAAGCAGCCTTTGGATTCCAGGGCCAGAAATGTTCCGCCTGCTCACGCGCCATTATTGACGAGCGCATCTACGATAAGTTTCTCGAGAAACTGAAGTCGCGCGTGGAGCGGATCACGATTGGCGATCCCGCCGAGAACCCGGGCATGGGCGCGGTGATCAACGAAGGCTCGATGAACGACATCCTGCGCTACATCGAGACTGGCAAAAAAGATGGACGCCTCATCACCGGCGGCGCCCGCGCGACGGACGCCGGCGAAGGCTACTTCATCCAGCCGACCGTGATCGCCGACATACCGCCCAAGTCGACGCTGGAGCAGGAAGAAATCTTCGGCCCGGTACTAGTCGTGATCAAGTCGCGCAACTTTGACCACGCGCTCGAAATCGCCAACGACACTGAGTTCGGATTGACGGGCGCGGTGTACTCAAGTTCGCGTGACAAACTTGATCGAGCCGTCCGCGAATTTCACGTCGGCAACCTGTACCTGAACCGCAAGTGCACAGGAGCGATGGTGGGCGCGCATCCGTTTGGCGGTTTTAATATGTCGGGCACGGATTCGAAGTCCGGCGGCCCGGACTATTTGTATTTATTCACGCAGGCGAAGAGCGTGGGCGAGAAGATTGTATAGAGCCCGGAAGATTCGTGTGGGGCGGGCGCCCTCGACCGCCTTGTTTATTTTGCCGTACCTTCAAAGTACAACTCGGCCACGCGGTCGGCGATTTTGTCGGGCTGGGCGCTACCGAGATTGGTGAGCACCACGACCGTGAGTCGATCGTCCACATAGCGCGAGATTTGAGTCTCGAAGCCCTGCCATTGGCCTTCGTGCTCGACTACGTGATGGCCGTTCTTGTTCCCGATGAACCAGGCGAAACCGTATTTACCGGAATTGGGTTGGCCGTTCTTCAGTTTGGCGACGGTCCACATCTGTTCCAGAGTCGATCGCTTCAAAAGTTTCTCGGTGTAGAGCGCGGCGTCCCACTTGGCAAGATCCACAACCGAAAAATACAAACTGCCGTCGGCTGTCGTGTTGATCATGGGCGCGACCCATTCCTGGTTTTTAAGTTCGCCTTTGACCAAGCGGTATCCTGCGGAGCGATTGGGAATGATGTCGGCTTCGTTGATGATGCGGGTCGTGGTCATGCCCAGCGGCTTGAAAATTCTCTGCTGAAGAAAGTCTCCGTAAAACTCGCCGGTCACCTTGTGGATCAGGATTCCGAGAGTCAGATATCCCAGATTACTGTAGCTCCAGCTTGTGCCCGGCGGATAGACGAGCGGGATGTTTTCCACAATCTTGATGAGTTGGGCTTCGGTGTAATCTTTGCGGAAGTTGAAGCTCTTGGGGTAGTCGGTGAAACCCGCTGTATGGCTCAGGAGTTCACGAACCGTAACTTTCTTCCAGGTGACGGGCGCATCGGGAAAATACTTCGTGAGCGGATCTTCTAGCCCGACCTTTCCTTCCTCGACCAGCATCATGACAGCGGTCGCCGTGAATTGCTTGCCCACCGATCCGGACTGAAAAATAGTTTCGGGCTTGACTGGCACCTGCAATTCTACGTTCGACAGGCCGTATCCCTGCTGGCGAATGGGCTGGCCGTTGCGAGAGACGAGGAGAGCAAGGCCGGGGATGTGCTGCTTATCCATCTCGTCTTTGACGAATTGGTCGACGGCATCTGTGGTCTGGGCGTTAGCCAGAGAGAAGGAGCAGGCGGCCAGCAGTGCAGGTACTACCCAATGGCGAAGTTTCATTTGTGAACTCCGTGAGCTTTTAAAAGTTTTTCAGACCGAACCTGCGAATACGGCGAGCACTGGGGCTAAACAGTTTGCTGAAAAGTCGGCAGCCCTGACCTCAGGGGCTGAAGCCCCAGTCAAAACAAACCGCTTATCGCAGCGGTAAACCGCTGCGCCACCCAAAAACAGAGTTTTTCAGCAAACTGTAAAGCGCGATCCCTACTTGGCTTGAACGGCACGGCTGAAGCCGTGCCCTCCTGAAATCTGCCGGTTGCCGGAGTTTTTTTTGCAAGCGGCTCCACAAAATATTTGAGACTCGTTTTAGAAAAACGCCTTCTTGAAGGCTTCGTGGCGCGCCTCCGCGACTTTCATCAGCCGCGAAAACTCCTGTTCGTCGCGCAGGCTGGCAAGAAGCGGGTCGGTGGAAAAATAGGGATAGGCGAAGAATCCTTTGTCGATGCTCGCCGCCAGCGTGCGGGTTGCGGAAACGCGGTCGCCTAACACGGCATAGGCCTGCGCGATCTTGTAGATTGCCTCGGAATCGCCCACGCCACGTTCCTTAATCTTATCTTCGGCTTCATGCAGGATTTCCAATCCTCGCGCACTCTGATTCGCGATTCCGCGGCTGAGCGCTTTCCCGACCTGCGCCTGGAGTAGTGCCGGGTCAAGTTCGAAGGAGCGATCGAAATCCCGGGTGGCCGCTTCCCAGTTTTTCTGGTGGTACTCGCCGAAGCCGCGATAGAAGAGAATGAACGCCGTTTCGTTTGTCTTAGGCAGGCTTTCGAGGAACTTGTCGTACTGGCCGAGATAGAGATACGCGTTCAGTGCCGAACTGGTTAACTTTACGAGCGGATCGAGTTCGCGAGCGCGTTCGCACTCCGCTACCGATTCCTTCAACATCCCGCCAAACCGGTAAGCGTACCCGAGTTCCCAATGAACCTCGGCGTGGTTGGGATTGGTCTTCAATGCTTCTCGCAGCAGGGGTACCGACTGCTCGACCCGGCCGGTGTCGGTGAAGAAGTTTGCGAGATAGATGCGCGCATCGATGAGCGCTGGTTGCAATGACAGTGCTTTTTCGAAGGCGGCTTGCGCTTTGCGGTAGTGCTCGCGGCCTCCGAATTCAAACGAAGCGCTGGCGTTGTAGGATCGGCCCAGATAAGCCCAGGTCAACGGATAATTCGGAGCAATCTCGGCCGATTTTTCCAGCATCTTGACGGCAAGGGGAAACAAGTCTCTGGAATATAGATCCACGCCCCGCAAATAATATTCGTAGGCCAGCGGATCGATGGTTTGGTCGGGTTTGAGTTGCTCCGCCTCGATAGGCGAGAGATTCAATTCCATGCCTCTGACGATTTCCTGCGCCACCTGGTCATGGACGGTCAGCAGGCTCTCGTATTTCAGGTCAAAAGCCTTTTTCCAGAGAATGTTTTGAGTCGCCGCATCCACCAATTGGCAGGTGATTCTCAGGTCATCGCCGTCACGGATGAAATTCCCCATCAGCAGGGTATCCACGTTCAACTCCGTGGCCACCTTCGGAATATCGATTGTCTGATTGCGATATCTCGCGATTGCATAGGAGGGGCGCACGCGTAACGCCTGGACGTAGCCGAGCTTTGTGATGACGGCATCCGCCAGCGAGTAACCCATGAAGTCACTGTCGGGATCCTGCCGGAGGTTCTGGAAGGGAAGAATAGCGAGCCGCCGCGGGGCCTCTGGAACCAGGGGCTTCACGGATCGCTGGCGGTACATCGTGTACACCGAAGCGATGGCAAGGATGACGAGAATCGGGAAAAGAATTCGCGTCCACCGCTGTAGGGGAGTCTCGCGGGAAAAGGAGGGCGCTTCCGGAGGCCTCTCGATTTGGGCTGCCGGCGAAGCGGTATCGCTCAGCGGCAGGCGGATGACAGGCCCGCGTGTTCCTTTCGCTGGTTCATTTTCCTCCAGCAGTTCCGTGACGGCGGCCAGAAAACGATATCCACTTTTTGGTACGGTCTCGATCAGCTCCCGACCGTCGTTGGAATCTCCTAGCGCCTTCCTCAACGCGGAGATGTTGACGGTGAGATTGGCTTCTTCGACAAAACTGTCGGGCCAGAGTTTCCTCATCAGGTCGTCTTTGGTGAGCAGATGCCCATCGCTCTGGACGAGAACCAAAAGCAGCTCGAATGCTTTTGGAGTCAGCGAAATCGGCTTCCCGTCACGCAGCAGCAGGTGCTGAGAGGGGTCGAGGCGGAATCGCCCAAACTCGTATAAGAGTTTTGTCTCCAAGGACATAGTCGCATTTATAAAAAATTTGGATTTTTCTTGTAATTCTTTTTCGGAGCGCTAAGGACTTCGCCGGACACCTCGGCTACTTTGCGTCTGCCACTGAGCCGCAGCAACCTGCCCACACTTGCAACAGATTGTAGAGCGCATAGCTCGCATCGGCAAGGCTCAGAGGCTCGCCGCTTTCCTTGGGGAAGGCAAAGCGCAGGGTTGCAAAACTTTGCACAAATCACAAACGAGTTCGAAATATTCAAAAGGAGACTAAAAGCAAATGACCCGTTTCACTCCCAAAACCAGCAAGACCTCTTTCGTACTTCTGGCCGCTGTGGCGGTGGCCGCACTTGTCCTGGCGGTTCAACCAGCCGTCGCGCAGGATCGGCCGGACATCAACCTGATTAACTTCGACCTGCACGTGAATCCGAAGTTCGCGGCCTGTCAAGGCGTCCCGGGTGGCCCCGCACCGACCGCCCACGTCACGGTCACGCGCGGTAAGTTTGCCGATACTCTGACCATCGAAGGCAACAACTTCCGGCCCCATCTGGCGTTCGATATGTTCACCGTGCAGCGCAGCAACCTGTTGTCGAACGGGAACGTAGATCCGAACTTCACCAACTTCGGGATGGCCTGGTATCAGAGCGACCTGCAAGCGAGTGGCTTGGGACATTTCAAAACGACAATCAAGACCATTCTGCTCGACCAGATTTTCGGTTTTGACCCTGACGTCGCTCTCACGCCGACCAACACGTTTCACGTGGGCTTCTGGTTCAACAATCCCAACAATGCCAATGAAAATGGATGCACCTTTGATGTAACTCATCCAACTCCATTCAACGGTGAGCACAAAGCCGGGCCGGTGGCGATGATCAGCGTTCCGGATGCTCAGACCAATCTCGGGCCGCTTTGCACCAGCCCCAACAATAGCGGAACCTGCAACCCGTAAACAAACACTTGAACCTTGCGGGGCGGACAGCATTCCGCCTCGCAGTGTTCCCGTAGTAGGAATCGTGATGGCGTGAGAATCGTGTTATAGTTCCGAGCCATGCGCGCCAAGTCTGTGTTAGTTAGTTGCAGTTTGTCAGTGTTGTTTCTGGCTGCCTCTTTGGCCTTTGCTCAATCTGACGACCGCGAGCCGGCGCCTCGCTTCCATGCCAAGACGCTCGAGGGCGAACAGTTCAACAATGAATCGGTGAAAGGGAAGGTCGTTTTATTTCAGTTCTGGACGACCTGGTGTCCGTATTGCAAGAGCGAGGAACCGCTGGTGAACGACATCACCAAGGAATTTGCCAACAAAGGGCTGATCGTTCTCGCGGTGGATGTGGCCGAGTCCAAAAAGAAAGTGGTGGAGTACTTGAAGGAACATCCGCGCAAGTGCCGGATCGTGTTGACCGGCGATACCAATCTGGCCGCCATGTACGCCGCTAACTCCTATCCTATTTATGTGGTCGTCGATCGCGATGGAAAAATCGTCGATACCCAGCGCGGAGCGGGCGGAGAAAGATCGCTTCGCCGGATGCTGGAAAATGCGGGGTTGGAATCCAAGGACGCAGAGTAGAAGACTACAAAGAAGCGGACGTTCAGTGGGCAGCTTGATTTGTCTCCGCTAGAAATCGATCCTGGCACTGTTTGGCGGCCGAGACGAGCTGGCCGAACTCGGGAGTATCGCGCAGCTTCGCCAGGAACGGATCCAACTGCAGTGCGGTCACGGAGCAGTACCTTTTTTCAATGGCGCTCTTGAGGAGTTGCATGCCCAAGTCTCTCTCGCCACAGAATGCCAGAAAGGATCCGAAGAAGTACTGATTCTCGCCATCGGGGTCAGTGAGGAAGGTCTTTTCCACGTTCTGCGCGAGCTGATTCCAATTCGGCTGCGACGCATGATCGCGACATGCCGCCACGACCTGCCAGTTGACGCTATCGCCGGCAGTGCCACGCCAACTCGTTGCACTCTCGATGGCTTCTTTCGTCTTGCCCGCGCGAAGAAGAATGAAAGCAATATTACGGCTGGTCCAGGTCGAGCCGTTGTCGAGCTGGATAAAGTCAAGAGCTCGATCAGTTTGACCCAACTGTTCAAAGGTCAAGGAACACGACCGCAGTTGATAGTCTCCGCGGTCGAGTGACATTGCAGTGTCGCATTCCCGCGCACCTTCCTGCGCCATTCCCGCATAGCGAAGAACATAGGCGAGTGCAAAGTGGGCCTGTGCACTCTGCGGATGACGCCGGACCAATTCAAGCGCGTCCGAGTAGGCTTTGGCCATTTCGCCTTCCTCGGTTCGGTTCGTGATCAGCGTGGCAGCGGCGATTTCATGGTTCGGGTCGAGAGTCAATGCGCGCTCCAGCGCAGCGTTGGAACGTTGAAATACCTGTGGCCCGCCCTTTGAGTATCTGGAATCGTAATAGTAGCGCACGCCCAGTGCAGACCAAGCCGGTGCATAGCTGGAATCCATGCCGACCGCCCGTTCCAGCATGGCAATGGCTTCCTTGTTCGGCGCCCCTTCGTGCGGGATGGAAACGCTGCGCAAATACAGGTCATATGCTTCTTCGTTTCGCGGACGAGTCCCAGCCTCTTGCTGCTCGTTTGCGGCCCCGAGCGCTGGCACCAGGCCTTGCCTGACCTTTGACGTGATCTGTCCACGCATGGCAATCATGTCCAAAGCGCCTACATTCAGGGTTTCCCGCCACTTGATGCGGTTGTTCTCGACATCCACGGCCTCCAAAGTGATCTGAAGCTGGTCTCCTTCTTTCAGATAGTGGCCGGTGACGATGTCGGTGACATGCATCTCTTTGCCCGCCTGTTGCAGGTCCACGTTGGCCGCGTTGTATTTGCTGGTAGTCGCGAACGGACGGATCGTCAGGGTGCGGACGTAACTCAGCGAAGTCGCGATTTCATCGGGCAGCGCCAGACGCAGGAAATCTGTATCTTTGTCGGAACTCATGTTCTGGAAGGGAAGGACGGCCACTGTGGCGGGAGTCACTGTTGCCGCGGAAGGGGCGTTGCGGCGCCTGATTTGCCAGAGCGCGAATGCGATTGCAACCAGGAGAAGTAAGCCGATTGCCCAGGCGACCTTTGCGTTAACTGTCTTACTGGCTTTTGATGCGCTTGGAGCGCCGGTGGCAGTTTTTGCAGCGACTGCAGCGCTAATCCGACTGGATTGCGATGAACTCGTAACGACTGCTTCGTCACCATCCGGGCTAGCGACGGCGGCTCGTCCCGACTCCGTATCCCGCTTGAGCCGCATTAATTCGGCGCGCATTTCGGAAGCGTGCTGATAGCGTAAGCCGCGGTCCTTTTCTAGAGCGCGATTGAGAATGTCGTCGAAGCGGGGAGGCAGATCGGGATTAAGGCGCAGTGGAGGCGCAGGAGAGCGCTCCAAAATCGAGTTAAAGATTACGCCGGACGTGTCGCCACGAAAAGGCAACATTCCGGTCGCCATCTCATACAACACGACGCCAAAGGAAAACAGGTCAGTGCGCGCGTCCAGGTCCTTGCCCCGCACTTGCTCGGGGGACTTGTAGGCGACGGTGCCCACGGCCGTGCCGGGACTAGTTAGGTTCTCAACGCTGACTCCCGCAGTTGCTTCGAGCGTGACTTCGGCGGCTCCTGAGGGCTTGTCGCCAGTGGTGACTTTAGCCAATCCAAAGTCGAGAATCTTGGCATGCCCGCGCTTGGTAACGAAGATGTTCGCCGGCTTAATGTCACGATGGACGATGCCTTCGCTGTGGGCGGCATCGAGCGCGTCGGCGATCTCGATCGAGAGTGGCAACAATGTTTCGACATCAAGGGGGCGCCCGGCAATCCGATGTTTCAGGGTCATGCCGTCCAGATATTCCATGACGATGAAGGCCATGCCCTCGTGTTCGCCAAAATCATAGATGGTGCAGATGTTCGGATGGTTGAGCGCGGAGGCGGCCCGAGCCTCTCGCCGGAAACGCTCCAGGGATTGCGGGTCGCGCGCGACACCTTCAGGCAGGAACTTAAGCGCAACGACACGCCCTAAATTGGTGTCTTCCGCTTTGTAGACGACACCCATGCCGCCCCCGCCCAGCTTCTCAAGCACACGGTAGTGGGAAATCGTCTGGCCGATCATGGGCTGCATAAGGGTACGTTCAGCAAATGCAGCAAGTCAATGAATGCCGGACAGTTTACTCGATACCTAATAATTCCAATTGCTTCCGTCCGCGATTCTTGACAGAATGTGCGGTCGCTCAGGTCCGGGTGGAAGCGGGTACTTTCCAAGTGCGGCCGCGAGTGCGTAATTCATGGAAATCCGGTCGCATGACATTCTTCTTGTAGGGGGCGGAGGCGCAGGCCTGCGCGCCGCTATCGCCGCCGCCGAAGTTAATCCCAAACTCAGCATCGCGGTTGTGTCGAAGGTCTATCCCATGCGGAGCCACACGGTTTCGGCCGAAGGTGGCGCGGCGGGAGTGGCCAAGCCCGACGATAGTCTTGACGAGCACGCCTACGACACGATCTCGGGTGGCGACTGGATGTGCGACCAGGATGCGGTGGAAGCCTTCGTCAAGGATGCTCCGCAGGAATTGTTGCGACTGGAGCGCTGGGGATGTCCGTGGAACCGCGAGCCCGACGGTCACATCGCGGTACGCGCGTTTGGCGGGATGAAGAAAAAGCGTACCTGGTTCGCCGCCGACAAGACCGGTTTCCACATGCTGCACACCTTGTTCCAGACCAGTCTTAAGTACCAGCCGATTACCCGGTATGACGAGTGGTTCGTTACGAAGCTGCTGGTGGATGATGGGCGTGTGCAAGGCGTGGTCGCGATCGACGTCATGTCGGGAAAGATCCAGGCCATCACTGCAAAGGCGGTGATCGTGTGTACCGGTGGCTGTGGGCGCATCTTTCCGTTTACGACGAATGCCAACATCAAAAACGGTGACGGGATGGCGCTGGTGCAACGTGCCGGCGGGCCGCTCAAAGACATGGAGTTCCTGCAATACCATCCCACAGGATTGCCGTTCACTGGCATCCTGATCACTGAAGCTGCCCGCGCCGAGGGCGGCTACATGTTGAACAAAGACGGCTATCGTTATTTGCAGGACTACAACCTCGGAAAGCCGCAGGCGACGCCAGTTTTGCGATCGATGGAACTCGGTCCGCGCGATCGGCTATCGCAAGCGTTTGTAAAAGAAGATCAAAAGGGACGCACGGTCGCGACCGAGTATGGCTCAGTGGTTCATCTGGATTTGCGGCACCTGGGCGCGAAATTGATTAACGCCAAGCTGCCGTTTGTCCGCGAACTTTGCATGAAGTACGAAAACATCGATCCGGTGAAGGAACTGATTCCGGTTCGTCCGGTTGTCCACTACATGATGGGCGGGGTGAGCACGGACATTCATGGGGCGACTCCGCTAGCGGGGCTGTTTGCGGCGGGCGAAGCGGCTTGCGTGAGCATCAACGGTGCCAACCGATTGGGATCCAATTCGCTTACGGAGTGTTTGGTGTTTGGCGCTCGGGCGGGGCAGGCAGCAGCCGAATTTGCTATTGGCAAGGAAGTGCCGGATCGCGGTGTTCTGGCGCAGGCTACCGATGAACAGAACAGATTGGAACAACAGTATCTGCGTAAGACAGGAGGGAAAGAGCGTATTGCAACGTTGCGGGATGAGATGCAAAAGGCTGTCGAAAGCGGGGCAGGGATTTATCGCGAACAGGCAACGTTGACGCAGGCTGGCAACAAGCTGCGCGAGTTGCAGGAGCGCTACGCGAACATCGGCCTTGACGATCACAGTCAAACTTTCAATACGGAGCTGACCTCCGCTCTGGAATTAGGATTCATGCTGGATGTGGCGCAATCGATTGTCGAGTGTGCTCTGCATCGCACTGAGTCGCGCGGCGCTCATCAGCGGACGGATTTTCCTGGGCGCGACGACAAGAGGTTCCTGGCGCACTCGCTGGTTCGCCGCGATGCTCACGGTGCCCTGGGTGTTGAGTACCTTCCGGTGAAGATTACACGCTGGCCTCCGGGAGAGCGGGTTTACGGGCAGGAAGAAAAGTCCAAGCCGGGAGACACAATCAAGCAAGCGGGGTGACATGGCAGACAAGATCGTCCTGGAAATCGCGCGCTACGCTCCGGAGACAGACGAGAAGCCTTCGTTCCAGTCGTTCGAAGTGCCCTTCCGCAAGGAATGGGTCGTGCTCGACGCCCTCAATCACATCAAGGACAAGCTGGATGGCTCGCTGACTTACCGCTGGTCGTGTCGCATGGGCGTCTGCGGCAGTTGCGGGATGATGGTGAATGGCGAACCAAAGTTGACCTGCGCAACTTTTCTTTCTTCTTACGGCAATGGCGCCAAGGTAAGGGTCGAACCGTTGCGCTATTTTCCGGTGATCCGCGACCTGGTCACAGCGCTCAGTGATTTCCTAGTCAAGTTGCAAAGTGTAAAGCCGTGGCTGATCCGCAAGGACGAGCCACCGCTGAGCGCGGGCGAATTCCTGCAAACTCCTGAGCAGCTGGATCTCTATAAACAGTTCAGCATGTGCATCAATTGCACGCTGTGCTATGCGGCTTGTCCGGTCGTGGGATTGGAGCCATCGTTTGTTGGACCCGCGGCGCTCGCTCTGGCGCAGCGCTACAACATGGACAACCGTGATCAGGGAGCGCAGGAGCGGTTGGGGCTGCTCGCGCATCCGGAGGGCATCTGGGGATGTACGTTTGTCGGTGAATGTACGCGGGTTTGTCCGAAGCATGTTGATCCGGCGGGCGCGATCCAGCAGTACAAACTCAAAGCTGCGCTGGAATGGGTGAAATCGTTTGTACTGCCGCGCGGACATGACGAGGATAGTACAGAGGTCCGCTCATGACGAACCTGCCTTCCACGGAATTTCATCCACGCTGGTACCGGGCACGGGTGTCCACGTATTGGTGGATGGGTTCCTGGCGCTATCTACTGTTTATTCTGCGTGAGCTGACCAGCGTGGCGGTGGCATGGTCGGTCGTTTTGACTTTGCTGTTACTGCGAGCACTCCTCAATGGACCTGAGGCTTATTCTCGCTTCATGCATCGGATGCAGTCTCCTTGGATGATCGCGTTCAATGTCATCGCTTTCTGCTTTTTGCTTTTGCATACGATTACGTGGTTCAACCTGGCGCCGCGCGCAATGCCGGTTCGCGTAGGCGGGAAGCGAGTGCCCGAGTTTCTGGTGGCGGCTCCAAACTATGTGTTGTGGGTGGTTGCGTCGGCAGCGATCGCGTGGTTTGTGTTGAGGGCGTCATGAGCAAACCGTCAAACGAAGGTTTCTTCTGGTTGTTATTTAGTGCGGGCGGAGTGGTAGCGGCTGTATTTATCCCAATCCACCTGTTCCTGTTCGGACTGGCCTTTCCGCTGGGCTGGCTTCCGCAGCCGAGTTACGAGCATTTGTTGGCTCTGGCGCAATCCCCGCTCGCGAAAATGTATTTGTTTGTCCTGTGTTCGCTGCCGCTGTTTCATTGGGCGCACCGTTTTCGCTTTACTGTCTATGACGGTTTACAGGTTAAGCATCTGAACGAAGTGGTACTCGTTTTCTGCTACGGTGGAGCAGTGCTGGGGACGTTGGTGAGCGGGTATGTGCTGTTGAGAATGTAGGTGAGCGTTAGGGGCGGAGGGTGTGATGGAGATCAAACTCAAAACGATCTCGAAAGATGGTATTGCGGAAGCTATCTCGAAAATCGAGCTATACCGATATCTGAACGAACCGGAAGAGGCAGAGTCGATCTGTCACGACATCCTGGCAGCCGATCCCGACAACCAGATTGCGCAACGATTGCTGGGACTGACCATCACCGACCAGTTCGAAGGACAGACCTCAGACCGCTATGCCGAGGCTGAAAAAATGTTTCAGAGCCTGACCGATCCCTACGAGCAGTTGTACTATTTGGGGCTTCTCCAGGAACGCCGCGCGAAGGCGCAGATACGGGCCGGACGTCCGGCAAAAATGCTGATCGGAAGTTTTCACGAGGCGATGCGATGCTTTGAGGAAGCGGAGAAGATTCGTCCGCCGAAAAATGATGATGCCGTTCTGCGCTGGAACCGCTGCGTGCGCTTGCTGGAGAAAATTGGGCAGGTTGAGGGTGAGAGCCTGGAAAGTTTCCTCGAGGACCACGACATTGCGCCGATGGAGATGATGCGGCGACCGGGGGGACGGGGCAGGTAGATCGGGTAGATCAACGGCGACGGACAACAGTGTCCGTCCCACACGAACAAAGGCCGCCCACGGGCGGCCTTTTCAGATCGAACAAATTTTAGTTCGGTACTCCCGCCCCTTGCGGCGGTGCGGGCATGGCGTTCGCTACCGCTGACGCGGCTTCGTTCAGGATGCGGTGATGAATGGTGAATAGCGCCAGTTCCAGGCGATCGGAGACGCCGATTTTGTCATAAACATTGCGCAGGTAGTTCTTGATGACTTGTTCGGTGGTGCCGAGTTGTGTAGCGATTTCTTTGTTCTTGTAGCCTTGGACTATCAAGGCCACAATCCGCAGTTCTTTGGCGGTGAGGCGATCGCGAACTCGCAGTCCGACCATATCGTTCTCGGTGAGTTCGCTGGGGACGGCCATGTCCTGCACCCAGGTTTCGCCGCGGGCTACTTTGCGGACGCAGTCGACCAGTGCTGCGCTGGTGACGTTGCGATAGACGACGCCATGGGCACCCACTGTCATGTAACGCTGGGCACTCTCGCCGGTATCGGCGAGGATGACGACCCTAGTTTTGTTTTTGTTGGCAGCGGAGAGGACGGCATTGAAGTCGGAGTGGAAACCTCCGGCAATGATGAGCACGGCGGCGCGAAATTTATCGAGCGCCATGAGCATCTGCTCGGTCGTCTGCGCCTGGGCCACGATACGCATTTCGTCTTCGACGGCCAGCACCTTGGCGATGCCGGCCCGGAATATCGCCTGATTGTCGGCCAGTATGAGCTTCAGCATGGATAGCGCTCCACGTTAAGAGTTACGGACGAACTCATACGAATCGATTACGCAGGCCACGCCCCGGTTGTCCGTGGGCGCAACGCCGGCCGCAGGCTCGTCGGTCCGCACGACGCGGCCGCGGCATTGGATGACGACATCTTCTTTGCCGCCGGTTACATCCGGCGGAAGGGTGATTTCAAATTCGACGGGTGAGCCGACCTCGAGCGCAGCGTCGGCGCGAATGTAAACTCCGGCAGCACTCAAGTTGCCGGTCACGCCGCTGGTGTCGCCCGCGGTATCGCCCTTATGAATCTT
>Ga0137410_10001060_pt1 | contig 18916 bp, 18 predicted proteins | sample CZODoug1_16funga_FD_108878 | JGI IMG/M metagenome (GOLD analysis project Ga0137410, IMG submission 108878) | Vadose zone soil fungal communities from Angelo Coast Range Reserve, California, USA - CZODoug1_16fungal (Illumina Assembly) | ecosystem: Environmental > Terrestrial > Soil > Vadose zone... | reverse complement strand
GGCTATGAATCGACCGTGCCGTGGTTCAACCGCGTCACCTCGCGTCTCTACTCTCGCTTTCTCGACACGCTCGGCGATGTTCAAATCGAGCCCGGCAGCGCCAACTGCATGCTGCTCGACCGCGTGGTGGTCGAGGCCGTCAACCGCATCGAGGACCGGGACTTGGTTCTGCGCGGTGTGGTGCGCTGGCTCGGCTATCCGGTCGGCAGCGTGCCGTTCCACCAGAGCCTGCGCCGGCGTGGCGGGACCAGACACTCGCTGCGTCGCATGATCGAACTCGCGGTCACCGGGATTGCGACGCATAGCGTGCGTCCGCTGCGGTTCGCGATCTGGCTTGCACTTGCCGTCGCGGCAGTCGGCGCCGGCCTCGTGGTCTATTCGATCGTGAGCTTCTTCTTCGTGCAGCGCACGGTGGCAGGCTGGACTTCGATCATGGCAGCCATTGCCATCCTCGGCGCGGCGCAGCTCCTGGTCCTTGGCATCGTGGGCGAATATATCGGGCGCATCCTGCGCGAGACCTGCAAGCGCCCGAGCTATGTGGTGTCGGAGACCGAGGCGGATCGGCGCAGCGAGGACGTCGCGCGAATAGCGCGGCCAGCGGAGTAGGTGGGGACGCGATTTGTCGAGAACGGACGCGTGAGCACTTTGGTTTCGTTTTTTGCCAAAGGTGTGCCCCCAACGGGTTTGTCGCGCCGTTGCCCCGATTGCAGGGGCGAGGGAGCGCTTCAACGCTCGAATCGAGGCACCCGGACATGTCGGCGCCGTCTCGCGACCTCAACCCGTCTCCAGCTAATTACAGCATGTGTCGGCACAATCCCGGCGTGCACTTAATTCACACTAGGACATGCATTAAGATACCTTCTATCGTCCAAATGGATGAGGAGAAACTGTAAAAACTGTGATTTTTGAGCCACATACGGGCCAAATGCGCAATGCGGTACCACACTCCTGCTAGTGCGCGTTTTGCGCGTGTTACGGGCACTCTCACTGCAACATGAGGAGTGTCCCATGGGGAAAAGAGGCTTTCTGATTGCTACTTCGGCTGGCTTTGCGGCGGCGGCAGCGATACCCGGCGCGCAAGCGGCCGACATGCCCATCAAGGCGCCGCGCTATGTTGAGCCGGCGGCGAACTGGGCGGGCTGGTACATCGGTGCGCACGCTGGTGCGGCTTGGCAGCAGACGTCGGCGAATATCCTGGAAGAAGGTGAATCTCCGTTCGGTTCGACCTTCTCGAAGACCGGGTTCATCGGCGGCGGCCAGATTGGCTACAACTGGCAACACGGTAACTTCGTGTTTGGTCTGGAGGGCGATATCTCGGGGCTGACCGGCAAGAATTCGCTCTTCACCTTCGACAGCGGAAAAGACCCATCTGCATATGGCTTCTCCAGCCAGATCCGCTGGCTCAGCACCGTGCGGACTCGGTTCGGCCTCGCGGTTGGTGACACGATGGTCTACGCGACTGGCGGCGTGGCTTTCGGTGGCGTGAAAAATTTCCAGTCCATTGCCGAATTTGGCACCTATTCCCAGAGCAAGACCAAGGTGGGTTGGGCCATCGGTGGTGGTGTGGAGCACATGCTGAGCCGGAATTGGACCATTGGTCTGGAAGGCCTCTTTGTCGATCTGGGATCGACAAGCTACCGCACCAGTGGTTCGGACGCCTCCACCACCAAGTCCACGAAATTTAACAACCAGGCCGTCATTGGTCGGGTCAAGCTGAACTACAAGTTCTGATCCACCGCGGGGCAAGGCTCACACGCTCGTCAAGACCAATTCGATTGTGTCAAGGGGCCCCGGCAGTTGTTCCGGGGCTTCCTTTTCTGCGTTGGCGCGCTCTCAAGCAGGCGGCCACGCCCTTTGCATGCGCCGAACAGCCGTGGACGTAAAGGCTCAAGCGAATGCATGTAGTCGATATGGTCTGCCATTGGGCGCGCGTCGATCCGCAGCGGCCCGCGATCGTGCTACCCGAACTGGTGACCACCTTTGCTGGCCTCGCTGATGCGGTCGATTCGATCTCGAATCGAGTCGATCAGCTTGGACTCGATCCGCGCGAACCGGTGGCGACAGCGATCGGCAACCCCGCGCTGTCGATAGCGGTCGTGTTCGCACTCTTGCGCTCGGGTTTCAGCGCTGCTCCAGCGAATCGGGGCCTGATCAAGCACCTGCAGCCCAATGGAATCCGCAACCTGATCTACGATGTCGAAGGTTTTGTTGCGAGCGGCGGCCGCAATATCCGCTTCGACAACTCGTGGCTGCCCGCTGCTTCGGTTCCGTCTGCCAGTCCCCGCGCATATCGGCAGCGCCCGGTCGGCGACGTCGGTCTCATCTTCTTCACCTCAGGCACGACTGGGCTGCCGAAGAAATTCGTCGAGAGCCGCCGGAGTCTGGATGGGTATGTGGCCACGCGCTTCATAGCTGACATGACGCGGCAATCTGCTCTTGTCGTTCCTGCCATCGCGAGCTCGTTTGGCTTTAATAGCGCTTGTGAAATTCTTTATTCTGGCAAGACCGTATCTTTCGCCGCGAGTCCGGATGCCATGCTGTATCTGATCGGATTGTTCCGGATTGACACCATAGTGGCGTCGCCCCGGCAGGCGCTGCGGCTCGCAGAGATCAAAGAATCGATGCCCGAGCTGCCGGTCGCTTCACTTCGGACGATCATAATGGGAGGGGCCACGATTGGTCGCGAGGGCATCCAGCGCATCCGCGCGACGCTTTGCCCGACGGTCATCAGTTCATATTCATCGATGGAAGGCGGGACCGCTGCGTTGGCGCCTGTTGATCTGATCGAAGGGATCGCCGGCGCGGTCGGCTTCGTGGCACCCTGGGCTGAAGTCGAGATCGTGGACGAGGCAGGCGACCCGCTATCGAACGGTCGTGACGGCATCATCCGCTATCGCACCCCCGACTTCCTGGGCAATGTGAGTTCCGTGGGCGGCCCAGTCGCGGACAGCTGGTATTATCCCGGCGACACTGGCTATCTCACCGATGATGGAATTCTGTGTCTCTCCGGGCGCACCTCCGACATCATCAATATCGGGGGCAGCAAGGTGTCTGCCCGGCGGATCGAAGAAGCCTTAGAAGCGATGGAGGAGGTACACGAGGCTGCAGCCTGTGGCGTGGCGGATGCGGCCGGCGTGGAGCGATTGTGGGTGGCGGTGGTCGCGAACGGTCCGTTGGACAGCGCGGCTTTTAAAGTGAAAGCCCAAGCCCACCCCGACGTAGGCGATAACCTATCTGAGCTGTTTGTACTGCCGGAGCTGCCGCGTGGTGATCTCGGCAACGTGCAGAAGCCGAAGCTGAAGGAATTGCTGCTTGGTCTGCATAAGGGACACACGTGATGCAGATCGTCGATTCGATTTTGTTCTGGGCGAATACAACGCCGGCGCGCCCTGCCATCATCCAGCCGCATGGCGTGCAGACCTATCGTATGCTGGCGGACGCCATCACGGCGGCCGCGAGCCATTTCGCCCGTGCCGAGCTTGATCCAGCGAAACCGGTCGCGGTTGCAATCCAGGATCCAGCTCGCATGTTGATAGCGACCCTTGGCCTCCTGCACGCGGGTTTCAGTGTTGTGCCTGCACAGGAGAAGCTGCTCGAGCACGTGCCGTTGACGGGCGCCAATACGCTCGTCTCCGAGCATGGCGGAGTAGTCTGGACCGATCGCACGACCATCCTGTTCAACGACGCCTGGATGAGCACGCAAGCCCGTCGTCCTGAGGCTGGCGCCGTTGCACCTGCGATCGCTGGTGATGGCGACATGATCTTCTTCACCTCCGGCTCGACCGGCAGACCAAAGATGAACGTGCATACACCACAAGCGCGTGCCCAGCGCGTTTTCCATTCCAAGGCCCTGGCATTCGCTGAGTTCGAGCGTGCATTGGTCGTCCCGAGCCTGACCAGCTCATTCGGGTTTCATCATACGAGCGAAATTCTGCACTTCGGCAAAACTGTCTGCTTTGCCCCGTTCGGCCAGCCGACCCTCCTCCTGGCCAATCTTTACAATATCGAGTTCATCATCGCATCGGTGCAGCAAGCGATTGCGTTGGCGGATTTCCAGGAGAAGGGCGGCCGCGTCCGGCTGCCGCACCTCAAAGCGCTGCGAATCGCGGGTGGCATGATTTCGCGCCAAGGTATCGAACGGCTAAAATTGAGCCTGTGCCGCAATGTTGTCGTGCTCTATGCCTCGACCGAGGCCGGTATTGTTGCGATAGCGCCGCACGACATGATCGCGGGCATCCCAGATGCGGTTGGCTTCGTGGTGCCCGGGGTAAAGCTTGAGATCGTGGATGCGGCCGGTGCGGTGCTTCCGATTGGGAGCGAGGGTTTTGTGCGGATAGAGACGCCGGTCACCAAACTTTCGGCGGCTCGCGATCGTGATGCAGGGGACGAATCCTCATGGTACTATCCAGGAGACATCGGTCGGATCACTGAGAACGGGCTACTATGCATCGCTGGCCGGCGCGAGGACGTGCTCAATCGCGGCGGCGTCAAGCTTGCGACGACCGATTTCGAAGAGTTCCTGGCTGCCGCGCCGGGCGTGCGCGATGCCGGTGCCTGCAGCGTGATGGGAGAAACAGGTTTTTCCGAGATCTGGGTCGGCGTGGTGCTTGATGACGGCGTCGACATGGGCGACTTCCGGCGGCACATCGAGTCGAATCAAAAATTCAGTGGCAACATCGACAAGATGTTCGTGGTCGAGGAGATTCCGCGCAGCGAGAACCGCAAGCTACAACGCGAGCAGTTACAGGCCATGCTGACCTCAATCACCGTGCAGGATTGAGCGGATCGGCTTTCGGCTGATCACGAGCCGGCTTGGCCAGCGAGGCTCGACCGCAACCGTTCGACCAGCTGGGGCCGGTCGATCTTACCCATGTCGTTGCGTGGGAGACGGTCGGTTACGGCGAAGTGCGCCGGCACGAACTGGGGCGAAAGCTGCGCGGCGCAATGGCGGCCGAGCGCCTCGAGGTCGATCTCGCCCTTGCCCACAATTATCGCGACAACCTCATGGTTGCCGGCTGCGTTCGGCAGGCTCGTCACTGCGACGTCCGCAATGCCCTGGAACGCCGCGATGGCCGCCTCGACCACCTCCGGACTGATCTTGTCGCCGCCGATGTTGAGAACGTTCTTGTCCCGCCCGGTGATCACCAGCAGCCCGTCGGAATCGATCGCCGCGATATCGCCTGGTTGAAACCAGCCGTCGCGGAACACGCGCTCGCTGCCGGAAGGCTCGCCCAGATAGCGATCGACCGCGAACTCGCTGCGGATCCGTAAGAGCCCTTCGTGCCCGGACGGCTGCACGACGCCGTCGCGATCGACAATCTGAGCCCGCACGCCGGGCGTGAGATATCCGACTGCGCCCACCATGTGGTCGATCTCGTGCGTCGACGCGGTCGCTGTGATGCTCGCCTCGGTCGAACCATAGACGGAGACGAGATGCGAGCACATTCGCATGCGCACCCGGCGCGACAGCGCCTGCGAAAGCAGATCGCCGCCACTGATCACGACCTGCAGATTGCTCTGATAGGCTGGCGTCACCTCGAACCATCTCAGCAGCAGTTCGAGCCCGCTCGGCGGCGCCAGCACGCATTGAGTCCCATATTGCTCCATTGCCTTGAGCGTGCTCTCGAAGCTGTCGCCCGGCAGGAAGTAGGTGCCGCCGCGCCAGAGCGTGGCGAAGAGGAACTGGAAGCCGAGCGAGGTCGTGATTGGCATGTCGCTGTAGATGCGCCGGCAATCGGCCACCCGCGCGCCAAACACCGTGGTGTGGCGAGAGATGCGGTCGGCGAGCAGCCGATGGCTGATCGGCACGCCTTTGGGCTCGCCAGTCGTGCCCGAGGTCAGAATTACGCGGCAGAGATCGTCGGGGCGCACGGGCGGAGCGTCGACCGGGATGCCATCGCCCTCGGTCCATGACATGTTGGCGAGGATCACACGGTCAGTGACGCCCGCCGGCAGCGTCTTGTCGGTAATGAAGCCGTCGACCGGCAGCGGCTGGCGCGCCGCGCCGCGCGCCGAGACGCTCGCCATTCCCAGCCGCGCCAGCGCGAGCAGCATGGCGATGTGAAAAATCTGATCCTCGATACTGACCGCTACGAGCTGCCCGGGGCGCAACCCAGTTGCCGTCAGCCTCCGGCTGATGTTGTGAATGAAAAGCGCAAGCCGCCGATAGCTGATCAGGCCGATGTCGGCGCCGGGCACGCAGATCGCCGCCACCGGCGGCTGCCGCCGGCACAGGAACAGGATCGGATCGACAATGTTCATGGATACGCGCTCAAGAGGAGGCCATGGCGGCCTTGGCGAGATCGGCCAGCCGGTGCCGCTCGATCTTGCCCTGGCTGCCGCGCGGAATGGTGGCGACCGCGATCAGCCGCACTGGCACGCAGGACGGCGGCAGCCTGACGGCGCAATGCTCGCGCAACGCCTGCTCGCGTCCGGCCAAGGGGCCGACGATCAGCGCCGTCAGCTCCCCGACGCCAAGAGCATTGTCCGTTGCGAACACGGCCGCATCGTTCACTCCGGCAAAGGCAGTGAGGGCTTCCTCGACGCGTTCGGGGCTGACGGTGTCGCCGCCGACGTTGAGCGCAGTCTTCTCACGCCCTGAAATGATGAAAATGCCGTCCTCCCGCAATCGCCCGATGTCGCCCGGATAGAAGCAACCATCGCGGAAGTGGATGCGCGAGGTCTCCGGGTCACCAACGTACTCCTTTGCGGTATGCTTCGATCTGATGCGGATGCGGCCATCGGTATCGGGCGGCAAAAGGTTTCCTTGCGCGTCGACGATCTCGATCTTGACGCCCGCAACAACATAGCCGACTGCGCCGGGGATCGACTCGGTGACGCTCGCCGACCCGAACGCGACGGTCGTGGTCTCGGTCGCGCCGTATGATGTGTAGAGGTTCTGGCACATACGGGCGCGGGCGCGGCGTGAGAGCTCGCCTGAGAGCATCGCGCCCTGGCAGATGATGTGATCAAAGCGGGTCTCGAACGCGCTGTCGGCCTCGAAGAACTTGAGGAACTCGCCAAGCCCATAAGGCGACGTCGCCATCCCTTCGATCTGGTGCAGGTCGAGGGTCTGTAGAATGTCCGCCGGGTCGGGACCCAAATAGTAGATGGTGCCGCCACGGCTGAGCAGCGAAAGCGCGTAGCGGAAACCCGGCGAGGTCCCAAAGCCGAGATCACAAAACAGGCGTGCGCAATGAGCAAAGCGCGAGCCCTTGGCGTAGGTTGCGTGTGCGGTGCGCGCAGCCAGATCCTGATGGGTAAAGGCAACGCCCTTCGATTCGCCGGTTGAGCCGGAGGTCAGGATGATTCGACAGACTTTGTTCTCGTCATCAGGGCAAAGGCGATCATAGTCCGGCACCGCGCCGTCGCCGGTGATCCAGTCATAGCTGATCGCGATGGTCCGATCGGATGGCTGCCAATTGAGTGCTGGGCGGTCTGTGAGAATGGCGTCGACAGCAATCCCCTTCGGCACGTGCGGGCGCGTGAGCGAGGCCGTGGCAATGCCAAGCCGCATCAGCGCGAACGCAACGGCCGCATGCAACACCGTGTCGACGATGAACAGCGCTGCCGTTTGTCCGGGCGCGAGGCCGGCCTTGAGGGCGGAGCGGGCTGCGCTGTGGATCGAGCGCGCGAGTGTTGCATAGTTGATCGATGCAACGTTTGCACCCGGCATGCAGATCGCTGTGACCAGCGGATTAATCTTGCACTGGTAAAGGATGGGGTCGACTATATTCATCGGACCTGAGGAGAAACGCGACAAAGTTCGCGCGTATATTGTTGAGAGGAAGCGTGAAGTCAACCGCGTCACCGCTATTGATCACGCAGCCTTCTCAATCATCTCGCGGGCTTATTGGGTCCGATGCGCGCGCTTCGCTTGCGATCGATTGCGAAGCGCAGCGATCTGGTGATGACCCCGAACCGCAGCTTGCCACAATTGGCCGCAGACGGGCGCTATGTTCCCCGTGAAACAGGCAGCCACAGTAGCCAAAGAGGTGCGGTGATGCGCGGCAAGCGCGTTCAATTCGATGATGAGACCTGGCATGCGCTGAACCTTCTGGCGCACGACCAGATGAAGGACTTTCAGGAGCTTGCCGACGAGGCGTTCCGCGATCTCTTGCGCAAGCATGGGCGGCCGCTTGATCTCAAGGAGGCGCTGCGCCGGAGCGCCGGCGTATCGAACGTGGTGCCGCTGCAGGGCGCCAAGAAGGACAAGAGCAGCAGCAAGGGCAAATCGCCGCCGAAGGGCGAGCGCTGATTGGCAACACGCTCGCGCTACGCCACAGCCTTGATCACGCGCGCGACTTTCTCGACGATCTCATCGATCTGCGCCTCGCTCACGATCAGCGGCGGCGTGAGCGCAAGGGTGTCGCCAGTGACGCGGATCATCAGGCCCTCGCGCTCGAAGGCATGCACCATGGCGTCATAGGCGCGCCTGCCGACTGCGTCGGGGCGCGACGCCAGATCGATGCCGGCCGTGAGTCCCACACAGCGGATGTCGAGCACGTTCGGCAATCCCTTGAAGCTCATGATGGCGTCGCACCATGTCGGCTCGAGCGCGCGGGCGCGCTCGAACAGGCCTTCCGTGCGATAGAGATCGAGCGCCGCAAGGCCGGCCGCGCAGGCGAGCGGGTGGGCCGAATAGGTATAACCGTGAAAGAGCTCGACCGCGTGCTCGGGCCCGCGCATGAAGGCGTCGTGAATTTGGCTCTTCACGATCACGCCGCCCATCGGTACCGAGCCTGACGTGATCCCTTTGGCGAACGTGATCAGGTCTGGTGTGACGCCATAGCGCTCGGCAGCGAACGCGTGCCCGAGCCGGCCGAAGCCGGTGATCACTTCGTCGAAGATCAGGAGGATGCCGTGCTTGTCGCAGATTGCGCGCAGCCGCTGCAGATAGCCTTTGGGCGCCGGCAGCACGCCGGTCGAGCCCGCCATTGGCTCGACGATCACGGCCGCGATCGTGGACGCATCATGCAGTGCCACGATGCGCTCGAGCTCATCGGCAAGATGCGCGCCCCACTCCGGCTCACCCTTGCTGAAGGCCTGCTGCTCCCGATTGTAGGTCGACGGCAGATGATCGACGCCGGCCAAAAGTGAGCCGAAGAATTTCCGGTTGTTGACGATGCCGCCGACCGCAATGCCGCCGAAGCCGACGCCGTGGTAGCCGCGCTCGCGCCCGATCAGCCTTGTGCGCGCGCCCTCGCCGCGCACGTTGTGATAGGCGAGTGCGATCTTGAGTGCGGTGTCGACTGCTTCCGAGCCCGAATTGGCGAAGAACACATGCTCGAGGCCCTTTGGCGCGAGCGCCGCGACGCGGCTCGCAAGCTCGAAGGCCTTGGAGTGGGCGAACTGGAACGCCGGCGCATAGTCAAGCTCGGCTGCCTGCGCGCGGATCGCCTCCACGATCGGGTCGCGGTTGTGGCCCGCATTGGTGCACCAGAGCCCGGCGGCGCCATCAAGCACGGCGCGCCCCTCCGGGGTGTAGTAATGCATGTCCTTGGCGCGTGCGATGAGCCGCGGCGCCTTCTTGAAGGCGCGGTTGGCGGTGAAGGGCAGCCAATAGGCCTCGAGGTCGTTGGGAACCGCGACGACGGCGCCCGCTGGCGTTGAAGGCATGTTCACGTCCACTCGCTCCCTCTCTCACTCCCTTGCCGCTGCACGAGGCGGCTGCTACCAACTCCGCGTCTTGTAACTATAGACCGACCATGGCCGAGAAACCCGACAAATCCAACAAGCTCAAGGCGCGGCTGCCACGCGGGCTGGCCGACCGCGGCGTGGCCGAGATCGCCGCGACGCGGCGCATGGTGGAACAGATCCGCGCGGTCTACGAGCGCTACGGCTTCGAGCCGGTGGAGACGCCGGCGTTCGAATATACCGATGCACTCGGCAAGTTCCTGCCTGATCAGGACCGCCCGAACGAGGGTGTGTTCTCGTTCCAGGACGACGATGAGCAGTGGTTGAGCCTGCGCTATGACTTGACCGCACCGCTCGCGCGCTATGTGGCGGAGAATTTCCAGAACCTGCCGCTGCCGTATCGCAGCTATCGTTTTGGCTGGGTGTTTAGAAACGAGAAGCCGGGCCCGGGGCGCTTCCGCCAATTCATGCAGTTCGACGCTGATACAGTGGGATCGGCGTCGTCGGCTGCCGATGCCGAGATGTGCATGATGGCGGCCGACACGATGGAGAAATTAGGAGTTCCCCGCGGGAGTTATGTGGTGAAGGTGAATAACAGGAAGATTCTTGACGGCGTGATGGAATCGATCGACCTTGATGGTGATGAGAATGCGCAGAAGCGCCTCACGGTACTACGAGCGCTGGACAAGTATGAACGTCTTGGAATTAAGGGAGTGAAAGAACTACTCGGTCCCGGCCGGACCGATCCAAGTGGTGACTTTACCAAGGGTGCCGGACTGAAAGAAAAGCAGATTGCTCCGCTGCTGCGCTTTTTGAGATTTGGAGAAATCTTCTCAGAAATTGAACAAGGTGAATTCGAAGAGATAGACACGCACTTTCCCAATCCGTTTTTTAATCCGCCTTCGTCTTGGGATGTTGAAGGAAATGTTGATTACGGCAGGATGGAGCGAAAAGCAGCAGAACTGAAGAAAGTAAATCCGAATGGTCGGGTCTACGATTGGAGCTTCAACCTAGATGTCCTTGGACGAGTCGCGCTTCTCTTCGACATGAACGATACTCTAGCTCAGGGCCTCAACGAACTTGCTGAAATGGAGGCGCTCTTTCAAAGTGCAAGATATGTTGATGTCGTACCATCAGGTGAATCTTCTCCTGATGACGAAGACTCCGATCATGTGCGAATTAGTATGGACCCCTCCGTTGTCCGCGGCCTCGAGTACTACACCGGCCCCGTCTACGAGGTGGAGTTGACCTTCGAGACCAAGGACGAGAAGGGCCGTTCCGTGCGCTTCGGCTCGGTCGGCGGCGGCGGTCGTTACGACGGGCTGGTCGCGCGCTTTCGCGGCGAGCCAGTGCCGGCGACTGGCTTCTCCATTGGAGTATCACGCCTGCAGGCCGCGCTTACACTGATTGGCAAGCTCGATAGCAAACCCGCGCCCGGACCTGTGGTCGTGACCGTGTTCGACCGCGACCGTATCGCCGATTACCAGAAGATGGCCACCATGCTCCGCGATGCCGGCATCCGCGCGGAACTTTACCTCGGCAATCCCAAGCACAGCGTTGGCCAGCAGCTCAAATACGCCGACAAGCGTGGCAGCCCTTGCGTCGTCATCCAGGGCGGCGATGAGAAGGCCAAGGGCGAGGTGCAGATTAAGGATCTCACGCTCGGCGCCGAGCTCGCCAGCATGAGCAAAGACCGCGACGAATATAAGCAGAAGCAGGCGGAGGCGCAGTTTCCGGTGCCGGAAGCGAAGCTTGTCGAGGGCGTGCGCCGCGTGCTCGACCGTCACAAGGTGACGTGGGATTAGATGGGGCACAGGCGATGGCGGTGCCCCTCCGTGCGGCGCAGCCTATCGTACGCCGTGCCCACCATCGGCATTGTTGCGAGATACACCGTTGGTGGTGGCACGGCGCACGAGAGTCCTTGCCGTAGACAACCGCCGTGCCCACGCCTTTGCCACACCCTACGAGAGTGCCGGCGGAGCCGCGGAGCGAAAGCCGAGAATCCTATTGAGCTTTGCAAAATTGCGTTTCCGCAACCCGTGCACATGACTGGTCTGGACCAGGAACGGCAACTGCTCAGGCAGCATGTCGGAGCAGTCATCAAGAATTGCATACGCCTCCACGCCCGGCGTCTCGTTGAGGAACTGGGCGATTTCGTGCCCGCGGCCGGCCCGCAGCTTTGGGGTCTGACCAATCCACGACAAGCCCACGGCGCTCAGTTGTGCCTTCGTGTCATCGTAGAGTCGCCAGGTTGACGAGAGAACGATGCCGACGTCCTTGCCGCTCAACCACTCCAGAAACAGGGAGGCCAATCGGCGGTCGACGCCTATGAGGCCGTTCCAACGTTCCGTCGTCGTCTTGCAGTTAAGAACGCCGTCAATATCGAGGAACAGGAGCTTCATCGATCACTGGCCATCAAGCGCGCTCAGCAGACCTCATAACAGTTTGGCCTGCCGCGGCTGCGCGAGCCGTGATCCATGCTACTATCAAGAGCCCTAGGTTTGAATGGTGGGCACGGCGCATGATAGGTCGTGCCGCGTGGACGTGCACTGCGCGCGCCTTTGCCCACCCTACAAGAGCGCTGCTTACTTCTTCTGCTACAAGAGTCTGTCGCAGCTCCCACCTACTTCTTCTGTCCGGCGCCGCGCATGTTGGGCGGCATCATATTCTGCATGTCGACGATATTGATCTTGCGGCCGTCCGCCATGATCATGTCGCCAGGCTTCTGGTCACCCTTGCAGGCGCTGAGCCACTTGGTCTCGATCGACATGTTGGTGGTGCCGTCTGCCGGCATGCCCGGAATGGCCGGCCCGCCCGAGCGCTTCGACGTCACCTTCACCGAATAGCCGCTGTTGAAGTCGCCGGTGATGACAGCATGTGAGGTCGTGGTCATGCCCGCGATCTCGCATACGCTGTCGACCACGAGCGTGTTGCCGACCTTCTGCATGTCCTGCTTCGAGCACATGCCCTGGCGCATCTCGCCGCCGATCGAGTTCATCATCTTGTCGGTCGCGGCGTCGATGCATTGCTGCACCACCTGCGGCGGCAGATTGCGGCTCTCAAACGTCATCTTGATTTCCCACAAGCCCGCCTTGCGGGCCGGCAGGTCGAGTGCGCCGGCGGGTGCAATGGCGAGCACCGACAAGGCTGCAATCGAGAAGGCGTGCAGGGTATGGCGCATGGGGCTTTAAATCTCCACGGTTGCGACGAATCAGATTGATCACACCGCCAGATCATAGCGCCTGGCTGCGCCAAGCCGGCCGCGTGCGGCACGCGTCGTGCGCAGCTTGATCAATAGCGTGCGGAGACGGAAGGCCTATACGACGGGCAGGCGTGGCTGCGGGTGCGCACGGCCGGCATGGCAAAACGCGCGAGGCGTGGATTCCACAAACACTGGAAGCTGATGTAGTCGCCGTCCTGGCGATGCACGCCGGTGATGCGATGATATTTGTTGTACCAGGCGCAATGATCGGCCGCGATCCGCTGTGCCATCAACTCGGCCTCGCACGACCAGGCGATGATGCCGCCGGTATCGTTGCCCTTGAGGTAAGGCTGCGCCTGCGCGGTACCGACCACGCCGATCGTCAAGCCGACGACCGCCCATATTTGCGCTCTTCGCATCGCTGCCTCCTGCCTGCTGGTCAACTCGACCTTAGTCAGCCGCTGCGGGGATGGAAAGCGCGTGGCATGCGCCGCCCACAGCACAGGCGCTGACGTGGCGCAAGAGCCACATTCAAGGGGATTATGGGGATCGCCCCGCCCATCAGGCTTGACCGGGGCGGGAGCCGCGCGGCACGGTTGCGCTTCCAGCAGCGAGAGGGTGATTCCGATGCTGAGCCGGTATGTTTTACCACTCGCCGCGGCGCTAGCCGCTCTGTCGGCCGTTCCTGCGGCGGCAGCCAATCTTCTCGAGCTCAATTTCTACCTCGGAGGGCCGCGCTTTGAGGGCGTGTTGCCGCCTTGCGATTCCCCCGCTGCGCTGGCCAAGATCAGTTCGCGCTTCGCCGAGAAGGAAAACCGCTTCTGGAGCCCGGACCTCTCGATCGTGGCGTTCGACAAGGTGCGCGAGGTCGCCTACCGGCCTGGACCACCCAATACGATACCGCGCCGGTTCTGCAGCGCGGTTGCGTTCGTGTCGGATGGCCTCAAGCACCCGATCTACTACTCGATCGGTGAGGACAGCGGCATGATCGGCCAGACCTACGGGGTCGAATGGTGCGTGGTCGGCCTCGACCGCAACTGGGCCTACAGCCCATCCTGCAAGATGGCGCGGCCTTAGAGGCATGATCCCGAAAAGTGGAAGACGGTTTTCGGTAAAAATCATGCTCAAGCAACAAAGTCTAGAGGCCGCGAACCGCTCGAAAGCAGCTCCGCTGTTTATATAACGATAAATAGTCGTCAATTCCGCGCCCCTTTTATTGCCATTTTGTTCTTGTAACGTTCCTGCCCTCGCGCTAATCCGACTTACTTGGTACGTCCAGTTGAGTGAGGGGTATCGCGCATGGCCAGGTTTCGTTCGTCGTCTTTCGTTCGTTTGTCGCTTGCCATCGTCATTGCCATGATGCTGGCCGCCGGATTGGCGCTCGCGCAGGATCGCCGGCAGAACCGGCCCGGACAATTCGACTTCTACGTCCTGTCGCTGTCCTGGTCGCCGTCGTTCTGCGACTCGGCGGGAGAGCGTGGAACGCCCCCGCAGGAGCAATGCGGGGAGCGGCCATTTTCCTTCGTCGTGCATGGCTTATGGCCGCAATACGAGCGTGGCTTCCCGGAATTCTGCCAGGTGCCGGCGCCGCGGCTCGACCGTAATATCGTGAGCTCCATGCTCGACCTGATGCCGGCACCGCGGCTGATCTTCCATGAATGGGACCGGCATGGCACCTGCACAGGGCTGAACGCGCGTGCCTATTTCGACACCGTGCGCAAGGCGCGTGCGCAGGTGAAGATCCCTGAGGCCTATATCGAGCTCACCCGCGCGCTCACAGTCACGCCGGACGAAGTCGAGGAGGCGTTCGTCGAGGCCAATCCCGGCCTCTCGCGTGACGCCATCGCAGTCACCTGCGACAGCCGGCGACTGCAGGAGGTGCGTATTTGTCTGTCGAAGGAACTCGGGTTCCGCGAGTGCGACGAGACCAACCGGCGTGCGTGCCGTCGTGACAAGCTGGTGATGCCGCCGGTGCGCCAGCGTCGCGGAGCGGCTGTGTCGGAGCCGTGAGGCACGCTGGTGATCATCAGCCTCGCGACCTCCGGCGCGCGCGGGCCGGCGGGCGATGAACTACCGCCACGCCTTTCATGCCGGCAACTTCGCCGATGTCGTCAAGCACGCGGTGCTCACGCGCATCCTGGTGCACTTGCTCGGCAAGCCGGCCGCGTTTCGGGTGATCGACACCCATGCGGGGGCGGGCGTCTACGATCTCGCAGGTGACGAGGCAGGTCGCAGCGGGGAATGGCGCGCTGGCATCGGGCGGCTGCTCGCGGCGCCGGTCGTGCCGTCCGTACAGGCATTGCTCAGACCCTATCTCGACGTCGTCGCATCCCTCAACAGCACGTCAAGCGCTCGGCGGGTCCCCGCGCATGCGGGGATCCTGGGCCACGACTCAGGTGAGAATGAGCAACTCGCGAGCGCATCGCCAGGCAGCGAACCTGTGCTCACCACCTATCCGGGCTCGCCCGCGCTCGCGCGCGCGTTCCTGCGTGCGCAGGATCGCCTCATCGCCTGCGAACTCGAGCCCAAGGCCCATGCTTTGCTCGCCCACAATCTCGCGCGCGATCGCCGCATCAAGACGGTCGCCATCGATGGCTGGATGGCATTGAACGCCTACGTGCCGCCGTCGGAGCGCCGCGGCATCGTGGTCGTCGATCCTCCATTTGAGGAAGCGCAGGATTTCACGCGCCTGGCTCATGGGCTTGAGACCGCGTATCGCAAATGGGCGAGCGGCATCTACCTCCTGTGGTACCCGATCAAGGGCCGCCAGGAGCCCGATGTGCTCGCGCGCAGGCTCAAGCGCAGCAGCATCGCCCGCATCTTGCGAGCAGAGCTCGCGGTCGCTGCCACGCCGGCGCAAGGTCCGCTCGGCGGCTGCGGTCTGATCGTTGTCAATCCGCCATGGACGCTTGAAAACGAGCTGGCCGCGATTCTTCCAGAGCTTGTTGAGGCGCTCGGTAGTCGCAACAGCAACTATCGGCTTGATTGGATTACGGGTGAAAATTAGTTTCAGCGCTTTTCCACAGCACGCGTTTAGATTAACGTTACGCCGTTGGCTTTGACGTTCCGCCTCCGATGGGGGCTGGCGGAGTGACTGAGGCCCAAAAACGGCCGATGCCCTACCCGCAAGTGAATGTCCGGCCGAGCCGTCGCGCCGTGTTGGCTGGCGGCAGCTTTGGGGTTGGGAGCTACCCAATGGCAATGGCAGGTACCGTTAAGTTCTTCAATGCCGAGCGTGGCTACGGCTTCATCAAGCCCGATGATGGCGGCCGCGACGTGTTTGTTCACATCACTGCTGTCGAGCGCGCCGGGCTCAAATCGCTTGCGGAGGGGCAGCGCATCTCCTTCGATGTCGAGCCCGATAAGAAAGGCAAGGGCCCCAAGGCCGTAAACCTCGTAATCACCGGTTGATCACCTTCACGGGGCGCTTGCCGGAGCGCCCGATCTGGCTTCCCTGACATTCGCCGCAACCGCGTGATGGTGGCGGCCAAAGAGAGTCCCGTTGCCCATGGTGACGCTACGTACCAGCTTTGGTTCTCCGTTCGGCCGCAAGGCTCGCATCGCGGTGAGTGTGCTCGGCCTTGATGGCAAGGTCAAAGTCGAGCCGGCTTCGACGCAAGATGACTCCGATCCGCTTCCCCAGCAGAATCCGCTTGGTAAAGTGCCGGTGCTTATTCTGGATGACGGCTCGACTTTGTTTGATTCACCGGTCGTGCTCGAATATCTCGACACGCTCGCCGGTGGCGGCCGGATTCTTCCGAACGACACCAAGGCGCGCTTTGATGCGCTGCGACTCGAAGCGCTGGCAGACGGCATTCTCGATGCCGGCATCCTGATCGTCTACGAGGGACGTTATCGGCCGCCCGAGATGGCGGTGAAGGGCTGGCTCGATCGCCAGTCCGGCAAGATCGCGCGCGCGCTCACCTCGCTCGAAGGGGCACAGCAGTCGCTCGATTCGCCGCCGACTGTGGGGCAGATCACGCTCGCCTGCGCGCTCGGCTATCTCGACTTCCGCTTCAAGGGCGAGTGGCGCAAGACCCATCCGCGGCTTGTAGCCTGGCTCGACAATTTCTCCGCGCGCGTGCCGGCCTTCGCGGCCACGGTGCCGCCGCCGGGTTAAGACCTTTGTGATGGAAACTAAAAGGCCCCGGGCGCTGCCCGGGGCCTTGTCGCAGGCTCAGCGCCGGGCTCGGTCAGAAGCGGAAATTGAGCCCGCCACGCACAATGTGGCTCGTGAACGATGCGTGGTCACTGGCCAGGAGCCCGCAGCCCAAGCCGCAATTGATGTCGCCAAGATCGACATAGAGATACTCGGCCTTTGCGGTCCAGGTTCCGAACAGCCCGATCTCGAGTCCGGTGCCGACGGTCCAGCCGAAATTGGTGTCATCCTGGCCGACGTAGCCTGGCGTGCGCGCGCGGATATCGCCGATGGCCAGACCTCCGGTCACATAGGGCATGAAGCGGTCGAAGGCGTAGCCGACGCGGCCGCGCACCGTGGCGAGCCAGGAGTTGCTGGTCTCACAGCCAGGCGCACAGAATGCAAAAGTATGTCCCTTGATGTTGGTCCAGTCGACATCGCCTTCAAGACCGAACACGAAGGTGCCGAACTGCCAGTTGTAGCCGGCGGTCAGCCCCACGAGGCCGCCAGAGAGGTCGAAGTCGCCGGTCGAATCCCAGGTCGACGAGCCCCAGCCGCCCCCGCCGTTGAAGCCGAGATAGAAACCGGTCCAATTGTAGACCGGCGCGTAGATCGGGGCTCTGCTCACCGGATAGCGAGGAGGAAGATCGGCAGCCGCTGCGGCGCTGGCCAGCGCTAGCGTGCCGCAGCATGCGAGCAACACTTGTTTCATGACGCAACTCCTACACACACACGCACACACAAAGGCGGGGTCCGCGCTCGCGCGGACTTGGTTCACGGACGGTATCTCGACGTGCTGAAGGATGAGTGAATTTGCGGAGCGTTTACTTACGAAATGATTTATCGTTAGCGAATGATGAACAGTCCCTTGCGTTCAAGGCACGCGTAAGCGCGCTGATCTCGCCAGCATCCACGTCTTAGTCCTGAGTCACATCAAAGATGCAAATGGCCGGGACAGAAGCGCGTTTCCGCGCGTCTTCACGCGCTATGCCCGGCATGGCGTAGTGAGTGATCCGATCGGGAGAGGGCCTATCGGCCGCACTGAACGATCATCGACGAGATGCGGTCGTTCCACTCGCGTCCCATGAAGGGGACGCTGCCGCCCCAGGTCTGCCTTCGGCCGCCGAAGTTCGCATGCTCGAACGTCGTGATTTCGCATCCCGGCGAGCAAGTGAGCGAGGAAATCCGGTCGTTCCAGAAGCCTGGCAGGAATCCGATGCTGCTATTGGCCCGCACCGGAAGCTGCGCGCCGCCGAAATCAGCGTGCTCGAATGCGATGCAGCCGTAGAACCGGGGACCGCCATACGGATATTGGGCGCTCGCGCTGCTGACACACGTGAGCAGGAACACAAGACTTGCAACGGTTTTGAGCATGGTGACCCCCGGAGGTTGCTGCGAAACATCGAGCGTACATGACGGTCGTGGTCGCGAACAGCAATGCGCGCTTGTGACGGCGCGAAATTTTCCTGGCGTGGCAGGCGTGCACTTACCGTGTGGTGGGACTGGCTTGAGAGCGATCGTTGTCTCAGAACCGGTAGTTGACCCCGATGCGAAACAGGCTCGATTCAAAGCCGTGATTGCTGCCGATCAACCCATAGGGCCGATCCGACAAATCGACATAAAGGTACTCGACCCGCGCCGACCAGGCGTTGGTGAGCGCGACCTCCATGCCGGCGCCCGCAGTCCATCCGGTGTGGGTTCTGCTTTCGCTCGCGCCTCCGAGCTCGACCCGCCCGCCGCCGACGGCGAGCCCAAGCGTGCCGTAGACGAGCACGTTGCTGAAGGCGTAGCCGACCCGGCCGCGCACGGTGCCGAACCACGGGTTGGAGAATTTCCAGTTGGCGAAGCGATCCTGCGCCGCCGAGATATTGAGATCGGCCTCGACGCCGAACACTAAACTGCCAGTCTGCCAATTGTAGCCGCCGCGCACGCCCCCGGCG
>Ga0137410_10001059_pt1 | contig 18922 bp, 16 predicted proteins | sample CZODoug1_16funga_FD_108878 | JGI IMG/M metagenome (GOLD analysis project Ga0137410, IMG submission 108878) | Vadose zone soil fungal communities from Angelo Coast Range Reserve, California, USA - CZODoug1_16fungal (Illumina Assembly) | ecosystem: Environmental > Terrestrial > Soil > Vadose zone... | reverse complement strand
CCCCCACCGCCGAACCCCCCGAAGCCCCCCCCACCTCCACCCCCGCCGCCGCCGCCGCCCCAACCACCCCCGCCCCAGCCACCACCGGCCCACCAGATGCCCCGACCCCAGCGCCGGCGGCGCCGTGCCAGCCGGGACAGGAGCAGCACAATTCCGAAGATGATCCAGAGCAGCGTGGCGCCGCTCGGGAACGAGACGTCGCGCTGCGCGGGACGGGGAGCGGGGGGCGCCGCGCTCAGGGTCACGCCGAACTCCTGTGCGAACGCTTGAGCGATCAGGTCCACGCCGTACGCCAGCCCCGGCCCGTATTCTTCCCGCGCCAGATAGGGCGTCATGGCGTCGCGAATCCGGCCTACGCGCGCGTCCGGGAGGAATCCCTCGGCGCCGCGACCCGTGGCGATGAAGATCTGACCCGTGCCCGCACGGTGATTCTTCTTTGGAACGAGCAGCACCACGACGCCGAGGTTCTTCGCTGGATCGCCCGCCTCGCCCTTCGCGCCGACGCCCCATTGCCGACCGATCTGGAGCGCCACGTCCGCCGCCGGGCGGTCGCCGATATCGGGGAGGGTCACCACAGCGATCTCGCCGCGCGTTTTGTCGCGCACCTCGGCGATCACCGCTTCCATGTGCGCGACCGACGCGGCGTCGAGCACGCCGGCGAAATCGTTCACGTAGCCCCGCGGAGGCGGCACCTGAACCTGTGCAACGAGCAGTAGGACCGTGAGTTGCAGCATCGCCGCGAAGATACACAGGGCCGGGCGCGCGCGATACCTTGACGCTCGTGGAAGGCGACACGAGTATAGGGTTGAAACGGGAGGCCTCTATGAAGGCGCTCACCGCGTCGGTGGTCGTTCTATTGCTCGGATGCGGCCCGGCGGCCCAGCGGGCTACGCACAGTGACCTGCCCCCCGGGACCTTCACGATCACGGCCGAACAGATCGAGAAGTCGGGTGCGCGCACGGCGTGGCAGGCGTTGAAACAGCATGCGCCGATGTTGCAGACCAAGGAAGACCGCAACGGCCGACCGTCGAGCCTGGGGCGGCGCGGCCGGGCGAGCTTCTATCTCGACGATTCACCCGCCATTCTCGTGGACGGCGTGCGGGTGCCGGATTTCCGCTCGCTCGACGACATCGACGCCCAAACCATTTTCGCCATCTACATCTATGATGGGATCGAAGGGACCACGTATTACGGGACGAATTCCGTGAGCGGCGTGATCCTGATCAAGACCAAGGACGGGCAGTCGTAAACAGCAAGGGAGGGAGCTGATGGCGCTCCCTCCCCCCCTTCGCTCCTTCCCATCCCCGCGAGCGCCTGAACCCCCCTACGGGAGCCGATTCAGGCAGGCCGTGAAGTTCGGGTTGTTCTGCTCCGTGACCGGCACCGGGATGTTCACGTCGGGACCGTACGACGGGAAATTCGGCTTGAAGTACGGTCCGGTCGGAAATACGGCATTGGCTGCCCGGCCATACTGCCGAATCAGCCGCCGCAAGTCGCCCAGGCGGTGCGCCGTGAGCCACAGCCAGCGTGCGCGCTCATTGAACAGCAGGTTAATGGCCCCGCCCGCATTAGTCGCGTCCGTGGCCGTCAGATTCGGCAACACCCCGATGGGCGCCCCTGCGCCGGCGCTGCTCGGGTTGGGGTCGAAGTATGATCGAGCCGCGGCATTGGCGCGCGGGTCGTTCAGTGCCGTATAGAACGCCGCCGTCCCGGTCGTGGTGTCCGCCTGGAGGGCCGCTTCCGCCTCGATGAGCCGCGCTTCAACCCCGGTCGCGACGGTGACCCCCGCCTTCCGGCTGCCGTAGCGCAGCTGGTTCCATTGGTCGGTCGACTGGTCGAAGCCCACGCCGTTGAGCACCTGCGTGGTCCGCGGGTCGGCCACCCCTCGGAACGGGAACCCGTTGGCACCCTCCGCATCGGCCGCGGAGTAGCGGATGTCGATGGCGTTGCCGTTGAACACACCGTTTTCCTGCCGGCTGGTGTTTTCGGAGTGCTCGCTCGCGTACGAAAAGCTGGTCGGCACCGCCGCCACCGCCGTCGCCGCCGCCGTGAAGTTGCTGTCGTCCACGAGGGCGCGCCCCTTCCCAACGCTCGCCAAGCTGGTGATGTCCGGATCAGTGGTCACGGCGATCGCCGCATCGAACCGGGCGATCGCCCGCGCCAAGAGAGAATCCCGCGAAAGGGGCTGACCGTACGTGATGGTTCCGTCCGCGTTCAGCGTGCTCACCGGCACGCCGGAGCAGAACGTCTCGGCGAAGAAGATGTAGGTATATCCCTCCAGGGCGAGCACTTCGGCATGCCCGGGGTCGGCGTCTGCCACGGCCGCATAGCGCGCGGCCGCGACCTCCGCGGAGCGGCGCGCACGGTGCAGCAGACGGTACCAAAGGTCCACGTCGGCGTTCGTGACCGCGATCGTACGCGCGTCGACTTCGATGCGCGTGGGGAAGGTCTCCGAGTTGACCCACTCATCGGCGAGGAGGCCGCCATACATGATCACACCTTCTCCTACGCCACCCGAGCCATCGGGGTGGTCGCCGCTGTACGCGATCGCGAAGTCGCCGATCACGCCCGCGCGGATGGTCGCCAACGCCGCCGAATCCGCCAAGGCGTCCGGCGGCACGATGAACGGAATGGTTACCCGCAGCGGATCGTTGCACCCGGCCTGTGGCACCAGCAGCGCAACCGCCAGGAGCGCGAGTAGTCGAGCTGTCTTCTTCATGGCATTCTCCTCTCGCTCAGAAGGTCACGTTGATCCGGGCGATGACGGACCGCACCGGTGGCTGGGTCAGGAAATCGGCGACGCTGAAGTTGAACTGCCCGGCCTGGCTCACCTCGGGGTCCGGACCTTTGTAACTGGTCCACGTGACGAGGTTGCGACCCGCGAGCGTGAAGCTCAGCGAGCTGGCTCCCAGGTGAGCCGCCCACGAGGCGGGGGCGGAGTATCTCAGCGACAGCTCGCGCAGCTTCAAGAAGCCCGCGTTCTGGAAGAACCCGGTCTCGAGCCCGTAGAACGCGGCCGCGTCGGCGGCGGCCTGGTCGGCGAGTGACGTCGAGGGGAGATTCAGCCCCTTGCAGATGGCGAACAGGCAGCGGAACTGCTCGGTGCTGTTGTCGAGCTTATGGCCCCACCGGCCGTCGAGCAACCCGTACAGCGTGAAGTGCCCGAGCAGATTCAGCTCGGTGGAGAATGACGCACCGCGAGTCGGCACCGACGAGCCCTGGAACGAGTCCGCCGTATCCAGCGTGAGCTCGGCGACCGGATCGATCAGGCCGTCCCCGTTCAAGTCCCGGTACGTGTACGACTTGCCCCAGTAGCCGCCCGCCGAATACCCGACCTGGTGGCGCTGCGTCGAGCCGCCCAAGCCGAAGATGATCGGGGTATTGCTGGTGTCCGTGGCCAGGACGCGGTTCTTGTTGCCCCATCCACTCGCCGTGACGCTCCACGACAGGTTCGGCCGGTTGATCAGCTGAGCGGTCAGCAGCAGCTCGATACCCTTGTTGGTCACCCGGCCGAGGTTGTCCAGCCGCGTATCGCTGACGCCGACCGATCCCGCGATCGGCACGGCCACGAGCGCGTCCCGCGAGTCCTTGTCGTAGTACGTGGCCTCGAGGTGCAGGCGCTGCTGGAAGAAATCCGCGTCGAACCCGGTCTCAAGCTCCCGGGTGCGCTCCGGCTTGAGGTTCACGTTGCCGGCCCCGCCGATCGTGATGCCGGCGATGTCGCTCGCGTTCGCCGCGACGGCCACCGCCCGGAAGAATTGCTGCGCGTCCAGCGTGCCCGGCGCCCGGCCGGCCTTCCCCCACGCCGCGCGCAGCCGCAGGCTCGACAACCAGCCGATGCGCGGAAAGAACGGCTCCTCGGAGATCACCCACGAGCCGGAGAGCTTCGGGTACAGGATATCGCCGAACCTCGTGCCGAACGCCGAGTTCTTATCGATCCGCAGCGCGCCCGTGAAGTACAGCCGGTCGCGGATGCCGACCTGCTCTTCCACGTACCCGCCGAGCGTCACCGCCGGCGCCGTCGTGTCGGTGACCGAGGGGATGACGATGCCGCCCAATCCGTGGGTCCCCGCGACGATCTTCCGCCCCGACGCCTGCACTTGCTCGAAGATGCTCTTCGAGAACTGCAGGCCCAGCGTCGTGCTGGAGTTGATCACCGGTGACAGCCGGAACGCCGCCGTCGTGGCGTAGTTCGCAGTGTACACGCGGGTCTGCGCTTTGTACTCGAACGCGCTCCCCTCGATCGTGGACGGATCGAACGGGATCTGGTTGGGAGGCAAGAAGAAGTTGTCACCCTGGTTCGAGACATCGTACCCCAGGGTGCCCCGCATGGTGAGAAAGCTCGCCGGTCGGAAGGTGAGGTTCAGTCCGCCGGTGAACCGCTCGATGCGCTGGCCCGCGTCGATCAGCGTCGCCTGTCGCGGCGTGAGGAATCCGTATCCGCCGTTGGTCGTGTCCGCGAACCCGAGCAGCCCGCTCGGCAGGATCCCGAACACGTTGTTGTCGTTCTGCGGCAGGGCCAGGTTGCTCGAGACGTAGCCGGTCGTGACCTGCAGATCCATCAGCCGGCTGATGTGGTTGGTGAGGTTGGCCCGGAGGCTGGTCTTCCTGAGGTCGCTCGTCTCGTAGATGCCCTTCTCGCGTTGGAAGTCTCCGGACACGAAATAGGTCGTGACCTCGGTGCCGCCCTGCGCGTTCACGCCGTAGTGCTGCCGCACCCCCTGCCGGAACGGGGGGTTTTGCTCGAGCGGGTTGAAGCTGTCGATCTGGACCTGCGTGGGCGGGGTGGCGCAGATCCCCAGCGCGATGAACGGCAGGAAGCAGGCCCCGGCCGTGTCCTTCGCGAAGTAGTTCGTGGGCCAGTTGGTCTTGTCGTTCAACGTGCCGCCTTCGACGAAGGCCCCCCATTTGGTGGGGCCCGGCCTTCCTTGCTTCGTGCGGATCTGGATAACCCCATTCGCCGCATCGGTCCCATACAGCGCGGCTGCGGACGGCCCCTTCACGACTTCGACCCCCTCCCAATCCTCCGGGTTCAGGTCATTGAGCCGCGACGGCTTCTGACCACCCCCTGCGTCCAGGGCGCCGTCGCCGTTCGCCGTGTTGTCGACGCGCACGCCATCCACCACGAGGATCGGCTCGTTGGCGAGCGACAGGCTGGTGGCGCCGCGGATCCGGATGCGTGACCCGGCCCCGGTCGTTCCGCCGCTCTGCATCACCTCGACGCCGGGGACGCGGGAATTGAGCAGATCGGCGGCGTTGCTCGGCGAGGCCTGCTCCGCGACCTTCACTGCGTCGATCGTCCCCACCGTCGTGCCGAGCTCGCGTTTCAACTGCTCTTGCCCGGTGGCCGACACGACGATCGCGTCGAGCGGCACGGCTGCCGGAGTGAGGGCGAAGTCGGCGGTCGCGGTCTCGCCGCCGGCCACGGTCACGGCTTGCGTCGCGGTCGCATATCCGATCAGCCGCACCTGCACGTTGTACCGGCCGGGGGGCACCCTGATGATGGTGTACCGACCTTCACGGCTGGTGCGTCCCTGCAGGCTGGTGCCGACAATGAGCACCGAGGCGCCCGGCACCGGCTGCTGGCTCGACTTGTCCGTGACCTGCCCAGCCACCGTACCCTGCTGGGCCTGCAGCGGCTCGGCGACAACCCCCGCGAGCAGCAGGATCGCTGCCGCGCTGCCGAGCAATGGGCGAATGCAAAGAGGGTTCATGGAGCGTGTCCTCATCCAAAGGGTCTTTGAACGGGATCCGGCCAACGCGGGCACACGCTGCGGCGCCCGCGGAGCGGCGCGGTGATTCGGTCGAGCAGGAATCCGGTAGGCCAGCTCCGACGGCCTACCGGCGACTACATCTGCATCGCGCTCTGGGACAGACCACGGGGGGGCAATATCGACGAGAGGCGGACCAGGTGTGACGCATGAAGCCACCCTCCTATGACGGTGATAGGGGGAAATGGAACCGCCCGGCTAAGCTGCGGTCCGTGCCGGAGTGTCGCAAGTTGGCATGCGTTGCAGAACGGAACGCGGCGTGGCGACGGCGATTGCGACGGCTGTCCGGGAATTGTCATGACTCGGAGCGTCCTTTCGGGCGTTCCCGACGCGTGCTAGGTTCGCGAGACCATGGTTCCAACGAGTAGGGTCCGCGCACTTCGGCTCCGGGCGGCGCTCGCCGCCCTGCTCCTCGTCGCGCCCGCGTGCTTCGTGTTCAATCGAGGGAGCAAGGCCGCCGCCTCGCCCGCGAACGACGTCCCCGAAGGCGAGATCGCCCTCACCGTCACCAACCACAACTATCTGGACGTGGTCGTCTACGTGCTGCACGACGGTCTACAGACGCGGATCGGGACAGTGACGGGATCGTCGTCCGCCGTGTTTTTCCTGCCCGCGCGCCTGCTCGGCCAGGCGCGGGAGATCCAGCTGTACGGGGACGCCATCGGCAACGATGCCTACGCGCGCACCGACATCCTCGTCGTGCAGCGTGGGCAGTACATCGAGTGGACGCTCGAGACGGACCTGCGCCGCTCGAGCGTCGGGGTGTTCTGAGCGGCGCTACTGCTTCGGGGGACGGCCTCCACCGGCGCTCGGCTGAGTACCGCCGCCGAGCAGCGAAAACGCCAGCGTCGTCGCGACCACCCCACCGGCTCCCAGGCTCGCCAGCAGCAGGCTCCGACCCTTCGAGATCCGCCGCACGTCCATCGAGGCGATGGCGTCGGTCGGGAGCGTGACCGTTTCACCTTCCCACGGGTATCCGACCCCGCGCTTCGTCTCGACCGCCGTCACCGACACGAGGAGCCCCCGGTCGCTCGGCCCCAGGTAGCGACCTCGCACCACGAAGATGCTCGGTCCGAGATACCGCGCCAGCTCGTCGGAGCCGGCATCGTTGAGCGTCACGGCGACATACGTCCCCGGCTCGGGGCTCGGCGTCGTGAGCGGATTGTAGTTGTAGCATCCTGCCGTGAAGCACAGCACGCCGATCAGTATCGCAGTTTTCATAGGCAACCATCCGTTCGAGTCAGAGTCGTCAGCGCGGGCTCGGCCCGCCCCCGACACCCCCGGGGGTCGTACCGCTCGCGCCCGGCCCGAAGGCCGCATATGCCACGAAGAATCCCGCCAAGCCCGCGCCGGCGAGCAGCACCGTCTTGCCGGCGGCCGCCTGCCGCTCCTCCAGCGAGCGCACGAACTCGGCCGGGACCATCACGTTTTCTCCCTTCCACTCCACGATGTCCCCGCGCCGATTCTCGACCCCGGCGACCGACAGGAGCAGCCCCCGATCGCTGGCGCTCAGGAAGCGCCCGCGTACCACCAGGACGTTGGGCCCGATGTACGGGGCCAACTCCTCCGACCCGGTTTCCGTGAGCATGACCGCCAGATAGGTCGCGGGCACCAGCTCCGACCGCCGCAACGGCGCATAGTTGTAACACCCGACCTGCAACGACGCGACGGCAGCGAGGACGGCGATGCGCGAAGCCATGGCCACACCTCCAGCTGTTCACCCGGTCCCGGAGCGTGCGGGGGAGCGAACCCGGACCGCGGACTCGCTCCCCCCAATCATACTCCCAGCGACGACATTAAGCACGTCCTCCCAGCCTCAGGGCGCCGGGATCGAGCACGGGGCCACGTCCCCTGCGTTCCGGAACCCGTGGGTGGCGAGCTGTATGCTCCCATCCGGGATGTTCGGGTTCACGTTCCGCTCGTTCTGGGGATAAAACAACCGTCCCGGCACGCGAGTGAATCCCGCCGCGTTGGTCGACGGGGTGATGGCCGGGATGCAGGTCCGCCGGTAGTCACTGATCGACTCCATGTTCTGGAACAGCGCCACCCACTTCTCCAACATGATGGAGTCCATCAGCGCGGCCCCTGTAGCCGCCCCTGCCGTCGACGCGAGGCCGGACACCGTCGCGTACGCGTTGTTCAGATGCGTGCGCGCACTCGGCTCGTCGGCGGTTTGGGCATAGGCCTCCGCGAGAATGAGCTCGTTCTCGACGTAGGTCACGTACGGGACCCGACCGTCCTCCGCGAAGCGCGCCGGCATCGGGGCGCAGAGGAACTGCGAGATCGTGTTCGCGGCCGGCGGTGGGACGGTGTTGAAGTCATCGCCGCCATACCCACCCAAGGCGTTCTGGCAGAAATACTGCGGCAGCCGCGGATCGCCCCGGGCGTTCATGTAATCCACCAGGGCCTTGCCCGCCTCGAGGTCGGTGCCGAACCCCGAGCTGAGCTGGAACTGGGCCCACATGTTGCGCTCGCTGGGGTTGAGCGTATGGAACGACGAGAAGTCGCTCGCCCCGGTGGCGTCATTGATGCCGTTCAGCGCCGCCGCGATCGCCGCCGTGTAGGCCGGCGCCCCGAGCGACTCTGCCGTCTCGATGTAAAAACGGGCCTTGAGTGTCCACGCGGCACGAGTCCACTTCGCCACGTCCCCATTGAACACCAGGTCGGCATCGCCGGGCCCCGAACCCACTCCGCTGCCCAGGTCCGTGATGGCCCCAGCGAGCAGCGTTTGCAGCGCGGCCAGGATGGTAAACCGGTTGTCGAGCGCCGGCGCCGTGTTGCCCGAAACCGCTTCCGAGTAGGGAATATCTCCCCACATGGCCGACGCCGTGCCAACCGTGAACGCTTCCCACACCTTCGCGACCCCGAGCCATACCTGGTCGTTCGAGGCCGTGGCTTTCGCTTCCACCTGCTTGATGTCGATCAGGCCGCCGCCGTCGTAGACCGAGATCCAGTCGCCGCCGTTGGCGCCGATGTTCGAGCCCTCGTTAAAGACATACTGGGCCGCCTGCTGCACGAACCGACCGTTCGCCGCCGAGCAGGTCTGCACCCACTCGCACATCATCATGGCGACGGTGCCCTCTTGGAACGCGAACTGCCCGGCTTGCACCCCGACGAACAACTGTCGAATCGAGGCCTGCGTCGGGAGGTTCGGGTTGTCGGAGAGCTTGCTGCCCGTCAGGAAGCTGTCACACCCCGCCGTCCCGAGGAGCAGCCCCAGTGACACGAGCGCGACATTGGTGTTGCGACGCATATGTCGATCTCCTCGGGGTTAGTGGTTGAGGGTGACCGAGAACACGAACGAGCGTGTCTGCGGATTGTTGAAGTAGTCCACCCCGCCGGCCCCGAAGCCTGCCGAGATCGCCCCACCGAGGTTGGTCTCGGGGTCGTAGCCGGTGTAGTTCGTCCAGGTCTTCAGGTTCCGACCCGAGACGCGGATGTCGATGCTCGAGAAGCCGATCGAGCGCTGCACCCAGGGCGCGTCCAGCGTGTAGCTCACCGAGATCTCGCGCAGCTTCACGAAGCCGCCGTCCTCGATGCACGGCTCGTCGATCCCGATGAACGGGCAAGCGGCCACGCCACGGTACCAGTACTCGCCGATGGCCACCGGGTCGCCGGCTCCGGGCCCCGCCACCGGCCCGTCATACCAGCCGCCCTGTCCGAACGTCTTGGCGTTCCCGGTGCAGGCGGTGGGGGAGAGCGCGGTGCACGTCGCGCGCACCTCGGTGTCCTTATGGGTGCCGTAGCTCCACAGGGCGCCCTTCGTGCCGTTCCAGATCTGTCCACCGTGGCGGATATCGACCAGGCCGGCGATCTGCAGCTTGCGGAAGCGGAACGACGACCGCACGCTGCCGGTCCAATCGTAGTTCGGGTCCTGCACGATGCGCGGATCGTTGTCCACGAGCGGATAGCCGTTCGGCCCGATGTACAGCGCGCCAGTGGGCTTGCCCGTACACACCGAGCCGAGCGTCCCCGTGGTGCCCACCTTGTCGATGTCGACCACGTTCGCGTCGGACGAGACGCCGCACCGCAGGAATCCGGTCCCGAGGTACGAGCCGACCGGCAGGCCCAGCATCGCGACCTGCTGGTTGAAGTCGCCCACCGAGATGAACTGCGCGCCGCCCAGCGACAGCACCTTGTTCTTGTTCCGCGCCCACTGCAGCCCGCCCTCCCAGCCATAATCGGCCGCCTGTACGGGCCGGACGTTGAGCGACACTTCCCAGCCGCGGTTCTGCATGGTGGCCGCGTTCGCCCCGGTCTGGAAGAAGCCGATGGACGGGTTGAGGGGCTGCAACAGGATCACATCCTGCGACTTCTTGTTGTACCAGGTGACGCTCGCATCGGCCCGATCCTTGAAGAATCCGAGGTCTACGCCGGCCTCAAACTCCTTGGAGCGCTCGGGCTTGAGCGACGTCGCCGGCCGCAGCTCACCGCGCGTCACCAGCCCGCCGATGCCGTTCTGCGTCGGCGTGTTGCCGGTGCCCTGCGAGATTCCGCCCACAATGCCGCTCGAATACGTGAGCGACGTCAGGTAGGGCAGCGGCTCCTGGCCCGCTTCGCCGTAGGCGACGCGCGCCTTACCGTAGGACAGCCACGGCCGCTCGCCGATGGCCTTGGTGAACTCCCACGCGACGCTCCCCTTCGGGAACCAGCTGCGCAGGTTCGTGCTCCCGAACGTCGAGGAGCCGTCATTGCGCAACGCCGCCGCCAAGTGCAGCTGATCCTTCACGTCGAGCGCCGCTTGGCCGAACCACGACGCGTCGTGGATCACGGTCTCCTGGTCGAGCGGCAGATCCTGCGTCACCGTGTTGGCCAGCTTGAACGGCTGCAGCGCCACCAGGGTGCGTCCCACCGTCCCGAGGTTGCGCTGGTTCCGGGCACTGAGGTTCTGCCCCAGGGTGACCGTGCCGCTCATGGAAGAGCTGATGGAATAGTTGGCCGTGGCGGTGAGGTTATGGTCGATGATGTAGTTGACGATCTTGCCTTCGATCACCCGCCCAAAGGTGCACGGGGCGGAGGAGCTGACCGGACACCCCTCGAGCCGCTCGTCGGTGGTGTAGTCCGCGCCCAGGGTGTAGTTGATCTTGAGCCACGAGATCGGCAGGTACTCGGCGTTCACGTTGCCGTACACCCGGCCCACGTTCGCGCTCTGCTGCGCCTCGAACGCCGTCCAGAACGGATTGTCGAACGTCCGCTCGGAGAACAGCGTGCTGCCATCGGGGTTGGGGTGCTGGAACCGGTAGCCGCGCATCTCGGGCCCGCCGGCCGTGTTCACGACGAACGGCTGGTTATTGAAGTCGGGCGGCGTGCGCAGATTGCCCAGCTGGATGCCGTTGGTGTTGTTGCCGCGCTGGACGTACTTGGCGCGCGTGTCCGCGAACGCCAGGTCCGCGCCCAGCTTCAGGTTGTCGATCACCCGGTGCGAACCCTTGAAGCGCACCGCGGTCCGGCCGAACCAGTTGTTCGGACCGACGATCACGCCCGAGGTGTGCGTGTAGTCCCCCGACAGATAGAACGTCGTGCGATCGTTGCCGCCGGAGACCGTGAAGCCGTTGTCGAGCGTGTGCCCGACCCGGTAGATGTCGTTGGCGTGATCGAACGGCGCTCCGATGGCATTTGCCGCCGGGATCGCCGTACCCCACGAGCGCGCGCAGATGGAGGCACCCGGCTGGTCGCACGCCCCACCAAGCGAGGTGTCGGCGTGGGCCCCGAACCGGCCCTGCCCCCAGGTCGTCTGCAGCGGATAGACGTGGTTGATGTCGTCGAACGAGGTGGAGGAGCGGAAGGTGAAGTGCGTGGGGCCCGAGCGACCGGACTTGGTCGTAATCAGGATCACGCCCGCCGCCGCGCGCGCGCCGTAGATGGCGCTCGCCGCCGGGCCCTTCAGGATCTCCACCGACTCGATGTCGTTGGGGTTGATGTCCGCCGCCCGGTTGGTCGCGACGGTGCCCTCGGTCTGCCCGAATTGACCCAGCGTGCCGCCGCCGTCGTCCGGGGCGTTGAAGTTCGACGTCGAGAACGTCGAGTTATCCGCCGGCACGCCATCGATCACGAACAGCGGCTGGTTGTTGCCGAGCAGCGTGCTGATGCCGCGAATGTTGATGAACGAGCCCGCGCCGGGGTCTCCCGACTGCTGGACCACGGTGACGTTGGGCGCCTTGCCCGCGAGCGCCTGGACCATGTTGGTCTCGCTGGCGCGCTCGATGAGATCGGCACCGACGTTGTTCCGCACGTTGCCGAGCTTGCCAGCCTCGCTGGTGGTGCCTGCGCCGGTGACCACCACCTCGCCCAGCTGCAACGGGTTGGCCGCGAGCACGAAGTCGTGCGTTACGCCGCCCGCGCTGAGGGTGACCTGGGCGCTCTGCGACTTGTAGCCCAAACGCCGCGCCACGAGCGTGACGGTTTGACCGGAAACCCGGGCGCCCGGCACGACGATGGTGTAGCGACCGTCGTCCTTGCTCAAGGAGCCGAGCCCCATGGCCGGAATCGCGACTTCGACCTGCCCCAGCGGCAGACCAGCGTCGCTCGTGACTCTGCCGGTGATCGTCACCGGTTCCTGCGCGGCGAGCAGGGCCGGTAGCGCGAGCAACGCGCTGAGAATGAAGGGAATGAACCGACGGGGTGTGAATTGCATGTCCCCTCCTGCGAGGTGATGTGACACGCACGCCGGCGCCGCCTGTTTGGCGGGCCGGTGCTGCAACGACGCAACTGCGTATCGACGAAGCGCGCGCTCACACGACGACGACGGTGGGAAGGGCGCACAGCGCGCGGCGACGGCGACGGCTGACGCCGCTTTTATATCACCATTTACCGTAGCGCGCTAGAGTGACCTGCCCCTGACATATGTTTCATTATGGAACAGTGCCGCCGTGGCGCCGCTAGTCGTGACCGGCTATGGTTGGTCGCCAGAAAACCCTCATGATCCGTACACTCCTCGTTGCCGCCGCGTGGTTGGTCACTCTGCCGGGGCCCCGCCCGGGACCGCGCCAGGCGCCCGATCCGCTCGCCGCGCGGGCCAAAGGCCGCGCTGACGCACCCGTGACCGTGTACGAGATGTCGGACTTCCAGTGTCCCTACTGCCGTGAGTTCGCGCTCGGCACGATGCCGGTGCTCGAGCGCGAGTATATCCAGGCGGGCAAGGTCCGCTTCGTGTACATCAACCTGCCCCTGTCGAGCGTGCACAGGAATGCCGCAGCCGCGGCTGAGGTCGCGGTGTGCGCCGCCCGGCAGCAGCGGTTTTGGGCGATGCACGACCTGTTGTTTCGTCACCAGGACCAGTGGGCCGCGCTCCCCTCCCCTCGAGCGTATCTCCTCGCGCTCGGCGACTCGGCGGGTCTCGATGGCGCGGAGCTGGCCCGCTGCGTCGCGTCCGGGACCGCTGCCGCAGACGTCCGAGCGGACGCCGAGCGCGCGCGGCGCTCGGGTGCGACGAGTACGCCTACCTTTTATATCGAGGGCGCCCTGCTCGAGGGCGCGGCACCGGTCACGGTCTTCCGGGCGGTGCTGGACTCGATCTACCTGAGCAAGACGGCCGCCGGGGCGCGCTGATGGGGGGGGCGCGCCCTTCCTTCATGTACCGGCTCAGCATCGGGCTGGCGCAGCGGGCCCTGCCCTTCGCCGCGCGCTTCGACAAGAAGCTCGCGCGCGGTATCGATGCGCGTCGGGGCGTGACCGATCGACTGGCCGCCTGGGCCCGGGCGCACCGCGATCCCAAGCGCCCGCTGTTGTGGGTGCACGCGCCGTCGGTGGGCGAGGGCCTGCAGGCGAAGCCGGTGCTCGAAGCGGTGCGCGCCGAGGCGCCGCACTGGCAGCTCGCCTACACTTTTTTTTCCCCGTCTGCCGAGCGGCTCGCGCGCACCCTGCCCGTCGACGTGACGGACTACCTGCCGCTCGACCGCCCGGCCGAAGTGACGAGCGTGCTCGACGCGCTCCGGCCCTCGGCGCTGGTATTCTCGAAGCTCGACGTGTGGCCCGAGCTGACGCTCGCGGCGGCACAGCGCGGCGTGAAGCTGGGCCTCATCTCCGCCACCGTCGCGCCGCACAGCTCGCGCCTGCGCTGGCCGGCCCGCGGCTGGGCAGAGCCGGCCTACCGCGCGCTCGAGCGCATCGGCACGATCAGCGAAGCGGACGGCCGGCGCCTCGAGCAGCTGGGCGCGCGCCCCGGAGCCATCGAGGTGACGGGGGACACGCGGTACGACAGCGTCGCCGAGCGCGCCGAGCGCTTCGACCGCTCGCGCGACCCGTTCGCCCGCCTCGCCATCGCGCCGGCCGGCACCTTCACCATTGTCGCCGGATCCACCTGGCCTTCCGACGAGGCGGTGGTCCTCCCGGCGTTCGTGGACCTGCTCGCGCAGGTGCCGAGCGCGCGCCTCGTGCTGGCGCCCCACGAGCCCAACCCCGACCACCTCGCCGGCATCGCGCAGGCCGCGGCGCGGGTCGGCCTGCCCCGCCCCGTCCGGCTGTCACAAGTGGAGCACACGTCCTCCGCGCCGGTGATCGTCGTGGATCGCGTGGGGATCCTCGCCGACCTGTATGCGCTCGCGGACGTCGCGTTCGTGGGGGGCGGGTACCACCGCGCGGGACTCCATTCGGTGCTCGAGCCGGCGGTGTTCGGCGTGCCGGTGGCGGTGGGCCCCCACTGGCACATGAGCCGCGACGCGACGTTGCTGATCGAGCGCGGCGGCGCCGTGGCCTTGAGCGCCGACGGTCGGCACCAGCTGCACTCCCAGTGGCTGGTGTGGCATCACGACCCGGGGGCCCGCGCCAAGGCGGGGGCCGCGGGAAAGCGGCTGGTGCGGGAGGGGCGCGGTGCGGCGGAGCGCACGACGGCGCTGGTGAAAAAGCTGGTGGCGGGCTAGGGCATAAGCGCGAGGGGTCCCGCTCCGCGACAAGAATACACAGTCGCTCCGCGGGACCCCTCGCGCTTATGCCCTCGCCTATTGCCCGACGACCACTCCTTCGAACGTCACCGACCGCCGGACCACGAGCCCCAGCGTCAGGCCGGTCACCAGCAGATCGCTCCAGCGGCTCCGCACCTTGACGCGCAAATTCGTGATGCGCGCTCCGGCGCCGACCTGCCCCGCCAGGACGTCCTCGAGATTCGGCTGCGCCACCTGCACGAGACCCAGGAGCATGTAGACCGCGTATTTCGTCACGCGAAACGGCGTGCCCGAATCCGGCCGCTGCGCGGCGCCGGCCAGCGAGACCGGGACACCGAGATGGCTCGCGTCCAGCGTGAGTGCGCAGCCGCTCAGCGTGAGGGCCAGCACGAGGACCGACCCGCGCGAGACGAGAAAACGAATCACAGGACTCCTGGAAACGGACGGGGCGCGCCGGGGAATCGCGCGCCCCAAAGGTAGCGGCTTCGCTCCAGGTTGTGAACCAGGGTTACCGCCCCATCTACGGCCGGAGGCCGAGACTGGCGCCGACGCCGAATACGCCGTGCGTCGTCCCGTCGCCGAACTTCTCCGAGTCGTAGGCGACGTGAATCCCGATCGGGCCGAACCCGATGTTGCCTCCGACCACCCAGCCGAAGTTGATCTCGTGGTCCGAGACGCCCGGCCCCGCGCTGGAATAATGGTGATAGCGGATCCCGGACGAGACGTATGGCTCGACGCTCACGACCGGCGTGGGCAAGGGGACGCTCAACCCCACCGCGCCGACAAACATGGTCTGCACCGGCAGGGCGGTCGTCGTGGACTTGACGTCCATGCTGTGGCCGCCCCCGAGCAGCAAGTTGACGGCGACCGGGATGAGACTGCCGCCGATCAACCGGAACGCGGCCGTCCCACCGATGGTGGTTATGTGGTCGCTGACGAGGTCGGACTTCCAGGACGACACGCCGCCCGTCAATGTGAACACGCCGGCCCCGAGCGCGACGCGGCCCCCGAAGGCGTTCCCTCCCCCCGCGCCATTGTTGGGCTGAGCGTAATCCCCGTAGATCGTGAAGCCCGAGCCGGCGTTTGGGTGGTTCCACATCGGCTCGCCCAGCCATTGGGCCGCGGCGGGTGTCGCCAGCAATGCCAATCCGAGTGTCAACGCTGTGCGCTTCATAGTGCCCTCTCAACGCCAGAGGAAACCGTGGTGGGACCAGGGCGCACGGTCCGGCGAAGATACGGCAAACGTAACAACCCGTCTCACATCCCCAGCGGGAGATGGAGGTCTACGTGGGCTCCGACGCCGAATACCCGCCGGCTGCCCCCGCCCTTCACTTTCTCGTTGTCATAGGCGAGGTGTACCCCGACGAGGCCGAAGCTCAGATTGGCCCCGAACACGTAGCCGAACTCGGTGCTGTTCCCGGCGCCGCTCACACTACGATACCGGACGCCCGGGGAGAAATACGGCTCGATGCTGATCCCCGGCGTCGGAAGCGGCACGCTGAACCCCACGGCGCCCGTGACCGCGGTCTGGGCCGGCGTGGAATTGGCGGAATCGGTACGCGCCGCGCCGACCTGCAGGTTGAGGGAGAACGGCAGCAAGCTGCCGCCAATCAGCCGGAACGCCGCGTTCCCACCGATGGACGTAAAGCTTTCGGTGGCGGAGTCGGGCTTCCACCGCGCCACGCCGGCCGTGAGGGTGATCGTGCCGATGCCCAGCGACGCGCGACCGCCCCAGGTGTTGCCCTTGCCGTAACCGCTGTTGGGCCTGGCGTAGTCACCGCTGATCGTGACCCCGGTCCCGCCCTTGGGGCTATTCCACACCGGCTCGCCCAGCCACTGCGCCGCGGCGGGGGTCGCCACGACGGCTGCCAATCCCAACGTCAACAGTGCTCGCTTCATAAGTGCCCTCTCCGCGTCTTGGTGTCTATGACAAGGACGGCGTGCGTGTCCTCGGGGCCGCGCCTCGTCCGCGGCTCAAGCCGCGACTCGGCAGTACCGCTGAAGCGGCAACTGCACGCCCGTTTACGGGCAAACGCCGAGCCGCGAGTTTACTCGCGCGACACGGGCGGCGCCCCACGAGCCCGAGCCAACGGTACTGACGAGCGGCCCGGCCAGTCAATGCCGTGTCGCTTCAATGCACCCACACGGCGCCGATCGACACGCCCTCGTCGTCGCCCAGCCCCGCGCTGATGCGCGCGTCGAAGCGGCGGCTCAGGCGAAAATCGGCACCCAGGCCGAGCGCAAACTGCACGTGGTCGGCGACGTTGTTGCCGGCGATGAGAAACAGCGTCGGCTGCACGTACGGCACGATGCTCACGGTGGATCCTTGCGGATCGATGCGCCGGCCCAGGGAGAGCCCCACCGGAAACAGGAGAGCGGAGTTCCCGCTCACGAAATTTCCGCCCGCCCCGACGATCAACGCGCCGTCGAGCGGGAAATCGATCGTGTGGGTGATGACCCGCTCGCGTGCCTCCGCGCCCACCAGGAGAATCACGTTCCCCGGGCCGGGCGTGTCGAGGAAGCCCGCCTTGAACCCGATGTCGAACTTGCCGCTCGCGTAGCGGTACGCCCCCTCGATGGCGGTGCCGCCGCCGTTGGGGAAACTCATGAGAGCGCCGAACTCGGAATGCTGGAACGCGCGATACGGCGCGTTGAACGTCGTCGTCCCCGTCGCTTGAGCCGCGGCTACCCTGGGGAGGGCGACTGCTGCCAGCACCACGACCAGCACCGCCACCTCACGTCGCATGCTCGTCTCCTTGCCTCGGTTGCACGTCCGCGTGAGACAGGGTACCCAGCGAGACGATCATCGTTCCGGGCAATCCTTTCCACGAAACGACGCGGCCCGTCCACGGTGTGGACGGGCCGCGCGGGACAGACGGATCAGAACCGGACGCCGCCCGTCAGAACCACCTGGTTCGCGTTCCCGACCACGCCGCGGAATTCGGCGAATGGTGTCAGGTTACCCTTCACCTTGAACGTGGTGCCGGCCAGGAGGTTCAGGTCCACCTCGGTGTTGGACGCACTGACGCCGCCCGCCGACTGCGAGGCGTGCGCGAGGTTCAGGCCGCCGCCGGCATACGGTCGCAGCGCGCTCCGGGCAGGGACGGTGAACCGGTACGCGAGGTTACCGTTGATCTCCCAGAAGTGAACGCTGGTGCCCGAGGGCGCGCCGCTCGGGAAGTAGTAGTCGAACGAGACGATCGCATCGAGCGGCGTCTTGGGAAACAGCGACTGGAGCCCGAACACGCCGCGGGCGCCGATGCCGAAGTCGGTGTCACTCCCCCAGTCGAGCTGTACCCCGAACGACGGGCGCTGCGCGCGGGCCGCGGGGCGAGCCGTCGCGCGCCGCTGAGCCGCAAGCTCTGCCGGCGCCAGCCCGACGGCGGCGAGGAGCAGGATACTGCCGATCAGCTGCCGCATACAAAGCCTCCCAGGGAAGATTGACGGGCACGGGCGTTTCAGAATCGCACATCGCTAAAAGCGTGCGCCCGATCTGTCAAGACGCTTCGACCCGATCGGCCACGATCCGGACGGCATCGCCCCCCCCCACCACCTGGAGAAAGCCGCCCGACACCCGGAAGCGAGTCGCCGCCGCGCCCCCTCCGCCCTGTCGCACCGTCAACACCCCCGTCCCGAGCAACGTCAGCAACGGAGCGTGGTGTGGCAGGATGCCCACCTGGCCGTCGTACGCCGGCGCGATGACCGCGTCGGCGGACCCATCGAATACCGCTTGCTCGGGCGAAACGACGGTGACGTGCATCACTCAGCTCGTGGCCAGGCGTTTTGCCTGCTCCAACGCCTCGTCGATCCCGGCCACCATGTAGAAGGCCTGCTCGGGCAGATGGTCGAATTCCCCCGCCACCACGCGCTCGAACGAGCTGATGGTATCCTCGAGCTTCACGTACTTGCCCTCGAGGCCCGTGAACTGGGTGGCGACGAAAAACGGCTGAGAGAGGAAGCGCTGCACCCGGCGGGCGCGCGCCACCAGCTGCTTGTCCTCCTCGGACAGCTCGTCCATTCCCAGGATCGCGATGATGTCCTGCAGGTCCTTATACCGCTGCAGGATCCGTTGGACCTCGACCGCCACCTTGTAGTGGCGCTCCCCGAGGTACTGCACATCGAGGATGCGCGACGACGACGCGAGCGGATCCACGGCGGGATAGATGCCGAGCTCGAAGATCTGACGGGACAGCACGACGGTCGCGTCGAGGTGCGAGAACGCGGTCGCGGGCGCCGGGTCGGTGAGGTCGTCGGCCGGGACGTAGATCGCCT
>Ga0137410_10001057_pt1 | contig 18945 bp, 18 predicted proteins | sample CZODoug1_16funga_FD_108878 | JGI IMG/M metagenome (GOLD analysis project Ga0137410, IMG submission 108878) | Vadose zone soil fungal communities from Angelo Coast Range Reserve, California, USA - CZODoug1_16fungal (Illumina Assembly) | ecosystem: Environmental > Terrestrial > Soil > Vadose zone... | reverse complement strand
CGAGCGTCCTGCTCGACGCCCAGCGAGGTGGCCTCGGTGAGCACCACCACCACGTCGGCGCGCTCCACGGCGCGGAGCGCGCGCTGGGCGCTGAAGACCTCCACCTTGTCGATGACCTGCCGCTTCTTGCGCAGGCCAGCGGTGTCCACCAGGACGAACGTGCGGCCTGCGTGCTGAGTCGATTCCTCCACCGCGTCCCGGGTGGTGCCGGGCATCGCGGAAGCGACGAAGCGCTCCTCCCCGAGCAGGCGGTTGAGCAGCGTGGACTTGCCCACGTTGGGCCGTCCGACGACCGCCAGGCGCACGGGCCCGCCGGGCCGCGCAGAGGTTGCTTCCTCCGCCTGCGCGTCTTCCTCTTCCGAGCGCGGCGGCAGCTTCTCGACCGCGGCGTCGAGCAGCTCCGAAACGCCGCGGCCGTGCTCGGCGCTCAAGGGGAAGATGTCGAAGCCTAGCGAGTGCAGCTCGCCGAGATCGAGGGCCTCGGTGCGGCGGGTCGAATCGACCTTGTTGGCCGCGAGCAGCACGGGCTTGCCGCCCTTGCGAAGCAGCGACGCCAGCTCCCGGTCGGCGCCCGCGATCCCCTGCTCCGCGTCGACCACCAGCACCAGCACGTCGGCCTCGCGGATCGCGGCATCGGCCTGCTCGCGCACCGCCCGCACCAGCTGCTCCTCGGCCTTGGGCGTGAACCCGCCCGTGTCCACCACCCGGAAGCGGCGGCCGGCGTGATCGGCCTCGGCGTACTGCCGGTCGCGCGTCACTCCCGGGGTGTCCTCCACGATGGCGAGCCGGCGGCCCACGATGCGGTTGAAGAGCGTGGATTTGCCCACGTTGGGACGTCCCACCAGGGCCACGAGCGGGAGCATCCGCTTACGCGCTCACCACCGCGAGCCGCGTGCGCGGACCGGGCGGCGCCGGGTGCCGGGTGGCGTCGGTGACCGCGACTTCCGCGCCCACCAGCGCGACGAGGCCAGCGCGCTCGACGCGGACGCGGACCAGGTCGCCCACCGCCGAGGCGCCGGCGAAGTGGACGGTCCAGTTCTCCCGCGACCGGCCGAAGCGCTCTCCAGGAACGCCGGGCTTGGTGCGGGCGCTCTCCACCAGCACCTCCACCTGGCCGCCGATGCGCGACCGGTGGCGCTCCAGCGTGCGCTCCTGCTGGAGCCGCTGCACCTCCTCGAGGCGGCGGGTGGCGACGAGGCGCGGGACCTCCAGCCACTCCGGGCTGCGCTGCCCGGCCGTGCGCTCCCGGGACAGCCGCAGGGCAGCGGCGGTATGCGGCCGCTCGCTGAAGACGAAGCTGTAGAGCTTGTCGTAGCGGACTCGGCGCAAGAGCGCGAGGGTGCGCGCGTGCTCCTCCTCGGTCTCGCCTGGGAAGCCACAGATGATGTCGCTGGTCAGCGCTACCTCGGGGCAGGCGGCGAGCAAGCCCGCTACGCGATCCTCGTACTGGGCGACCGTGTAGCGCCGGCGCATGCGCTCGAGCACGGTGTCGGCGCCGTGCTGCACCGGGAGATGGAAGTGAGGCATGAGCTTGTCCACCTCGCGGAAGCAATCGACCAGCTCCGGAGACAGATCCATCGGGTGGCTGGTGGTGAAGCGGATGCGCCGCAGGTCCGGGACCGCGGCGACGCGGCGGATGAGCTGGGCGAAGCTGCACCCGCCCAGGTAGGAATTCACGTTCTGCCCGATCAAGGTGACCTCGCGGACGCCGACGGCGGCCAGAGCCGCGACCTCGCGCACGATCTCGCCGTAGGGCCGGGACACCTCGCGCCCGCGCGTGTGCGGCACCACACAGAAGCTGCAGACGTTGTCGCAGCCCTTCATCGCGGTGACGAACGCCGTCGCCTTGCCTCGCGCGGTCTCCGGGTCGGCCTGCGGGAACACGTACTCCTCGGACGGGACCCAACCGGTCTCCACCCCGCCCTGCTCGGCCAACTCGGCGACGCGCGCGATCTGGTCCGGGCCGAGCACGAAATCGACGTATGGAGCGCGCTCGAGGAGCCCGTCTTTCTCTTGCTGCGCGACGCATCCGGCCACCCCGATCCGCGCTCCCCGCTGCGCCTTCACCATCCGGTAGCGGCCCAGCGCGGAGTAGAGCTTGTCCTCGGCCTTCTCGCGGATGGCGCAGGTGTTGAGCAGCACCAGGTCCGCGTTCTCGGCGGCCTCCGCCGGGACCCAGCCAGCCCGGAGGAGAGACTCGCCCATGCGGGCGGAGTCGTGCTCGTTCATCTGGCAGCCGAAGGTGTGGATGAAGTAGCGCTTCTTCACGGCCCGGGGGGATATGTCAGAGGGTCTGTGACCCGTCAATTCAATCGGGCGGCGGTTGACGCCACGCCTTCCTTCAAGCGACGCTGCGTTCCCGCTCGAGAGCAGGGCCTGTCCGCCCGGAGAATCCGATGCGTTTCCTTCTCGCCGCCACCGCCTGCATTGCGCTCGCCGCCCGCGCCGAAAGCATCGACCGCGACAGCCTCCTCAGCGAGGCGCCCGCCGTGCCGACCAAAGGGACCGTGCGCATCAGCGGGATCACGACGGGGACCAGCGATCAGGGCGGCGTGAACGGCACCCAGGGGCAAGCGAACATCACGGGCAGCATCCTGTGGACGCCGGTCGAGAACCTCGCCGGGGACGTGGGCATGTACTGGCAGGTCGGCGCGAACGGCCCGACCGCGCGCGTGCGCTACCAGATTCTCTCTCAATCGCGCACGGGCCTCGACCTCTCCGCCGGAGCCCGCTTCAAGACGGTCGGTTTCCATCCCGATCAGGGCGAGGTCGAGCTGCTCCTGCTCGCCGGCCGCCGCTTCGGGAACATCGAGCTGGTGTTGAACGGCGTGTTCGGCTTCGAGACGGGCGGCAAGAGCGGGAAGGACGTCGAGGCGAAGGCGTTCGGTGGCTACCGCTTCAGCGAGGACTTGCGCGCGGGGCTGGACGGGCGGATCCAGGCCGAGGTCGCGGACGAGGAGGCCCAGCTTCCGGGGGCGCCGCCGAAGACGGGCCGGGACTACGACATGACCGCGGGCCCCGCGGTGTCGTGGATCGTCGCGCGCAGTCTGGGCACGCTGCTGCACAACTTGCAGGTGCAGGGGCTGGTCGGCGTGGCGCAGCCGAAGCGCACCGACATGACCGCCGCGGTCGGCATCGTGTCGGCCACCATCGATTTCTAGCCCTGAAACGATTTCACGCAGAGCGCGCAGAGATCGCAGAGGTTTTCGGTTTGAAAAAGCCAACTCTGCGGCCTCCGCGAGCTCTGCGTGAAACGCTTTCTGTCTAGAATTTCGCGGCGGCGCGGATGGCGATGCGGCGGCGCTCGTCGTTCAGCCCACGCCGCGCCGCCGAGACCGATTCGACCAGCTCGGGATCCGCGCTGCGCGGCGAGCCGGCTCGAAACGGTGGCGCCGGGTCGTACTCCATCCCGAGCTGGATGGCCTGCGCCACCTTCTCTCCGCGGAGCTGGGCGGCGAGGCGGAGGCCGAAGTCGATCCCGGCGGTCACGCCGCCGCCGGTCGCGCGGTTGCGGTCGATGACCACTCGCTCCTGGACCGGCACCGCGCCGAAGTACGGCAGGAGATCGAGGCTGAGCCAGTGCGTGGTGGCGCGGTACCCGCGCAGGAGCCCGGCCGCGCCCAGCACCAAAGCCCCGGTGCACACCGAGGTGACCCAGGCCGCGCGCTCCGCCTGCGCCCGCAAGAACCGGAGCAGCGCCTCGTCTTCCATCGCGGCGTTCACGCCGGGCCCTCCGGGCACGCAGATCACGTCGAGCTGCGGCGCATCCGAAGTCCCGACGTCTGGACTCAGCCGCAGCCCGGTGTCGCTGCGCGCCTCGCCGCCGCCGACGAGCAGCACCTGCACGTCGGGAAGGCGCGCGAACACCTCGTACGGACCGGTCAGGTCGAGCTGGGTGAGCCGCGGAAAGAGCAGCAGGCCGATGCGCGTCGTCATCGCTCCTCCGGATAGCCGGCGCGGCGGAGGCCCCGCGAGGTCTGGGTCCAGTCCTTCTCCACCTTGACGTGCAATTGCAAGAAGACCTTGCAGCCGAGCAGCTTCTCGATCTGCTCGCGCGCCTTGGTGCCGATCTGCTTGAGCCGCGCGCCGCCGCGACCGATCAGGATCGCCTTCTGGCTGTCGCGCTCGACCAGCACCGTCGCCGAGATGCGGGTGAGCCCGCGCGGGCCGACGGCGCGCTCGGACTCGTCGAACTCCTCGACCACCACGGCCGCGCTGTAGGGGACCTCTTGCTCGGTCTGGTGCAGGATCTGCTCCCGGACGAGCTCGGAGGACAGGTCCCGCTCGGGCACGTCGGTCCACTGGTCCTCGGGGAACAGGGGGGGCCCTTCCGGCAGGTGCCGCGCCACGGCGTCGAGCAGCCCCTCCACGTTCTCGCCAGTGAGCGCCGAGACCGGGTACACCTCCGTCCACTCGTGCTCGCGTCGCCAGCGATCGATCAGCGGCAAGAGCTGCGCCCGCGGCAGCGCGTCGATCTTGTTGATCACCAGCAGCGTACGCTTGTTCGCCGCCTTCACCTGCTCGAGGGCCCTGCGCGTCGCGGTGTCGATGCCCGGGCTCCCCGCCTCGATGAGGAACAGCGCCGCGTCCGCCTGCTCCAGCGTCTGCAACGCCTGCTGCACCATCCGCGCGTTCAGGCCTCCGCGCGCGGAGTGGAGGCCGGGGGTGTCGAGCAGGGCCACCTGGGAGCCGGGCCGCGTGACCACGCCGAGGATGCGCGAGCGCGTGGTCTGCGGCTTGGGCGAGACGATGGCCAGCTTCTGCCCGAGCAGCCGGTTGAGCAGCGTGCTCTTGCCGACGTTCGGGCGGCCGACGATGGCCACGAACCCCGCTCGGTGCGGACCCGGCGGCGCGGCCTGCGGCAACTCAGGGCGCCTTCTCGCTGCGAACGATCTCGACGTGCTGCAGCGCCACCTGCCCGTTCCCGGCGCGGGCGATCTTGGGGACCAGCTCGAACCCCTTCACCACCTCGCCGAAGATGGTGTGGCGGTTGTTGAGGTGCGGCGTCGGCACCTCGGTGATGAAGAACTGCGAGCCGTTGGTATTCGGCCCCGCGTTCGCCATCGCCAGGAGGCCCGGCTTGTCGAAGCTGCGCCCGCTCTGGAACTCGTCCTTGAAGCGGTAGCCGGGATCTCCCGTGCCGGTGCCCAGCGGATCGCCGCCCTGGATCATGAAGTTGGGGATGACGCGGTGGAAGACCGTCCCGTCGTAGAGCTTGGCGTGGGTCTTGGCGCGGCTTCGGGGGTCGGTCCATTCCTTTGCGCCGGTCGCGAGATCGACGAAGTTGGCGACGGTCTCTGGGGCGTCCTTCTCCAGGAGCCGGACGGTGATGTTGCCCTGGCTGGTCTGGAAGACGGCGTACAGGTCGCCCTTCCCCTGCGGGATCCCGCTGCTCGGATTGGCCATGGTGGTGTCCTGTGCTTTCCCTTCGGGTTGGCCCACCGGCTTCACCGCCGTCGCGGTGGGCTGCTTCGTCTTCGGGGCGTTCGTGTCGGCCTTCGCGGGGTCCTTGCAACCGGCGAAGCCGAGGATGGCAAGCAGGGGCAGGATGGTTCGCATACGTTCAGTCACTCCGGGAAGGGCGCGGGGCCGGAGCGTATGCCACAACGTCGGCGCCCTGAAAAGCGCAGGGCCCCCGAAAGTACGGTGGCGACTGGCGAAGCCCGGCGGAGCCGACAAGGGCCGAAGATCAAGCCGAGACGTCCGGCAGGCCGGCGTCCAGCGCCGCCTTCGCGGCGGCCTGCTCGGCTTCCTTCTTGGTCCGGCCCGAGCCGCGGCCGAGGGTGGCGCCCTGGAACTGCACCTCGACCTCGAAGGTGCGCGCGTGCTGCGGACCGGGGGCGTCGAGCACCTGGTACAGGGGCCCGGCCCGGTGCGCGCCCTGCAGCTTCTCCTGCAGCTCGGTCTTGTAGTCGCGTCCGAGCAAGCCCGAGGTGGCCGCGTCGAACAGCGGAGCGAGCAGGCGGTCCAGCACCTCCAGCGCGCTCTGCAGGCCGCGCGACAGGTACACGGCTGCCACCACCGCCTCCAGCGCATCGGCGAGCAGGCTCTGCTTCTCGCGTCCGCCGGTGCGCTCCTCGCCGCGGCCAAGGAGCAGCAGCTCCCCCAGGCCCAGCTCGCGCGCCACCTGCGCCAGGGACTCCGCCTTGACGATGCTCGCGCGCAGCCGCGTCAGGTCGCCCTCCGCCGAGAGCGGGTGCCGCTCGAAGCACCGCATGGAGACCGCCAGGCCGAGGACCGCGTCGCCGAGGAACTCGAGACGCTCGTTCGATTCCATGACCTCGCCGGCGAGGCGGCGCTCGTGCACGTAGCTGCCGTGCCGCAACGCCTCGATGGCGACCTCCTGCCGGAGACCGCCCTCGGGCAGGCCGAGCCGGGAGGTGAGCAGCGCCACTCGCTCGGGATCGGTCGGCTCGGCCATCCGGGGCGAGCCTACCCTCGCGCCGCCTCGTCCGCCACGCTGTAAGGGTCCAGGTCGCGCCGCGCGATGCGCAGCGCCAGCTCGTCGATGTGAGCTCCCTGGGCGGTGAGCCGCTCCACGGCGGCGCGCAGCATGCGGTCGCGCAGGATCTCGATCAGCTCGTAGCGCGCGCGCTGGGTCTCGCGTTGCAGCAGGCCCGGGCCGCCCTTGAGGAGGCGGTAATGCGCCTCGATGCCGTCCCACAGCTCGGCGATGCCTTCTCCCTGCGAGGCGACGCACTTCACGATGGCCACTTCGCGGTCCTTGGCCGACAGCTCCATCATCTGGCGCAGGTCGCGGACGGTGCGGTCGGCCCCTTCGCGGTCGGCCTTGTTCACGCAGAACAGGTCCGCCACCTCCAGGATGCCGGCCTTGATCGCCTGGATGTCGTCCCCCAACCCGGGGACCACCACCACCACGGTGGTGTGCGCCAGCCGGCAGATCTCCACCTCGTCCTGGCCGACGCCGACGGTCTCGACGATCACCACGTCCTTCCCCATCGCGTCGAGCACGCGCACGCAGTCGCCGGTGGCGCGCGACAGTCCGCCGAGCTGCCCCCGGGTGGCCAGCGAGCGGATGAACACGCCCGGGTCGAGCGCGTGGTCCTGCATGCGGATGCGGTCGCCGAGGATCGCGCCGCCGGTGAAGGGGCTGGTCGGGTCGACGGCGATCACGCCGACCGTCTTCCCCTGCCGGCGGAGATGCGCGATCAGCCGGTCCACCAGCGTGCTCTTGCCCGCGCCCGGGTTGCCGGTGATCCCGATGAGGTGCGCCCGGCCGGTGGAGGGGAACAGGGCGCGCAGCTCCGGCTCGGCGGCGGGCTGCGCGTCGTCGATCAGCCGCATGAGGCGGGCGGCCGCCCGCACGTCGCCCTGCAGGACGCGGTCGGCGAGGGCGCCCATCAGGCCTTCAGGAGATCCCGCGCGATCACGAGGCGCTGCACCTCGCTCGTCCCCTCGCCGATGGTGCACAGCTTCGCGTCGCGGTAGATGCGCTCCACCAGGAACTCCCGGGTGAAGCCGTACCCGCCGTGGATCTGCACGCCGTGGGCGGCGGCGCGGCAGGCGGCCTCGCTGGCGAAGAGCTTGCCCATCGAAGCCTCGGTGGTATAGGGCCTCCCCGCGTCGCAGAGCGTCGCAGCGCGGTGCACGAGGAGGCGCGCGGCGTCCAGCTCGGTGGCCATGTCGGCCATCATCCAGCGCAGAGCCTGGAAGTCCGCGATCGGCTTGCCGAACGCCTTGCGCTCCTTCGAATAGGCGATCGACTCCTCCAGCGCGCCTCGCCCGAGGCCGACGCTGAGCGCCCCGATGGTGATCCGGCCCTTGTCGAGGATCTTGAGGGTATCGACGAACCCGTGGTCGACCGCGCCCACCCGGTTCTCGTCAGGGACGAAGACGTCCTCCAGGATCAGCTCGGCGGTGTCGCTGGATCGCATGCCCAGCTTGCCGTGGAGGGGGCGTTGCGAGAAGCCCTTGATCCCGCGGTCGAGGGCGAAGGCGGTGATGCCCTTCTGCCGCTTCTCGGGGCTGGTCAGCGCCAGCACCACGAAGACGTCGCCCACCGAGCCCTGGGTGATGAACATCTTCGCGCCGTTCAGCACCCAGCCGGCCCCTTTGCGAACGGCGGTGGTGCGCAGCGCCGCCGCGTCCGACCCGCTGCCCGGCTCGGTCAGGCCCCAGGCCGCGAGCTTCCTGCCGGAGGCGATGTCCGGGATGTAGCGCCGGCGCAGCTCGTCGGACCCGAACCGCAGGATGTGCGAGGTCCCCAGCCCGTTGTGGGACGCGACGGTCAGCGCGAGCGACCCGTCCCACCGGGCGATCTCCTCCACCACCATCGCGATGCTGATGGTGTCGAGCTGGGAGCCGCCCAGCTCTTCGGGCACGGCCATTCCGAGGAGTCCCAGCTCGCCGAGCTGGCCGACGACTTCGCGCGGGAACCGCTCGTCCCGGTCCCACTCCGCCGCGTGCGGCTTCACCTCGCGCACGCAGAAGTCCCGCACCATTGCGACCAGCTTGCGCTGGCTCTCGGTCGGCTCGAAATCCATCATCTCTCCTGGATTCTCCGTACCGCCTGTCGCCCCGCAAATCCACCCCAAACGATCTGCCCCGCACCCGACATGTCCGCCGGAGTCCTCGCCTAAAAGCGGTTCACGCAGAGCCCGCGGAGAACGCAGAGATTTTTGGGTTCCGGCTCACGCACGGGCACACGCGTCCGATCGGGCGCATCCAAAAAAACCTCTGCGCGCTCTGCGGGCTCTGCGTGAACCGCTCTGCGGGCTCTGCGTGAACCGCTTCTAGTCAGACGGGGGTGACGGGGCGGCGCTTCGGGGGGCGGGGGCGGGTGCGCTGGGAGGCGGAGGCGAAGCGAGCCACGATCTCGGCGCGGAGGCGGTCGCCCGGCACGACGGCTTCCAGGACCTGCTCCGAGGCGAGCTTCAGGATGTCGATGTCCGCCTTGTACTCGTCGCGGAGCTTCTGCACGTAGGCGGGCCGTTCGGACTCGGGCTTCTCCTGGATCTTGTTGTAGTAGACCGCGTTGACGGCCGCTTCCGGGCCCATCACGGCGATCATCGCCTGCGGCAGCGCGATGGTGGCGTCAGGCTCGAACCCCGGCCCGCAGAAGGCGTAGAGACCGGCTCCGTACGCCTTGCGGACCACCACGCACAGCTTGGGCACGGTCGCCTCGCTGACCGCCATGATCATCTTGGCGCCGGCGCGGATGATTCCCTCGCGCTCCACCTTGGTGCCGATCATGAAGCCCGGGACGTCGGCCAGGTAGAGGAGCGGCACGCCGAACGCGTCACACAGCCAGATGAAGCGGGCCGCCTTGTCCGCGCTGTCGACGAACAGCACCCCGCCCTTGTGCTTGGGCTGGCTGGCCACGATGCCCACCGGCCTGCCGTCGATGCGGGCGAAGCAGGTGATCACCTCGGGCGCGAACAGCTTCTTGATCTCGAAGACGCTGTCCGCATCGACCAGCTCGCGGATGAGCGCGAACATGTCGAAGAACTTGTTCTGGTCGGGCGGGATCAGCTCCTCGATGCGCTTGCCCGACGAGGCGGGCGCGACCGGCTTGGCGATCGGCAACGGCGACTCGAAATTTTCCGGAAGGTAGCTGAGGTAGCGCTTGCCGGCCTCGATCGCCTCCTCCTCCGTCTTCACCAGCACGTCGCCGCAGCCCGAGACGGTGCAGTGCATCCGCGCGCCGCCCAGCTCCTCGAGCGTGACCTTCTCGCCGATCACCATCTCGGCCATCCGCGGCGAGCCCAGGTACATGGAGGCATTGCCCTCGACCATCACCACCACGTCGCAAAAGGCAGGGATGTACGCGCCCCCCGCCGCGCTCGGTCCGAACAGCAGGCAGACCTGGGGCACCAGCCCGCTCAGCTGGCACTGCAGGTGGAAGATGCGGCCAGCCCCGCGCCGGCCCGGGAACATCTCCAGCTGGTCGGTGATGCGCGCCCCGGCGGAGTCGACCAGATAGACCATCGGGCAGCGCAGCTCGAGCGCCTGCTCCTCTATGCGGACGATCTTCTCCACCGTGCGCCGGCCCCAGGAGCCGGCCTTCACCGTCGAGTCGTTGGCCATCAGCGCGACCAGCCGGCCGCCGACCTTCCCCAGCCCGGTGATCACCCCGTCGGCGGGCAGCTCCGGATCGGTGGCGTTCGCCAGCGCCCCGTCCTCGACGAAACTGCCCTCGTCGAGGAGCAGCCGCACCCGCTCCCGGGCGAAGAGCTTCCCTTGCTCGGCGTTCTTCTGGTGGTACTTGGGTGCCCCGCCCTTCTCGATGCGCTGGAGCTCCGCCTTGATCTTCGCGTCCGAGGACATGGCGCGCGCCTTGTAGCAGAGCGCGCCGCCCCACGCTAACCGCGGTCGGGGTTGTCCCGGCCGGGATCGAACAGCGGGATCTGCACCACGTCCCCGCGGTAGCGGATCTCGCGCAGCTCCACGATGCGGAAGCGCTCCACCGGGCGCTGCATGCCGCCCTGCACGTCGTACTCGATCCAGCGGGTGCCGATCTCGTCGTCGGTGCGGTACCACAGGTACAGGGCGTCCGGAGTCATCTCGACGTCGGAGGCCCAGTCGTACGGCGAATCGCGCTCGAAGGCGGACTCGGGGCGCTCCGGATTGAACCAGGGCGCCTGGTACAGCCAGGCCACGTTTCCGTCGTGGTACCGGATGGCCAGCGCTCTGCAGCTCCCCTCCGCCCGCCCATGGCACTCGACGGCAGCCATGTGCGCCCCGTCGCAGAGGATCTCCCGGCCTTGCACCACCGGTTTACAGGCGCCGAACCGGTGCACCCGTCCGGGCCGGGAGGAGACGCAACTCGTGAGGAGCGCGAACGCCGCCAGGATGAAGACCCCGCAGGCACGCATGCGCGGACCATAGCACGGCATGCTGGCGGCGGAACGTCCGCCCGCTCGCGCGTGCCGCGCTGCAAGCTTGAGAACACCGGGGGCTGCGGTACGATCGCGCGGCATGCCCAGCAGGAAGCCCCGCGAGGGCGGCGACACGGCCGTAGCGACCGAGAAGAAGACGCGCACGGCCCGGCCGCGCCTGTGGCGCGTCCTCCTCCACAACGACGACTTCACCACCATGGAGTTCGTGGTCAAGGTCCTGACGGAGGTGTTCAACAAGACGCCGGCCGAGGCGACCGACCTGATGCTGCAGGTGCATCATCGTGGCGCGTGCGTGGCGGGAGTGTACACTCACGAAGTGGCGGAGACGAAGGTGGCGGCGGTGGAGCAGCTGGCACGGCAGGCAGAGTTTCCGTTCCTGTGTACGATGGAGCGGGAGGACTAACGGCCGCCGACAGGGCGGCGCGACGCGGATCTGGCGGTCGGAAGCGGGACGAGAATGGCGCTGAGCATCACCAAGGAGCTGGAGTCGACGCTGGGCCTGGCCTTCGCCGAGGCCAAGGCGCGGCGCCACGAGCACGTCACCCTGGAGCACCTGCTGTACGCGCTGCTGCGCGACCCGGTCGCGGCCCGCATCCTGCGCGCCTGCGGAGCCAGGCTCCCGGAGTTGCGCCGCGAGCTGGAGCAGCACCTCGACGAGTCCCAGCCGTCCTTGCCGCGCGGCGCCGACCGCGAGCCCGAGCACACCCAGGCGTTCAAGCGGGTGCTGGAGCGTGCCGCGCTCCAGGTCCAGTCGAGCGGCAAGGAGCAGATCGACGGCGGGAACGTGTTGGTCGCCTTCTACCGCGAGCGCGACTCCCACGCCGTCTACCTGCTGGAGCGCCAGGGGGTCACCCGCCTGGACCTGCTCCGCTACATCTCCCACGGCGCGCTCAAGGTCCGGGATCCCTCTGCCATGCGGCAATACGAGGACGGCGAGCCGGGCAGCGATCGCGAGCAGCACGCGCACGACGACGAAGACGAGGAAGCGCCCGCCGACGATCCGCTGGGCGCCTACTGCGTCGACCTGGTCGCCCGCGCCGCCGCCGGCAAGATCGACCCCCTGGTCGGCCGCGTCGCCGAGCTGGAGCGGACCATCCAGATCCTCTGCCGGCGCCGCAAGAACAACCCCATCTTCGTGGGCGAGTCCGGCGTGGGAAAGACCGCCATCGCCGAGGGCCTGGCCCTGCGGCTGGCGGAGAACGGCGTCCCGGCCGTGCTCAAGGGCGCTCCCCTGTACGCGCTCGACCTGGGCGCGCTGCTCGCCGGCACCAAGTTCCGCGGCCAGTTCGAGGAGCGCCTCAAGGGCGTGGTGAAGGCGCTGTCACAGAAGCCCGGCGCCATCCTCTTCATCGACGAGATCCACATGCTGGTCGGCGCCGGCGCGACCAGCGGCGGCTCGATGGACGCCTCGAACCTGCTCAAGCCCGCGCTCGCGGACGGGTCCTTGCGCTGCATCGGCTCCACCACCTTCCACGAGTTCAAGGCCAGCTTCGACCGGGACAAGGCGCTCGCCCGAAGGTTCCAGAAGATCGAGATCCTCGAGCCGTCCCACGACGAGTCGGTGCAGATCCTCCAGGGCCTCAAGTCCCGCTACGAGGACCACCACGGGGTGAAGTTCAGCGACGAGGCGCTGAAGGCGGCGGTCGAGCTGTCCGCCAAGCACCTCGTCGACCGGCACCTGCCGGACAAGGCCATCGACGTGCTGGACGAGGCGGGCTCGCTGCAGCGCATGCAGCCTCAGGACAAGCGGGTGGCGGTGATCTCGGTCCCGGAAATCGAGCAGGTGGTGGCCAAGATCGCGCGCATCCCGCCCCGCAGCGTCTCGGCGGATGACAAGACCGCGCTGAAAAGCCTGGCGCCCGAGCTGAAGAAAGTCGTCTACGGCCAGGACGCCGCGATCGAGGCCCTCGCTTCGGCCATCCTCCTCTCGCGCAGCGGCCTGGGCAGCCCTACCAAGCCCATCGGCAGCTTCCTCTTCAGCGGGCCCACGGGGGTGGGCAAGACCGAGCTGGCCCGGCAGCTCGCCCGGATCCTGGGCGTGCCACTGATCCGCTTCGACATGTCGGAATACATGGAGAAGCACACGGTCAGCCGGCTGATCGGCGCGCCTCCCGGCTACGTCGGGTTCGACCAGGGCGGGCTGCTCACCGACGGGATCCGCAAGTCGCCGCACGCGGTGCTGCTGCTCGACGAAATCGAGAAAGCCCACCACGACCTCTTCGACCTGCTCCTCCAGGTCATGGACCACGCGACGCTCACCGACAACAACGGCCGGGCCGCCGACTTCCGCCACGTCGTCCTGATCTTCACCACCAACGCCGGCGCGCGGGAGATGAGCTCCGGCCGGATGGGCTTCGGCTCCGGGGGACGGCCCGACCTGGTGGTCGGCACCGGCGCGGGCGACTCGCAGGTGAGCGTCGATGGCGGTCGGGGGGGCGCGGGCGCCGCCAAGGCGGCGATCGAGCGGACCTTCAGCCCCGAGTTCCGCAACCGCCTCGACGGGTGGATCGCGTTCAGCGGCCTGCCGCGCGACGTGATCCTGCGCGTGGTCGACAAGCAGGCCGAGGAGTTGCGCGCGCAGCTCCGCGAGAAGAACGTCGAGCTGCAGCTCTCGGAGCCCGCCCGGAACTGGCTGGCCGACCACGGCTTCTCGCCCCAGTTCGGCGCCCGCCCGATGGCGCGGCTGCTCCAACAGGTGATGAAGAAGCCGCTGGCGGAGCGCATCCTCTTCGGCGACTTGCAGGGCGGCGGAACGGTGGTGGCCGACGTGCAGGACGACCGCATCGAGCTGCGCCTGCTGGGCGCCCAGGCCTGACCGTCCCTGCGATAGTTGCGTCCCGTCCAGGGACCTCACGATTGGCGCAGGATTATCCGCGCCGGGGCGGGACGCGCTGCGTCAAGGGTGACTACCGGCCTTTCCAGCGGGGCGGACGCTTCTCGGCGAAGGCGGCCAGCCCTTCCAGGCGGTCCTCGCTGCGCAGGGCCTTGTCGTAGTGCGCGCGCTCCCGCTCGAGGGCGGCGTCCAGCGCCAGATCCCAGGCCTCCTCCAGCGAGGCCTTCGCGGCCGCGACGGCGACGGGAGCATTGGTGGCGATCTCGTACCCGAGCGCCACGGCGCCGGAGACCGAGTCGCCGGCGGCGCTGATGCGATTCGCGAGCCCGATCTGCAGCGCCTCTTCGGCGTCCACGCGGCGCGCGGTCAGCACCAGGTCCCGCGCCCGGCCCAGCCCGATCAGCCGGGCGAGCCGCACCGTGCCACCGCCGCCCGGGATGATGCCGATGCGCACCTCGGTGAGCCCCATCTGCGCGGCGGGATCGAGGACGCGCAGATCGCAGGCCAGGGCCAGCTCGCAACCGCCGCCCAGCGCCAACCCGTTCACCGCGGCGATCCAGGGCTTCGGGCAGCGCTCCACCTCGCGCAAGCCGGCATGCAGCTCGACCAGCCAGCGGCGTATGTCGTCTTCCGTCCAGCCCCGGCGTTCCTTCAGGTTCGCGCCGGCCGAGAACGCGCGGGTGCCGGCGCCGGTGACCACCACCGCGCGCACCGCGCCGTCCGCCGCCGCGCGCTGCGCCTCGCCGGCGAGCTCGGCCATCAGCGCGCGGGAGAGCACGTTCATGCGCGCCTCCCCGTCGATGGTCAGCACGCGGACGGGCCCGCGATCCTCGGTGCGCAGCTCGGTCATGGTCAGGTCGATCCGGCGGGTCGCGCCTCGCCGGGAGTGCGGCGCCCGAGGGCCGCCTGGAGCCTGCGGCCGGTCAGCTTGTGCCCGATCAGCTCCTGGGCCAGGGCGCCCGCCTCGACGAGCTTTCCGAGGTCGACTCCTGACTCGATGCCCATGTCGGCGCACATGCTGGCCAGGTCCTCGGTGGCGAGGTTGCCCGCCGCGCCCGGCGCATAGGGGCAGCCCCCGGTGCCCCCGATCGAGGTGTCGTAGGTGGTGATGCCCATCTCCAGGCCCACCAGGCAGTTGGCGAGCGCCGTGCCGTGCGTGTCGTGGAGGTGGAGCGCCAGCTGCGCGGGCGGGAGCTCCTTCAGGAACAGCTCCAGGATGCGGCGCGTCTGCAGCGGGTTGCCCACCCCGATGGTGTCGCCCAGGGAGAGCTCCCCGCAGCCCATGTCGCGCAGCTGCCGCCCGAGTTGCAGCGCGCGCTGCGGGTCGACCGCGCCTTCGTAGGGACAGCCCCAGACCGTGCTGAGATATGCGCGCACCGTCAGGCCGGCCTTCCGCGCGGCCGGGACGATCTCGCGGAACTGCTGCAGCGACTCGGCGACAGACTTGTTGGTGTTCTTCTGGTTGTGCGACTCGGTCGCGGACACGAACACCGCGACCTCCTTCAGGCCCGAGGCGATGGCGCGCTCGAGGCCGGTGTGGTTCGGGACCAGCGCGCTGTAGCGCACGCCCGGGAGCCTTGGCACCCGCTGAGCGACCAGGTCGGTCTCGGCGAGCTGGGGGATCCAGTCGGGCCGCACGAAGCTGCCCACTTCGATGCGGGTCAGACCCGCCGCCGCCAGCGCCGCGATGAGCCGGACCTTGGCCTCGACCGGCAGCAGCGCCGCCTCGTTTTGCAGCCCGTCGCGCGGTCCGACTTCGTACAAGGTGACGCGGGCCGGGTACACGGTCAGCTCCGGGCACTCACGTTGGTGCGCACCCACTCCGCGATCGATCGGGTAGTCGCCCCGGGCGTGAAGATCTCCGCCACTCCCATGCCCTTCAGCGGCTGGATGTCCGAGTCGGGAATGATGCCGCCGCCGAACACCACCACGTCCTGGGCGCCCTGCTTCTTGAGCAGGTCGATGACGGCGGGGAACAGCGTCATGTGCGCCCCGGACATGATGGACAGGCCGATCGCGTCCACGTCCTCCTGCACCGCCGCGGCGACGATCATCTCCGGCGTCTGGTGCAGGCCGGTGTAGATCACCTCGAACCCTTCGTCGCGCAACGCCCGCGCGATGATCTTCGCGCCGCGATCGTGGCCGTCGAGCCCCGGTTTCGCGACCAGGATGCGGACCTTGCGAGCCGTGTCGGTCATCGAGGGAAAGATAACCGATGCGCGGCTGCCCAGAAAGCTCCTGGATGCTCTGGACAGTCGGCCGGACGACTGCTTAAACGTGCCCTCATGGCCGACAAGGTGCAGCTGATCTGGAAACCCGGCTGAACGGGGTGCATGAAGGCGCGGGAGTTCCTCGCGCGCAAGATGGGAGAAGGCGTCGAGCTGCGGAACATCCTCAAGGAGCCGCTCTCGGTGGAGGAGTTGCGCCGGCTGGCGTCGCGGGTGGGCGGCGTGGACGAGCTGGTCGCGCCCAAGCGCCGCGCCGAGGCGGACGGCCTGCAGGGCGAGAAGCTCCTCCGCTGGCTCGCCCAGGACGGCGCGCGCGTGCGCAGGCCGATCGTGATCACCAGCAGGAAGGTCACGCTCGGCTTCGCTGAGGCCGCGCGGAAGGAGCTGGAAGAGTCGCTGTAGCGCTTCTATTTCTCGAGGAGCGCGATCAGCTGCGGAGTAGTCTCGGTCAGCGGCTCGTGCAGGCGGACCAAGCGCAGCCCGGCCACGTACGCGAGCGCCGCGAGCGCGTCGGGCGGGTAGTAGCGGATGTGGAACTCGGCGGAGAGGATCTCTCCGGACTCGAGCCGCACCGTCTTGCGGACGTGGTCCACCGCGCCGTCGAACCGCCCCTCTTCGGCGACCTTCCCCAGGCCGGGGACGTCGTGCTCGCTGCGCGCCTCGGGCGCCGTCGCCAGGCGCAGCGGGTTGTCGGTCGTCAGCACCAGCGCTCCGCCGGGCCGGAGCACGCGAGCCGCCTCGACCAGCGCCAGCGCGGCGTCCTCCTCGGTGCCGAGGAACATCGAGCTGTAGAAGCAGAACGCGGCGGCCAGGCTGCCCTGGTGGAAGGGCAGCGCGCGCAGGTCGGCACGCACCAGCGCCGCGCCGGGGACCTCCGTCCGTGCCTCCGCCAGCAAGAGGCGGCTGCGGTCGACGCCGGTCGCGCGGTGCCCGTACTGGACGAGCTCCCGCAGGTGGCGGCCGTAGCCGCAGCCCAGGTCGGCCACCGGCTTGCCCGGTTCCACCTGGGCGAGTTGCAAGGCCGCGTGGACGTCCTCCTGCGCGAAGCGCCGAGGGGCAAGCCGGCGAGTCGTTTCCAGAAAGATGAGGTCGGCCTGGCTCATGCGCGACGCAGTGCGCCGGCGGGCAGCTCGACCCACTCCTCGGCCCAGCGCCCGAGCCCGCGCACCACGCGGCCCAGTGCTTCGCCTTTGCGCGTGAGGCGGTATTCCACCCCCACCGGTGGCCCGGAGAGGACGCGCCGCTCGACCACCTCCGCCCCTTCTAGCTCCTTGAGGCGCTCCGACAGCATGCGCTCGCTCACCACCTGCAAGCGCTCCCTCAGCTCGCCGAAGCGCGACGGGCCGTCGAGCAGCAGGACGTGCAGCACCAGGGTCGTCCAGCGCTTCCCCAGGAGGTCGACGGCGGCCTGGAAACGCGGGCAGAGGTCAGTGTTGTACCGGCGCGCTCGCATCCTGGCGGAGCATAACCGCGCCGAAGCGCGCGCGCGAATCCGCTGCGCGGGCGCGGCATCCAGTACGCTTACGAAAGAGAAGTAACAAACCCTTTCGCAAGGAGATCGACCATGGCGACCTGGAGCATCGACACCGGCCATTCGGCCATACACTTCGGCGTGCGGCACATGATGTTCACCAAGGTCCGCGGCCGTTTCACCCGCTGGAACGGCGAGCTGCGGTTCGACCCGTTCGACCTGCCCTCCTCCGGCATCGAAGTCAGCATCGAGGCGGGCAGCATCGACACCGGCGAGGCGCAGCGCGACGCGCATCTGAAGTCCGCCGACTTCCTCGACACGGAGAAATTCCCCGCGCTCACCTTCCGGAGCACGGACATCCAGGACCTCGGCGAGGGCAAGCTCCGCGTCTCCGGCGAGCTGACCATCCACGGCGTCACGCGCCCGGTCGTGCTCGACACGGAGTTCGCGGGACGCGTGAAGGACCCCTGGGGCAACGACCGGGCCGGGTTCATCGCCCGCACCGCGATCGACCGGACCGACTTCGGGCTGCGCTGGAACCAGGCGCTCGAGACCGGCGGGGTGTTGGTCGGCAACAAGGTCGAGATCGAGCTGGAGCTCGAGGCCGTGGCGGCTGCCGCCAAGGCTGCTTGACGAGAGGGCGGGCCTGCTCGCTCGCCGCCGGCCCTCGCCTCGTCAGGGAGCGAGGGCCGTGAAGACGCCCGGCCGTCTTGCCGGTCGGACGCCGTGTGCGCAGCCTCTGGAAGAGGCCGCCCATGACTACGCGCCGCGTGCTGCTGCTCTTCGTTTGCATGGTCGCGCTTTCCCTCGGTTGTGGGAGCGCTGCTACCCCCGCGCCGCCCGATGATGCCGGATCCGGCGGCACCGGTCCCTCCGATGCCGGGACGACGGACGCGGGGTCGTCATTCGATGGCGGCGCCACCGCTACCGCCGACGCCGGCAACGTCGATGGCGGCAATCCAGACGCCGGCAATCCAGACGCCGGCAATCCAGACGCCGGGAACCCGGACGGCGGGAACCCGGACGGCGGGAACCCGGACGGCGGCGACGCGGACGCTGGCAGCGACGCCGGCCCCGCGGCGACCGCGTGCCCCACTTCGTTCGAACCGCTGCCGACAGGCCCCGCGGCGCCGCCGGTCCCCGCCGATGCGCACGCGGGCGAGCTGCTCAAGCCTGCTTGGGAGATCCGCGCGCCCGCCGGCTGGATGCTGCGGTTCGGAGGAACGGTCGATTCCAGCGGAAACCTGTACTGGCTCGAATTGAAGGACGGGAACCAACGGCTCGCCTCGGCGAAGATCGACGGGACCGTCCGCTTCCGCGTCGCCACGGCAGCGAAAGGGGACTCGGCGGGCCTGCTGATTGCGTCCGAAACCGTGGTGTCGCTCAGTCTCGAGGACATGACCCGCCCCGTCGCAACGGGGTACTCGACCGCCACCGGCGAGCAGCTCTGGCGCCGGGAGCTGCTTCCGCTCATCCAGGGCTGGTACCGCGAGACCGCCAACAACAGCCGGGCGGCCGTCTTCGACGGCGCCGTGGTGAGCGGAGGCGCCGTCG
>Ga0137410_10001054_pt1 | contig 18957 bp, 19 predicted proteins | sample CZODoug1_16funga_FD_108878 | JGI IMG/M metagenome (GOLD analysis project Ga0137410, IMG submission 108878) | Vadose zone soil fungal communities from Angelo Coast Range Reserve, California, USA - CZODoug1_16fungal (Illumina Assembly) | ecosystem: Environmental > Terrestrial > Soil > Vadose zone... | reverse complement strand
GCCGGCGCGTTCGGGTTCGCGGCGATGAGCTGCGGAACGCTCACCAGGAGCGACACGGAAGCGAAGTCGCGCTCGACGTCGTAGTTGAGCTTGTAGAGGAAAGGATTGATCGTGTGCGAGGAGAGCGTGACCAGGAACGTGTAGCCATCGGGCGCGCTCTTCGCCACCGCCTCGGTGCCGACCACGCCGCCCGCGCCGCCGCGGTTCTCGATGACGACGGTCTGACCGAGGGCTTCCGAGAGCTTCGGCTGCACCAGGCGCGCGGTGATGTCGACGCTGCCCCCGGGCGGGAAAGAAACGATGAGGCGGATCGGCCTCGCCGGGTAATCCTGCGCGAGCGCTGTCGTGGCCACGAACAACAGGACGAAAAGCATGTTTTTCATCGTCTGCCGCCTCTTAGTAAATAGCGCCAACTTCCGTCACCGCGATGGGTGCTAGTATCCTCGGCATTTCGCATTGCGTATTGGCCGAGACTCCGTGATTAATGCCCGAAACCCCATGGATGCCTTGTCGGAGTTCGCGTAACGGTCAAGTAACCGCGGCAGGGAGAGCTATGGCCGAGGTGGGCGCAGGGTTCAATCCCGAGTACTACCATAATTGTTTGGGTCCAGCGTGGTTCAACGCCTTTGCAGCGGATCTCGCGCAGCGCCTTCCGGCCGAGCCGCTGGGCGATGTTCTGGAACTCGCCTGCGGGACCGGCATGGTGACCCGGCGGCTGCGCGAGAGGCTCGATCCGGGACTTCGCCTGGTTGCCAGTGACCTCAGCAAGGCGATGCTCGATTTTGCGCGCGGCGAGCTTGTCGACCGCAGCGGCATCGAATGGCGCGAGGCGGACGCTGGCAGCTTGCCGTTCGATGACGGCGAATTTGCCGCCGTGGTGTGCGCGTTCGGGATCATGTTTGTGCCGGACAAGCTTCTCGCGATGAGGCAGGCCCGCCGCGTGCTGAAGAAAGGCGGAGTCCTGCTATTCAACGTCTGGGATCGGATCGAGAAAAATCCGCATGCCGCGGCGTGCGCCGAGGTATTGGAGGATCTCTTTCCAGGGGACGAGGAGATAGGGTTCAGGAAGCCCTACGAGATGCACGATCCAGCGCTGCTGCGCCGGCTGCTCGCCGAGGCCCGATTCCAGGAAGTGCGAATCGAGAAAAAGCGGATCCAGGTCCGGGGGGTCAGCGCGCGCAGCATAGCCATCGGGCAGATCCGCGGCACTCCGCGGTCGCTTCTCCTCGAGAAGCACGGCGTCTCGCTCGACGACGTGGTCGAACGGGTAGCCGCTGCACTGGCGAAAGCAGGCGGCGCCGACCCTTACAGCGGTCCGGCGACTGCAGTTGTAGTCGAAGCGCGCGCGGCCGTGTAACCGTCTTCGAGGCGAAGACACAGAAAGCGCGTCAAAGCTGCGCGAGCATCGTCTCCGCGCCGCTCACCTCGTACTTGCCCGGCGCCTCGATGTTCAGTTTCTTCACCATGCCGTTCTCGACGAGCATCGAGTAACGCTGCGAGCGCACGCCCATGTTGCGCGCCGTGAGGTCGAGCTCCAGGCCCAGCGCCTTCGTCCAGTTGACGCTGCCGTCGCCGAGCATGCGGATCTTGCCGCCGGCCTTCTGGTCGCGGCCCCAGGCGGCCATCACGAAGGCGTCGTTGGTCGCGACGCACCAGATCTCGTCCACCTTCTTCGCCTTGAGCTTGTCGTAGTTCTTCACGTAGCTCGGCACGTGCTTCGCCGAGCAGGTGGGCGTGTAGGCGCCGGGCAGGGCGAAGATCACGATCTTCTTGCCCTTGACCGCGTCGGCCACGGCGACGTCGTGCGGAGGCATCGGGCAGCCCGCCGCCTCGTCGAATTCGGTGGATTCTGCAAGCTTGCCGTCGGGGAGCTTGTCGCCGACTTTGATCGTCATTTCGGTCTCCGGATGGTGAGTTCTTGGGAAGAGTTAGGATCGCGCAGTTGCACGGCAAAGTCAAAATGCTTGCCCGTTCGGCGGGCCGTGGCTATATTCCCCGCCATGCAGACCGCGGCCGAAGCGCTACAGGACCACCGCCTCACCCTTTCCGAGGTGCTCCAGGCCTTGGTCGCCGACGGCCTGGTCCCCAAGGCCGAGGCCGAAAAGCTGGTCGCCGACCGCAGGCTGCACCGCGGCGATCTTCATCCCCTGGCCGTGATCGCTGACCAGAAATGGCGCACGCCCAAGCCGCCGCAGAAGCTCATGGGCGTCGAGTGGCTCACCGAGTGGCTCGCGAAGCAGACGGGGATGGAGTATTTCCACATCGACCCCCTGAAGATCAACTTCTCCGCAGTCACCGACGTGATGTCGAGCCATTACGCCGCGCGCTTCAAGATCCTGCCGGTCGCGGCGAACACGCGCGAGGCGGTGGTCGCCACCTGCGAGCCGTACGTGAAGGACTGGGAGAAGGAGCTGAAGAAGCTGCTCAAGCTCGAGATCCGCCGCGTGCTCGCGAGCCCGCTCGACATCAGCCGCTACCAGGTCGAGTTCTACAACCTGGCCAAGTCGGTCAAGGGCGCCGTACAGCGGGGGGACCAGCGCAGCGGCATCGGCAACTTCGAGCAGCTGGTCGAGATCGGCCAGACGAACAAGCAGCTTGACGCCAACGACCAGCACATCGTCCACGTGGTCGACTGGCTGTGGCAGTACGCGTTCGACCAGCGCGCCAGTGACATCCACATGGAGCCGCGCCGCGAGGTGGGCGAGGTCCGCTTCCGCATCGACGGCGTACTGCACCCGGTGTACCAGATCCCCATGCCCGTGATGGCGGCGATGACCTCGCGCATCAAGATCCTGGGCCGGATGGACGTGGTCGAGAAGCGCCGCCCGCAGGACGGCCGCATCAAGACGCGCACCGCCAATGGCCAGGACGTGGAGCTGCGCCTTTCGACCCTGCCGACCGCGTTCGGCGAGAAGCTGGTGATGCGCGTGTTCGACCCGGAGGTGATCGTCAAGGACTTCGCCGAGCTCGGGTTCTCCGATGACGACAAGAACCGCTGGAAGCAGATGACCGAGCAGCCGAACGGGATCATCCTGGTGACCGGCCCCACGGGCTCGGGCAAGACCACTACGCTGTATTCGACGCTGAAGACGCTCGCCACCCCCGAGGTCAACGTGTGCACCATCGAGGACCCGATCGAGATGATCGAGCCCTCGTTCAACCAGATGCAGGTGCAGCACTCGATCGACCTCGGCTTCGCCGACGGTGTGCGCGCGCTCATGCGCCAGGACCCGGACATCATCATGGTGGGCGAGGTGCGCGACCTGCCCACCGCCGAGATGGCGATCCAGGCGGCGCTCACCGGGCACCTGGTGCTGTCGACCCTGCATACCAACGACTCGGCGAGCGCGGTCACGCGGTTGCTCGACCTGGGCGTGGCGCCCTTTCTGCTTAATTCCACGATACTCGGCGTGATGGCGCAGCGGCTGGTGCGTACCCTGTGCAAGCACTGCAAGGAGAAGATTCCCTTCGACGAGGGACGCGCGGGCGACGTGAGCTGGGAGGAGTTCGTCGCGCCGTGGAAGGCCAAACGCCCCACGCACATCTACCGGCCGGTCGGGTGCCTAGAGTGCCGCAACACCGGATACAGCGGGCGTATCGGACTGTACGAGATCCTGCTGCTGTCCCGCGAGATCCGGCACCTCGTCACCGCCGAGGCGGATCTCGCGAAGATCCGCGAGGTCGCGTACAAGGAAGGCATGAAGCCGCTCAGGATCAGCGGCGCGATGAAGGTCGCGATGGGAGTCACCACGCTCGAGGAAGTGCTCAAGGTCGCGCCACCGCCCGGTCAGGCGTGATCCAGGCTGCCTCTATTGAGCCTGACGGAGAGCCCGACCGCCGAGATCAGCACGCTGGAGAGCAGCGTCATGTCGAGCGGCATGCCGCGGCGGCGGATGTCGAGCAGCAGCGCGATGCGCACCTGGTCGCCGCGGTTCCGGACTTCGTGCGGGAAGGTGTCGTCCCACAACAGGCACTCTCCATTCCCGACCCGGTGCTCGCGGTGGTCAATGGTGAGCACGGCGGCGGGATGGCCGTCGGCCGTGATCGGCACCGACAGGCCCATGTAGAAGCGGATCACGCCGCGGAAGGGGCCGCGATGCTCCGGCACGCGCTTCCCGGGGGCGAGAAACGACAGGGCGGCCGAGAGCACGCCCGCAGCCGAGGCCACGGTCGCCGCCAGCACCGGGCAGCGTTCGACGTTGCGCGGGAAGACTGTGCCGTAGGCCTTCAGCACCAGCATCCGCCAGTCGCGGCCGTCGTTCGCCGAGATCTCCGCCTGCTCCGGCATGAGCTCGTGGAAGCGGGGCACGCGCTTGAGGTCGTCGGCGACCCGAAGGGCCTCGTCGCGCAGCTGCGGCCATGCCGACTGGAACCGCTGCGCGTCGGGGAAGTAGGACTCGACATCCAGGACCGGCGCGCTCGAGACGCGGCGGTCGTAGATGCGCCTGATGGCGCTGGTCGACAAGTCGTAGAGGCTGGCCATCGATCAGCTGCAGAACCCCAGGATCCGCTCCTCTGCAGAGCATGCCTTCGTGGACTTCGCGGCAGGCGCCTTCGGCTTGGGCTTGGCGACGCAGGCGCGCAGTTCCCTCGTCGTGGGCGCGTAGTAGGTCCAGCCTGGAGGAAGGGTCGACACACTCAGGCTTACCTCGCGCCACTTGGGATGGCCTTGTGCCTGCAGGGTCGGAAAATTCTGGCAGAGCGACCGCGCGAATCGGGTGAGGTTGGCAACGGTGCCCCCCAGGTTGAAGTCGTAGGTCACGAGGAACGCGCCCACCGAAACCGTGGTGAAGTTTTCCTGCAGCAGGTTGGGATAGCTGCTGGCGAGAATAGTGGAAGAGGAGTAGATCGTCAGGGGGAGCTTGCTCGAGGAGTGCTCGGGGTCGAACTTCAGCAGTTTGATGTACTTCTGCGCCTCGGGCTTCATGCTGGAGATCAGCGGCGCCGGCTGTCCGGCGGCGACGACGACAACGTCGACCGACTTGTCGCCGATCAGTTTGACCAGCGCTTCCTCGTTCGAGAGAAAGCTCGCGTTTGCCTCCGGCATCGGCGCGTTGAACATCATCCGATACAGGGTGTGCGTGATCAGGGCGGCCCCGCTTCCCAGGACGCCCCCGTTGATCTTCGCGTTGCGGATGTCGTGTAGGTAGTTCAGCGGCGAGTCTGCTCTGACGATGTAGTGGATCTCGGTGTTGTACAGCGGCAGGATGACGCGCAGCGGCCGGATCATGGCGGTCGCCTCCCGGTTGCCTCCTGCTGCCCTGTCGACGAATGCCTGGTAGACATCGGCCTGGACGATCGCGAATTTCACGCCGGGATCGTAACGAAGATGCTTGATATTCGCAGCCGAGCCCGCCGTCGGAAGAACCTCCAGCTTGATCGCGGCCTCAGGCGCCACGAACTTCGCGAGATCGGCGCCGATCGCGAAATAGGTGCCCTTCTCGTTCGCCGTAACGATCTTGTAGTCGGCCGCAGCCACCGCGAGCTCGCAGCAAAAGCAAAGAACCGCCGCCAGCGCCCAGATCAGTTTCCCGGACATGTCATTCCCTCCCTTGTTTTGCCCCGGGCGAGCACAACCCGAGGGCCGCAACCGCTTCTGAGCACCCCTGTGGCCGGGCCGGTTCCTGTCGGTCCGTCCTTCCGCACAATCCGAGCGCCGCGGCAGCCTCCGCGCACGCCTCCGAACCGGAAGCCGTCCGCTCGCCCGCTTTCCGCGCGCTGCTCCCCTGGGGACGCGCGACGGTCGGGACAGCGGCTTTCGCCTTTGGCGTCTCCGCCGGCGGACCGCCCGCTACCGGCGCGTCGGTCACAGCGGCGGTGGGCGCGGGGCCGACTGCGGCCGCCGCGCGGGGCGCGTCGTCGCGCAGCAAGGCGTAGCTGCCGAGCGCTACCAGCGCCGCTAGAGCCGTCGCTGCGATCGCTACACGGGTGCGCCATCTCCGCAACCTGCGCCGCAGTGGCCCAGGCAGCTTGGCGTGGCACCACAGGCACACCGAGCCCGTGAACGGGTTGACTGCCCCGCAGCGCAGGCACGCCACCAGGTGCGGCGGGAGGTCCAGCGCGCCGCCGCAGGCGCCGCAGAACTTCGAGTCTGCCGCGTTTTCGTGCCCGCAAGATCGGCATTTTATCTGTGACATGGCGTCGCACGCAGGGGTCGCGGACTATTTTTCGCTAGTACACGCCCACACCTTGATCGCGCAGTCGCTGCCGCACTTCTTCATCGCCTTCATCTCGGCGATCTCCCGTGACGCGCCGGTGTCGGAAGACGTACGCGTCGGCTTGGCCGCGACCGCCGCGCAGGCGTCCCGGAAGGGACGGATCAGGTCGCAGTTCGAGCCGCACTGGCGGAACGCATCCATCTCGGCGTCGCGCTTCGTCTTGCGGTCGACGGCGTAGCCGTACGAGCCCGATTTGGTGCTGTAGGCGATCGCGCCCCACAGCTGGCGGTTCCCCTGGCGCGCCGCGGCCGCGTCGAGCGCGACGATCAGCAGCGCGAGGAGCACCAGGATCGCGGTGAGCACCCGCACGGGCTACTTCACCAGGGCGCGCATCGCGCGCTCCAGTCCCTGTATCGTCGTGGGGTACATGCGTCCTCCCATGATCTCCTTCAGGATGCCGATCGACTGGCGGTAGCCCCAGATCTCCTCGGGCTCGGGGTTGAGCCACACGGCCTTCGGGTAGATCTCGAGCATGCGCTTCATCCACACTGCGCCGGCTTCATCGTTCGAGTACTCGATGGAGCCGCCGGGCTGCAGGATCTCGTACGGGCTCATGGTCGCGTCGCCGACGAACACCAGCTTATAGTCGTGCCCGTACTTGTGCATGATGTCGAAGGTGCGCGTGCGTTCGGAATGGCGCCTGCGGTTGTCCTTCCATACGTAGTCGTACGGGCAGTTGTGGAAGTAGAAGTACTCGAGGTGCTTGAACTCGGTCTTCGCCGCCGAGAACAGCTCCTCGCACAGCTTGATGTGGTCGTCCATGGTACCGCCGATGTCGACGAACATCAGCACCTTCACCGCGTTGTGGCGCTCCGGGCGCATCGCGAGGTCGAGGTAGCCGGCGTTGCGCGCGGTCCTGTCGATGGTGGTGTCGAGGTCGAGCTCCTCGGGTGCGCCCTCGCGCGCGAACTTGCGCAGGCGCCGCAGCGCGACCTTGATGTTGCGCGTGCCGAGCTCGAGAGAGTCGTCGAGGTTGCGGTACTCCCGCTGGTCCCACACCTTGACTGCGCTGCGGTTGCGCGACTTGTCCTGCCCGATGCGGATGCCCTCGGGGTTGTAGCCGAAGGCGCCGAACGGCGAGGTGCCCGCCGTGCCGATCCACTTGTTGCCGCCCTGGTGCCGGCCTTTCTGTTCCTCCAGGCGTTTTTTTAACGTCTCCATGAGCTTCTCCCAGCCGCCCATGGCCTCGATCATCGCCTTCTCTTCGGGGGAGAGGTTCAGCTCCGCCTGCTTCAGCAGCCATTCGAGCGGAATATCGAGCTCCGCGCCCGTGACCGCCTCGACTCCCTGGAAATACTCGCCGAAGGCGCGGTCGAATTTGTCGAAATTCGCCTCGTCCTTCACCAGCGCCGTGCGCGACAGATAGTAGAACTCGTCGATCGAGGGCGAAATCACGTCCTTCTGCATTGCCTCGAGCAGCGTCAGCCACTCCTTGATCGATACCGGGATCTTGTGGTCCTTAAGCTTGACGAAGAAGCCGGAGAGCATCGCCTTAGCTGCGCTGGCGCGACATGAAGATCAGCCGCTCGAAGAGGTGCACGTCCTGCTCGTTCTTCAGCAGCGCGCCGTGCAGCGGCGGGATGATGGTCTTGCGGTCCTTCGAGCGCAGCGCCTCGGGCGAGATGTCCTCGGCGAGCAGGAGCTTCAGCCAGTCGAGGAGCTCCGAGGTCGACGGCTTCTTCTTCAGGCCCGGCACCTCGCGCACCTCGAAGAACACTTCGAGCGCCTCGCGCAGCAGCGCCTTCTTCAGGCCGGGGAAGTGGACGTCCACGATCTTTTCCATCGTCTCCTTGTCGGGGAAGCGGATGTAGTGGAAGAAGCAGCGGCGCAGGAAGGCGTCGGGGAGCTCCTTTTCGTTGTTCGAGGTGATGAACACGATCGGCCGCTGCGCCGCCTTGACGAGCTCGCGGGTCTCGTAGACGAAAAACTCCATGCGGTCGAGCTCGCGCAACAGATCGTTGGGAAACTCGATGTCCGCCTTGTCGATCTCGTCGATGAGCAGCACCACCGGCTTCTCGGAGGTGAACGCCTGCCATAGCATGCCCTTGACGATGTAGTTGCGGATCTCGTGCACCCGCGGGTCGCCGAGCTGCGAGTCGCGCAGGCGGCTCACCGCGTCGTACTCGTACAGGCCCTGCTGCGCCTTGGTGGTGGACTTGATGTGCCACTCGAGCAGCGGCACGCCGAGCGCCTTGGCGACTTCCACCGCGAGCATGGTCTTGCCCGTTCCCGGCTCGCCTTTCACCAGCAGCGGCCGCTGCAGCGTGATCGCCGCGTTCACCGCGAGCGTCAGGTCGTCGGTGGAGACGTAAGCTTCTGAGCCCTTGAATCGCATAGGGCTTCCATTGTATACAATCGCTTGGTGCGATTGCTGTTCCTGCTTTTCCTCGTTCCCGCCGCCGTTCAGGCCGCTACCGTCGCCATCGACGTCGGGCATTTCATCGAGGAGCCGGGCGCGACCAGCGCGCGGGGGCGGCCGGAATTCGAGTTCAACCGCGAGCTCGCCGTTGAGATCCAGACCGCGGCCCGCAGCGACGGTCTCAAGACCGTGCTGATCGGCTACGACGGCTTCATGTCACAGCTCACGGGCCGCACCGCCGGTGCGGCCGGGACGGACTTCTTTCTCGCCGTGCACCACGACTCGGTCCAGCCCTACCTGATCCGGACCTGGGAGTACGACAGCGTCGAGCGCCGCTTCAACGACGATCACGCAGGTTTTTCGCTCTTCATCTCGCGCAAGAACCCCGCGCTGAAGAAGAGCCTCGCCTGCGCCTCGGCGATCGGCACGGCCCTGCGCGGAGCCGGTTTCGTCCCTTCGCTCTACCACGCCGACCCCATCCCCGGGGAGAACAAGCCCTTCGCCGACAAGGCGAACGGCGTGCACTACTACGACAACCTCATCGTTCTCAAGACGGCGAGATCGCCGGCGGTGCTTCTCGAGGCCGGCGTGATCGTCAACCGCGACGAGGAGCTGAGGATGCGATCGCAGGAGGTGCAGAAGCGGATGGCGAGCGCGGTCGCCCAGGGGCTCGAGCGTTGCCTCGCGAAACGGTTTTGACTTAGAATCGCCGGGTTTTCGCAGAATGACAATACGATGATGAGAACGCCGCTGGTCCTGCTACTGTGCTCCCTGGCACTGCCCGCTCTCGCGCAGGGCAACGCCGACGCGGCCAAGGGCAAGATCTCGATGTGCATCGGCTGCCACGGGATCGCCATGTACAAGACCGCGTTCCCGGAGGTCTACTCGGTGCCGATGATTGCGGGACAGTCGCCCGACTACATCGTCAAGGCGCTGCAGGCCTACCGCTCGGGCGACCGCAGCCATCCGACCATGCGCGGCATCGCCAGGGGACTCTCCGACCAGGACATGGCCGACGTCGCCGCTTACTACGGCGGGACAGGAAAGGCGGCCCAATGAAGAGCCTGCTTGCGCTGGCGCTCGCCGCCTGCATCTGCGCCCCGGCCTTCGCCGCGGGCGATGCGACATCCGGAAAGCAGAAGTCGGAGAACTGCAAGGCCTGCCACGGCGCCGACGGCAACGCGCCCACCGGGCCTGATTTTCCGCGGCTCGCCGGACAGCATTACGACTACCTGCTGAAGGCCCTCAAGGACTATAGGTCGGTGGCGCGCAAGAATCCGATCATGGGTGCGCAGGTGGGCGGGCTCTCCACGCAGGACATGGCCGACCTCGCCGCTTATTTCGCGAGCCAGAAGGGCGCGCTGCACGTCATCCGGTAGCCGGCCGGGCCCTCGTCTTACCCTTGTAGCCGCACAGGTCCCGGATGATGCACTCGGGGCAGTCGGGCGTCCTCGCCTTGCACACGTAGCGCCCGTGCAGGATCAGCCAGTGATGCGCCTCCTTCAGGAACGCTTCCGGCACGGCCTTCACCAGTTTGTCCTCGACCTCGCGCACGTCCGTGCCGGGCGCGAGCCCGGTGCGGTTGGCCACGCGGAAGATGTGAGTGTCGACCGCGATCGTCGGGTGGCCGAAGGCGGTGTTGAGGATCACATTCGCGGTTTTCCTGCCGACACCGGGCAGCGCCTCGAGTGCCTCTCGCGACTCGGGGACCTCTCCGCCGTGGCGGTCGATCAGCAGCCGGCAGGTCTCGATGATGTGCTTCGCCTTCGAGCGGTACAGGCCGATGGTCTTGATGTAGGCGATCAGGCCCTGCTCGCCGAGGGCGAGAATCGCCTTGGGAGTGCTGGCGTCGCGGTAGAGCTTCTCCGTGGCGGCGTTCACGCTCTTGTCGGTCGCTTGCGCGGAGAGCACCACCGACACGAGCAGCTCGAAAGGCGTGCGGTAGGCGAGCTCGGTGGTCGGCTTGGGGTTGGCCGAGCGCAGGCGCTCGAACAGCTTGCGCCGCTTTTCCGGGCTCACCGGCGTCCCTCGGACGCGGCGCGCTTGGCGCGGGCGCGCGCAATCGCCTGCGCGATGATGGCGCGCTTCTTCTCCGAAGCGGGCCCGGCGCGCCTCGCCCGCAGCGAGCGTTCCTGCCGCTCGCGCAAAAGGCGCGCGGCCCGGCGCTCGTGGCGCGAGCGCGCGGCGTCCGCCCGAGCCTGGTCCCACACGAGGTCGTCCCCGACCGCGGGGACCATGTCGATGCAGTCGACCGGGCAAGGCGCGACGCAGAGATCGCAGCCGGAGCAGAGTGCGGTCACGACCGTGTGCATGAGCTTGGCCGCGCCGACGATGGCGTCGACGGGACAAGCCTGGATGCACAAGGTGCAGCCGATGCAGCGCGCCTCGTCGATCGCCGCGACGCGGCGCGGGCCTTCCACGCCGTTCGCGGGGTTGAGCGGCTTCGTTTCCCGGACGAGCAGCGCCGCAAGCTTGCCGATGCCGGCTTCGCCTCCGGGCGGGCACTGGTTGATGTCGGCTTCGCCGGCCGCGACTGCCTCGGCGTAGCGTCTGCAGCTCGGATAGCCGCACTTGGTGCACTGCGTCTGCGGCAGCAGCGCGTCTATGCTCGCGGACAGATCGCTCATCTCGCCGCGAGCCCGCGCACGATTTCGCCGACCAGCTCGGGGCCGTGGTAGACGAGGGCGGTGTAGAGCTGCACCAGGTTCGCCCCGGCGTCCAGCTTCTCGCGGGCATCCGCCGCGCTCGCGATCCCGCCGACGCCGATGATGGCGACGCCCGCGGGAAGGGTGCGCCTGAGCTTGCCCACCACTTCGGTCGCGCGCGCCTTGAGCGGCGCGCCGGACAGCCCGCCCGGCTCGCTTCCATGGGGGAGGTGCTCGACCCCTTTGCGCGAGACGGTGGTGTTGGTCGCGATGACCGCGTCAATGCCGCGCGCCGCGACGCGGTCGGCGACGGCCGCGATGCCGGCGTCGTCGAGGTCGGGCGAAACCTTGACCGCGAGCGGGACGCGTCGGCCGTGCTCCCCGGCCAGGCGGTCGCGCTCCGCCGCGAGCGCCGCGAGGAACCCGTCGAGCTCGTCGGCGCGCTGCAGCTCCCGCAGATTTTTCGTGTTGGGCGAGGACACGTTAGCGGTGACGAAGCTGGCCTGCGCGTAGACCTTGCGCAGGCAGGCCAGGTAGTCCTCGAGCGCGCGCTCGTTGGGTGTGTCGGCGTTGCGGCCGATGTTGACTCCGACGATGGCGGTTGCGTGCGCGCGGCGGAGGTTCTCGACGAAAGCGTCGACACCGCGGCTGTTGAAGCCCAGGCGGTTGATGAGTGCCTCGGCCTGCGGAAGCCGGAATACGCGAGGGCCTTGGTTGCCGGGCTGGGGTCGCGGCGTCACCGCGCCGACTTCGAGGAAGCCGAAGCCGAGCGCAGCGAGCCCGGCGATGTGAGCGCCGTCCTTGTCCAGGCCCGCGGCGAGCCCTACCGGGTTGGGAAAGTCCAGACCCATGACGCGAACCGGCAGGCGCGGCACCGGACACGAAAGCAGCGGCGCAGCGCCGACCCGCGAGAGGACATCGAGCCCGTTGAGGCTCAGGGATTGCGCGGATTCCGGGTCGAGGGTGAACAGCAGCGGCCGGACGGCGCGATAGAGCATGGGCACATTTTACCGCGGTGCGTACCGGCCCCCGAGGAGCGTTGCTCAGGCGTCCAGCTCTTCGGGCTCCAGGCGCCGCCACGCGCCGTCGATGAATCCCTCGATCGGCTGGAAGTGCGCCTTGTACGACATCTTCCGGCTGTCCCGGATCCAGTAGCCGAGGTACAGATACGGCAGCGATGCGCGCTGACACTGCTCGATCTGCCACAGGATATTGTAGGTGCCGAAGCTCGCGCTGTGCATGTCCGGATCGTAGAAGGTGTAGACCGACGACAGGCCGTCGCTCAGCTGGTCGACAATGGACACCATCATGAGCTTGCCCTGGTCGCGGAATTCGACCAGGCGCGTGCTCACGCGGCTCTGCAGGAGGAAGTGCGAGTACTGGTCGCGGCTGTCCTAGTCCATGCCCCCACCCGAGTGGCGGCTCGCCTGGTAGCGCAGGTACAGCGAATAGTGCTCGACCCGGAAGCGCAGCCCGGTGACCGCGTGCTGTAGGTCGCGGTGCTTCGCCGCGGCACGCCGCTGGCTGCGCGAGGCCTGGAACTCAGCGACCGGGACGCGCACCGGCACGCAGGCGCGGCAGTGATCGCAGTAGGGGCGGTAGGTGAAGATTCCGCTGCGGCGGAAGCCCAGGCGCACGAGGTCGGCGTACAGCTCGGTGCCGATCAGATGGCTGGGGGTGGCGACCTGAGAGCGTGCCATCCTGCCCGGCAGATAGCTGCAGGGGTAGGGCGCAGTTACGTAGAACTGCAGTACTGCGTGCGGCAGATCGTTCAGCTTGGACATTGCACCTGCGCGGTAGATGCGCCGGACCACGTGCCCGGAGAGCGCGGATAGTGTAGCAATTCTTCGAGCAGGCGGGAAAATCTCGCCCGTGGGATCTCCCTGGCGCCGAGCTTCTCCAGGTGCGGCGTGTGCATCTGGCAGTCGATTAGCTCACCTCCTTCGCCCTTCAGGCGCTCGACCAGCGCCACCAACGCGATCTTGGATGCATCGCGCGCTCGCGAGAACATCGACTCGCCGAAGAACACGCCGCCCAGCGCCACGCCGTAGAGCCCGCCGGCCAAACCGCCGTCGATCCAGGTCTCGACCGAATGCGCGTGGCCGAGGCGGTGAAGCTCGAGGTAGGCATCGATCATGGCGCCGCCGATCCAGGTGCCGGGCGGGCCCTTGCGCGGCGCAGCGCAGCTCGCAATGACCTCGGCGAAGGCCGAATCGAAGCGCACCTCGTGGCGGCGGTTGCGGAGCACCTTGCCGAGCGAGCGCGACACCTTGAGCTCCACCGGGAAGAGCACCATGCGAGGATCGGGGCTCCACCACAGGATCGGATCGCCGTCGGAGAACCACGGAAAGATGCCGAGCCGGTAGCCCTCCAGCAGGCGTCTGGGAGACAGGTCGCCGCCCGCGGCCAGCAGCCCGTTGGGCTCTCTGAGCGCGCGCCGCACCGGAGGGAAGGGGGCGTGCTTCTCAAGCCAGGGAATCATCCCGCTAGCACTTCACTTGCTGCCGGCAGTAGTCGGTGAGCTCGCTCACAACGCAGCTTCCCTCGACCGCCGTCCTGGGACGTCCCTGGAAGTCCATGGCCAGCCGGAACTCGTACTTGCTGAAGAACTCGTTGAACATCTCCCCGCCGAGGGTTCCGGTAGCGTACAGTCCGTCGCTCTGCGCGTCGTAGTCGAGCAGGATGGCGGCGAGCGGCTGCGGCGCGGGGCCGGCGAGCACTTTCGCGCCTTCGGCCGGATCGTACTGACTGTGCTCGGAGCAGCAGTGGATCACATGGGCGAACTTGCTGCCGGCCGACTTCTCTTCCCGGTAGCTGATGAAGCTGATCTCACGCGTTGGGTAGCTGAGCCGGTGCGCGCAGATCGCCGAGTAAGCGACGATGCCGTGGTCCGCGCCCACACCGCCCGGCCACTCGTAGCTCTGCTTGTCTGCCGTCGTCAGCGTCGCCTGGGGCTTGGTCGGTCTCCCCAGATTCAGCAGGAAGCACGGCGTGCCGGCGAACGGATAGTGAAAGATGAAGTTCTTCTTGGGGGCGAGCGCGCCCGCCCGTAGCGGCCGGCCGGCCGGGTCGACCAGCCGCACGCGGGAATAGAGGCGGGGGCTCGCGTCGGCCGTCGCGGCCGGCACGGAAGCGGCGAGCGCCGAAGCTGCACAAGCGAACATGAAACTGCGTCTCTGCATGGCCTTTCTGAACGGATTCGTCCTCCCGAAGTATGCACGATCGCCCCAATTCCACGGGGATGGCCGAGAGTCAAACTTTCCCGACAGATCAGCTCACTTGGACGACCTCGACTGCCTGCGCTTCCGGTCCGGTATCGTCGCGGCGCCACTTCTCGCCAGAAAACGGCTCGTCCTGCCCTGCGGAGCTGCTCGCGGGAATAAAGCGGGACTAATTCCTGTTGAGGATTGCGGGAACGTGATAAAAAGTGCAATAGACTCAATAAATTACGTCTCAGCCAGACCATTGATTGTTTGGCACGCTGCGTGCTTTAAGCACTAGCCATATGACAAGGGGGTACCGCTGTTCTGAAGATCTCGGCGCGTTGTTGTATTATGCCGCGCCCAGGGATTAAGTGTTTTCAAACCCTTACAGAACATTATTGAAGGGAAATCGCAAGTGATCGGCGCATTCGGCCAAAGAGCATACTGTGGAGAAGTTGGCGGCCTTGATGGTGACTCGCCACGATCTGTCATGGCCGAAAACCGAAGCGCCCTCGCACACAGCGACGGTCTTGGTTTCCGCCAGTGCATGATCGCGCAAGGCGGGCTGTCTCCAGCATGAAGCCCAAGCAGCACATCTCCATACGGCCCGTTGCGCGCGCGGTCGCCTTCGCCCTGCTTGCAGGCGCCGCGCCGGCCTGGGCCGGGCCCACCGGCGAACAGGTTGTGGCGGGACAGGCCAGCGTCAGCCGCTCGGGCACCAACACGCTGATCACCCAAGGCACCGACCGCGCCGCCATCAACTGGCAGACCTTCGGTATTGCCTCCGACGAGTCGGTACGCTTCGCACAGCCTTCGGCGGCCAGCATCGCGCTTAACCGCGTGCTGGGCCAGAACCCCACCGAGATCTTCGGCTCGCTTACCGCCAACGGCCAGGTCTTCATTCTCAACCCCAACGGCGTCCTGTTCGGCAAAGGCGCGCAAGTCGATGTGGCCGGCCTGGTCGCGTCCACGCTCAGCCTGAGCAACGAGGACTTCATGGCTGGGCGCTACCGCTTTACCACCGTCCCAGTTTCCTCGGGAGCGGGGGCCAGCGGGGTCGTCAACCAGGGTGACATCACCGCCAACGGCGGCTACGTCGCATTCATCGCGCCGCAGGTCAGAAACGAAGGTACGATCACCGCCGCCAACGGCAATGTGGCGCTCGTCGCGGGCAGTGACGTCACGGTAAGCCTCAACGGCAACAAGCTGATCGGCCTCACCGTCGATCTAGGCGTGCTCAACGCGCTGGCCGAGAACAAGGGCCTGATCAGAGCCGACGGCGGGCAAGTGCTGCTCACCGCGAAGGCGGCCGACCAGATCATCAAAGCGGTGGTCAACAACGACGGCATCATCGAGGCCGACACGATCTCCAGCGTCGACGGCGTGATTCGCCTCGAGGCCGACAACGTCACGAACGGCGGCACGCTGCGCGCGGACGGCGGAATGGGGCTAAGAGGCGGCAGCATCATGCTCGCCGCCGCCAACGACATCACGCTCGGCACGGGTTCCATCATCTCGGCCAGCGGCGCGCGCGGCGGCGACATCACGATACAGGCGCAAGGCGGGACCCTGCTCGCCGACGGGCGCATCCAAGCGGTCGGCAGCGAAGCGACCGGCGGCACGGTGAAGTTGCTCGGAAACCAAGTCGGCCTGATCAATGCGGCCAGCGTGAACGCGTCGGGTAATACCGGCGGCGGCACGGTGCTCGTGGGCGGCGATTTCCAGGGCAAGGGTCCCGAGCAGAACGCGACTGCGACGTATGTCGCCGAGAGCGCGCAGATCAAGGCCGATGCGTTGACCTCCGGCAATGGCGGCAAAGTCATCGTCTGGGCAGACGATGTCACGCGCTATTACGGCAGCATCAGCGCGCGCGGCGGCTCGCAAGGCGGTGATGGCGGTTTCGTGGAGGTATCCGGCAAAGTTAATCTCGACTTCATTGGCAAGGTCGATGTTGCTTCGCCCCATGGCACCGGGGGCAAGGTCCTGCTCGACCCGCAGGACATCGTCATCGACGCCACCGTGCAGGCAGCGCCGCCCAACAATGCGGTTGGCACCCCGGACGTCGCTTTCGCCGCTCCGCCCGCGGCAGGCACGACCACGATACAGATCACCGACGTGACGGGATACGACGAGCTGTTCCTCCAGGCGACGAACAACATCACGCTGTCCAGCGCGATGACCATGGCGGCCAACGGCACGGTGCGTTTCGAGGCCAACAACAACATCGCCATTAATTTCCCACTGACGACGTCGGGGACGCCTTCGACCGCGCGGCCGTCGATCACGCTGGCGGCGGACAAGGATGGCTCCGGGACGGGCACGCTCGCGATTGGAGCCAATGTCACCTCGCAGCAGGGCGGGATCGCGCTCACCGGAGCAAGCATCACGGGCGCGGGCAATCTCAATTCCACCGGGGCCGCGGGAAACAATGGTGGCAATATCAGCATCACCGCTAGCGGCGCGGTCAACCTGCCGGGAACGATCACCTCGAGCGCCGGCGCCAATGCAGGCGCGGCCGGATTCAACGCCGGGACGGTGACGGTTTCCGGCACCGCGGTCACGACCGGGGCGATCACCGCGGCGGGCTCCGCTGGGCTCGCCGCCGGGAACGGCAAAGGCGGCTCCGGCGGGAACGTCACCATTTCTGCAACCGCCGGCGACATCAGTGTCGGAGCGATCTCAACGCTGGCGGGTAACACCGGCGGCACCGGAGCAGTCGGAACCCTTCCGAAGGGCGGGAACGTAAGTCTCACGACTAGCGGAGGCACCGGCAATATCACGGCCACGACGATCGCGACTTCCGGTGCGACGGGCGCAGTCAACGCCAACGCCGGGGGCGACGGCGGCAACGTGACGCTCGACGCCTCCGCAGCAACCACCGGTAACGTCGTCGTGACTACCGTGAACGCGTTTGCGGGACTTGGCGCCACGGGATCCGGCACAGGACCCGGCGAGGGCCGCGCGGGCGGTACCGTGCTCCTGAAATCGAAAGGCACGCTGTCATTCGGCGCGATCAGCACCCGCGGAACCGCCGCGGTGGTGGCAGGCCAGAGCGGCGGTGCCGGCGGGGCGGTAACGATCGATTCGACTAGTGGGGCGGCGATCACCTATACGGGCGCGGCGGCCGCGGGCATAGACACGCGCGGCGCCAACGGCAGCGGCGTCGGCATCGGCGGGCTGGGCGGCACGATCACGCTTACCGATACCCTGACCATCAACAACAATTTCATCGCTGTCGCCAACTCGGGCACCGTTCTCCCGGCAGGCAATGCCGACATCGTATTCGGCGACGTCCTGAGCGCCGCCGGAGCTGCCAACACTCTTACGCTGACGACGGCGAACTCCTCCGGCAACCTAACCGTCGGAAACGTCGGCGGGGCGGGCGCGACCAATTCCATGGGCACGGTGATCTTTACGGGCCGCTCGATCACCTCCGGTTCAGTCAACACGACGGGCAGGAACAACGCGGCCGGCGCGGGAGTCACCTTCACCGGCCAGGCGACGGGAACGGCAACCGTGAACGGCACGATCACGACCGTCGGCGGTACGAACACGGCGGCGGGGGTCGGTCGCGCGGGCGGTGCGGTCAACATCACCGCTGGGACCGTGGTGGTGAACGCTGCGATCGATACGTCGGGCTCGGCGGGATTCGCTGGCAGCAACAACAACGGCGGCAACGCGGGACTGGTGACACTAAACGCGAACGGCGCTGCACCGACCGTTACGCTGGGGGCGGGAATCAACGCCAACGGCGGGGCCGCGGCAACAGCCGGCGCGGCGACGACCGGCGGCAACGGCGGCACGATCCAGATCCAGGATCCCTCGCTGCTTTCCGCGAACGTCGTGGTCAGCGCTCTCCCAGGCGCCGGCGCAGGCGGCGGGGCGAACGGGACCGGTGGCGCAGTTACCTTCACCGGCGCCGTCGACTCTTCGGGCACCAATCGCAGCCTGACGGTCAATACGTCCGGTGCCACCACCTTTACCGCCCCTATCGGCGGCACGCTCGCGCTGGCCTCGCTCACAACGGACGCCGGCGGCACGACAAGCGTCGCGGGGAACGTGACCACGACCGGGGCACAAACCTATAACGACACCACCACGATCACCGCGGCCGCGGTCCTTTCTTCCACCGGCGGCGGTGATATCTCTGCGCCCGGGGCGGTAACGGCGACTGCCGGGACGCTCACGCTCTCAACAGCCGGCAACGTCACTTTCAACAACGCTGCGAACAACTTCGGCACTGTGACAGTGGCCAGCGGCAACAACGTATCGCTCAGAGACGTCAACGCCATCCAGTTCGGCGGCGCGTCCACGGTCAACGGCAATCTGACCGTGAACGCCGTTGGCGTCACCGAGGCTGGCGGCGCATCCCTGGCTGTCACCGGCCTGTCCACGTTCAACGCGGGCGCCGGGGTGATCACGCTCACGACCGCGACCAACGACTTCACCGGGGCGGTGAGCCTGAACAACTCGGGGGCGAACAACGTCTCGGTGACCGACGCCAACGCGATCGTCTTGGGGACGTCCAGCGT
>Ga0137410_10001053_pt1 | contig 18965 bp, 17 predicted proteins | sample CZODoug1_16funga_FD_108878 | JGI IMG/M metagenome (GOLD analysis project Ga0137410, IMG submission 108878) | Vadose zone soil fungal communities from Angelo Coast Range Reserve, California, USA - CZODoug1_16fungal (Illumina Assembly) | ecosystem: Environmental > Terrestrial > Soil > Vadose zone... | reverse complement strand
GGCCGAGCTGCGGCAAGTCGTCGGCACGTGGCAGAACGAGAAGGATCTCGCGAGCCGCGCCAAAGCGCTGCGCGAGAAGCTCAAACTCGACGCGCTGCTTCTCACCCGCGGCGAAGAAGGCATGAATCTGTTCCACAAGAACAAGGTATTCCGCGTGAGCGCGGAGAAGCATGAGGTGTCCGATGTTACCGGCGCCGGCGACACCGTCATCGCGACGCTGGCGGTGATGCTCGCCGCCGGGCAGGGCATCGAGGCGGCGGTGCGCGCCGCCAACCGCGCCGGCGGCATCAAGGTGACCAAGTTCGGCACCGCCGAAGTGACGCTGCAGGAAATCTTCGCGTGAGCTACTACATCGTCACCGGCGCGGCGGGGTTCATCGGCTCGCGGCTGGTCGCCGCGCTCAACCGCCGCGGCGTGCGCGACATCATCGCCGTTGACAACCTGGCGCAGAGCGGCAAGTTCACCAACCTCGCCGGTTGCGACATCGCCGACTACATCGATCAGTCCCGCTTTTTGTCCGCGCTGGAAAAGTTCGAGGGCAGCGTCGAGGCGGTCTTCCATCAGGGCGCCTGCTCCGACACCATGGAGAGCGACGGCCGTTACATGATGGAGAACAACTACGAGTACTCGCGGCGGCTGCTCGACTGGTGCCAGGACGAGCAGGTGCCGCTCATCTACGCCTCGTCGGCCTCGGTGTACGGCGCCGGGCCGGAGTTCCGCGAGGAGCGGCGCTGCGAGAAGCCGCTCAACATCTACGGCTACTCCAAGTTTCTCTTCGACCAGTACGTGAGAAGCATTCTGGAAAAGAAGAGTTCCCAGGTTGCGGGCCTGCGCTACTTCAACGTCTACGGCCCGAACGAGGCCCACAAGGGCCGCATGGCCTCGGTCGCGCTGCACGCGTGGGAGCAGCTGCACGCCGAAGGCCGGGTCAGGCTGTTCGTCGGCTCCGGCGGCTACAGCGACGGCGAGCAGCGGCGAGACTTCGTCTACGTCGACGATGTCGTGGCGGTCAACCTGTGGCTGCTCGAGCGGCGCGCCGTCTCGGGAGTCTTCAATTGCGGCACCGGCCGCGCCCAGAGCTTCAACCGCCTCGCGGTCGCAGTGATCAACGCCGTGAACCGCACCAGCCTGACGCTGCACGAGATCGTCGCCAAGGGTCTGATCGAGTACGTGCCGTTCCCGGAAGCGCTGAAGGGCAAGTACCAGAGCTTCACCGAGGCGGACATGGCGCGCCTGCGCGCCGCCGGCTACCCGGGCGAGTTCATGAACGTCGAGCAGGGCGTCGCCGCCTACGTCAAGGAACTGCAAGCCAAGTGAAGCGCACCATCGAGGATTTCATCGGCAACACGCCGCTGGTCCGCCTGCAGCGGCTCGACGGCGAATCACAGAAGAAAGGCAACGTCATCCTCGCCAAGCTCGAGGGCGACAATCCGGCCGGCTCGGTGAAGGATCGCCCGGCGATTTCGATGATCCGCCACGCCGAGAAGCGCGGCGACATCAAGCCGGGCGACGTGCTGATCGAGCCGACCTCGGGCAACACCGGCATCGCCCTCGCCATGGCGGCGGCGATCCGCGGCTACAAGATGATCCTGATCATGCCCGAGCACCTCTCGGTCGAGCGGCGCCAGACGATGCGCGCCTTCGGCGCCGAGATCGTCCTCACCCCGCAGAAAGGCGGCATGGAGGGTGCGCGCGACCTCGCCGAGAGGATGGTGAAGGAGGGCAAAGGCACGATGCTCGACCAGTTCGCCAACCCCGACAACCCGCGCATCCACTACGAAACCACCGGGCCCGAGATCTGGCGCGACACGGAAGGCAAGCTCACGCACTTCGTCTCCAGCATGGGCACGACCGGCACGATCATGGGGTGCTCGCGCTTCTTCAAGGAGAAGAACCCGAAGATCGAGATCATCGGCTGCCAGCCGCAGGAGGGCTCGCAGATTCCGGGCATCCGCAAATGGCCCGAGGCCTACCTGCCGAAGATCTACGACAAGGCGCGGGTGGATCGCCTGGAATACGTCAACCAGGGCGAGGCCGAGGAGATGACGCGGCGGATGGCGCGGGAGGAAGGAATCTTCGCCGGTATCTCCTCCGGCGGCGCGATGCACGTCGCACTGCGCGTCGCGAAGGATCTCAAGAACGCGGTGATCGTCACCATCGTCTGCGACCGAGGCGATCGCTACCTCACCACCGGCGTTTTCCCCGACTGATTCCACGAATTCCATCCACCGATGACGCCCGTCCTCGCCTTCGATATCGAGACTGTCCCGGATGTCGCGGGCATCCGCAGGCTGTTCGAGCTGCCGGCCGATCTGCCGGACGCGGAAGTCGCCGAGGTCGCGTTCCAGAAGCGGCGCGTCGCTTCGGGCAACGACTTCCTGCAGCCGCACCTGCAGCGCGTGGTGATGATTTCCTGCGTGCTGCGCGACGACGAGGGCGTGCGGGTGTTCTCGGTCGGCGAGCCCGACACCGCGGAGAAGGAGACGATCCAGCGCTTCTTCGAGGGCATCAACAAGTACGTGCCGCAGATCGTCTCGTGGAACGGCCGCGGTTTCGACCTGCCGGTGCTGGCTGCGCGCGGCCTGATCCACGGCGTCACCGCCGCCACCTTTTGGGACACCGGCGCCGACGACAAGGACTTCCGCTTCAGCAACTACCTGAGCCGCTTCCACGACCGGCACCTCGATCTGATGGATGTGCTGGCGATGTACGGCTTCCGCGGCTCGCCGCTCGACGACGTGGCGCAGCTTTCCGGCTTCCCGGGCAAGGTCGGCATGGGGGGCAGCGAGGTGTGGCCGGCATTCCAGCGAGGTGAGTTGCGGCAACTGCGCGATTACTGCGAGGCGGACGTCGCCAATACCTACCTTCTCTATCTGCGCTTCCAGATGATGCGCTGCGTTTTCACGCCGCAGCGCTATGCCGAGGAATGCGCGCTGCTGCGCACGCAGCTGGAAAAGCGCCCCGAGCCGCACTGGCAGAAATTCCTCTCGCTCTGGAAAGCCTGAAGCTCCACATCGACGCCCTCGACAACGAGGGCCGCGGCGTCGCGCGCAACGCCGAGGGGAAGGTGGTGTTCGTCGAGGGTGCGCTGCCGGGGGAAGACGCCGCGGTGCGGATCTTCAAGCAGGGCCGCAAGTTCGACGTCGGCGCGGCCACCGCGATCGCGAATCACAGCCCGGGCCGGCGCGAGCCGCGCTGCTCGCATTTCGGCGTCTGCGGCGGCTGCGCCACGCAGCACGCCGACGAGCGCACGCAGATGGCGGCCAAGCAGCGCTGGCTGGAGGATTGCCTCGAGCGCATCGGCAAGGTCGAGCCCGAGACCCTGCTGCCGATCGTCTACGGCGAGGAGTGGGGCTACCGGCACCGCGCGCGGCTCTCGGTGCGGCGGGTGGAGAAGAAGGGCGGCGTGCTGGTCGGCTTCCGCGAGCGGCGCTCGACCTACATCGCCGACATGCGCGAGTGCCCGGTCCTGCCGGACAAGGTTTCTGCGCTCCTGCCGCACCTGAGGCTTCTGGTTGAAAGCCTTTCGGTGCGGGAACGCCTGCCGCAGATCGAAGTCGCGGTCGGCGACAACGCGATCGCGCTGGTGTTCCGGCACCTGCTGCCGTTGACCGACGCCGATCACGCCGAATTGAAGGCTTTTCATGAGAACCACGGCGCGCACATCTGGCTGCAGCCCGCCGGCCCAGACTCCGCGCATCCCTTCGCGCCGAGAGAGAGCGACCTCTACTACACGCTGCCGGAGTTCGGGCTGGAGCTCCACTTCCGCCCGACCGACTTCACGCAGGTGAACGCGGCGGTGAACCGCATCCTGGTTTCGAAGGCGGTGCAGCTCCTCGACCCCAAGCCGGGCGAGCGCGTCGCCGATCTTTTCTGCGGCATCGGCAACTTCAGCTTGCCGCTGGCGAAGCGCGGCGCCGAGGTGATCGGCCTCGAGGGCAGCCGCGAGCTGGTCGAGCGGGCGCGCGCCAACGCGCTTGCCAACGGCGTGGTGGCGCAGTTCGAGGTCGCCGATCTCTTCAAGCACGGCCTGGCGCCGTTCGGACGCTTCGATAAATTGCTGCTCGATCCGCCGCGCGAAGGCGCGGTCGAGCTCGTCAAGGCGCTGCCGCGCGAATGGCCGCGCAGGATCGTCTACGTCTCGTGCGATCCCGCCACTCTGGCGCGCGACGCGGAAGTATTGGTCCACACCCAGGGGTTCCGCCTCGTCGCCGCGGGCGTGGCCAACATGTTTCCGCACACGGCGCACGTGGAGAGCATTACACTTTTCGAAAGGGAGGGGATCCCATGAAAGGAATGCTCGCGCTGCTCCTGTTTGCGTCGCCGGCGCTCGCCGCGCCGAAGATCGAAAACCTCAGCGTGAAGGCGAACAGCAAGTCTCCGGAAGTCGAAATCGCGATCACCGTGATCAAGAGCGGCGTCGGCAACTGCGACGCCAGAGTCGACTTCGGCGACGGCCGCGGGCGCAGCGTCGACTTCGGCGTGGCGACGGTCCGCTCGCTGAAGTACACCTATGCCAAGGGTGGAAACTACAAAGTTTCGGTGAAGGGCACCGGCAAGACGCCCTGCGAAGGCGCGAAGGAAGTCGCGCTCAATATCGCCGCTGCCGCGGCGGAGAAAAAGAAGGCGGAAAAGAAAAAGGCGGACAAGAAGTCCGCCCCGAAGAAGGAAGAGCCTAAGTAGGGCTAGTCGCGCTCGCCGCCGAAGATGCCGAGCAGCTGCAGCAGGCTGGAGAAGATATTGTAGAGCGCGACGTAGAGCGTGAGGGTCGCCGAGATGTAGCTGGTCTCGCCGCCGCGCACGATATTGTTCACCTGCCACAGGATCACCGCCGAGCTGAACAGGATGAACGCCCCCAGCAGAACGAGGTGGACGATCGGGCTCTGCAGGAAGATGTTGGCCAGGACCGCCAGCATGATGACGATGAACCCGACCATCAGGAAGCTGCTCAGCCCCGAGAAGTCGCGTTTCGCGACGCTCGCGACGCCGGCCAGTCCGAAGAAGGTCGCCGCGGTCCCGCCGGCCGCCATCATCACCAGCTGAATGCCGTTGCTGAGGCCGAGCACGCTCTGGAACAGCGGCCCGAGCAGCAAGCCGAGAAACAGGGTGAAACCGAGCAGCAGGCCGACGCCGAGGCTGCTGTTACGGTTCTTCTCGATGGCGAAGATCCAGAGATAGAAGATGCCCAGGACCGCGATCGACGAAAGGACCGGGCTCGAGCGCATGAAGGAAAAATCGAGGTTGTAGCCGATCGCCGCGCCGATCGCCGTCGGCACCAGGCTGATGGCGAGCAGCAGGTAGGTGTTGCGCAGGACCCGCTGGGCGTCGCCGGCAATGGCGACTTGCGGGGCTGCTTCGTAGGGGGCCAGCGTCTCTTCGCCGGTGCGTACTGGTTTCAGTTCCATGGATCCTCCGTTCTTATATGTATGTACTGCCTCATTAGACTACCAAACCCGGCCCGCGTTGCAACGGCGGGGCCCGACTTCGGGCTAAAATGCGGCCCCGACAGGGTTTTTTCAAGGGAAGTCACGAAAATGAAACGTAAATACGGAGCGGCTCGCAGCCGCGAGACGCTGGCCGAGCAACGCATGCGCGAGGCCGCCAAGGCCTCGGGCGACAACAGCCATAACTACGGCTCGATCTCACGCAAGGGTTCCCCTACCCGCGGGAAGAAGCGCTCCCGCTAGCTAGTAAACTGAGCTGGCTGCGGAGAGTTGGCAGAGCGGTCGAATGCGGCGGTCTTGAAAACCGTTAGCCCGCAAGGGCTCGGGGGTTCGAATCCCTCACTCTCCGCCAGAGGCGATGTAGGTCAGCCTGCTCGAATCAATCATATAGTTGTGGCATGGACGCTGTTACGGCCCAATCCGGCGAGGCCAAGGAGCAGCTGCTAAGCGAGGACCGGCGGCTGCTCGGACGCCTGCTTGGCGACGTCATCGGCGAGCAGGTCGGCGAGGCGACGCGCGAGCAGATCGAAAGCATCCGCCAGACCGCGGTGCGCTTCCGGCGGGTCGAGTCGGCCGGCATGGCGCCCGCCGAGGCGGCCGTGGTCAAGGCCGAGCTGAGCGCGCGACTTGACGCCCTCCCGATCGAGGACACGCTGCACGTAGTGCGCGCGTTTAGCTATTTCTCGCACTTGCTGAACATCGCTGAAGACGCGCACCAGAACCGCCGGCGCCATGTGCACGCCGAAGCGGGCTCGCCGCGGCGCCCGGGAAGCTTCGCGTTCGCTCTTGAGCGCTTGCACGATCACGGCGCACTTCTGAAGTGGTTTGAGCGTGCGCGCGTCAGCCCGGTGCTGACCGCCCATCCCACCGAGGTGCAGCGACAGAGCATCCTCGACTGCGAGCGCGAGATCGCACGTCTGGTCGCGCTGCCAGCGTCCGCCCAGCGCGACAACGCGCTGCACGCCGAGGTGCTGAGGCTCTGGCTGACCGCCATGCTGCGGCTCGCCAAGCTCGCGGTGGCGGACGAGATCGCGAACGCGCTCGCGTACTTTCGTCTGACGTTCATCGCGCAACTGCCGCGGCTCTACCGCGAGCTTGAGGAGGCGCTGCGGGCGCGTTTCTCGCTCCCTCGCGTGCCTTGGCTGCCGCCTTTCCTGACCGTCGGTAGCTGGGTCGGCGGCGACCGCGACGGCAATCCGAGCGTGGATGCGCGCACGCTGCGGCTCGCGGTATCCGAGCAGGCGCGACTGATCCTCAGCCACTACCTCGCGGAGGTGCATGCGCTCGGCCGGGAGATGGGGCTGTCGGCGCGCCTGATGCGCACGCCGCCGGAGGTACTCGAGCGGGCGGCGTCCTCGGGCGAGCACACGGCGCACCGTCGCGACGAACCGTACCGGCGCTTGGTGTCCGGGATTTACAGCAGGCTCGCAGCCACCGCCAAAGCGCAGGCGGGGCTCGACGCGGTGCCAGCGCCACTCGCCGAGCTACCGGCTTATACGGACTCTGGCGAGCTCGCCGCGGACCTCGACCTGATCGCAGAGGCGCTCGAGCGCCAAGGCACAGGACTTCTAGCCGAAGGCCGCCTACGGGAGCTTCGCAGGAAGGTGAGCGTGTTCGGCTTCCACCTCGCGCCGATCGATCTCAGGCAGAGCTCGGACGAGCACGCTGCGGTCGTGGCCGAGCTGATGCAACGCGCCGGCGTGGAGGCCGCTTACGCGTCGCTCGACGAGGCGTCGCGGATCGCCCTGCTGCAGAGGGAGCTTGCCGGGCCGCGGCTGCTGCGCTCGCCGCATCTGGACTATTCGCCGCTCGTCGAGCGCGAGCTCGGTGTGGTCGAGGCGGCCGCGAGCGCGCAACGGCACCTCGGCAAGGCGGCGGTCGGCAAGTATGTCATCTCGCACTGCGAATCCGTATCCGACCTGCTGGAGGTGGGCGTACTGCTGCGCGAAGCGGGGCTGCTGTGCTCCGAGCGCCTGGACCTCGACGTGATCCCGCTGTTCGAGACGATCGACGACCTGCAGCGCTGCGGCGCCATCATGCACGACGCGCTGGCGCTGCCGCTGTACCGTGCGTGGCTACGCTCGCGCGGCGACGAGCAGGAAGTGATGCTCGGCTATTCGGACAGCAACAAGGATGGCGGCTACGTCGCCTCGAACTGGGCCCTATACAACGCGACCACCGAGCTGATGCGCGTGTGCGCTGCGCGCGGCGTGCGCCTGCGCCTGTTCCACGGACGCGGCGGAACGGTGGGCCGCGGCGGCGGGCCGAGCTACGAAGCGGTGCTGTCGCAGCCGCCCGGCAGCGTCGATGGCGCGCTGCGCCTGACCGAGCAGGGCGAGGTGATCGCCAGCAAGTACGCCGACCCTGAGAACGGGCGGCATAACCTGGAGATCTTGGTGGCGGCGACCCTGGACGCGAGCTTGAGCGACGTGCCCACCGACGGCCATGAGCGACACATGGAGATCATGGGGGAGCTGTCGAAGCTCGCGCTCGCCAAATACCGCGGCCTGGTCAACCTGCCACGATTCATGGAGTATTTCCGCGCGGCGACGCCCTTTTCAGAGATCGCCGGACTCAATATCGGCAGCCGTCCGGCGTCGCGCAAGGCGTCGGACAAGCTCGAGGACCTGCGCGCCATTCCGTGGGTATTCAGCTGGAGCCAGTCGCGCGTCATGCTGCCGGGCTGGTACGGTTTCGGCGCCGCGGTTTCGGAGTGGCTGGCCTCCGGGCGTGGCGTGCTCGAGGAGCTCCGTGATTTGCATGCAAACTGGCCGTTCTTCCGCGCCATGCTTTCCAACCTGGACATGGTGCTCGCCAAAACCGATCTAGGCATCGGAGAGCGCTACGCGGAGCTGGTGGCCGATACGGGGCTGCGCGATACCGTGTTTAGCCTGCTGAGGGAGGAGTGGCACGCGGCCCGCGACCAGCTCTTTGCCATAACCGGAGCGAGCGAATTCCTCGCCAACAACCCGACGCTTGCGCGCTCGATCCGAAACCGCTTCGCCTACCTCGATGCCCTCAACCACATCCAGCTTGAGCTGCTGCGCCGCTATCGCGCCGGAGACTCCGACGAGCGCACGGTTCGTGCCATCCATCTCAGCATCAACGGCGTCGCCGCTGCGCTGCGCAACAGCGGGTGAGAAAATTCCCTGTTTCGCCGATTTGCCCCAGCGAATGTCTCCGATGATTCGTGGGTAGGCGTGTGGGTACGGACTGCCGCCTTTGGCTATACTGTCGTCATTCAAGGACCTAGCCGTACTCGTAGCGGACTCACTCTCCGCCAGACACCCTTCAGTAGCGGTCCTATGGGGCTTCCGCATTCCCTGATCAGGCCCCGGCACCCAAAGCGGACGCTCATCGCTTTGCTGCTCGTTGTGGTCGGTCTCATCCCCGCTCGGGCGGCAGAAACCGCGACCAGCATGTGGATGTGGCAATACGGCAATGCCGACGTAGGTAGTCACAGGTTCTTCGGTACTGACCCGATAGAACTCGCGAACCAGTTCTGCAAAGTCATGAACAGCTGCGTCGTCACCAAAGATCCGAGGTGCAACCGCTCGTGGTTTCCCTTCGGTCCGCCTGCGATAGACGGGTACTACGACTCCCTCGGCGATCCGCCATATCCGATATACCGCTTCGAATGCACGAAGCGGTCAGACGTGCCATACGCGTTTGGTGGTTTCATTGCTTACCAGCCGGTGAACCCGAGCATTCACCCACCGGTGAATCCTCACAGTAAGGATCAAGACAAAGGGTTGGGGATGAGCCGCCTTGAGCGTGAGCCACTCATCAGAGGCCTGTCCGTGCTTCTAGTGCTCATGACCTGTGCCGGGTTCCTCTTGCGAGCTCTGCTCTCTTCTCGACTCCGTAGGTTGCACCCGAGTGTTACAACAACCGTCGGACAGATCCGATTTGTTCATAGCGCAGCATGGCGTGAGATCGGCGACCGGAGTTTGGCGACTCTCTGCCGCGGCATTCGATTGTTTGACTATCTGTACCTGGTTCTGATCGCGGTTCTTCTTGCGGCAGCGTTCCAGGGTGTCCTTGGCGCGTATGCGCTCTAACCAAGGCGGCGCAATGCCCGCCAAGGCGCAGAAGACCAACGCCTGACTCTTAGCCACAACGCACGCTGAAAGAGCTTGCGCGCGGCAACAAAATCACCCAACTCGCGCAGTGCCGAGGCTGCGCCCGAGCAGGCAACTTCATCACTAGGATTGATGGTCATCGCGTCGCGATAGCAGCCAAATGCGTCGCCGAATTTGCGCTTTTCCATGTAGGCCCTGCCGAGGACCTGATGTGCATCGGCAAAGCGAGGTTCTAGCTTGAGCGCTTTGCGGTAACACGCGATTGCGCGATCGATGTTGCCTTGTTCATGGATGGCGACACCAAGCAGGTGTTGCGCGCGGGCAGAGCCTGGATTCGTGCTCGCCGCCTTCGAGAGCAGCTTTTCGGCTTCGGGAAACCTTCCCGCCGCGAGCTCACGCTCGCCTTGTTCGATGAGGGGAGGCGCTTCATCCCCCGGGGGCGCAGAGGGGGCTCGTCGTCCGGCATTCTTTGCGAACTCGCCGAGGCTCTGCGTGACTTCCTCCATGACGCTCTTCCAATCTCCGACACGACCCTGCCGGAACAATCTTGCCGTGGAATACCAAGGACTGTCCCTGCGATCCAGCAGCCAACGCCAATCGGGGGAAAAGGGCAGGAGCACCCATAGTGGCTTTCCCAGCGCGCCCGCGAGATGGGCGACGGATGTATCTACCGTAATGACGAGATCCATCAGGGAGACAAGGGCAGCCGTGTCCGAGAAGTCCTCGAGCTTCGCGCCGAAGTGAAGAATTTCTGGATGAGCCTTCAGAACATGCTCATCCTCGGGTCGGATTTCTTTTTGCAGACTAATAAGCTTTACCGGAACCTTCCCGACGATGAGCAAGCTGGACAGGGGCACGGAACGCTTAAAGTCATGCCGGGTCGCGGTGCCGCCTGACCATACGATCCCGACTCTGGGCGGATTCGACGGTCCGAGAATGAGCTCCCATTTCCTTGTTGCTGCGGCCGGGACGGTCAGATACGGGATCGACGCCGGGATGGTGTTCAGTCGAGTGTTGAGGGCAAGCGGCAAGCTGAGCAGAGGGCATTCAAAATCGCTCGGCGGCAGTGGCTCGTTCTGGCCCAGTACCTTGACGTTCGGGATGCTCGATAACAGGTTCTTCAATGCCGGCTGTATGTGAAGGATCACGCTCGCGCCCTTCTTCGACAGCGTATCCGCATATCGCGCGAATTGAATCGTGTCACCCAAGCCCTGCTCGGCATAAAGAACGATCTTCTTGCCAGACAGACTTTCTCTTCCTGACCACCGTGGCCGTACCGGGTCGCGCCGGAACTCAGAAAGTCTCCACCGCCATTCATACGCCGGCCAACCGCGCTCAAGATCGCCCAGGAGGAGTCGACATAAGGACGAATTTGCATGCGCGTCGGCCGACTGAGGGTCGACGGCGAGTACGCGCTCGTAGTTCGCAAGTGCATCGCCGTAACGCCCTAGTTCTCGCAATGCATGCCCGCGGTTCAGTACAGACTGGATCTTCGGTGGATTGGCCGCTATAGCGGCGTCAAAGCTGGCGATTGCCTCGTCGTAGCGGCGCAGTTCGTGAAGCGCCAGGCCGCGGTTGTCCAAAGCCTCGGCATATCGCGGAGCGATCTTGAGCGCCCTGTCGTAGCTCGCTAGAGCATCGTCGTAGCGCTTGAGAATGTGGAGGGTGCCGCCTCGGTTGTTCCAAACCTCGGCATCGTCGGGCTTTGCCGCCAGCGCCTTGTCATAACTCGAAAGCGCTTCCTGCTGGCGGTTTAGCTTCTGCAGGATGTGGCCGCGGCTAGTCAGGGCCTCGACGAAGTCGGGCTTCATATCTAGCGCCTGCTCCAGCGCGAGAAGTCCGTCTTGGAGGTGGCCGAGCGCTATGTTGACCATGGCAGAGCTGTAAGCGAATTGCGGGATTTTCGGGCGAAGCTCTCTCGCTTTGCGGACCAGCTCTAGCGCGCGCTCTTTCTTTCCGAGTTGGAGGGCGGTTAGACCCGATAGGTGTAGGGCATCGGGCTGGTCGGGCTGTAGCCGCAGAATCTCCTGGAAGGTCTGCTCTGCTTCCGAGAAGCGTCCTTCATGGAACTTCTTCAGTGCGACTTGCAGTTGTTCCGCGATGCGACTGTGTTCTTCGGATTGCATGCCACGTTCCCAGTAAGATAGCGCGCCGAAACGATATCGGTCCCCACGTTACTCTGCCTGGGCGTGGCGCGACGGCCGATATGCTAGACGGGGTAGCTAGCCAGACGCCGCATGAAATCCAAACCGCTCAGATACTTGTCAGCATTCTTGTCGGACGCGCTCTCCGCCAAGATCTGTCCAGGGCCACTCCGCTAGAATCCCGGCCATGTCCGTCCATCCCATGAAGTCGCTGGGCGCTGACCCGGTCCAGCAAGCAAAAGTCCATCTTGCCGCTGCGCACCGCCTCGCGGTGCTGCACGAGCTCGAAGAAGGCATCGACAACCACTTCACCGTCACCGTGCCGGGCAGGGACGATCGCTACCTGATCCTGCCCTTCGGCCTGCACTGGTCGGAGGCGCGCGTGAGCGACCTGATCGTGTTCGACGAGGCGGGCAAGACGCTCGAAGGCGAGGGCGTGGTCGAGCTGTCGGCGCAGTGCATCCACGCGCCGATCCATCGCATCTGCGGCGCGCGCGTCGTGATGCACACGCACCAGACATGGGCGGTGGCGCTCAACATGCTGAAGAACAACCGGCTGCTGCCGGCGAGCCAGACCGCGGCGTTCTTCCACGGCCACATCGCCTACGACGACACCTACGCCGGGACCGCCGACTTCATCGAGGAAGGCGAGCGCCTCGCGGGAGTGATCGGCAGGAAGCACGTCCTCTTCATGAAGAACCACGGCGTGCTGGTGACCGGCGACTCGGTGGCGCAGGCCTACCGCCGGCTGTACAAGCTGGAGCGCGTGTGCCGGGCGCAGATCCTGGCGATGTCGACCGGTCAGCCGCTGGAAGTGCTGTCCGACGAGATCGTCGCGCAGGTGCAGGCGCCGCCGGTCAACGACCGCCATTCGCGCAGCGAGCGCGATCGCCTGTACCTCGAGGCGATGATGCGCGTCCTCGACCGCGAGAACCCGGGCTACGCCGACTAGCTATAGCCGCGAGACGTGCGCCGAGACGCATTGCCAGCGTCCGTCGCGAAGCTGCCAATCATCGGTGTAGCGACCCGCCCCCTGGGACCCGTCGGGCTTCTGGTAGCTGGTGCGTGCGTGGATGATGGCGAAATTGCCGAGGATGCGGATCAGGACATCTTGTTCGCGGATGTTCTTGACCGATGAGCCGCGGCCGATCTGCGCTAGAAAGGCCTTGCGATCGGTGAAGGTGCCATCGGGATTGGTGTTGAAGAAGTCAGGCGCCAGGTTGGCGTCGAACCAGGCGACATCGGCCTCATCGACAGATCGGACGTAGTTGCGGTTGAGGTGCTGCAGCGTGGCTTGGTGCTGTTCATTGTCTGCCATGGGGTCGACTCCATTACGTTGGACGATGGGATGCTAGTGCGGCTGCACCTGCGAGCAAGCCTGCCGTCGCGGCGAGCAGCACTACGGTGAAGCCGTGCGGCAGTTTTTCCACTAGCGCGATCAGGATCGGGCCAAGCAGCTGCCCGACCGCAAAAGCGGAAGTCATCGCCGCCATCACCGGACGCGCCGCCGCGCCATAGAGGCGCCGAGCCTCCTGCATGCCGGCGAGGGTCATGGTGACGAAGGTCGCGCCGACCAGAATCGCCGAAACCAGGATACCGGCGAGCCCGGGCACCAGCAGTGGCGCGGCCACGCCGACTGCCATCACCAGCATCGAGACCATCCACACGCGCCGGGGACTTGTCGCAGCGCCGAATCTCGAGGCGACGAGCATCGAGAGTGCGGCGGCTATTCCGAGGATCGGCCACGCCGAACCGAACGCCAGGGGGTCGGCGATGATCTGGCGCGCCATGGCTGGCAGGAACGTCGCCGGGACGATGTAGCCGAAGCCGTAGGCGCCGTAGCTGAGAATCAGTGGCCAGCCGGCGGAGCCGCGTTGTGCGCCTTCGCTTGCTTTCGCCGGGGGCGTCTTCTCGAAGGCAAAGGGCAGCCAGATCACGCCGGCCATCGCAAGCGCGATGCCCCCGAGCGCGATCCAGGCGGTATCGGCGGTGGCGCCGAGGTGCATGACGACCAGGCAGGCGACACCTGCGGTGGCTACGCCCGTGCCAACGCCTGCGTAGAGCACGCCCCCGAGTTGTGGGTGGCGCAACTCTGCGAGCCGCTCGAGCGTCCACGCAGAGACGAGCACCAGCACCCAGGCGCTCGCCACGCCGGCGAGCGTGCGCAGCACCAGCCAGAATGCAAATCCTTCGACGAGACCCATCGCGAGCGTGGACAGGCCGATTACGAGCAGCGCGGCGCGGATCGCGAGAGAGGCATTCAGGTTCAGCCAGATCGTCGAAAGAGCGCCGGCAAGGTAGCCAAGATAATTGGCGGCGGCGAGCCAGCCGCCTTGGGCGAGCGACAAACCCTCCGCCTGCATCATCGGCAGGACCGGCGTCATCGCGAAACGGCCGATCCCTTGAGAGATCGCGAGCGCGGCGAGTCCGGCGAGCGCGGTGGGAAGGGCGGCGAACTGCCGTTGGAATAGGGCGGTCAGGTGAGCGACTATTTGTATGGGGTCTTCGCCACCCTATCCGATGTTCATGGGATAGTGCTCTTTATGGGTAGGAACGTCCTGCTTCTCCTCGCGCTGGCCGGCATGCTCGCCGGCTGCATGTTCCTCGACGTCAAGGAGCAGCAGGAGAAGCTGCACGCCGCCTGCACCATCAAGGGCACCGCGCGTTCGCTCCAGGCGGGCGACCGCGCGATCGTCGTGGTGTTGCTGCGACGCAAGGAAGGCAAGACCGGCGTCAGCGGCACCTGGGAGATTGCCAGCCACTTCGTGCTGGAGCGGGCCGGGCGCTTCATCTTCACGGTCAGCGCCGGGCAGGGGACCTACACCGTCGGCGCCTTCGATGACGCCGACCGGAATCTGGTGCTCGAGCCCGGCGAATCCTTCGTCACGGACAAGGACGTGGTGACCTGCTCGCCGGGCGCGCTCATCGACGGCTTCGTCCTCAACATTCCGGCGAAAGCCGAGCCGCGCGCCACGGATCTCGACATCACCGGCTTCCAGAAGCGGGACATGAAGGAGCAGGTGAGCTCCATCTTCGGCCAGACGGTGGCGGTGGGCGAGCTGACCTCGCTCGCGGAGGACATGTTCCGCCAGGAAGTCGCGGAAAGCGGCTTGTGGCGTCCGTTCGATTTCCTGGCGGAAGGGTATGCGGGTGTCTGGTTCCTCGAGGACTACGACCCGAACCGCGTACCCGTGCTCTTCGTGCACGGCATCAACGGCACGCCGGCGAACTTCAAGGAACTGATCGCCAATCTGGATCACAAGAAGTTCCAGGCGTGGGTCTACTACTATCCCTCGGGATTGCATCTCGGAACCGTTGCCGATCAGCTCGCCCAGACGATGACCAAGCTGCAAGTGCGCCACGGCGTGCGACGCTTCGGCGTCGTCGCGCACAGCATGGGCGGGCTGGTGGCCCGCGGCTTCATCCAGCGGTACTACGGGAGTTCCCGCACCACCGCGATGCCGCTGTTCGTCACCATGTCCACGCCCTGGAGCGGTCACAAGGCGGCGGAGTCGGGCGTAAACACCGCGCCGGCGGTGGTCGAGGTCTGGTACGACATGGTGCCGGGAAGCCAGTATCAGCAAAGCGTGTTCGCCCGGCCGCTGCCTCCCGAGATGCAGCACCACATGCTGTTCACCTTCCAGCGCAAGAGCGGATCGTTCGGCGAGTCCGATGATCAGAGCGTGACCGTGGCGAGCCAGCTCGCGACGCCGGCGCAGAGCAATGCGGTGCGGGTCTACGGCTTCGACGACACGCACGTCGGCGTGCTGCGCAACCCTGAGGCCTCCAGGCTGCTCAACGAGCTCCTGGCGAAGTCGTTCTAGTTGGCCTAAGGTCCTAGAGACCCCGGGCCAGCCGGGCGTTATGATGGAGTCGCCAATCAAGGGAGATGGCGTCATGACATCACCCCGGAACTGCTTCATCGGCGTGTGTCTGCTGGGGCTCGCCGGCTGCTCGAGCACCTACCAGATCGAGACCTCGCAGGATGCCGCGAACGTCTTCCTGTCGACCTATCCTGCGGTGCCCTGGCGGGACGTCGCGGAGAAAATAGAACCGCGGCTCAGTCTTTCGCCTGAGGTCAGCAATGCGTTCCGCGCCGAGGGCTACCAGGCCCATCTCGTCACGTTGCAGGTGGCGCTGCAGCCGAAGGCCCGCAATCTTCCTTACGACGTCTATCTGAACGTGAGCATGTATCCGTCCTCGTGGCGGGAGGCGGTGGCGTCACCGCGGCTCGCGAAGCCGGAGCGCGGCATGCCGCCGCCGATCATGGTCTACCCGCTGTCGATCAGCGAGTCGACGGAGGGGACCGCGGGCGATGCCGTGGCGACGGTCGGCCGGGTCTCCGACAACTCGGTTCGCATTCGCCTCGGCGCGCAAGACTACGGCACGGCGAGATACGGCATGTTTCCGCGCACCCACAATATTTCGCTGGTCGTGATCACGCGCTCCGCCCCTGCAGTGGCGGACCAGCCGACGCGCGTCGCCAACCTGCTGGTCATCTCGGAGACCGAGATCGTGCCGGTCGCCGGCGGCAAGCCGCTCCCCAACTCGGCCTGGGGCCGGCGCCCGGAGCAGGATCTCGCTGAAGCCGTGATCCGCCTGGTCGGCGCCCACGGCTTCGCACTGCGGCCGCAATGCACGCCGGCAGCGTCGAAGAACCGCAACGACTGGGCGCTCGACCTGTTGCGCGCGGTGGAGCGCCAGGACTATCGCAACGTCCAGCAATGCCTGACCTATCGCGCCAAAGGGATGCCGCGCAATTCGGCCCTGCCGACCGAGCTCGATGCCGACGCGCGTAGTCGCCTGGAGCGGCTGGTCGGCGAGCTGATCAAGGTCCAGGCGGGCGCGCGCTACGCGAAGATGCTCGTGCCGCTGCCCGATCTCTCGGCGGCGAAGGACCTGCCGGCGGTGAAGGAGCAGCCGCCGGTGAATCTGGATGCGCCGAGCTAGAGGCCGCTTGCCTCGGCGAGCAGCTTGCGCAGTTCCGAGCTCAGGCGCTTGCGCACCGCGCGGTAGGCCGGCCTGTCGATGACGTTCTTCATTTCGTACGGGTCCTTCACCAGGTCGTAGAGCTCGTCCATGCCCTGCTTGTGCACCCAGTGGATGAGCTTGTGCGTGTCGGTGCGCACCGCCTTGTAAGTCATGCCGACGATCCACGGCCAGGCGGCCTCGTTGTAGTACTCGACGAGGAACGACTTGCGCCAGGATGGATGTCGCTTCTTGAATAGCGAAACCAGGGAACGGCCCTGGACATGCTTGCCGGGCTTGCCGCCGGCGAGCTCGATCATGGTCGGCGCGATGTCGGGCGTGATCGCCATCTGCCTGACGCGCGTGCCGGCGGCGATGCGCTCGGGGTAGCGGACGTAGAAGGCGGTGCGGATGCCTTCCTCGTAGGCGAAGCGACGCTCGGCGCCGAGGCCGTGCTCTCCGAAGAAATAGCCGTTGTCTCCCAGGAACACGATGCAGGTGCGCTCGAGCTGCCGCGTCTCGTCGAGCGCCTGCAGCAGCGCGCCGACGCCGTCGTCGACCGAGGCGATCATCGCCGCGCGCTGGCGGATCTCTTCCTGGTCGCCGACGTGCAGCGGGTCGAGGAGGGCGCGGCTGCCCGGGCGCGTGCGCAGCTCGAACACTTCCTTCCAGGCGGGCTTGTCGCGCACCACCTCGTCCAGCGGGCGAACGTTCGCGCGCGGCGGGTAGATCGCCCCCCTGTACAGGCCGCGGTGGCGTTCGGCCGGGACGTAGCCCTGCATGGTTTTCACGTCGATGGTGCCGTCCTGGAGCTGCTGCACGTCGGGATGCACCGCCTTGTGCGCGAGGAAGAGCGCGAAGGGCTTGCTCCGCTTGCGCTTTACGTATTGCACGGCGCGCTCGGAAAGAAGGTCCGTGACGTAGCCCTCGACCTTGCGCTCGCCGCCGTCCTCCCACAGCACCGGGTCGACGATCTTGCCCTGGCCGCGGAAGCTGACCCAGTGGTCGTAGCCCGGGCGCGGGCTGGCGTCGTTGCCCATGTGCCACTTGCCGATGTGCGCGGTCTCGTAGCCGAGCTTCTGCAGCGCGAGATGGTAGTTGTCGAGGCGATGGCTCATCGCGTCGCGGCCGACGTTGTCGATGATGCCGTGCCGGCTCGCGTACTGGCCGGTGACGATGCAGGCGCGGTTGGGGGAACAGAGCGGCGTGGTGTGGAACGCGTTCTCGAACATCGCGCCTTCGCGGGCGATGCGGTCGATGTGCGGCGTCTTGAGGTACGGATGGCCCGACGCGCTCGTCTCGTCGAAGCGCAGGTCGTCGATCAGGATGACGATGAGATTGGGCTTTTTCATTGGGGTTCTATTTTCAACTCGCGGGCGAGCTTGCCCCAGCGCTCGATGTCGGCGCGGATCACTGCCGCGAACTGTTCGGGCGTGTTGCCCACCGGCACCAGCGCCGACTGCGCCAGGCGCTCGCGCACCTCGGGCAGCGTCGGCACCTCGGGCATCGCGCTGAAGCGCTCTTTCGAGGTGAAGGCGAGGATGCGGATGCGGCCGGCCTTGTGGTGCGGAATGAGCGGCGTCGAGCCGAGCACGCCCATCGGCACCTGGCCGCCGACGAGGTCCTGAACCGCCGGCGCGCCGCCCTTGTAGGGCACGTGGACGATGTCGATGCCGGCCATCCGCTTCAGCAGCTCGCCCGACATGTGCTGGCCGGTGCCGGTGCCGGAGTGGCAGAAGGAGAGCTTGCCCGGATTGGCCTTCGCGTAGGCGATCAGCTCGCCGATGTCCTTCGCCGGGACCGAGGCGTGCACCGCCACCGCGAGCGGCTGGGTGGTGACCTGCGTGACGGCGACGAAATCGCGCAGCGTGTCGTACGACAGGTTCTTCACCACCAGGTTGAGCGTCATCACCGGGTCGGCGGCGAACAGGATTGTGTAGCCGTCGGGCGACGCGCGCGCCACTTCGGTCGTGCCGATCGCGCCGCCGCCGCCGGCGCGGTTCTCCACCACGAACTGAGCGTCCATTGCGCGGGTCAGGCGATCGGCGAGCGTGCGGGCGGCGACGTCGGTCGAACCGCCCGGCGGGAACGGCACGATGAAGCGCACCGGTTTCGCGGGCCAGGCCTGCGCGCCGGCGTGCGCCGCCGCGAGGCTCAGGAAAAGCGAGCAGAACGCTCGGAAGATGGGTCGCTTCATGTCGCTCGCCTGAAAGGGTTGGTACACTGACCCCAGAATGCGTAAGCGGGGCGCAGTCTACAGCAGCTCTCGGCGCTTGCCGGTCGCCGCCACGCCGGTCGTCCCTGCGCCGGCCGCGCCGGCCCCGACG
>Ga0137410_10001051_pt1 | contig 19002 bp, 19 predicted proteins | sample CZODoug1_16funga_FD_108878 | JGI IMG/M metagenome (GOLD analysis project Ga0137410, IMG submission 108878) | Vadose zone soil fungal communities from Angelo Coast Range Reserve, California, USA - CZODoug1_16fungal (Illumina Assembly) | ecosystem: Environmental > Terrestrial > Soil > Vadose zone... | reverse complement strand
TACAATCACGACCGGCCCCACCGCGGAGTCGGAAATCGCACCCCGCACGAGGCCTTCTTGGCTTTCGCAGTTGTACTAAAGAACGAGGCCCTGACTGTCTAAATTAGCGGGGAGCACTACAATTGCTTTTTTAGCCGGGCAATGTTGAACTCAACTCATAAAGATACTTTAAGAGCTAGGAATACTAACCGTGACAAGAAACGACAATTTCAAGCGGAGCTGCCTCGCGTTCATAGCCGCTTCTCTTTTTCTGTGGCAGCCCGGAATTGCACAAGAGAAACTCGACCAATTGCTCGTCTATGGGGACGGTTTCATATTCAGTGTAAAGGAGCCTCTGGGTTGGCGCGGGGACACCGAGAACGCCGAGAAATTTAGCGCTAATGTGGTCCTGCACGAGGCTGGAAAACCACAAAATAGCTACACAGGACTGATCCGCGTATCGCTTAACGATAAGACAGACGAAAATATAGCTAAGGATATGGCTGCGGATATGCACGAATACCGTGACCAGTATCCGAAAGTTCAATTCAGAGAGCTGGCTCTTAATCATCCGAATTACAAGAGTCTGGCCGAAATTTTCTATCAGCCGGGTGAGTTCTACGAGTACGTCGCCTACGTCAATCCTGGGCCGAAACGTAAATTTCTCTTTTCCGTCTCAATGAACACTGGAAAGACCGAAGCGAACGAAAAAGAACTCGCGGCTTACAAGTCTGCAATTCAATCACTGACACTGTTTTAACCCTAACCTCACGTTGTAAAGTTGTCTCCGATGTGGCTCAATTTGCGCCAAATTGGTGCTTGTTGGGGCAAAAGCGGGTTCCAGAATGAGTGGATTATGAAACAGCCCTCCCGTAGCAATAACGCAAAGAAGAAATTGATGCGACAGTTTGGACCGCAGACGCAGGCGATTCATGCGGGCGAGCCGAACATGCATGGCGTTGGCGCGCCGGTTGGACCCAACATCTGCCGGTCGTCGACGTTTACGTTTTCCTCGACGGAGGAAATGAAACGGTGGGCGGAAGGCAAGAGCAGCGCATACATCTATACGCGGTACGGGAATCCGACGCTTTCCATTGCGGAAGGAAAGATCGCGGCGCTGGAGGGCGCGGAAGCGGCGGTGGTGACGGCGTCAGGCATGGCGGCGATTTCAAGTGCGTTGCTTGGCGCGCTGAAGCAGGGCGATGAAGTGATTTCCACGGCGCAAACGTATGGCGGCACGTACCGGCTGATGCGCGATGAGTTTCCGGACTGGGGCATTGTCGTGCGGCGGGCGGAGACCTCGCTCGAAGGAATTGAGTCGCTCGTCACCGGCAAGACAAAGGTTTTGTACGTCGAGACGCCGACGAATCCCACGCTTCGCCTGGTGGATTTGAACAAGGCAATCGCGTTCGCCAAGAAGCACAAGCTGATTTCGATCATCGACAGTACATTCGCGACGCCGGTGCTGCAGCGGCCGATCGATCTCGGATTCGACATGGTGGTGCACAGCGCGACGAAATATCTTTCCGGCCATTCGGACGTGATTGCAGGCGCGGCGGCGGGCAGCAAAAAGTGGATGGACCGCGTGCGGCACATGATTATCGACCTTGGCGGGTCGATGGACCCGGAGGCGGCGTTCCTGCTGATTCGCGGAATTAAGACGCTGGGGTTGCGCGTGTGGCGGCAGTGCGAAAACGCGCAAGCCGTTGCGGAGTTTCTGGAGAAACATCCCAAGGTTGCGAGGGTCCATTATCCTGGATTGAAATCGCATCCCGACCACGCGCTGGCGAAACGCCAGATGAAGGGATTTGGTTCGATGCTGGCGTTTGACCTGAAGGGCGGGTTGGCGGCGGCGCGAAGATTCTGTGATCGCGTGCAGCTCTTCCTGCTGGCGGCGAGCCTCGGCGGGGTTGAATCGCTGGTGGTGCTGCCGATTTACAGTTCGCACTACAACATGAGCTCCGAAGAGCTGGCGAAGGTGAACATCACGCCGGGGACGGTGCGTGTATCGGTCGGGCTGGAAGATGCGGAGGATTTGATCGCGGACTTAAAGCAAGCGTTGGGATAACGGGGTGGTTGGTCAGTTTAAGTTTTTGAGTTATCGTGCCACGGTTCAAAAAACTCAAACTGACCAACCGCGAGAACCGAAAGAGTCTTGACAGGACATCTGTTTAGCGCGAGGGTTTTAGGAACATCTCTGTTGTACAGACAGGCCAGGAGTCAACCATGACCAGTTACCGCGTCCCGGTACGAGTCTTCGGTGCAATTGTATTGACGTTTGCCATGGCAGCCGCCTTTGGTCCGCGAAGTTACGCGGGAGACAAGAGCCGCAGCGCTGCCGCGTTTGAAAAAACGATGTCGCTGGTCGGAGAGTGGGAAGGAAGCAACTCGACCGGTCAAGCGAAAATCACGTATACGATGGTATCCGGCGGAACGGCGTTGATGGAGCGCCTGCAGTCCGGCAGAGAGCCGGAAATGATCACGTTGTATTCGCTGGATGGCGACCATTTGATGATGGCGCATTACTGCAGCGCCGGAAATCAGCCACAGATGAGGACGGCGGCCATCACGGAGCTGAACGGGACGCTGGTTTTCAAGATGTTTCAGGTGATCGGAATGAAATCCTCGGACGAGTCCCACATGACCGGCCTGACTGTGATGATGCCTGACAAAGACCACTTTACGCAGGAGTGGACATTTGTGGAAAAGGGCAAAGCGCAATCAAACCTGCTCAAATTCACGCGGAAGAGCTGACCTGAACGGGTTGTCCTGGCGCAGATTCTTTTTTAGCAGATGCACTCCTGGCAAGCGCCAGGAAAGATCCCCTTGCAAAAGGAGGAGTTTTTTGGTAGAGTGAAATTGCGTTTGTTGCTCTTGTATCGCCTTTGGTTTTGTGAAGCGGTCGCGAGGTCAAACTTGCGGCCTTTTTTTGTGCCCGCTGAGCGGATCCACAGAACGCAGCCGAGGAAGCATTCTCCGCGAGGGGATTCGCAGCAAGGCACCAGATAGCTTCAAAGAAGAAAAGAGAAACACGAAGTGAGCAAAGAACAAGGAACCGTGAAGTGGTTTAACGCCAGCAAAGGCTTTGGCTTTATCCAGCGCCAGACCGGGGAAGATGTATTCGTACATTTTTCCGCGATCCAGGCGGAAGGCTACAAGTCATTGAACGACGGCCAAGCCGTTGAGTTTGAAGTCGTGCGTGGCCCGAAGGGTCTGCAGGCTTCCAACGTCAACCCGCTGTAAACCACGGTTCAGGACAAGATTCGGGCGGTTCGCGAAAGCGGGCCGCCCGTTTTGCTTTTTTGGGGTGGTTATCATAAAGGAGGAGCGGCTGGCGGAAGGCGTTGACCGGCCGCAGACGGCTCCTTACCATCAAGAGATGCGGTATTTGACCTCATTTTTGGCGGCTACGGCGGTTCTTTCGGCGGGATTGGCGGGGTGCGACGATGCCGCCCGCAAACCGGCGCAGGCACGGGTTCCGGCGCTGCAACCTGCTGCCACACCTGCTGCCACTCAGGCCGCGACTTCCGCGGCGAAGGTAAATCAGCATCCCGTCGACCCGAATTCCATCGGGCCGTTGCCGCTCTGGAGCCCCAATCGGAAGCCTTTACGGTCGTTGCTGCCGCCGGCGCCGGACGGCAAGACCTGGCTGATTGCGCGGGTGGAAGAAAAGTTTGCGACGGGGGAACAAGAGTACAAGGCAGGGCACCTGGAAACCGCGCGGCGCGACTTTGACGAGGCCGTGGACTGGATTCTGGAAAGCGGTTACGACCCGAACTCCGACCCGAAGCTTGGCGAACTGTTCCATCGCGTGGTGGATACGGTGTACGGCTATGAATTGCAGGCGTTTCGGGCGGGAGATGGTTTTCGCGAGGCGCCGGCGGTGCCGGCTGCAATCGATGAAGTAGCGGATATGACGTTTCCGGTGGACCCGAACCTGAAAGCGCGGGCGGAAGAAGCGGCCAAAAATATTTCGCACGATTTACCGCTAACCGTGAACGACGAAGTTTTATCGTTCCTGAATTTTTTCCAGACGCCGCGCGGAAAAGCGATTGTGGAAACCGGGCTACGGCGGAGCGGCCGCTACCAAGAGATGATTGCGCGCGTGTTGCGCGAAGAGGGCATTCCGCAGGATTTAATTTACCTGGCGCAGGCGGAGAGCGCGTTTCAGCCGCTGGCGCTTTCGCGCGCCGGCGCGCGCGGCATCTGGCAATTTGTGGCCTGGCGCGGCAACGAATACGGGCTGAAACATACCTGGTGGATTGACGAGCGGCAGGACCCGGAAAAGGCAACGCGGGCGGCGGCGCAGCATTTGCGCGATCTCTACGGACTCTACGGCGACTGGTATCTGGCCATGGCCGCATACAACTGCGGGCCCGGAAACGTGCAAAAGGGCATCGAACGCACGGGTTATGCGGATTTCTGGGAGTTGTACCGGCGCAACGTATTGCCGAAAGAAACGAAGAATTACGTGCCGATTATTCTGGCGCTGACGCTGATCGCAAAGGACGCGGCGCATTACGGCATACACGTGGACCGCGACGATCCGGTGCCGACCGACGTTGTAAAGCCTGGCCGCGCGATTGATTTGCGGCTCGTGGCGGAATCGATCGATGTGGACGTCGAGACGCTCCATCAACTGAATCCGGCGCTGCTGCGGCTCGCGACACCAGATGATCCGTCGTTCGAATTGCATTTGCCGAAAGGCACCGCTGAAAAATTTTCCGCGAGCATTGCGGACATTCCTCCCGAAAAATGGGTGAGCTGGCGAAGGCACAAAGTTGCGCCGGGCGATACACTGACGTCGATTGCGAAGAAATACCGCGTGACGCCCGCGGCGATTGCGTCGGCAAACAATCTGGAGAAGGGCGAAGCGCTCAGCGCGGGCGACAAGCTGATTATTCCGGCGGTGCAACCCGCGAGCGAAACGAAGAGCCGGCTGGTGCAATATCGCGTGCGCAAGGGGGATACGCTTCTCGGCATCGCGGACCGCTACAGTGTCAGCTCGGACAATTTGCGCAAGTGGAACCATTTGAAAGCGGCGCGGGTAAGCCGCGGAATGGTGCTGCGGATTTATACGATTGGGGGTGCGCCAGAGGCGAGCCCGGCCAGGGCACGCACGAAGCGCAAATCTAATACGACCATCAAGGCCAAGCCGAGCGCGGCGTCGGCCGTGGCCAAAAACCAGTAACTTATTTTGATTGAATAAGTTACAAGGAGTTTGTGAAATAGAACCCTCGTCGAAAGTGCGGGTTATCCACTTGTTTTGCGCTTCCTCTCCACAGTTTTTCCACACGTGCTTGACAATACTTTCTGAATACGATACGAACGCGCAAGGCATAATTGGCTGCGTTGACCCGCTACGCCCAGGTCGCGCGTCCCAAAACACAGATTCCCCCAGGGGAGGAATACATGGATTTCGATAAAGATCATTTTGACGAAGACAACGAGATATCGCCTCTGGAGGATGACGAGCTCGCCGGTGATGCCGAAGAGATCGTTGAGACCGAGGAAGAAGAGCTGGTGATTACCGAGGGAGAGCCGGAAGAAGAGGAGGCAGCGCCCGCGCGGCCCGCCCCGAAGCCGGCCGCCAAAAAACCCGCTCCGAAAAAACCGGCGGCGAAAACGGCGAAAAAGAAAGCCGCCAAAAAACCCGCCAAGAAAAAGCCGGCAAAGAAAGCCAAGAAAACGGCGCCGAAAAAGAAAAAGAAGAAGCGGTAAGCGGCTGCGCCTTAGAAGAGAGACTCGACCGGCTCGGGCCCGCGCCTGAGCCGGTTCTGTTTTGAGACGGCGCCTGTCGGAATCGAATCTCTGTCTTCGCAGTCCGAGTGCCAATCCCGAAATCCGGCGTGACCGTTTTGGCGCTACGTCTCGCGTCAGACCGGTCGGCCTTGTTTTGTCCGTTACGTATCACTACCATATCTTTCCATGTTGGTGGCGCTTGGGCACATACGCCGGATGCGTGGTGGCGCGCAATCGCACTTGATGCGCTGCTCGGACGGCCACTATTACGTCGTCAAGTTCCAAAATAATCCCCAACACACGAGAATTCTGGTTAACGAACTGCTCGCTACAAGGCTGGCGGCACGTTTGGGCTTGCCGACAACGCCGGTGGCCGTGGTGGAAGTGAGTCCGGAACTGATCCGGCTAACGCCGGAGTTGTGCGTGGAAATGCCGCGGTCTCGCGTGCCCTGCGCACCGGGGTTGCAATTCGGTTCGCGTTACCCTGGCGATCCCCACAAAGTGACCATGCTGGATTTCTTGCCGGACGAGCTGTTGCCTCGGGTGACGAATCTCGGTGATTTTGCCGGCATGCTCGCCTTCGATAAATGGCTGTGCAACACGAACGGGCGGCAGACGCTGTTTTACCGCGGCGGAGGGCGGCAGGCCGATCACAGCACGGAGGAGACCGCGTACGAAACCGTCATGATTGATCAGGGTTTCTGCTTCAACGCGGGGGAGTGGAACTTTCCGGATGCCGCGTTGCGTGGGCTGTACTCGCGCAACCGCGTCTACGAAGGCGTTATCGGGCGAGCGTCGTTTGATCCGTGGCTGGAGCGCATCGAAAAACGGATGAGCGAGGGCGTGCTCGACGAGTGTTTTCGCGAAATTCCGCCGGAATGGTATGCGGACGATTTGGATTCGGTGATACGCCTCGGCGAGCAATTGTTGCGCCGGCGCAAACTCGTCCCGGACCTGATTTACGCCGCCAAGAACACCAATCGGCGGCCGTTTCCGAACTGGATTTGAGAAGGGCGGGTAAGAAATGCCTGAAGAGAACTACAAAACGTTTGTCGCCCACATCCTTCGCTACACGTCGGATCTGGTGCGCGACGAGTGGCTCAACATCGGAATCCTGCTGTTCGATCCCGAGACGGGCGAGCGCAGCATCCGCCTGATCGAAGAGGAGCGCGAATTTGCCCGGCTGCGCCGCATGCAACCTTCCGCGGACGAAGATTTGATCCGCCGGATGCGCGATCACCTCGAAGATCATTTCGAAACACTGTCGCAGCAGTTCCGTGAAGGCTCCAGCACGGCGCCGCAGGACTTCCGGAAACTGATCGAAAAGTGGGACGGAACACTTTCGACCGGGCTGCAGCTGAGCCCGCAGAAAGGCGTCCACGCCGGGGATCTCGAACAAGAAGCGAGCCGCCTGTACTCGGAACACGTCGAACTGGAACGCGGCGGCTCCCGCGTGGGCGCGCCCGGCAGCCGTGCGACGATGCGCAACTACTGTTCCCAAGTGTGGCACCAGGCGCGGTTGTGGGAACGCATTGAAAAATCGTCGCGAGTCGCGGAGTTCACATTTCCGGGCGATCCCATGCGCATCGATTACTGCTACCGGCGCAACGGCACGCGAGGATTTGTTCAGACCATGAGCGTCAGCCGTTCGCCGATGGCTTGCAAAGAGTACGCGTACACTGCGCAGTACATCGCGCCGCGCGCCGCGTTCAAATCCGAATTTGCCGCGATTACCGATGTGCCGCTGGACAACGGCAATCTGCGGCACCGCTTCGTGCGCGATACTCTGCGCGACGCGGGCATCGAACCCATTCCAATGGAAGGCTTTGCCGTGTGGGTCGCCAAGCTCAAGCCGATGCTGCAGTAAGACCGTTTTAAGTTCTAAGCCGAAAGTTGTAAGTGAAAACTTTCCTCTCGAATGCGGCCCAGTCGCGCGCCCGCACAGCATTCCGGGAATCCGCGCTTTGGCCTGTCCACAAAAGGAAAAAGCCCGGCAGACCTTGCCGGGCTCTTCTCGTTCTTAACTCATGACTTAAAATCTACAACTCAAAACCGTCTTCCTTAAACGAGCGGCTCGCTCCAGTTTTCCAGCGTCTCTTTCACCTTGTGCAGGAACTGGTGCGCGATGGCGCCGTCCACCACGCGATGGTCGTAGCTCAGCGTGACGTAGCACATGGAGCGAATGGCAATCGAATCGTTGATGACCACGGGACGCTTTTCGATCGCGCCGAGGCCCAGAATGCCGACGTTCGGCTGGCTGATCACCGGCAATCCAAACAGCCCGCCGAATACGCCCGGATTCGTTATCGAGAACGTTCCTTCCTGCACCTCTTCAGGCTTCAGCTTTTTCGAACGCGCGCGCTCCGCCAGATCGTTCATGGTCCGCTGAATTCCGAGAATATTCTTTTCGTCGGCGCTCTTTACCACGGGCACGATCAAGCCCCAATCGAGCGCCACGGCGATGCCGATGTTTATTTCCTTGTGCCGCACGACGTTTGTGCCGTCTAGTGAAGCGTTGAGTGTTGGATACGCCCGCAATCCCGCTATCACAGCTTTCACGAAAAAAGGCATGAAGGTCAGCTTCGTGCCGTAGTTCCTTTCGAACTCGTCCTTGGACTTGACGCGCAGCGAAGCGATTTTTGTCATGTCGATTTCGTCCACGGAATAGACGTGCGGCGAAACGTGCTTGGACGCCACCATGTGCTCGGCGATCTTCTGCCGCATATTGGAAAGCGGTTCGACTTCGTAATCGCCGAAGTAGACGCGCTCGCGCGGCACGCCGAGTTGTAGCGCCGGGACATACTGCGTTCCGTGCGCGGCTGGGCCTCCGCCTCCGGCCAAGGGAGCCGGTGCAACCGGCGGCAGAGCGACACGCTGCGCGGCAGGAGCAGCCGATGCTGGCGCCGAAGCCCCTGCGGGCGCGGCCGACCCGGAAATCGCCGCTTCGATATCTTGCTTGCTGACGCGCCCGCCCGAGCCGGTACCCGGCACGGTGGTTAAGTCAATGCCGTGTTCCTTGGCCATGCGGCGCACGAGCGGAGAAGAGTGCACGCGCGCGGCTTCCCTCGCGGCGCTCGCCGCGGGAGCAACCGCAGCAGGCTGCGGCGCCGGTGGCGGAACGATTTGCGGCTTGGGCGCTGGCACGGGCACGGCGGCCACGGGCACAGGAACGGGCGCCGCAGCGGGAGCTGCCTTAGCTGGAGCCGGTGCAGGCGCAGCGGCGGCCGCACCTCCGGCGTCAATCACGGCAACCACCGTGTTGATGGGCACGGTCTGGCCCTCGGTGACCTTAATCTCTTTCAACACGCCGGCGGACGGCGACGGAATTTCCGCGTCCACCTTGTCCGTGGAAATCTCGAAGAGCGGCTCGTCGCGCTCGACCTTGTCGCCGGGCTTTTTCAGCCACTTGGTGATCGTTCCTTCGAAAATGCTTTCGCCCATCTGGGGCATTACGACATCGGCTGCCATTGCGTTTCTCCTGTGAATCGTAAGACTAATATCTCGCGAGCTCCCTCGCGGCATGCACGACCTTCTCTTTGTTTGGCAAAAAATATTCTTCCAGCGTCGGGGCGTACGGCACCGGCGTATCTAAAGCCGTGACGCGCATCAACGGGCCATCCAGGTACCCGAAGGCGCGTTCACAAAGTATCGCCGCAATCTCTCCGGCGATGCCGCCCGTTTTCGTGTCTTCGTGCACGACCAGGCACCGGTTCGTCTTCTTCACCGATTCCACAATCGTGTCCGAATCGAGCGGAGCCAGCGTGCGCAAATCGATCACTTCGGCTTCGATGCCGGACTTTGCCAGCTCGTCTGCCGCCTCGAGCGCGGTGTACATCATTGCAGCGTAGCTCACGATGGTTAGATGCTTTCCCTCTCGCCGTACTGCCGCTTTGCCGATGGGCACGACGTAATCATCTTCCGGAATTTCTTCCTTGATGCGGCGGTACAAGAATTTGTGCTCGAAAAAAAGCACTGGATTGTTGTCGCGAATCGCCGCCTTTAACAAGCCCTTCGCATCGTGTGGCGTCGAGGGATAAATCACCTTCAGTCCCGGCGTGTGCACAAAATACATTTCCGGATTCGCCGAGTGAAACGGCCCGCCATGCACACCGCCGCCCGCCGGCCCGCGAATCACGATCGGCGCCGGCGCGTTCCACAAATAGTGTCCCTTCGCCACGAAGTTCGTAATCTGGTTGAACGCGCAGACGATGAAATCGATGAACTGCATCTCAGCAATTGGCCGCAGGCCGAGATAGCTCATGCCGCACGCCGCGCCGACGATCGCGCTTTCGCTGATCGGCGTGTCGATCACGCGCTCCCAGCCGAACTTGGCGAGCAATCCCTCGCTCGTTTTAAACGCGCCCCCGTAAACGCCGACGTCTTCGCCGATCAGCACCACCGTCGGGTCGCGCTCCATTTCTTCCTGCATGGCCTGTTTGATCGCGTCGAGAAAGGTCACTTGAGCCATTAGCGCTTTGCCTTTCTCGCGGCAACAACCGGTTTCTTCGCGGATTTTTTCGCCGCGCCCTTTGCGCCGTTATTCGAGGCAGCCGCTTCTTCCTTCTGCTCGTGCTTTTCTGTATCGCCAAAATGAATCGGCGCGCTCCCGCCACCTGAACCTTTTCCACTACCAAAGCCTTCCACCGTCCACACCGCAGGCACGCTCGACTTCGGCGGCGTCACTTCCGCCACCGGACGCTCCCACGTCGCGCGAATCTTGTGGCAATCGTCGCCCGTGCAATAAACGCCCTCTTCGGCAAACTCGGCCGGCGGCATCGGTGAGTTCTCCGCGAAGTCCCGTTCTTTTTCCAATAATGCAGAAATCTTCGCTTCGATCTCTTTCCTGCTTTTTTCGTCCAGGAACTTTTCCTTGAACAAAAACTTCTCGTGCCGCGCAATCGGATCCCGCTCTTCCCAATATTTTTTCATTTCCGCCGGAACATATTCGGCCGGATCGTGCTGCGCATGGCCCAGCCGCCGGAACGTCTTGGCTTCGATAAGAATCGGCCCCTCGCCGGCTCGCGCCAGGTCCACCGCTTCTTTCGCCGTCGTGTAGACGGCGGCGACATCATTGCCATCGACGACAAAACTCTTCACGCCATACGCCTTCGCGCGGTCCGCCAGGTTTTCCACCGGCACCTGCCGCTTCACCGGCGTCGAATACGCCCACAAATTATTTTCCAGCACGAGCACGAACGGCGCTTTCTGCGTCGCCGCAAAATTCAACCCCTCATGAAACACGCCGGTCGAGCTGCCGCCGTCGCCGATCCACGTCATCGCCACAATTTTGTGGCCCAAGTAGCGGCCCGCCATCGCCACGCCCGTCATCACCGGAATCAAATCGCCCAGCATCGAAATCGGCGACACGATGTGCAGATTTTCCAGATCGCCAAAATGGCTCGTGCCATCCTTGCCCTTCGTCGGCGAATCGTATTTCGCCATGTGCTGCATGAAGACGTCGCGCGGCGGAACACCCTTCACCAAAAGCGCCCCGATGTTGCGGATCATCGGTGCCAGCCAGTCCTTTTTCTCAAGCGCGAGTGCCGTGCCGACGGAAACCGCTTCCTGCCCCAAACTCGAATACAGCCCTCCGACAATCTTGTTCTGGCGGAACAGCTTCACCATCGTGTCTTCCACGGCGCGGTTCAGCCGCATGTAGTAGTACAAGTCCAGATGCTGCTGCCGTGTTAGCGACTTCTTCATTCGACTCTCCGCTGCCAATCTTTACGCCGTCGCCGCGACCGGTTGCTCGGCCGTTTCCAACTTCTCGAGCAATTCCACGCGGTCGATTCGCTGCAACTCGAGACCGAATACTTCGGCAACATGCGCCGCCAGTTTCGGCGTCACTTCGTCCAGCTTTATGCTGCGTCCCAGCAATTTCTCAAGGGAAGTCGCCTTCCGGTCCGCAATTCCGCACGGCACGATCAAATCGAAATTCCGCAAGTCCGTCGAAACGTTGTACGCCAGGCCATGCGAAGTAACCCATCTGCTGATGTGCACGCCGATCGCCGCCAATTTCTCTGAAGTTTTTCCTACGCCGACCCAAACTCCCGTTTTTCCCGCCTCGCGCCCCGCCACAATTCCAAATTCAGCCGTCGCGCGAATCATCGCTTCTTCCAACTGCCGGACGTACCAAACCACATCTCGCCGGATCGCGCTCAAGTTCAAAATCGGGTACGCCACAATCTGTCCCGGCCCGTGATACGTCACATCCCCGCCGCGGCTCGTTTCAAAAAACTCAACACCCTTTTGACGCAACACGCTCTCACTCGCCAGCAGATGTTCGCGCTTTCCGTTGCGTCCCTGCGTAATCACGTGCGAATGCTCACAAAAAATCAAAACATCATCGATCAGGCCAAGCTTCCGCGCCGCAGCAATGCGCTTCTGCAGCGAATACGCTTCCGCATACGGAATCAAACCCAGATCGACTTGGAATGCTCGCGCCACTTTTTTAAACGTTGATCTGCAATCCGCGCACGCTGGCGAACGCGTCGCCCATCGCTTCCCACACTGTTGGATGCGCGTGAACCATGTTCATCATGTCGTCGATCGTGCCTTCGAGATTCAAAACTGCCGCCGCTTCTGCCAGAATTTCCGTCGCCAGCGGCCCAATAATGTGAATGCCCAGCACTTCGCCGTATTTCTCTTCGCTGACGACCTTAATAAACCCGCCGTGATTGTTCAAAATCGTCGCCTTGCTGTTCCCAGCGAATGGGAATTTCCCGACCTTCACGGAATAGCCCGCGTCGCGCGCCTGCTTCTCCGTCAACCCAATCGAGCCAATCTGCGGCTCGCAATAGGTCGCATTCGGAATACGGTCCTTGCGAATCGGTTGCGTCGGCTGTCCTGCAATCGTCGTTACCGCGACAATTCCCTCCATCATCGCGGCATGCGCCAGTTGCGGCAGCCCCGCCACGATGTCGCCAATCGCGTACAAGCCTTTTTCCGCCGTTTCCATCGTCGGCCCGACGTGCACAAATCCGCGCTCGAGTTTCGCTTTCGATTTCTCCAGGCCGCATCCATCCGTCATCGGCTTGCGCCCCACCGCCAGCAAAAGCTTTTCCGCCTGCAGCGTCTGCGCTTTTCCGTCTTTGTCCGTAAACGAAACGGTCACGCCCTTCGCGTCTTTTTTCACGCTATCCACTTTGCAGCCAGTCTGAATCGCGATGTTTTTCTTCTTGAACGTCTTCTCCAGCTCGACGGAAATCTCTTCATCTTCCACTGGCACCGCCCGCGGCAACGCTTCCAGTATCGTCACCTGCGTCCCAAAGGAATTGTAGATGGACGCAAACTCCACGCCGACCGCGCCTGCCCCCACCACAATCAGCGTCTTCGGAATCTCCGGCAGCTCCAGAATTGACCGGTTCGTCAAAATCGTTTTGTGATCCGGCTCAATCCCCGGCAGCGCCCGCGCTTCCGAGCCGCTCACCATCAGCACATTCGACGCTTCAATCGTCGTCTTCTTCCCGTCCTTCTCGACGCTGATCTTTCCCGGGCCTTCGTAACGTCCCCAACCCTGCACCCACTCCACCTTGTTCTTCTTAAAAAGAAACTCGATGCCCTTGGCGTGCTTCTTCACAATCTTGTCTTTGCGCGCCAGCGTCGAACCCCAGTTCAGTTTCACTCCGCTCACTTCAATTCCGTACTCCGACGCTTCTTTAAAGTGATCGTAAATCTCCGCGTGATGCAGCAGAACTTTCGTGGGAATGCAGCCGACGTGCAAGCACGTCCCTCCGAGAAACGGATCCTTCTCCACAACAACCGTCTTCAGCCCCAGCTCGCCGGCGCGGATCGCCGCAACGTATCCACCGGGTCCGCTCCCGATAATCGCCACATCGTACTTTGCCACGCTGAATCTCCCTTCGGTTGGAGGCCCATCTCTGGGTCTGGCGCCGCCGCCACGCCCGCTTCGCGCCCGGTTAGGTCTTCGCTCTAGGACTTCTGTGCGGTCGCCCGCTCACGCTGGAGGTCACCGCTCCGAGCCGCTCCTACCCCTGCCTGAGCGGCAGCAGCCCGGCAAACTTCGAATTTTATCAGCCGCACACCTTCCGAGCAAATCATGCCTGCTTGAATTTTCCAGCTAGCCTCCATCGTCCTGGCACTTCGCTTTTTGCCTCCCAATGCCGCCACAGCGCGCGGGCGAATCTTAAGCGAATATACCAACAGGGTAATAGAACTCCGTATTTACGCATTAGGATACTGTAACTTTTCTCTTGCTTTTGCGTTTACCATTCCGTATATTACAACTCCTTATTACCATTCAGGGCATCACGACGGGAATGGCCGAGATCGGAGGGTCTTCCATGGTCATGCATCCCGGGGAACGCTGGCATTGCACGAATCTCGCTTGCCGTTGCTCGATCCTCGTTGAAACTGGAACGCCACAAGACGGTGGGAATCCCCGCTGCTCTTGCGGTTCCATCATGAAAAGAGAGTTCAGATCACCGGTGTTTTCCTATCTGGATTTTCTTCACCTTGACCCACCACTCGTCGTCGCCAAGAAATCCGGCGAGGTGTAGCGGCCGTGCGCCCAATACGCTGGCCATTCGGTCATCCCAGGACTCTCCGCGCGCAAGCGGACGTTCCCCATACGTTCGGAACGCTCCTCATTCCGCTGGCGTTACTCCTGGTGGCCGGAGGTGCCTATCAGCTCGAAAGGACCATCGCGCGTCCCCTCGAGTCGGATGCAGCGTCCATCCTTTTCGGCTCCGTTGCTTTGGCCTGTGGTCTGCTCCTCAGCTTGTACATGTTTCGCTCGTTGCGCCCGGCGGCACCGACACATTCCAGCGAGCAAGCCAACTCAAGAGAGTCTGCGCTCGTGCAACCTATTCGGCCTCCGAAAAAATCGCTGGCGAGAGAAACGCCGCCACCGCAGCCTTTCCATCGCCACTACGTAGACGAAGCGCGCATCTCCCGCTGATTCGCAGTTCGAACGGTGCTACACTCTCGCCTCGATAGCACAATTCGCCTGAATTTTTCTCTGCGAGGCCCCATGCGCAAACTCTTCCTTCTCGCCTGCTCGCTTTTCCTTCCCGCGTTGCTCAACGCGCAATCTTGTCCCGGTAACGCGGAATCGCTTTTCTCCCTCACGCAGCTGCATGACTATGTGCAAAAACGCGTCTCCAGTTATGACCGCAGCGGCGGCAACGCCGACGCTCGCCCCATTGCTCCCGGCGCTACCCTCGATCTGCTCGACGTCAACGGACCGGGCGTCATCACGCACATCTGAATCACCATCGCATCTCCTGAAGACTTCCATCTCAAAAAACTCGTCCTTCGCATGAATTGGGACGGTGAATCCTCTCCCAGCGTCGAAGCCCCTATCGGCGATTTCTTCGGTCTCGGCCTCGGCCAATATTTTCTTTACCAATCCATTCCGCTCGCCGTTTCTCCGGACAAAGCGCTCAACTCCTTTTTTCCCATGCCGTTTCAAAAACACGCCCACATCTCCGTCGCCAACGAAGGCAAGGAAAAGGTCGGCGCGTTTTATTTCAATATTGACTATCGCGCCTGCGCCAAGCCGCTCGCCGCGGACACGCTCTATTTCCACGCGCAGTATCGCCAGCAATCGCCCGCAAAAGGCTGGACTTCCGATTGGGCTTCCAATGGCGACGCCAAAGTGAACGACAAGAAGAATCTCGACGGAAAAGACAATTACACCTGGCTCGAAGCAACCGGCCGCGGCCATTTCGTCGGCGTCACCATGTCCGTTTTACAAAATCAGGATGGCTGGTGGGGTGAAGGCGACGACATGTTTTTCGTTGATGGTGAATCGCTACCGTCCATCAACGGCACCGGCTCCGAAGACTACTTTCTCGGCGCGTGGGATTTCGGCTCACATTCATTCGCGTACGGCTCGATGGGCGCTCCCGTCAAAGGCGAAGAACACGCCGGCAGCCGCAGCTCCGTCTACCGTTTCCATCTCGACTCACCCATTCCGTTCACAAAATCTCTCCGCGCCACCATCGAACACGGGCACGCCAATGTCCGCTCCGACAATTTCTTTTCCGTCGCCTACTGGTACCAATCCGAACCCCACGCCGCTCCGCCCGCTCTTCCATCAGTCGAAGCCCGCATTCCGCGCCTCTATCAGGTCGGCGGCCCCGGCAACGCTCCCGCGCCTCGCTGACTTCCTGAGTACGGTTCTCTCATAATGGAAGAAAATATTGCCATTTCGAACGGAGCAAGCCGGCGCTTTTGCTTGCGGAGAGAGAAATCGCTCTTCGATCTAGGCCGCACCCAGCCATTGTTTCCAAATGCGAAAAAGGAGCACTGTCATTTCGGCCGGAGTAACCCGGCTGTTTCTTGCGTGCGCCCACTCCCTGAAGAAGGCGCACGCCGGGTTACGGAGCGGAGAAATCTCTCTTCGATGTAAACCGCGAGCACCCTTTACCCGCGAACATCAGCGGCAGCTTGCTCCTCACGCTCGCGGAATCGCTGGAAAATACTTTTCATCCAAAATCTTCCGGTGATGAACTTCGTGCCCGGCAATAATGTACGCCAGCGCCCGCGCGGAAACCGTTTTCTCGCTCGCCGTGCCGCGACGTACCCACGCCTCCGCCTTCAAACTCTGCACCAGCGCCATCGTTGCCGCTCGCACCGCCGCAAATTCCGCCGCCAAATCCGCTAATGTTCGCTCGCCGAACGCCCCCGGCGCAATGTAATCGTTCTGCTCGAACGAAGCCAACGGCGTCTGATCGCCACGAGCGATTCGCAGCAAGCGGTACGCAAAAATCCGCTCCGCATCGCAAATGTGGCCAACCACTTCCTTTACCGACCACTTGTCTGGCGCATAGCGAAAATTTCCTTCTCGTTCACTGCGCGCCGCCAGTAGCTGCGCCATCTGCACGCGCTGCGCTTCCAGCGTGCCCACAATATCGTCACCCGGAATTAGCGAAACGTAAGTCTCATAATATGGTGCATACTCATCGGACTGCGGTCGGGTTACAGCGGCGCGTTTCGGCATCATGCGCTGAATTATACTCCCCGGAGCGCGAATCTCCAGATTCGCGATCGCCGCCACAAAACCTAAAAACGGAGGCCGAATTGGCTGGCAGTTCTGGCAAACAAAACTCCGCGACAGAACTGAAATCCGCTCGCGTCGCCCCATGTAGCGTAGGCTTCAGCCTGCGCGCTTCTCCGTCCGGAGCCGCCACTTGATCCCAACGCTTAAATCCGCCCGCGTAGCATTCCAAGGCGAACAAGGCGCCTTCAGCGAAGCCGCCGCCATCCAACTTTTCGGCGATTCCGTCACCACTATTCCGCGCCCAACTTTCGATTCCGCCTTCGCCGCCATCGCGGATGGCGCAGCGGACGTTCTCCTCGCCCCCGTCGAAAACACACTCGCAGGCTCGGTTGTCCGTGTCTACGACCTGCTCCTCGAAAGCGATCTCACCATGGTCTCGGAAACCATTCTCCACATCGAACACCAACTCATCGGTTGCCCGGGAGCAACGCTAGCCGATCTACGCTCAGTCTCCTCGCATCCCGTCGCGCTTGCGCAGTGCGAAAAATTCTTCCTCGCGCATTCCAATCTAAGGCGCGTTCCAACGGAAGACACCGCCGGCAGCGTCCGCGAAGTCATCTCCCGTGGCGACAAATCGTTCGCGGGTATCGCCGCGCGCCGCGCTGCCTCGATCTACGGCGGCACCATCCTCGCCGAAAACATTCACGATAATCCCGAAAACTTCACTCGCTTCGTTTTGCTCGTCCCCTCTGCGCAAGCCGCTCAGCTCGCTTCGCCCGAAGCCAACAAGATGTCAATCGCCCTGCGCCTCGCTCACAAACCCGGCGCGCTCCTCGCCGCTCTTGAACCCTTCTCCCGCCACGGCGTCAACCTCCAAAAAATCGAAAGCCGCCCCATCCACGGGCGGCCGTTCGAATATCAGTTCTATCTCGACGTTGAAACCGGTTCTTCCGCGGCGCTCAACGCGGCACTAGCCGAAGTCCGCTCCTCCACCACTTTTCTCCGCGTCCTCGGCCTCTACCCCTCCGCCCCTCGCGCCTAAAGTGCGCGCAGCGACGCAAACTCTCATCTGTCACCAATACAGCTAGCTGTGAATTATCTCCCTTGAGGAATTGCGAGGAGTTCTAGTTCGCGTGGATCAACGCACGTGGGCGACATCGTCGTTCATGGAAAAAACATCCTTGAAGTCGGGTTCGTACGGAAAAATGTGGATCATCCAGGTGAACATGTAGGGATGGAAGTCTCCCCGTTCGGCTGCGCAGGCTTCTGCGGTTTTTATGGAGCCAAACATGCCGAACTTGGGATGGGCGGCTTTGTAGTCCTCCACGCGATCCGCCGGGGCCCAACACACGTTGACGTGCCTATGCCACCGCGCAATGCTCAGCGGGATGCGTTCGTTCAGCTCATCCTCGGTTGCGTCCGGGCTGGTCGTGAACATCACGCCCTCCAGCTTGTATTCCTGCATCGGAGTCCGGCGATAGAGCAGCGCTGTTGGCTTGCTTGGGTCGAAATGGAGATCGGCTTCGCGGCTATTGGCTTGGTTCATGAAGTGATACTGCGGCTGTTTGAGTTTCGGGTTGGCGATGACGTATCCGTCAGCCAAAGCCTTACGGTAATCCGCGTAGCGCTCGATAGCTGCCTTCACTGTGGCCACCACCGCGATCGCCTTTTCCTTGTCGCCGGGCTGCATTGGCCGCAGGGGCGTCATATACATATGGCCGGCCATCGCCGCCATGCTTGGCCCCATGTTGCTCATGTCGTCGTGCATGTCCATTCCGGACATGCTGCCGTGCTCATGGCCCTGCTGCCCGGTGTGACCAACCGGCGCGGTCGCCAACGCTGCTCCACAGACGAGCGTCAACACAACCGCGGGCTTCAGCGGGAGCGGAAAAGAATATTTCTGTTTTTCGCACACTGGTGGGAACCTCGGTATCTGATGCCCCGATAGCTGTTCGAATAATACTGCTGCGAATCTCGGACTGCAAAATGAAATCGGCGTATTTTGCAATCCGCGAAATTCGCAGCGATGGAGCGTCGCGTCCGCCCCTAACTCAGCTTTTGGTGAATCATCAGCCGGCGCACGGCAAACGCCGCAAAGAGCAGACAGAACAGGACATTTCTGGCGTTCGCCCCATTCTGCACAATGTTTACACCCTCAACCACCGACAGCCCCGCCATCAAAATCATAAGGACCAGATTGATTGTTTTGTTCATGATTCCCACCTCGTGTCGAACCTACTAATTTCACGGTAGCAGCATTCCGTCCGCGAGTCGCCACGCATGCAGTTCCTATAACGTCACTCATACGAATCTGC
>Ga0137410_10001050_pt1 | contig 19004 bp, 11 predicted proteins | sample CZODoug1_16funga_FD_108878 | JGI IMG/M metagenome (GOLD analysis project Ga0137410, IMG submission 108878) | Vadose zone soil fungal communities from Angelo Coast Range Reserve, California, USA - CZODoug1_16fungal (Illumina Assembly) | ecosystem: Environmental > Terrestrial > Soil > Vadose zone... | reverse complement strand
TAGTCGTTCGCGTCGCCCTCGAGCACCAGGGTCATGCCCTTCGGAACGAAGGCGCCGAAGCTCTGCCCGGCCGACCCCTGGAAATGCAGGGTGATCGTGTCCGGCGGCAGGCCCTTATAGCCCCACTTCCGCGTCACCTCGCTGCCGAGGATCGTGCCGACGGTCCGGTCCAGGTTGCGGATCGGGAACGACGCCGCCACCGCTTCGGCCTTCTCGATCGCCGGCTTGCAGATCGGGACCAGCTTGCTCTTGTCGAGCGTCGTCTCCAGCCCGTGGTCCTGCTTCTGGGAGCAGAAGCGGCCGACGTCGGCGCCCACCGGGGGCTGGTAGAGGATCTGGCCGAAGTCGAGGCCCTGGGCCTTCCAGTGGTCGACCGCCGCCTTCATCTCGAGGCGGTCGGTGCGGCCCACCATCTCCTCGAGGCGACGGAAGCCCAGCTTCGCCATGATCTCGCGCACTTCCTGCGCGATGAACTTCATGAAGTTGACGACATGGGCCGGATCGCCCGTGAACTTCTCGCGCAGCTTCGGATCCTGCGTCGCCACGCCCACCGGGCAGGTGTTCAGGTGGCAGACCCGCATGAGGATGCAGCCGAGCACGACGAGCGGCGCCGTCGCGAACCCGAACTCCTCGGCGCCCAGCAGCGCGGCGACGACGACGTCGCGGCCGGTCTTGAGCTGGCCGTCCGCCTCGACCACGATGCGGCTGCGCAGATTGTTGAGGACGAGCACCTGCTGGGTTTCCGCGAGACCGAGCTCCCACGGAACGCCCGCGTGCTTGATCGACGTCAGGGGCGACGCCCCCGTGCCGCCGTCGTAGCCGCTGATGAGGACGACGTCGGCCTTCGCCTTGGCGACGCCGGCCGCGATGGTGCCGACGCCGACCTCGGCGACCAGCTTGACGCTGATGCGCGAGCGGTCGTTCGAGCATTTCAGGTCGTAGATGAGCTCCGCCAGGTCCTCGATCGAGTAGATGTCGTGGTGCGGCGGCGGGGAGATGAGGCCCACGCCGGGCGTCGCGTGCCGGACCTTGGCGATCCAGGGATAGACCTTGCTGCCGGGCAGCTGGCCGCCCTCGCCGGGCTTCGCGCCCTGGGCGATCTTGATCTGCAGCTCCTGCGCGTTGGTCAGGTACCAGCTCGTCACGCCGAAGCGGCCGCTGGCGACCTGCTTGATCGCGCTGTTGCGCGAGTCGCCGTTGGCGTCGAGGGTATAGCGCGCCGGATCCTCGCCGCCCTCGCCGGTGTTGGATTTTCCGCCGATGCGGTTCATCGCGATGGCGAGGCCCTCGTGCGCCTCCTTCGAGATCGAGCCGTAGGACATGGCCCCGGTCTTGAAGCGCTTGACGAGGGACTCGACGGATTCGACCTCCTCGATCGGCACGGGCCGGGCGTCGAGCCTGAAGTCCATGAGGCCGCGGAGGGTGTTCATCCGCTTGGTCTGGTTGTTCACCAGCTCGCTGTACTCCTGGAACACCTTGTAGTTCGCGGTGCGGCAGGCGTACTGGAGCCGGTGGATCGTCTCGGGGTTGAAGAGATGGTGCTCGCCCTCGCGGCGCCACTGGTACTGGCCGCCGGCCTCGAGGACGTGGCCGTTGGTCGGCCGGTCCGGGAACGCGCGTTCGTGGCGCATCCGGACTTCCTTCGCGATCACCGCGAGGCCGATGCCGCCGACGCGCGACGCGGTCCAGGTGAAGTACTGGTCGATCAGCTCCTGGCCGAGGCCGATCGCCTCGAAGATCTGGGAGCCCCGGTAGCTCTGGATCGTGGAGATGCCCATCTTGGAGATCACCTTCACGATGCCCTTGTTGACCGCCTTCACGAAGTTCTTCACCCCGTGCTCGTAGTCGGTCTTGATCGTCTGGTCGTGGCAGAGGTCGAAGATCGTCTCGAAGGCGAGGTACGGATTGACCGCCGCCGCGCCGTAGCCGAGCAGCATCGCGAAGTGGTGCACCTCGCGGGGCTCGCCCGACTCGATCACGAGCGCGATCTTCGACCGGTTGCCTTCGCGGATCAGGTGGTGGTGGACGCCGGACACCGCCAGGAGCGCCGGGATCGGCGCGTTCTCGGGATCCACGCCGCGGTCGGAGAGGATGAGGAACGTGATGCCGTCGGCGACGGCTTCGCTCGCCGCCGCGCAGATCTGGGCCATGGCGGTCTCGAGCCCGGCGCCGTCCTCTTTGACCTTGTAGAGGGTGCCCACGGTGCGGCCCTTGAAGCCCTTCCAGCCGCCGAGGCGGCGCAGCTTCTCGAGCTCGTAGTTGGTCAGGATCGGGGACTTCAGCTTGATGTGCCGGCACGATTCCGGCTGGGGATCCAGCAGATTCCGCTCCGCGCCGACCGTCGTGTCGGTCGACATGATGATCTCCTCGCGGATCGCGTCCACGGGAGGGTTCGTCACCTGCGCGAAGAGCTGCTTGAAGTAGTTGTAGAGCAGCTGCGGGCGCTCCGACAGCACCGCGAGCGGCGTGTCGGTGCCCATGGAGCCCAGGGGCTCGACGCCCTGCTCCGCCATCGGCCCGACCAGGATCTTGATGTCCTCCGTCGTATAGCCGAACGCATGCTGGCGCTGCAGCACGGTCTTGTGATCGGGTTCGTGGACTTCGGGCGCCTCGGGGACGGCCTCGAGCGGCGTCAGGTTCTCGTCGAGCCACTTGCGGTAGGGCTTCTCCATCGAGATCTGGCGCTTGAGCTGCTCGTCGCCGACGATGCGGTGCAGGTTCAGGTCGACCAGGAACATGCGCCCGGGCTGGAGTCGCCCCTTCACGCGGATGTCCTTGGCGGGGATGTCGAGCACGCCGACCTCGCTCGCGAGAACGACGAGGTCGTCCTTGGTGACGTAGTAGCGGGCGGGACGCAGCCCGTTGCGGTCGAGCACCGCGCCGATGCGGCGGCCGTCGGTGAACGAGATCAGCGCCGGGCCGTCCCAGGGCTCCATCATGGTGCCGTGGTACTCGTAGAAGGCCTTCTTCTCTGCGCTCATCGTCTCGTGGCCGCTCCACGGCTCGGGGATCATCATCATCGCCGAGTGCGGCAGAGAGCGGCCGCCGAGCGTGAGCATCTCGAGGACGTTGTCGAACATCGCGGAGTCGCTGCCGTCGGTGTCGATGACGGGAAGCAGTTTTTCGATGTCGTCGCCGAAGAGCGCGGACGAGAACTGGCGCTCGCGGGCGTGCATCCAGTTGATGTTGCCGCGCAGGGTGTTGATCTCGCCGTTGTGGGCGAGGTAGCGGTACGGATGCGCGCGCGCCCAGTTCGGGAAGGTGTTGGTGCTGAAGCGCGAGTGGACGAGGGCGAGCGAGGACTCCATGTCCTTCTCCTTCAGCTCGGGATAATAGGACGCGAGCTGGGTGGAGATGAGCATGCCCTTATAGACGATGGTCTTGTAGGAGAGGCTGGGGATGTAGAACTGGCCGCGCTGGGGGACCGTCGAGCTGCGCACCGAGGTTTCGGCCTGGCGGCGGATGACGAAGAGCTTCCGCTCGAAGGACATGTCGTCGCCGATCGAGTCGGAACGGCCGATGAAGATCTGCCGGACCACGGGTTCGCCGGAGCGGGCGGTCGGGCCGAGCTCGGAGTTGTCCGTCCGCACCGTGCGCCAGCCGAGCACCCACTGGCCCTCGTCGAGCACCGCCTGCTCGAAGAGCGCCTCGCACTGCTTGCGCGCGCCGGGGTCCTGCGGGAGGAACACCATGCCGACGCCGTACTCGCCGGGGCGCGGGAGCTTGAGCCGGACCTCGTCGCAGACGCGCTCGAGGAACTTGTGCGGCTTCTGGAAGAGGATGCCCGCGCCGTCGCCGGTGTTGATCTCGCAGCCGCAGGCGCCGCGATGCTCCAGGTTGCAGAGGACCTGGACGGCGTTCGCCACGATCGAGTGCGACGGGCGGTCCTGGAGATCGGCGACGAAGCCGACGCCGCATGCGTCGTGTTCGTGGGCCGGGTCGTAGAGGCCTTGTTTTTTCGGAGGGGTCATGAGCCGTTACCTCTGGAGGCCAGCTTGCCGTTGGGTTTGGACGGGGCCGCCGGCGTCTTGTGCCCCGCGGCATACAGTCCCGACGCCGGCTGGTCCTCGGAGTTCGGTTCGTCGGGCTGTCTCAGGAGTTCGATGAATTGCTGCGCGGTCGGGCTGGGCTTGGGCGTGCGGCGGTGCAGGATCCCGAGCGGACGCACGAGACGCGCGTCCCGGAGCGCCACGGCCGCCAGCGTGCCGCCGCGGATCTCCCGCTGGACGGCGGGCGCCGGCAGCAGCGCCACCCCCGCCGAGATCTCGATCGCCTGCTTGATGTTCTCGACGTTGTCGAATTCGAGCACGACCTCGACCATCACGCCGTGGTCCTTCAGGAAGCGGTCGACCTTGCGGCGGATGACCAGGTCCTTGTCGAAGCCCACGTATTTCTGGCCCTCGAGCTGCGCGAGGCGGACGCCGCCCGCCGCGACGAAGGGGTGCGACAGGGCGCAGACGACGACCATCTCCTCCTCCCGCCAGGGAAGCGCGCCGAGCTTCCGCGTCGGCTTGGGAAACGAGATCAGGCCGAAGTCGGCGGTGCCGTCGAGCACGCGCTCGGTCACGCGGTCGGGGTGCAGGTACTCGATCTCGATCTGGATGCCCGGATGCTGGGCCACGAAGCGCTGGACGACCTGGCTCATGTCGCGCAGGCCGACGGAGTAGATGGCGGCCACGCGGATCGGGGTGTCGAGGGAGCGGCCGTGCGAGTGGCCGTTGCCGCCGCGGACCGCGGATTCGACCTTGAGGTACTGCTCGACGAGCTTCTTGCAGCCGTCATAGTAGGTCTTGCCGCTACGGGTGAGTTGCAGGGGCCGGCAGGAGCGGTCCACAAGCTGGACGCCCAGGCGCTTCTCCAGCTGGTTGACGATCTGGCTCACGGCCGATTGCGAAATGCGGTTCGCATCCGCCGCCCGCGAAAAGCTCTGATTCCGGGCCACATCGCAAAACACCTTCAACGACTCGAATTGCATCCCCCCGATCATATTATTCACTCTTCTAATGTCAACCATTTCATAGATCAGCAACACTAATGAAGCCTTAACGCCGCCATTACCCACAAACAAGCCAGGCTCGTTTGTGGGAGCGGAAGGGGCTCGAGCCCAAGGGGATGCGCGGAGGTGACCTATGAAGACAACGCTTTGAGGATCTCGGCGGAGCCGCGGACCTTCCAGCGGGTGAGGAAGTCCCGGGTCGCGTCGGCGTCGGAGAGCCGCGCCTCGGAGAGGACGATCATCACCCCCTCCCGCACCGCCGCCGACCGGTCCTGCATCAGCGACTCGCAGACGTAGAAGGCCGCGTCCACGTCGCCCATCTGCCGCGTCCGCAGCAGCACCCCCATCGCCGCCGCGCGGCGGTCCCAGACGCTGGCCGACAACGTCCAGTGCTTCAGGACCCGGCACCAGGTGCGGTCGCGCTTGACCAGGCTGCCGAGCAGCTCGACCGCGATGCCGTCGCAGTGATCCGCGCTGCGCACGTCCTTGAGCCAGTCCTTGAACTCGTTCCAGTGCTCGTGCTCGAGGCGGCGGATCAGCGTGGCGACCATATGGATTGCCGTCGACCGCTCCTCATGCCACCGGCTCTTCCACAGCGCCCGGGCGACCGTGAGCAGCGGCGCGAGCGTGCGATCCTTCCGGTGGCGCCGCGCGATCTCCCGCGCGAGCGAGCGCACTTGCGGCGGGATGACGCCGTGGAAGGACAGCGGCGAGCGGAGGGCGGATTTGGCCAGCGACGCGGCCTTCGGGTTGCCCATCTCCTTGAGCCGTCGGCGGATCTCGGCGGCTTCGCTTCCAAGATCGGACGCCTTGCTCAATCGGAGTTCTCCGGCCGCAGGTACTATAGCAGACGGCCGATTCCTCCGCACGCCCCCTCCCCTCCCGCCGTCTAAGGAATAGCTGTTGAGGACCCCCCGCAGGTAGGGTATTCTATGAACGCCGTGAACGAACGGAAGGAGCTCATCCGCTTCGCGCGCCGCGCCCGCGCCCGCCAGGGGCTGGTGCGCGCCGTCGCCGTCGCCCTGCGGACCCTCTTCTACGCCCTCTGTGCCGCTCTCGCCGCCCTCGTCGCGGCCAAAGTCTTCGGTCTCACGATCCCCGTCCGGGAAAGCGTCCTCGCGCTCGGCGCGGTCGTCGGCATCGCCGCGGCCCTCGCCCTCTTCTTCCCGCGAAAGGACCTCCTCGAGGCCGCCGCCGATGTCGACCAGCGCGCGGGCTGGAAGGAGCGCCTCTCCAGCGCCCTGGCGCTTTCCGCGCTGACGCATCCGATGGAGCGCGCGCTCGTCGAGGACGTCCGCGAAAAGCTCAGGGAGCAGAAACCCTCGCGCCTCTTCCCCCTGCGCGCGCCCGGCGAGCTCAAGTTCACCCCCGTCATCGCGATCGCCCTCGCCGCCGTCTCCTACTTCGTCCCGCAGGGGGACCTCCTGGGCTACGTCGCCCGCGAAAAGGAGAAAAAGAAGGAGAAGGAGGAGATCTCGCTCGCGATCGAGAAGCTGGAGCGCCGGAAGAAGGAGCTCGAGAAGAACGACAAGCCGATGGACAAGGTCAAGGACGCGATCAAGAAGATCGACGCCCTGGCGACCGAGCTCCAGAAGAACCCGCCGCCCGACCGCAAGGAGGCGCTCGCCCAGATCTCCAAGCTGAGCGACGAGCTCCAGCACCTCAAGGACGAGCTGTCCAAGGGCGCCTCGATGGCGGAGAAGCTGCAGAAGGCTGCAGCCGACAAGAGCGGCGGCGACCCCGGCGAGCTCGGAAAGCTGTTCCGCGAGGGCAAGTTCGCGGAGGCCGTCCAGGAGCTCGCCAAGATGCGCAACGCCCTGCAGGAGGGCAAGCTCAGCCCCGCCGAGCGCGAGAAGATCCGCAAGGAAATGGAATCCCTGATGGAGAAGATGTCCAAGGACAAGGACCTCAACCAGCTCGAGAAGAAGCTGGCCGAGGCCATGAAAGGGATGCAGGACGGCGACGAGAAGGCCCTCGACGGGCTCCAGAAGGAGCTCGGCAAGATGGAGCAGGAGCTCAACGAGGCGGATCAGCTCTCCGAGGCGCTGAAGGACCTCGAGAACCTGAGCGACGCCCTCGCCAAGGGCGAGGGCGAATGCCCCAAGTGCGGCGAAAAGAAGGGCAAGTGCAAGTGCAAGGGCGACGGCCTCGAGGGGGACAAGCCCGCCGACGAGCCCGGCGACGGCCTCGGCAAAGGCGAGGGTTACGGCGAACGCCCCGAGACGCCGGCCGATTTCGACACCGAAAAGTCCAAGGTGAAGTCCAAGCTCGGCAAGGGCACGTATGTCGGGTCGTACTGGATGAAGGGCGAGCCTCCCAAGGGCGAAGCCGCCACGCGCTACGCCGAGGTCGAGCGCGCTTATGCGGAGGAGGCCATGGACGCGCTCCACAAGCAGAAGATCCCGGCCACCCAGCGCGACTACGTCCGGGACTACTTCGACGCCATCCGTCTCGAAAAAACGGGCAAGCCCAAGTAGCCCTTCGCCCGGGAGGATATGGCCCGTCCATGAGAGCCGTGCTCTTCGGCTTCGTCCTCCTCCTCTCCGCCTGCGCGCCGCGACCCGACGAGGTCGTCGTCTACGCGTCCGTCGACGACCTCTACGCGCGCCCCCTGCTCGAGGAGTTCCAGCGGTCGAGCGGACTGAAGGTGCTCGCCGTCTACGACACCGAGGAGGCCAAGACGCTCGGGCTGGTGCATCGCCTGATCGGCGAGAAGAACCATCCGCAGTGCGACGTGTTCTGGGCGGGCGACTGCGTCCGCGCCGCGCTCCTCAAGAAAGAAGGCGTGCTGCAGCCGTTCGAGCCCGGGGCCGCGGCCGACATCCCGGCCCGCTGGCGGGACCCCGGTCACGCGTGGACCGGCTTCGGCGCCCGCGCGCGCGTCATCGTCTACAACACGAAAGCCGTGAAGGATCCGCCGCGCACGCTCGCGGGGCTGTCGGATCCGAAGTGGCGCGGCCGCGTGGCGATCGCCAATCCGATGTTCGGCACGACGGCGAACCATTTCGCCGCGCTCGGCGAAGCGGAGGCGCTGCGGCTCGCCGCCGCGCTCAAGGCCAACGACGTCCGCGTCGTCGGCGGCAATTCCCACGTTCGCGACCTCGTCGCGCGCGGCGACTACGACCTCGGTCTCACGGACACGGACGATGTCTGGATCGGGAAGGAGCGGGGCGACCCCATCGACCTGATCTATCCCGACCAGGAAGGAGCCGGCACGCTGGCGATCCCGAACTGCGCGGCGCTGATCCAGGGCGCGCCGCACGCGGGGAACGCGCGCCGCTTCATCGAGTACCTGGTCGGGGCGGCGGCGGAGGAATTCCTGGCGAAGGGGCGGTCGAAGCAGATGCCGGTGCGTCCGTCCCTTGCAGGCGGGCTGTCGAAGATCAAGACCCTCGAGGTCGACTGGGGCAAGCTCTCCGATTCGGAGGCGCTCCTGGACCAGGTGAAACGGACGCTCGGACGATGAGGCGCCTCATCGGACTGCTGCTGGCGGCGCCCCTCGCGGGCTTCGCGCTCGAGGCAGTCTTGGGCGCGGGCCGCTTCCAGCTGCATCTTGGCGCGTGGACGTCGACGCTGATCGTGGCCGGCGGCGCGACGGCGATCGCCGTGGTGATCGGGGTCCCCGTCGGCGCAGCGCTCGCGCACGGCCGGAGCCGCTGGCTGAAGACGCTGACGCTGTTCCCCCTTCTGCTGCCGCCGGTGCTGGCCGCCGCCGCCTGGCTGGCCGCGAGGCTGCCCGTCCCGGGCGCCGCCGGCTGCGCCGTGATCCTCGGATCCCTGTATTGGCCCGTCGTCGCGCTGGTCTTCGACGCGTCGCTCCGCCGGCTGCCGGCGGGCGCGATGGACGCCGCCGCGCTCCAGCTCCGCACAGGTCGCCTGCTCGGCCGCGTCGTCTGGCCGCAGGTCCGCCCCGCCCTGGGCGCGGCGGCGCTGCTCGTGTTCCTGCTGGCCGCGTCCGAGTTCACCATCCCGGCGCTCTTCGTCGTCCCCACGATTTCGATGACCGTCTATGAGGAGCTGAGTGCCTTCCGGGGGGCCTCCGCCGCTTCCGCGTCCCTGCCGCTGATGGCCCTCGCGATCGGTCTGGCGTGGACGCTTCGCCGCGCGCCGTCGCTGCCGGCGTCGGCCCCCGCCCGGCCCTTCCTCGGCCGCGCTCCGCTGGCCGCCGCGCGGGGCGTCGCCGCCCTCGCGTGGATCGCGACGGCCCTGCTCCCCGCAACGCTGTTCGCCCTGCGCGCGGGGTCCTTCGCGAAGACGGTTTCGATCAACCTCGAGTCGATCGCGTGGAGCGGTCTGGTCGCGGGGATCGCCGCAACCCTTCTCGTCGCGTGGGCGTCGACCTCGCCGGCGCGCAGCCGCCTCGAGCCGCTGTGGCTCGCGACCCTGGTGCTCCCCGGCGTGGTCGCCGGACTCGGCACGCTCAAGATTGCCGAGCGCAGCGGGCTGCATCCCTTTCTCGCCCCGAGCGGCGCGCTCCTCATCCTCGCGATCATGGCCCGCTTTGCCTTCGCCGCCTGGCTGCCGCTGAGGGACCCGGTCGAGCGCGCCCAGATCGAGGCGGCCGAACTCTCGGGGCTCTCCCGCGTCCGGATCTGGAGAAGGATCGTTCTCCCCGCGCTGCTGCCCCGCGCCCTGGCCGTCGGGTCCCTGGTCTTCGTCCTTTCCCTCGGCGAGATCGGCCCTGTCGTGCTGCTCTCGCCGCCGGGGCGGATGACGGCGGCCCAGCACCTGTTCAACCTGATGCACTACGGATACGACGATGTCGTGGCGTCGATGGCCCTGCTCCTCTTCGGAGCGGCGGCGCTGGTCACCGGGAGCGCAATGCATGTCGGCCGTTACGGTACGAATCGACTCGCTGGCTAGGCGGCTGGGCGGGCGCGACGTCCTGCGCGGCCTCTCGCTGGAGGTCGAGCCGGGCGAATGGCTGGCCGTGCTCGGGCCTTCGGGCGCCGGCAAGACCACGCTGCTGCGCGCGATCGCCGGCCTCGAGCCGCCGGACTCCGGCCGCGTCCTCCTGGACGGACGCGACGCCGCCTCGATGCCGCCCCGGGAGCGCGGCATCGGGTTCGTGTTCCAGGACCTCGCCTTGTGGCCGTATCTCAGCGTCGCGGAGCACCTCGAGGAGTCCACCCGCGCGATCGGGCCGCTGCTGGAGCGCTTCGGGCTGCGCGGACTCGAACCCAAGCGGCCCCACGAACTCTCCGGCGGCGAACGCCAGCGGCTGGCCCTCGCCCGCGCGTTCGCGTCGTCCCCCCGTCTCCTGCTCCTGGACGAGCCGTTCTCGAGCCTGGATCCGCTGCTGCGACGCGGCCTGGCCGACACGCTCGCCGACCTGCACCGCGAGCGCGGGACGACGACGATCTATGTCAGCCACTACTTCGAGGCCCCCGTCGTCCGCGCCTCCCGCGTCGCCTTGCTGCGGGACGGACGGATCGAGCAGATGGGTCCGCTGTCGGAGCTGCGCAGCAATCCGCGGAACGACTGGGTGGCCGCGTTCGTGGCGGACGAGGCGGGGATCGGCACATGAGACGCCTCGCCTGGGCCCTGGTTCTGGTCGCCGGCTGCGCGAAGACGACGACGCCCGCCGGTCCGGCGGTGCAGTCGATCGGCGGCCCCGGCTCCGAGGAAGGCCGCTTCGCCACCCCGCGGGCGGAGGCCTGGGATCCGCGCGGGTTCCTCTACGTCGTCGACAAGACGGCGCGGATCCAGAAGTTCGACGCCGACGGCCGATATCTGAAGGGCTGGTCCACCCCCGCGAGCGAGAAGGGGCGGCCGACCGGACTCCTCGTCGACTCGAAGGGCGAGATCTGGGTGGCCGACACGCACTACCATCGCGTGCTGCACTATTCCCCCGACGGCGACCTGCTTTCCGAGTTCGGCACCGAGGGCACCGGGCCCGGCCAGCTGCTGTATCCCACCGGCCTCGCGATCGGCCCCGACGGCTCGATCTACGTCTCCGAGTACGGAGGCAACGACCGGATCCAGGTCTTCACGCGGGAAGGCGTCGTGATCCGCTCCTTCGGCAGCTACGGACCGGAGCCCGGGCAGTTCGAGCGTCCGCAGGCGATCGCGATCGCGGGCGACCGGATCTATGTGGCCGACGCGGCCAACCACCGGATCCAGGTCTTCACGCTCGCCGGGAAACACCTCGCGGCGTGGGGCGACCTGAAATATCCGTATTCCGTCTCCTTCGACACCGACGGCCGGCTCCTCGTCGCGGAGTACGGCCGGCACCGCGTGTCGAAGTATACGGTCGACGGCACGCTGGTGGCGACGGCCGGGCAGCCGGGGGTCGGGCCTGCGGACCTCAACACTCCGTGGGCAGCGATCGCCATCGCGGGCGGCCGGATCGCCGTCGTCGACTCCGGAAATCATCGCGTCCAGCTCTGGCCCTCGAGCCTCCTGCGGGGGCATCCATGAGCTTCGGACAGCCCTGGTTCCTGCTCCTGCTGCTCGCCCTCCCGCTGGTCGTCATCTTTTCGCGATGGAGCCGCGCGGGCCTCGAGACCGGCCGCTCGATCGCCGGCACGATCGTGCGCTCGCTCCTGGTCGCCGCCCTGGTCTTCTCGATCGCCGACGCGCAGTGGGTGTCCAAGTCGTACCGCACCAGCACCCTCTTCCTCCTCGACCACTCGTTCAGCATCCCGCCCGACATCCAGCGCAAGGCGTTCACCTGGATCAGCGACCAGCTCAAGAAGCTGCCGCGCGACGACAGCGCGGGCGTCATCGTCTTCGGCGAGGATGCGATGATCGAGGTCCCCCCCGTCGAGAAGCCCGAGCTCAGCGGACCGACGTCGCTGGTGGGCCGCACCGCCACGGACCTGGGGGCCGCGATCCGGCTCGCCCTCGCCGTCTTCCCGCCCTCCTATCAGAAGCGGATCGTCATCGTCTCCGACGGCAACGAGAACCGGGGGCACGCCGTCGCGGAGGCGGAGATTGCGCGCTCGCAGGGCGTCGTCATCGACGTCCTGGCTCTGATGTACGAGTATGCGCACGAAGTCTGGATGGAGGGGCTGCTCGTCCCGCCCGACCTGATTCCGAAGGAGCCGTTCGACGTCACCGCGGTCATCAACTCCATGCAGGCGGGCCCGGCGAAGCTGTCGATCTTCCGCAACGGCGAGCTGCTCTCGCACCAGACCGTCAACCTCAACAAGGGGAAGAACGTCTATACGGTGAAGCAGCGCGTCGAGACCGCGGGCAGCTACGCGTACGAGGCCGTGATCGAGATGCCCGGCGACACGGTCAGCTCGAACAACTCGGCCCAGGCCTTCGCCCACGCGCAGGGCGAAGCCCGCATCGCGATCATCGGCGGCGACGCCACCGACACCGCCGAGCTCGCGCTCGCCCTCCAGAAGGAGGGGCTGCAGCCGAGCATCTTCCAGCCCGAGCAGCTCCAGTCCGGACGCATCGAGGTCGCCGACTTCGACTGCGTCATCATCGCCAACGTCGAGGCCATCCGCCTGGGCCAGGGCGCGATGCAGTCGCTCGAGGCGGCGGTGCACGACGCGGGCGTCGGCTTCATCATGATCGGCGGCGAGCACGGCTACGGCCCGGGCGGATACCGGGGAAGCCCGATCGAGGAGCTTCTGCCCGTGACGATGGAGCAGCCCCAGCGGCGGGTCATCCCCAACGGGGCGCTCTGCCTCGTCCTCCACACCTGCGAGATCGCCGAGGGCAACTACTGGGCGAAGCAGATCGGCAAGGCGGCGCTGAACGTCCTGGGCCCGCGCGACTACATGGGCGTCGTGCTCTACGGACAGCAGACCGAGGAATGGCTCTTCCCGATGCAGCTCGTGCAGGACCGCGGCAAGCTGCACGGACTGCTCGAGAATTGCACCCCCTGGGACATGCCGAGCTTCGAGCTGGCCTACCAGCTCGCCCACAAGGGCCTCGCGCCCGTCCCCGCCGCGTCGAAGCACATGGTCGTCATCTCCGACGCCGATCCCTCGGGACCCAGCGACGCCACCGTCGACGCCATCGTGAAGGACCGCATCACCATCAGCACGGTGGCGATCAGCCCGCACGGATCGAGCGACCTCGCGCGGATGCAGCGGACGGCCCTGCGCGCCGGCGGCCGCTTCTACGAGGTGACCGACCCCAACAAGCTGCCGCAGATCTTCATCAAGGAGGCATCGACGATCCAGCGCTCCATGATCGTCGAAGGCGACATCCCGCCCGTCGTGCTGGGCGCGACGGAGTCGATCAAGGGCATCCCGCAGGATGCGATCCCGCTGCTGCACGGCTATACCATCACGCATCCGAAGCCGCTGTCGAAGACCACGCTCGGGGCGCTGGTGCCGAAGGACGAGGCCGGCGGCGAGAACCAGTTCGACGCCCTGATGACCGAATGGACCTACGGCCTGGGCCGCACGGTCGCGTTCACGTCGGACGCCAAGGCCCGCTGGGCGCGCAGCTGGGTGGCCTGGGAGAACTACCGGAAGTTCTGGAGCCAGACGGTCCGCTCGGTACTCCGCACCGTGCCGCGCTCCCCTTATGCCGTGCAGACGCAGATCGAGGGCGGCAAGGGCAAGGTCGTCATCGACGCGATCGACGACCAGGGCAAGTTCATCCACACGCTGCAGTTCCAGGGATCGGTGACGTCGCCCGCCGGCAAGAAGCAGGGGCTCTCGTTCCGCCAGGTGGGCCCGGGGCGCTACGAGGCGGAGTTCGAGGCGGGAGGCGTCGGCGTCTATACGGTGACCGGCACCTTCGAGGGCGCGCACGGCGAGAAGGGCTACCTCTCGCAGGGCGTGCCGTTGTCGTACGCCGCGGAATACCGGGACCTGAAGTTCAACCTGTCGCTGCTCAGCCAGCTCCACGAGCGGACGGGCGGTCGGCGCCTCTCTCTGGACACGCCGGTCTACGTCCCGCTGCCGCGCTCGGCGGGGGTCTCGATGCCGCTCTGGCCGTTCCTGATGATGCTCGTGCTCGGCCTCTTCCCGGTCGACATCTTCATCCGCCGCGTTGCGGTCGACTGGCCCGCCGTCGGCCGGAGGATCCGGTCGACCCTCCGCCGCGCGCCCCAGGCCGCGAAGCCCGCCGAGGTGCCGGCGGCCATCCAGCAGCTCGCGCGCGCCAAGCAGGAGGTGCGGGCGGAGCAGCTGACGCCCTTCGCGGGCCCGGTCGATCTCGGCGACGCGTCCGGCCCGGCGAAGCCCGCCCCGGAAGCCCCGGCCGCGCGGACCGCGCCGCCGGCGGCGAAACCACCCGGGGCCCCGCCCCCGCCGGCCGAGGCGAAGCCCGAGCCGGGCGGATATCTCAACCGCCTGCTCGACGCCAAGAAGAAATCCCAGCAGAAACCGAAGGAATAGGGACCGGGAATGAGGAGTCACGGACTCGCGTTGCTTTCCGCGATTCTCCATTCTTCATTCTCGATTCAAAGGTTCAGGCGCGAACAGCGCCCGAACAATTGCCTGGAATCTTGTTCGAGGTGACTGAATGAGCGACCCGAAGGAACTGGTGGCGGACTTTCAGAAGGACTTCCGCCGGATCGAAGCCGAGCTGGGGAAGGTCATCGTGGGACACCACGACGTGATCCGCGCCGTGCTGACCGCGCTCTTCGCGGGCGGCCACTGCCTGCTGGAGGGCGTGCCCGGCCTCGGGAAGACGCTGCTCGTCCGCACGCTCGGCAGCGTGCTCCAGCTGAAGTTCAACCGCATCCAGTTCACCCCCGACCTCATGCCCGCCGACATCCTGGGCACCAACCTGGTGGCGCAGACCCCGGCAGGCGACCGCGTCTTCAAGTTCCAGCCGGGACCGATCTTCACGCAGATCGCGCTCGCGGACGAAATCAACCGCGCGACTCCCAAGACGCAGTCCGCCATGCTTGAGGCGATGCAGGAGCACGCGGTCACCGTCAGCGGCCAGCGCTACGTCCTCGAGGAGCCCTTCCTCGTCCTCGCGACGCAGAATCCCCTCGAGATGGAAGGCACGTATCCGCTGCCCGAGGCGCAGCTCGACCGCTTCATGTTCAAGATCATGGTCTCGTTCTCGTCGCTCGACGAGCTCCGCCGCATCCTCGAGCGCACCACCGACAAGCAGAACATCCAGGTGGACAAGATCATCGACGGGCCGAAGGTCCTCGTCCACCAGGCGCTGGTGCGCGACGTGGTCGCGGCCCCGCACGTGAAGGATTACGTGTCGCGCCTCGTCTGGGCGACGCATCCGGAATCGGAGCTCGCGCCCGAAAGCGTCCGGAAGTTCGTGCGCTTCGGCTCCAGTCCGCGCGGCGCGCAATCGATCGTCCTGGCCTCCAAGGTGGCGGCCCTGATCGACGGCCGCTTCAATGCCGGCTTCCAGGACGTGAAGGCGGCGGCGCACGCGGCGCTCCGCCACCGCATCCTGCTCAACTTCGAGGGCGAAGCCGAGGGGATCAAGATCGAGAAGGTCATCGACGAAATCCTCGGACACGTGACCCCGGATCTGAAGGCGGCCGTCGCGACCGCATGAAGAAAAGCACGCTCCTCGACGCTTCGTTGATCGCGCAGCTCGACCATCTCGAGCTGGTCGTGCGCCGGCTTTTTTCCGGGCGCACCCAGGGCGAGAAGCGGTCGAAACGGCGCGGCACGGGCTCGGAATTCGCCGACTACCGCGACTATTCGCAGGGCGACGACCTGCGCCACATCGACTGGAACGTCTACGGCCGCCTCGACCGCCTCTTCCTCAAGCTCTTCCACGTCGAGGAGGACCTGCGGCTTTCCATCTTCGTCGACAGCAGCCTGTCGATGTCGCACGGCGATCCGTCGAAGCTCCTCTACGCCAAGCGGCTGGCGGCCGCGATGGCCTATATCGCGCTCGCGAATCTCGACCGCGTCACGATCGAGGCGGCGAACGGCTCGGGCTTCGAGCGCCTGCCCCCGACCCGGGGCAAGCAGCAGGTGTGGCGGCTTCTCGAGTTCGTCGATGCGATCGAGGCGCAGGGGACCACCGACCTGCACGAGGGGCTGAAACAGTTCTCGCTGCGCAACGACACGCCGGGAATGAAGGTCGTCATCTCCGACTTCCTCGACAAGAAGGGCTACCCGGGCGCGCTCAAGTGGCTGCTCAAGGGCGGCAACGAGGTCGTCGTCGTCCAGGTGCTCAGCCCGCAGGAGGTAAAGCCGCCGATCGTCGGCGACCTCTCCCTCGAGGACTGCGAGGACGGCCAGCTCACGGAGGTCTCCATCACCGCGGGCCTCCTCAAGCGCTACGAGGCGAACCTGAAGGGGCTGGTCGGCGGCCTGCGGGAATACTGCCGCACCCGCGGTCTGGCGAACTTTTTCGTCCAGTCCTCCCATCCCATCGAGCAGGTGATCCTCAACTCGATGCGCCGGACCGGGGTGGTCCGGTGACGCTCCTGAATCCGTGGGCCCTCTTCTGGCTCGCCGCCGCGGCGCCCGTCGTGCTGATGTATTTCCTCAAGCTCAAGCGCCGGAAGGTCCCCGTCTCCAGCACCTGGCTCTGGTCGCGCTCGATCCAGGACATCCGCGTCAACGCCCCGTTCCAGAAGCTGCGCAGCAGCCTGCTCCTCTTCCTCCAGCTCCTCCTGATCCTGATCGCCGCCTTCACGCTGAGCGACCCGATCGGGCGGACGACCGCGCCCGAGGAGCGCCGCTGGGTCCTCCTGATCGACCGCTCCGCCAGCATGCAGATGAAGGACGTCAAGCCCAGCCGCCTCGACAAGGCCAGGGAGACCGCCAAGGCCATCCTCCAGGGCTGCGGCCCGCGCGACGAGGTCATGGTCGTCGCCTTCTCCAACCGCGCCCAGGTCCTCACCCCCCTGACGTCCGATCGCAACGCGGTCGAGCGGGCCATCGACGCCATCGAGCCCGCCGACACCGTCACGCGCATCCAGGAAGCCTACCGCATCGCGGCCAGCGCGGTGCAGCCCTATAAGGCGCGGACGATCGTCATCCTGAGCGACGGCCGCTTCGAGCCGATCCAGACCAGCTCGGAGCAGATCGATCTTCGCTACGTCCCCATCGGGGGCGAGGCGAGGAACGCCGCCGTCACCGCGATCGAGGTGAAGCGTCCCCAGAAAGCCGACGACCCGTATACGGTCTTCGCGCAGCTGGACCTCTTCGCGAAGGAGGAGACCGAAGTCCCCGTCGAGCTCCACGTCAACGGCGAGCTCAAGGCCGTGAAGAAGGTGAAGATGGCGCCGAACTCCAGCGGCGCAGTCCTCTTCGACGTGACCAAGCCCGAGCCGCAGATCGTCGAGGTCAAGATCACGCTCGACGACGATCTCGACGCGGACAACCGTGCCTGGGCCGTCGTCCGGCCGGACCGCCCGCGCCTTCTCGTCGCCGGCCCCGGCAACTTCTTCCTCGACAAGGCGCTCGCCCAGGTGCGCGACATGGACGCGTTCAGCGCGGAGGATTTCTCGAAGGCGTCGACGGGCGACTACGACATCGTCGTGCTCAACGGCATCCTCCCGGACACCCTGCCCGAAGGCCGCTACCTGATCCTCGGGGAGCTGCCGAAGTGGGACGGGATCCGGGTCGAGGGGGAGCTGGCGCAGCCGAACGTCATCGACTGGGACCGCCGCCATCCCGTCGCACGGATGATCAACTTCGGGGGCCTCTACGTGAAGACGGCGCCCAAAATCGTCCTCCCCCCGTTTGCGGCGCCGATCGTCGAGGGGCCGGACAACGCGCCGCTGATCTTCTCGTGGGAGAAGGGGCGCACGCGCGCGGTCGTCGTCGCCTTCAAACTGCTGGAAAGCGACTGGCCGCTGCGGCTCTCGTTCCCGCTCTTCCTCTCCAACGCGCTGGACTGGCTGCGCGACGACGGCCACGGACAGACGCGGCCCGGTGAAGCGCTGCGGGTCCGCCTTGCCGACGACGAGACGCAGGTGGAGCTCCGCGGGCCCGGGGGACGGAAGGCCACGCTCAAAGGCGAGAGCGGTCGCGACGTCGTCTACGGCGACACCGACCGCTGCGGGCTCTATACGGTGACGCGGAAGAAGGGGGAGCAGCGGATCGCGCTCAACCTCCTGGACCCGCTGGAGTCCCGCGGCGAGGTCGCGAAAGAGATCAAGACGGTGGCCGGCCAGGTGACGGCGGGCAGCGCGGTGCCGCCGATCGTCCGCCCTTATTGGCGCTGGCTCGCGCTCGGCGTCTTCGTCCTCCTGCTCGCGGAGTGGTTCATCTATCACCGGCGCATCGAGCTCTGAGCCCCCGTGCTGCCCGCCCTGCTGGCCCTGGGTCTTGTGTCGCTCCTCGGCTGGCTCGCGGTCTGGCTCCGGCCGGGGCGGCCCTGGGACATGGCGCCCGTGGCGGAGGACGCTCCGGCGCCGCCGGGACCGCCCGCCTGGCCGTCGGTCCGCGTCGTCGTCCCCGCGCGCAATGAGGCGGCATCGCTGCCCCTCACGCTTCCGGCGCTCGCGGCCCAGGATTATCCGGGCGACTGGCGGATCGTGCTCGTGGATGACCGGTCGACGGACGGCACCGCGGATGCGGCGCGATCGCTCGGCGGGGCCCGTACGTCGATGATCTCCGGGGCGCCGCTGCCCGGCGGATGGGCGGGAAAGGTCTGGGCGATGCGGCAGGGGGCCGGGGGCGCGGACGAGGATTATCTGCTCCTCACGGACGCGGACATCCTGCACGCGCCCGGATCCCTGCGGCGGCTCGTGGCCGAAAGCGTCGCGGGCGGGCTCGGGCTCAACAGCCGCATGGCGCGGCTGCACTGCGAGTCACGCGCGGAACGGCTGCTAATCCCCGCCTTCGTCTGGTTCTTCAACCTCCTGTACCCGATGCGCCGGGTGAATGACGACCGGGACCGCGTCGCCGCTGCGGCGGGCGGCTGCGTCCTGCTGAAACGGGAGGCGCTGGAGAAGGCCGGCGGATTCGACTCGATCCGGGGGGAGATCATCGACGACGTGGCCCTGGCGCGCCGCGTCAAGGGGGCCGGCGCGGCGTCGCGACTGTCGCTCTCGCGGGCCGACGTGCGGAGCCTTCGCGAATATCCCACCCTGGGTCCGATCTGGAGGATGGTACGGCGCACGGCCTTCACGGAGTTGCGCCGGTCG